>N._stephensi_703_cecum__coassemble_125_pt1 | contig 12746 bp, 13 predicted proteins | sample N__stephensi_703_cecum__metabat2_low_PE_004 | metagenome-assembled genome bin N | reverse complement strand
TTTTGCAAATAAAAAAGTGTCGGCAGAGCCGACACTTGCAAGTTTGGCTCTGCCAAACTTGTGGCTTGCCTATAGAAATTTCCTATAAAAAAACCCGCCCCGTTAAAGGGCGAGTTAAACTCACGTTACCACCTTTATTCGCATAAAACTCACGTTTTATACCTTTACAGGTACTATCCAAAGGATTAATACCCTGACACAATAACGGTTGCCCTCCGTCACAGCCTACTTGATTAATCCGTTCGGTGTGCTGCTCGTGAATGTATTCGTATACTGCTTCCCATGTGCCTCTCACCCTCCGGCTGCTCTCTGTATATTCCGCAGTATATTACTTTTTTCAGTCTTTGCATTTAATCCTTGCATTTAATTATTTTCATATAAAGCTTTCTGCCTTATGTGTTTCATACTATCAATTTATTTTTAATTTGTCAACAAAAGATTTTACTTTTTATTTTTATATAAGCAGTTTTTACATAAAAACAAGAAAGTTACGGTTTTCTTTTATATTCCTAAGAAGCCCTTAACAACTGCTTCCATTTCACTAACCTCACATACGGTATCGTGAAGTATCCTTGCATTTCTGATTTCCTCAATGGCATTCGGAACCTTAACATTTCCTATTTTGCTAAGCTCATCCACAAGCTCAAAGTCGCCCATTGCATCATAGCTTGAATCGATAGCATTCATTACGCTTCTCGTAAATTTAAAAGGACTTGCCGTAGATGCTATAACCGACTTTGTCTCATCCTTCGTCTCCTTTACATACTTTTTATAAACCTCTGCTGCCACACCTGTATGTGTGTCTATAATATAGCCGGTTTCATCATATATGCTTTTTATGACGGCTGCTGTTTCGGCTTCTGTAGAATAATTGCCGTAAAAATCCTTAAGCTCGGTCTTCATCTCATCTGTAATATCATATTTTCCCGTATCGGCAAGTGATGTCATAAGCTCCTTATTTTTCTTATCATCCTCACCTGCTATTCTGTATATAAGCCTCTCAAGATTGCTTGAGATAAGGATATCCATAGATGGAGACGATGTAAGCATAAAGTCTCTGTTTTTGTCATATGTTCCTGTGGCAAAGAAATCATAGAGAACCTTGTTGTCATTTGATGCACATATAAGCTTTGCAATAGGAAGTCCCATGTTCTTAGCATAGTATGCGGCAAGAATATTTCCGAAGTTTCCTGTCGGAACTACCACATTTATCTTTTCTCCGTCTTTTATTTCTCCCTCTGCGTAAAGCTTTGCATAGGCGTATACGTAATAGCATACCTGCGGTACAAGTCTGCCTATGTTTATGGAGTTTGCTGATGAAAACTGAAAGCCTGCCGCATCCATTTCCTTTTCCAGCTCCTTATTTCCAAATATTGCCTTTACTCCGCTTTGTGCCTGGTCAAAGTTTCCCTTTATTCCTACCACAAATGTATTTTTACCCTTTTGGGTGACCATCTGCTTCTCCTGGATAGGACTTACCCCTCCCTTTGGATAAAATACTACTATACGTGTATTCGGTACATCAGCAAAGCCTGCAAGTGCTGCCTTTCCTGTGTCTCCTGATGTGGCGGTAAGTATAACAATTTCATTTTTCACATTGTTTTTCTTTGCTGAGGTGGTAAGCAAATGCGGCAGTATGGAAAGCGCCATATCCTTAAATGCTATGGTTGCACCATGAAACAGTTCAAGATAATATGCTCCGTCCGCCTTTACAAGAGGTGCTATCTCCTCCGTGTCAAACTTTGAATCATATGCCTTGTCTATACAAGCCTTAAGCTCCTCCTCCGTGAAATCCGTGAGAAACTCTTTCATTACCACATAGGCAACTTCTTTGTAAGTCATCTTTGAAAGCTCCTTCACAGATACATTAAGCTTAGGAAGTGCTGTCGGTACAAAAAGTCCTCCGTCACCTGCAAGTCCCTTTAATATGGCCTGCGATGCTGTTGCTGTCTCGTTGCTTCTTGTGCTCTTGTACATAAGTTCCATGTATTTAATTCCTTCTTTCTTTTCTTATTAACTCTTTATCTGTTTATTTATATGTAATCAGCTAAATACAGCATACATAATATCATATCTTTTTATATCATTCAAGCAAAAACTGTATTAAAACGTAAATATGATGGTCTTATATACAAAACCTATGCCGCATTTGGCGGACATGCTTTTAGTCCTGTCCAAATTTTAACCGGCGTTCAGTATATAAGTACCACCATATTTATTTTAAATAAAAACGTTATTTATAAAAATAATGTGCTCCATGTACAAATAACAGCGTAAGGGATGTATTAAACCAGCTGTTTTCTGATGTTTTTCTTGTAAAATACAGTGCTCCATCAGAATAATCCTCTCCTGCAAGTGCTCTGTCTACACATTCTTTTGTTTTCTCTGATACAGTTACAGAATAATATGTTCCGTTTTTAACAGGCTGAAACTGATATATGTCTCCGCTGTGTCTGAATATATTATCCAAAATATTATCAGGATATAATTCACTTTTAACTCTGTTTAAAACCACATTTGCCACTAGTATTCTTCCTATATCGTCCTGATTACCGGCCTCTGCCTCTACTATTCTCTGGAGTGACTCATATTCCTCATTGTTTATCTTTACTGCACTTCCCATAACAGCCGTATGTTCTTCACTATCAATGCTTTCATTGTTTTCCATATCAGCCGGTATGTTATTATCCTCCTGCAATTCTTCAGGCTTTTTTGTTTCATTTTCCACCGCCTGTAAGTCCGCAGTATTTTCTGTCGGATTTTCGGATGCCTGTACATTTTCCTGCACAGCTTCAGCATTTTGTATTTCGCTTTCATTTTCCTGCACACCTTCAGCTTTTTGTATTTCGCTTTCATTTTCAGCCTCCTGCACAGCTTCCGTTTTATCCGTTGTCTTTTCTACTGCCTGTACATTTTCTGCTTTTTCTGTTGCGTTTTTTATTGCTTCCTCCACCAAGCCTGCTTCCACTTCCTTAGGTATAAATACCTGCGGCAGCATTACTGCTTCAATCAGCGGCTTATCCTCCTGTTCTTTTTCCACTGTCCCCAAATATACTCTGTCTAAGGACAGATACCCGGGTACGACCTCCTCATCACTATCACCTGTATCCTTGTGATTTGATATGGCTTGTCTGTTTACAGCTTCTTTCTTCGCTATATTATTATCTGAATTTTCATTAACAACAGTGGCTGCCATAACCATTGCTGCACCTGATATTAATACAGCACATGTTCTATAGGTTTTCCTGCGTAAGAAGTTATTCATGTATTCCATGCTCCTTCTCTCCTTTCAGTATTTGTTCCTTTCGAACACTGATGACATTATATTTTCCTTTAATGCTTTTGTCAACACAGCCTATTCATTTTTGGTACTTTTTTTATAAAATAAAAAAATACACTGTTATTTTTTGTTGTATTCCTATATTTTATGCAAATTTGCATGGGATTTTTTGGATAATATGCCTAATAATTTTATTTATTGGATTTGCTAAATTCATCATATTTTTTCAGTTGTTTAAAACGCCATTTACTACGCTGATTTCTAAATTATTATCTTTAGACTTCTTTCGACATTTTTTGGTTCTCTTATTTGCCTGTCTCTATCTCCTCAACGCCTCCGGACTTACATACTCTGCGATACCGGCTTTTTTCCCATATTCCTTTAATTTTTTCCAAAACCCCTGTCTGGTAAGCTTCTTTCCTCTATAGCTCAAAAACAGATACCCGCTTTCCTCCTTCAACAGGCAGTTTCTTCCCTTGCTTATATACATTTTAAGTGCATTTTTAACATCCGGCGATATTGAATATGTCTTTTCTGAATTAGAATTTCTGCAATTAATATAGCCCATATCCAAATTAATATCTGTTATAAGTATACCTGTAATTTCTCCCACCTTCATTCCCGTATCTGTCATTAAAAGTATCATGGCTTTATCTCTCAGGGTCATTGCTTCATTTCCGCTTATACTTGAAATAAGCCTGTCAGCAACATCCCTTGTGCTTTGCTTTCTGCCGCTTTTCACTATTTTAGGAGCCGTCGCCAGCTCTGTAGGCTCTCCCTTTATATATCCCCTAAGAAGCAGAAAATGAAAAAAGGTTTTCATGGATGAGAGGCTTCTTGTAATTGAGGAAGGTGACTTGCCTTCCCTTTCCATATATAAAATATAAGAATTGACATTTGTGTATGTGATTTTGTTCAAATCAGATATTCCGCTGCTTATCATATATTCATACATGCTCTTTATATCTCTTTCGTATGCTTCGATTGTATTGTGTGCTCTCTTTTTAGTATTTTTAAGATAATCCGTAAATTCCTTAAGCTTTTCATCCATACCGTTTTCTCCATGCAAAATTAATTATTCACTGCCTTATGTGACGAAGAATATTATATATAATTTATATTAATTTTTCAATAGCAACGTAAATAATAAATACGCTAATGCAGCGGTCTCATAATAAGCTCTAAATAAACCTGCTCATTATTTCCATATTTACATACACCTCAAGAAATGCTGTCAGTACTGCCAGCACCAGCACCCATACCACAGCAAGTAATATCTTTCTTCCCTCCGTAACCTCACAAAGAAATATTTTTATGCTCTCAAAAACACCTCCTCCCATACATCTGTTTTTTCTGTAATTCTTTACCTTCTCGTTAATAAGCTTTCCAAAGGATATCATTATCCAAAGCATTATTCCGTATGTAATATAATGTGGGAAAATGCTTAAAACATATATAAGAACCCCTCCCATACCATATTTTAACACTGATGATGATATGAGAAGCGATATGACAACACCCTTATATCCGCAAAATAAATTCAGAAAAACAGAGCCTGCCGATGTAGGTGACAATAAAAATATCAAAAGCACCTCCAAGCCATAATCCCTTAAGGCGTACCAGAAAAGGCTTTTTTTATCTATAACAATATTTCCGTAGGTTTCCATAAAATATGTAGTATATATTCCAAGCTTGTCATAAAAATACTCGCAAAAAAGGTTCATACAAAAGGTTCCAAGCATTATTCCTAAAAAAAACCATACGAAAAATCTGTATTTTCCATATAGCTCCCTTATTCCGTTAAGCTCTATTGTCTTTATTCTGCCTTTTATTATTTTTTCCATGTAAGCCTCCCTATTATTGCATTTGTGTGCTTTATAGGGAAATATATGAGCAGCAGAAAATTTTTATTCCATGTTATTTATATGTTATTTATATAGGGTGTTTTGCAAAAGCTGAAACGAAATTTATATTATGTTACTAAAACCATATTTCTTTAATGATTATCCATATAATAAGTGCCCAAATCAGCACAATAGGTATTGCATAATACCATTTCCCTGACTTTCCGTTTATCCGGATATTTTCACTTTCTTTTCTGCATTGTTCAAAAATATTATGGGGAATTAATTTTATCGTTAATGCTATTAAAGCAGGAAGCAAAATAATATCATCCAAATATCCTAACACAGGTATGAAATCAGGAATTAAATCAATCGGTGATAACGCATATCCAACCGTAATTGCTGCAATTATTTTTGCACCGATAGGTGTATCTTTATGCTTTAAAGCAATAAACACTGTAGGGATATTCATTTTTAATTGTTTTGCCTTCTGCTTTAAATTCATATAACAGCTCCTAAACAAACCGCAATCTGCCGATTTTACACAAGCTTCTATCCACTAATATATTTATTTGCATACGCCAAAATGGCCGCTGCTGTCTTAGCATCCTGTATAGTACAATCAAACACCATCTTCACCAGCGTATCAATATCATACTCAACCACATCGACATACTCCCCCTCATCAAGATGCTGCCTTGACGGCACAAGATTTCTAGCCACATAAATATCTATAAGCTCATTACAAAATGCAACCGTAGTCTTTATGCTTAAAAGAAGCTCCAGATTATCCGACCTGTAGCCTGTCTCCTCCTCTAGCTCCCTTGCCGCACAATCCCTTGTAGGCTCGTCAGGAGTATTTCTTCCTCCGGCAGGTATCTCTATGGTAAACCTGTCCAACGCATTTCTGTACTGGCGTACCATAAGCAGCTTTCCGTCATCGGTAACAGGAATTACCGCAGCGGCTCCCTTGTGCTTTATAAAATCATAGTATTGAATATGTCCGTCCTTATCCTCTATGGTATCCTTATATAATTCGGTTATTGCTCCCTTATATACAAGCTCTCTGTTTAAACGCTTAATAGGTTTTTCTTCCATAATTCTACCGCTCCTTATTTTTTGTTAAAGCCCTCTGCCACATCATAGCAAGCCTCCACAGCCTTGATAATACTGTTCCTGAAGCCATGCTCCTCTAAGGCTGCCACACCTGCTATGGTGGTTCCTCCCGGTGAGCAGACCATATCCTTCAGCTCTCCCGGATGCTTTCCTGTGTCAAGGACCATTTTCGCCGCACCAAGCACTGTCTGTGCTACCATTTCATATGCCGCTGCTCTTGGCATACCCTTCATTACAACGGCATCTGCCATTGCCTCTATAAACATATATACGTATGCAGGAGAGCTTCCTGATGCACATGTAACTGCACTCATAAGCCGCTCCTCCACTATCTTATATTTTCCGAAGGAATTGAAAAGCTTTGATATTACATCCTTTTCTTCAAAGCTTAACAGCTTATCGTCGTAGCATACACCGGTCATGCCCTTACCTATAAGTGCAGGTGTGTTTGGCATTGCACGTACTATTCTTGAATTGAAGCCAAGTGAATCCTTAAGGCTTTTTATGCTTATTCCCGGTGCAATGGATATAATTACATTGTCTTCCTTTACCACATTTTCTATATTGTGCAGCACCTGATTGTAAAACTGCGGCTTTACTGCCAGCACAATATATTTTGCACTGTTTGCAAGCTCTGCATTTGTCTCTGCATAAGCTACTCCTGTCTCCTTTGATACGGTTATCATTCTCTCCGTGTTTACGTCAGTAAAAATAAGCTCACCGCTGCTAAATACTCCAAGTGCACCCCTTAACATGGCATAGCCCATATTTCCCATACCGATAAATCCTATTTTTGCCATAGCTCTAATTCCTTTCTGTTTATCCTTTTGCCGTCAGTTAAAATACGTCAGCAGCTCATCAGGATTGTCTATAAAATGCCTGCCTCCGGCAGCCTCAAGCTGCTTTCTGTCCCTAAAGCCCCATGTCACAAAAACCCCGAAAAGGTCGGAATTTTCGTTGCTACATCAACCTCTGAATCTCCCACGTACATTGTGTCCTCCGCCCTGCTGCCAAGAATTTTAAGTGCCTCTGCAACCGGTTCTGACGACGGCTTTCTCTCTCTTATGCCATTGTCGCCTACCGCCACATTGACAATATCTCCAAAATACTTTGGGGTCAATTCATCTACTGCATTTTGATTTTTATTTGTGACAATAGCAAGCTTTATCCCCATATTGTGAAGCTTTGCCATAAGCTCTGTTACACCGTCATAGGGCTTTGTCTTTATCTGACAGTTGTCAGTATAATACCTCTTAAATTCATCAAATACAATGCTGTACTGCTGGTCTGTCACATAATCGGGAAGTGATCTTCTCACCAGCAGACCTATTCCGTTTCCGACAAAGCCTCTCACCTCGTCAATAGTCCTTTCCCTATAGCCAAATACTCTCATTGTGTGATTTACACAATCCGTCAAATCCTCAAGAGTATTAAGCAGGGTTCCGTCTAAATCAAAAATCACTGTATTGTATTTCATATTTTCCCCTTCCGCAAATTACAGCAGACTGTAAATATTGCCATTAATCATTGTCCATAAGCTCCTGCTGTAATTTTGAGTAGTCTGTTCTTCCGTCCTTGAGGAACTTTATGGCTGAACGTGGGTGGCTGTTAAATATTCCCGTAAGAAGATATGGAATGTCATATCCCCAAAGCACTCCGTCTGCCTTCATTTTAAGAATATGCTGCTCCACCAAATTCATTACCGGCACAAGATTGTATTTTGGATTTTTCAAAAAGCCTAAGAGGGACTCCATAAAGCAGTTTCCGGCTCCTCTGCCCATTCCGCTTACTGTGGCGTCAAGGAGGCTCACTCCCCTTCTCATGGCTGAAATAGTATTGGCAAAGGCAAGCTGCTGGTTGTTGTGTGCGTGTATGCCTACGGTTTTTCCTGATGCTCTTGCTATATTTACATATTTATCTGCAAGCCTTTCTATCTGCTCGGGATAAAATGAACCGAAGCTGTCCACAAGGTAAATGGTGTCAATTCCGCCGCTTTCTGCTATTAATTTTAATCCGCTGTCAAGCTCCTCCGCACTTACCTTTGATACTGCCATAATGTTTATGGAGGTTTCATAGCCCTTTGCCTTTGCGTCCTCTGCCATCTCTATAGCGGCAGGTATCTGGTGGATATAGCATGCTGTTCTGACTAAATCTATCACGCTGTCCTTTCTCTTAAGAATGTCCTTTTTATAGTCTGTTCTTCCCACATCTGCCATTACGGAAATTTTAAGGTCCGTGTTATTGTCGCCGACTATCTCCCTGATATGCTCCTCGTCACAGAATTTCCACTTTCCAAAAGCCTTTACGTCAAAAATCTCCTTTGATGCCTTGTAGCCAAACTCCATATAGTCAACGCCGGCCTTGACATTTGCCTTATATAAATCCTTTACAAACTCATCTGTAAAGAAAAAATCGTTTACCAGTCCTCCGTCACGCAATGTACAGTCCATGACCCTGATGTCCGGCCTGTACGATATTAAGTTTCCATTGTTTGTAGTATCCATAATACTGCTTTCCTTTCCCATACTATATATGTATATATTTAATATTTCGTGCTTTCTTAAGCTATTACGCTTTAAAGTGATAAAGCACTTCGGACTTACATAAATATACTCCATATGAAATATTTTGTCAATACTAATATTCCAGTAAATCCTCCACATGGCAGCCGAGAACATTTGCAAGGGCTGCAACAGCCTGCACCGACGCTTTGCCGATGTCTTTTGTTTTTAATTCGTATTGCTGCAGCGTTCTTAAGTTTACACCTGACTTAAGGGAAAGCTCCTTTTGGGAATATCCGCATATCTTCCGCTGCTGCTGCAGCTTGGAAGGGGCTTTTTTTCTTTTTATTATCGCATTTACCGTGTCAACAAACTTTTCCTCCGCCGCTTCATGCAAGGTGTCGTATAATTTTCTGACTTCGCACATGGAGATATTGCCGTGAATATCTTTAAAAGATCTGCCCGTTGTCCATTGATAGTACGCAAGGATCCATCCGCACCAGTATTCGGGGGAGCAATCATACTCTGTCTGTGCTTCAGGGAAGGTGAGCCTCAGACCGGATTTTTGAACAATCTCCATAACCAGCTCCGTCCCCGAAAGCCCTGATACATATTTGGGGTTACCCTTCCCAAATCCGTCTCCGTAACCGCTTGCCACAAACAGCTTCATAAATCCATCTATATCAAGCATGCAGGCATTAACAGCATAGTCAAAAGCCTCACCCAAATTCTCCATTGCGTCATTCAAATATTCCTCAGCGTAAGCGTGGGTCATCCTGCTTCATCTCCCCTCTGATAATATCCCTCATAAAAATACCGTCGATGTCTTCATTTTCAAGCTCCTTCATATATGCGGTTCTCGCTTCGTCATCTCTCGCTTTGCGTTTAGCATAATATACTGCATTGTCTGCAACAGTGTAGTCAATAAATTTTATTGCATCAAAGGCTTTGGGAGATTTCAGGACAAACTGTTCCCCGAGCTTACCGAGCTGCATAGCGTTGCCAAGCTGCTTTAAGGAAATAGTGTTCGTAACAAAGGCACGGGCAAAAGAAAAGTAAGAGTCATCTGCACGATACCCAACGATTACATCATAGCCTTGAAAATCCGGCAAAAAATTCTGAATCAAATACTCTCTGCCGTGCTTTGCCACTGGCGTTGACAATCTGCATTTTCTATGCAGCATTAAAATGGCAAGCCAATTCAGAATCGTATAGTTATCCGAAGATATATTTAAAACAGAAAGATGGGAGGTTTCAATTTCATATTTGTTAGCATATCCGTTGACACCTTCGGTACATGCCCATTCCTTTGCAAGCTCTATATGCTCTGTGCAATAAAATCCTCGTCCATAGTCGTTGTAGGCTTTGCCTTTTCCGAATACAGGGGTTTCAACGATGTCCGGTGAACCGTGATACAAAATTATTTTACTCATTGTCCGTTTCTCCTATACCTCTACAGCAGTATTTTTCATTATTATACCACCACAGAAGTATATAGTCAATAGAACTAATTTAAGAAAAGAACTAATACAATCAAATATAACATAAATATGCCCCGTAAGGGCTACAGAAAAACTGTAAGCTTACCCTTACAGGGCTTTTTCATCTTCTAATATGTGTGCAAAACACTATTCTCCGCCTATACCGTTTAACACATCATACACCTTCTTCAAATCCGCATCGCTTTCAAGTGCAACAGAAAGCTGCGTATTTATATTTGAGCATAAATCAAGGTAATTCTGATTATTCTGCACATTGCTGGTATATAAATCCATCTCATCGCCTACCTCAAAGTTGTGTATGAGATATCCGTTGCCATCCTGCGACCTTACCATAACCACTGCTTCCATAGCGGGAGCACCTGTGGAGATATTTGCAAATTTCATATCGTAGGTTACAAAAACAAGAATTTTTCCATCCTCTGTCTCGTATCCTACATAGCAGTTTACATTCTGTATATCCTCAATATATTTATTGAGGTAGGTATAGTTATCCTTTGAAAGATTTTGAGTGTTGTCACATATCTGTGAAAGTGCCTCATCGTTCCACTGTACATAGGTATTCTTCAAAAAGGACTCGCATACCTGAATATACGGAGAGTCTGCCGGCTCAGCCTCAAAGGTGTTCTCGTCAGCAGGAGGTTCTGTGGTTATTTCCTCAGTAGTCTCCTCTTTAGCCTCATCTGCCGTCTGCTTCTCTGCCATATTCTTTATTTTTTCAGAGTCATTTTTGGAGCCGCTGCTTTTGCTTATATTGGTAGTGATAAGTGCTGCAAGCAAGGCAACCACAAGCACTCCCAGTGTACACCACAAAACCTTAAGCTTATGGCTCTCATAGTATAAGAGAATTTTAGGCTTTTTTATTTCTCTTTTCTTCTTATCCTTATTTTTCTCTTTTGTACTTTTGAAGACTTCAGGAGCTGATGTCCGGCGGGAGGCTCTGCCTCTTTCCTCCTGCCTGCTCCTGCTTCTATCCTTTTTTTCTACAAATACATGACTTCGTTCAGGCTTTTTTTCTGTGGATGACAAGCTTCCCTTAGGCTTCCTTTCCCGCCTTCGTATTCTGTTCTTCTCCCTTTCATCCATATCCTCAAGCTCTCTCTCAAGATATTCTGCTATCTCAAGATTGTCGTTTTCGTCGTCGTCAAATATATATATATTATCCTTATCGTTCACATTGTCCTCCCATCTGTCATAAGCCTTGCCGGCATTGCAAATATGGTATTGATATTTTTCCTGTTTTTGATATAATATATATGCTGCATCTGTAGTCCAATGGATAGAACGTGCCTCTCCGGAAGGTAAAATGCGAGTTCGATTCTCGCCGGGTGCATTTCCATTTCCTTACGATATGATAAAGCCAAAATCACGGCAAGGAATACAATAAACCGTTTTTATGGTATAACAACCGTACCCTTTTTTCTGTCATACATATACACATGGTCAGACAGAATGTCACATTCAGCCAATTCCTCTTTATTCACCTGCTCTACCATAACATTCAGCTCATCTTTTCCAATATCCTTTGCAGGAATGATTATCACCTCATGCACACTGCTGGGAATAATATATAAATCATCATTCACTTGGTCGGCAAACCCTTTTAGCGGTTTTTCATACAGCATACACGCCGCACCGTTCATCTGAAAAGCATTTGTCAGCACATACATTTTTATGTCATTCTGCCGGTATGCCATTCCTTCCGTATGTACAGCCTTATTTCCCTCATCATACGCCTCAAATCCCTCAAGCTGACTAAAATATTTTCTTAATATTTCATCTATGGACCTAATGTCACATCGAAGAAGCTTTGGCGTATTTTCTGCGGCTATCCTGAAAATTTCATCTCTACTGACATTCCACATTTTTAAATGCTCATTGTGTATCATTGCAGTGGCATTCTGTATGCTTTCCGTATTTATTAAAAAATAAAATACCACTGATAAATCAAGAACATCAAAATGAGGAACCCCCTGCAGCATTTTCCTGTTTTTCTCTTTATTTACAAGCTTATATACAATACTCTTTTTTATCTTTTCATAGTCATAAAAATAATCTGCATTAATATCATTTTGTATACGGTATTTTTTGTAAACACCGTATATATGTGAGACTATGTCTCCCATAGGCACACCCTTCTTATATTCCTCATAATATTCTTTAAGATATATAGAGGGTGACATGGTTTCGTTCTTCCCTAAAATAATTAATGCCTCTCTCTCACAATCATTATTTCCAATAACTGTGATAATATTTATACGGACCTCACTGCCCATAAGCTCCCTAAAGCATTGCTTTATGTAATCTGTAAATTCTGTATAGTTCATTATACCTCCAAATATTATTACCCGGTCAATGAAATACTGTAAACTACGCTTTAAGACAAATATATATTAACTTAACCTTTGGCATATGTCAACGTTTTTCATAATTTTTCGTGTTTTTTCTTTTATTTATCATTATTTTTTTCCAAAATAACAATTTTTTCGTCTATTTCGCCAAATAT
>N._stephensi_703_cecum__coassemble_124_pt1 | contig 12818 bp, 15 predicted proteins | sample N__stephensi_703_cecum__metabat2_low_PE_004 | metagenome-assembled genome bin N | reverse complement strand
CTAAAGAACAGCTCTTTCCTCAAACAATGCACTACGCTAAGAAGCTGACATTTTCATATCAAAGAATTTCTAATTGCTTCCTCAATGCTTTCAAAAATTATTATATAGCTGCCGCACCCGGTCAGAAGCACCATAAGCCACGCCTAGCCATACCCAAAACTATAAGGCAGGACTGATGTTTGATAGAAAATATGTGGTGTTAAAAAATTAATAAGAATATTAATTCATAGTGAGAAAAAGATATACATAAGATTTATCAATATTATAATTGAATATAGAGGAATATATGCGGCTGTGTGAATTGAAGCTTAAGGAGGTTATAAATGAATGTACATGCAAAAAGCTTGGGTTTATAACGGATATAGAGTTTGATGAGTGTACGGGACAGATATGTGCGGTAATAGTGCCGGAGGGGTGCAGGGGATTGAACTTTTTTACGAAGGAATCGGAGTATGTGATACCCTTTAAGTGCATAAAGCAGATTGGAGCGGATATCGTGCTGGTGGAAATGGATGAAAAGGCTTGTTTTAAGGGTTGACAAATGTTTTTTTTAATATAAAATTAATGTATAAGAAAGTGCATAATATGGAGGTAAATATGAAGTGTCCCTTTTGCAATAAAGAAAATACAAGAGTTATAGACTCAAGACCGGCAGAGGATAATAGCGCTATAAGACGAAGGCGTGCATGTGACGTATGTGGTAAGAGATTTACTACATATGAAAAGGTGGAGACTATTCCCATAATTATTATAAAGAAGGATAACAACAGAGAGACATATGACCGCTCAAAGATAGAGGCGGCGATTATCCGCTCATGTCACAAGCGTTCCGTATCTGTTAATCAGATAACAAAGATGATAGATGAGATCGAGACGGAGATATTTAATCTTGAGGATAAGGAAATACCAAGCAGTGTCGTAGGCGAGATAGTTATGAATAAGCTTAAGGACTATGATTCTGTTGCATATGTACGGTTTGCATCTGTTTACAGAGAGTTTAAGGATGTAAATACCTTTATGGATGAGATAAAGAAGCTTTTGGATAAGCAGTAACGAGAGGTATTGTATGTTTTTAAAGAGATTTTTTCCAAAAAAGGTAGCACGAAGTGTGTACTATATTAACTTTAAAAAATATTATAATAAGTTGGGCTACAGGGGAATATTGTTCGACATTGACAATACCCTTGTTCCGCATGGCGAGAAGGCAGATGAAAAGGCAGTTAATTTTTTTAAGAAGCTTGAGAGTATTGGGTTTAAATTCTGCCTTATATCAAATAATAAGGAAGAAAGAGTGAAGCCCTTTGCCGGTGCAGTGGGAGCACCCTATATATTTGATGCACATAAGCCTTCGGTTAATGCCTATAACAGGGCTATGAAAATTATGGGTACAGATATAGATGAAACCATATTTGTGGGAGATCAGGTGTTTACTGATGTGTTTGGAGGAAATCGTGCCAATATGTATACTATTCTTGTGAGGCCTATCCATCCTAAGGAGGAGATACAGATTGTACTGAAGCGTTATCTTGAGAGGATAGTTATGTGGAGATACGCAAGGCAGGACAGGAAAAAGCTTAGAAAAGAAAAAAAGCAGTATAATATGGCAAGACTTTTAAGGCTTAAGAAAAAGAGAGAAAAGGCATAATGAAAAACATTGATATTATAAATATTAATGTTTAAGGAACAATTAAAAATAAAAGGAAAGGGGAAATATTATGAAGGGAAAAATAACCCGGAATATATGCTTAACTGCGGCGGTCATAGTTACATTAGGTTCTGTAAGCGGCTGCGGCATATTTGACAGTGCTGATAAGGAAAATGAAACCACCATTGTGGCAGATGAGATAAAGGAAACAACCACAGGAGACAATAATATAGGCGGAATACCTCAGGATGAATTGACATCATCACCTGATGAATTAACGACGTCACCAGAGGAAGAAAGCACCCACGAGGCAATTATCTTTGAGGGCGATGTAAATTCCATATCAAATGAAAAAATAACATGGGGCGTTGGAGTGCATGTAAATGACGACAACAGACCGGTGGCACCTGTAGACCTCCAGAATACATATGGAAGCAAATATGCCGTTGACTGGATAAAGGAGGATGAAAAGGTTATTTACCTTACCTTTGATGAGGGCTACGAAAACGGATATACCTCAAGAATACTCGATACCCTGAAGGAGAAGAATGTCAGGGCAGTATTTTTTATTACAATGCCTTACGCAAAGAGCGAGCAGGAGCTTGTAAGAAGAATGATAGATGAGGGACATATAGTCGGCTCCCACAGTGTAACACACCCGTCAGCAGGTATGATGTCTTTAACTATAGAAGAACAGATAAATGAGTATAAGGAGCTGCACCAGTATGTGCTTGATACCTACGGCTATGAAATGTGGCTTTTCAGACCGCCTACGGGAGCCTTTAGCGAACAGACACTTGCTGTGGCAAACTATTGCGGATACCGTTCCGTTATGTGGAGCTTTGCGTATGCAGACTGGGATCCGGCTAACCAGATGGAGGTAGGAAAGGCGTTGGACAATGCAGTTACAAAGCTTCACAACGGAGCAGTGTATCTTCTTCATGCAGTGTCACAGACAAACACGGAAATGCTTGGGGATTTTATTGATAAGACAAGAGAAAAGGGCTTTGAGTTTAAAACCTATAACTAACCATCAGATAAAATTGTTTATCTGAATGTCCTTTAACAGGACGGATTGGAATAAAAATGATTAACTGTAACTATAGCTATATTATAAATAATAACGGTTCAGCAGATGAGATATGCAGGGCTGCCATCAGTCAGAGTGAATATTGGCACTCTGATGGGGGCAGCCTTGTTATGCTGTTGATTGATGGAAAGGATATAACAATAAGAAATCTGACCTTTGGAGAAAATGTGGCAATAGTTATATCCGAATTAAGCGATAGGATTTTCTTTGATAACTGCATTTTTAAGTGTACTGTAGCAGGTGTGGAAAATAATGGAACAAGGGTGCTTTTTAAAAGCTGCAGCTTTGAATTTTCGGAAACGGCAATTACAAGCACAGGCTATGAAATTTTTACCGGCTGCACCTTTAAAGCCACAGGGAATGAGGCTTCGATATTGTCAGCCTTCAGAAATGAGAATTTTCTTAACAGACTGAATTATACCGTTATAATTGACTCGGATATATATGCTTGGGGCAGTGAAAAGCTTATATTTATAAATGAGGGTGACACATCGGTCACAGCCATAAATTTAAGGATTAATAATGAAAATGTACATGCAGCGTGGACAAAGGATATGGCAAATGAGAACACCTTTGCATATTATAACTGTCCGGGAATATCCGGAATAAATGAATGCGGTTATGAGATAGACAAGGAGCAGCTTGAAATATACAGCATTTCTAATCTTCTTACAGGAGCAGATAAATGGGAGCCTTTTGACATAAAGGAGGAGGGCTTAAACAGGCAGGAGCATGTATATTATATAAATGCAGATAAAAATGTTCAATTTACCGCAGGAAAAGAAGAAGCCTGTATCACCTTATATTATTATCCTCCATATATAAAGCCCGAATACAGCTTTAAAGCTTCGGGCAGGATAAGGGTGGAGGAGAAGGAAGCTAAGGAGGGAAGCATCTGCTTTAGCGTTACGGGAGAAAACGACAATGAGGAGCCTGAATACGGCTTTGTATCCTTTGAGACAGGTAAGGGTGTAAGAACAGAGTGTGTAGTAGAGATAAAGCCGTCTGTAATAGAGCCGCCAAGATTCATATCCACTCCGGAAATAGTCATAAAGTCAGGCAGAGCAGTTATAAGCTACGAGCTTGATTTAAACGGCAGGGAGGATTTGTCTGAGATAAGCTGGTACAGGATTGACAATGTAGACAGGACAAAGCTTGCGGCATTAAGGGGATTTGTAAGGTCAAACGAAAAGGACTGCAGAAAAACAGCCATAAGCAGAAACAGACCCTGCAGGGAAATACAGCTTACACCTTATGACGTAGGCAGACATATAAAGGTAAATATTAAGCCAAGACATATAAGAAGTGAGGCAGGTGCCGGGCTCAATGTAATGAGCCGCATAATTATGCAGTCAGATATAAAAAGCGAAAATATTGTCATCAATATGGAAAATCAGGTTTTAGACCCATATTACAAGGCAGAGTCAGGCTATGGTACGGCGGCAGGCATATGGCTGTATAAAAAGCTTCCGTCATGCAGATATTATGATATGGTAACAGAGGCAAATGACTGCGGATATTATTTTGGAAGCGATATTCCAAAGGAAAATATGACAATATATACAATACTTGATTTTGAGAATAATAACGGCGAGGGCTTTGGCAGAAAGGGAGAATATCAGGAGATATACATAAAATATGATGTTAATACAAAAACAGGTTACGGAGTAAGATATGAGTGCATAGATACAGTAAATCATACAGCCGGCATTGCATTATACAAGTATGACGGAATGATGGCACAGCCGATATCAGAAACAATTACGGGAAGCTTTTTAAAGTCAGGCATGGATATAAGGCTTGACATATATAAAAATGTTTTTACGGTACAAATTCCTGTGCCGGATATGGATGAGCCAATAAAGCTGTCATCAGGGATAACAGGAAATCTCTATTCCGGAATGGGGATAGTGCATCATGCAGTGTCAGTGGAAAACAACAGAATAGGAATAAGACACATAGAAATGAGCTTCCCTGATTAGAGAAGCTCAAGGCTTTACTATATTGCAGCTATTTACAGTCACATCTGAAGCTTTGACACAGTGTCTCGCCACAGACACAGGCTCCGTTTCCGGAAATATCAATATGGTCCGCATGACATTTGCAGTCCTCATTAAAGCAGCAGTTTTCGGCGGCACACTTTACGTCATTTTCAGGATTTGGAAGATGAGCGCTGTTTGTGTAGGAATCGGAATCCCTTCTTAATTGGAAGCTTCCACAGGCGGTAGAGCCTGAGTCGGTAGCATTTCTTCCCTCTACCTTAATCTGTTCAAGCTGACATCTTGCTTCCATATTGTGAATACAGTTTTTTACACTACAATCTAATATAGGCATAGCTTTCCCTCCGTTATTTTTTTATAATTACAGTGATATTATGGACAGAAGCTGTCAAAAGTATGCAGGTGCAAGGTTTATGCTTTAAATTTATTGACGAATGAAATTCCGTATGGTAAAATTTTATGGACAAATGAGATAAAACTAAAAACCGCCGCAGATACATTTAGAAATGATATGCGGCTATTATGAAAAGGAGAAAGATAAATGGACGATAGTCCCTTATACAGTTTAATTTTATTTATTATTTTTGTTGTTATAAACGCATTATTATATGCCTTTGGCGATGCTGTCAGGATGTTAAACGAATCTGACGTGGAAAAAAATGCAGAGGCAGGAGATAAAAAATCAATTAAAATAAAAAGGATAATTGATAAGCCGGATAAATTTATCAGCACGGTGCATATGGTTACATGCGTGACGGTTGCCCTCGTAGGATTTTTTCATCTGGAGGAATACAGCACAAAGTGTCAGGGCTTCTTTATAAATCATATAGGAGCATATGTGACAGATGTATTTATTGCGGTGGTATCATATCTCCTTGTGGCATTGTACCTGCTGTTTCTTATTATTTCACTTGGTATTCTGGTGCCAAAGAGACTGGGTGCAAAGTATTCAGGCGGCTGTGCAAGGTCACTGGTAGGGTTTGTAACCCTTGTTATGTCTGTACTGACTCCCTTTACTGCACTTACGACACTGTTTGCCAATATTGTCCTTAAGATTTTCGGAATAGACCCTAAGGAGGAGCTCCTTAACGTAACAGAGGAGGAGATTATTTCTATGGTCAATGAAGGCCACGAGCAGGGCGTATTAGAGGAGCGGGAGGCAGAGATGATATCAAACATTATGGAGCTGGATGAGAAAACGGCAGGTGATGTTATGATACACAGAAAGCATATAGTAGCAGTAGACGGTACATGGACACTTGAGGAGACGATAGAATTTATTATCAGCCGCAGTTATTCAAGATTTCCCGTATATATAGACGATATAGACAATATTATCGGGATTTTGCACTTAAGGGATGCAATGTCATATTACCACAAAGCGGAAAACAGGAATATACAGGTAAGCGAAGCAAAGGATATGCTTATGCCGGCAGTCTTTATACCTGAATCAAGAAATGTTGACGATTTGTTTAAGGATATGCAGGTAAATAAAACCCATATGCAGATAGTGGTGGATGAGTATGGACAAACCTCCGGAATAATTGCTATGGAGGATATTCTTGAAGAAATAGTGGGAAATATATGGGATGAGTACGATGTCGAGGAGGAAAATATTTCAGTGCAGCCGGATGGCTCTTATTATGTAAAAGGACTTACTACACTGGAGGAAATGGCGGACGTGCTGGAGGATGAATTTGAAAATGAGGACTATGATACATTAAACGGATTTCTCATTTCAAAGCTGGACCGTATTCCCGACGAGGGAGAAAAGACCACTCTCGTTATTGACGGCTATGAGTATCAGATTTTGTCTGTAAAAAACAGAATGATAGCTATGGTGAGGATAACGAAAATTCCGGCGGCGGAGGAAAGCGGTCAGGATAAGAAAACAGAGGAAAGCGAAAAATAACAGCTTTTGCAGTTTCTTATTTTGCAGGAATATTTATAAAAAATGACAGGACAGAATATTTATAATATATATCAGGAGGAATAAAAAATGTCAGGACACTCAAAATTTGCAAATATTAAGCATAAAAAGGAAAAGAACGATGCGGCAAAGGGAAAGATTTTTACTATTATAGGAAGGGAGATAGCTGTAGCCGTAAAGGAAGGCGGTGCTGACCCGGCAAACAACAGCAAGCTTGCAGCAGTAATAGCTAAGGCAAAGGCAAATAATATGCCAAACGATACGATAGACAGAGGCATAAAAAAGGCAGCAGGTGACGGAAATGCGATAAATTATGAAACAGTTACATATGAGGGATATGGACCAAGCGGCACGGCGATTATCGTAAATGCCCTTACTGACAACAGGAACAGAACTGCAGCCAATGTAAGAAACGCCTTTACAAAGGGCGGAGGCAGCGTGGGAACTACCGGCTGTGTGTCATATATGTTTGATGAAAAAGGACAGATTATTATAGATAAAGAAGAATGTGATATGGATGCGGACGAGCTGATGATGGCAGCCCTTGATGCAGGAGCAGAGGACTTTAATGATGAGGAGGACAGCTTTGAGGTGCTGACGGCTCCCACCGATTTTGACAGTGTATATAAGGCATTGTCTGATGCGAAGGTTCCGATGGCACAGGCGGAGGTTACAATGATACCGCAGAATTATGTTGAGCTTACGGACGAGGACGATATAAAAAAGATTAACCGTATACTTGATTTGCTTGATGAGGATGACGATGTGCAGGCGGTGTATCATAACTGGGATGAGTAATACGGAACAAAGAAATATGCTAAATCCAATAATTTATACTTGACAGCTCCGATTTAATTGTGTACAATCAATATAAAGTTGATTGTACACAATTAAATTTTATACTTTTGAAAAGGAGGAAAATTGTCATGAGTATTTATGATTATAATGTGGAGGATGCCTATGGTGGTGTGGCAAGCTTAAAGGACTACGCCGGCAAGGTGGTTTTGATTATTAATTCTGCGACAGAATGCGGCTTTACCCCGCAATATGATAGTCTTCAGGACCTTTTTGAAAAATACGCAGGCTCAGGATTTGTCATTTTGGATTTTCCGTGTAATCAGTTCGGACATCAGGCACCCGGCAGCAATGAGGAAATTATCAGCTTTTGTGATTCCAGATATGGCATTACATTTCCGATTTTTTCTAAAATTGAAGTGAATGGAGAGAATGAAAGTCCGCTCTATACATATCTTAAATCACAGAAAGGATTTGCAGGCTTTAATTCAGAGCATCCCCTAACGCCGATGCTTGAGAGCGTGCTGGAAAGGACTGTCCCTGATTATTTGAAAAGCAGCGATATTAAATGGAACTTTACAAAATTTTTAATTGACAGGGAAGGAAATGTTGTCGAACGCTTTGAACCGACGGCAGATATGGGAGAAGTGGAACAAAAAATTGTAAATCTGTTATAAAGTGTTATAAAAATGGAGGATATTATGGAATATATTTATAAGACACAGGACACCTGCTCCAGCGAAATTAAGCTTAACATTGACGGAAATGTGGTTACGAACATTTCCTTTACGGGAGGCTGCAATGGCAATCTTAAAGCGATACCGCTTCTTGTGGACGGCTGGACAGTAGAGGAAATTGAAAAAAAGCTGTCAGGCGTGCTTTGCGGACGCAGACCAACATCATGTGCAGACCAGCTTGCTAAGGCCTGCAGGGCGGCATATACGGACTGTCAGGAAAAACTTAAGGCTAATACATAATAATAGAGGAGCTGTGATAATATGAAAAATAGCAAATATGACTGCTTAAAGCTTGAAAACCAGCTATGTTTTCCGCTTTATGCCTGTTCTAAGGAGGTAATAAGAAGATATAAGCCATATCTTGACAAAATTGACCTGACATATACCCAGTATATAGCGATGATGGTAATGTGGGAGAAAAAAGAGGTGACGGTAAAGGAGCTTGGAAAATGTTTATATCTGGATTCAGGAACGCTTACCCCGCTGCTTAAGAAGCTGGAGGAGAAAAATTATGTGGTAAGGCAGCGTTCTAAGGAGGATGAGCGAAACCTGATTGTTTCTATTACACAGGAGGGAGAAAGCTTAAAGGAGCAGGCAGTTAAAATACCGGAGAGTCTTGGAGCCTGTGTGAATGTGGAGCCGCAGGAGGCACAGCAGCTATACAGCCTTTTGTATAAGCTGCTTGACGGATTGTCTTAAAAAACACCCACCAATGTCTTTTAGGCATAGGTGGGTATTTTATATAAGTATTTGTCATTTACTAAGATTTCTGGTATAATTTGACTATACCTAAATATTGAGGAAAGGAGATTTGAAATGAATACAATTAAAGGTAAAACATTTGATGAGGAAAGAGCATTATATGGAGAAAAAGACATTCTTGTGGAAGAATGTAATTTTGACGGCCCTGCCGACGGCGAAAGTGCATTCAAGGAGGGACGGGATATAGATGTCCGAAATTGTTTTTTTAACCTGCGTTATCCCTTTTGGCATGATACCGGGCTTAAGATTAAAAACTCGGAAATGACAAATCTTTGCAGGGCAGCGCTTTGGTATTCACAGGATATTGATATTAGTGATACAAAGCTTCATGGAATCAAGGCACTGCGTGAATGCAGCAATGTAAAAGTAAGCGGCTGCGATATAATCTCTCCGGAATTTGGCTGGTCCGTACAGGGCATTGACATGAAGGACAGTACTGTTGAAGGTGAGTATTTTATGATGCGTTCCGAGCATCTGACCTTTCAGAATGTACGGCTAAAAGGAAAATATTCATTTCAGTATATTACAGACTCTGTATTTGAGGATTGCGTTTTTGATACAAAGGATGCCTTTTGGCATGCAAAAAATGTTACAATTAAAAACAGCACGGTAAAGGGAGAATATCTGGCATGGTACAGTGAAAATATCACCTTTGAAAATTGCAGGATTATTGGAACACAGCCTCTATGCTACTGTAAAAATCTGAAGCTAAAGAGCTGTGAGATGATTGATACGGATTTAAGCTTTGAGCGTTCTTGTGTGGAAGCAACCCTGACGGCACCGATTGTAAGCATTAAAAATCCGCTGTCAGGTCATATATATGTGCCGGAGGCAGGCGAGATTATTATGGATATTCCTGAGGCAAAGGGTGAGGTTATTACGAAAAAGCAGTGCTGCTGTGCGTAGGCGGCAAGATGTCACAGCAGTAATATACCTGTATTTTGCATATATTTGCATAAAAAGAAGCGGAGGTAAAGAAAATGGCAGTAAAACAGACAGCAGGCAGAGATGCTTTGGGGGAATTTGCCCCTAAGTTTGCACAGTTAAACGATGACGTATTATTTGGCGAGGTATGGAGCAGAGAGGATAAGCTTTCCTTACGTGACCGCTCACTGGTAACGGTAGTTTCCATGATGGCACAGGGTCTTACGGACTCCTCTTTTAAATTTCACCTGATGAGTGCAAAAAAGAACGGCATTACCAAGACCGAGATTGCGGAAATTCTTACACATGCAGCCTTCTATGCCGGATGGCCGAAGGCATGGGCAGCATTCCGTATGGCAAAGGAGGTATGGGAGGAAGAAACTCCGGCAGAGGATGCAAAAGCGGCTCACGAAAATTCCATGCTGTTCCCAATAGGCAATCCAAATGACGCCTTTGCAAAATTTTTCATTGGTCAGAGTTATCTCGCTCCTGTATCCACAGAGCAGGTAGGGATTTTCAACGTGACCTTTGAGCCGGGCTGCCGCAACAACTGGCATATTCACAATGCTAAGAGCGGCGGAGGACAGATTTTAATCTGCATAAACGGCAGAGGCTACTATCAGGAATGGGGCAGGGATGCACAGGAAATGAAGCCCGGCGATGCCATTAACATTCCGGCAGGTGTTAAACACTGGCATGGGGCGGCTCCTGACAGCTGGTTTTCCCATCTTGCCGTTGAGGTTCCCGCTGAGGAAGGCTCCAATGAATGGCTGGAGCCGGTTTCTGACGAGGAATATGGCAAATTAAAGTAATGCTTGAATTATGGCAATTAGGGAGGGAAAAATGAAGAAAAAATTAACTGTTGTCTTGTTATTGTGTATGCTGACTGTCCTGTATGCCTGTGGAAAGGGCGGCACGACAGACGACGAGTCACCAATTATTACACCTCCTGCATCTGAGGGTACAGTCACTGACAATTCAATATCCGACTCAGAAAGCGAAGCTGTCACCTCCGACAGCAATAGCGGTCAGACAGTCTCTAAGGTATTCTTTACCTCAGATATCTCCGCAGAAGGGGTAATGGCGGTATATAATGAATTAGGCTGGACACCAAACGGCAGCGTTGCAGTGAAGCTTTCTACCGGAGAGCCTCCTGACAGCAACTATCTGCGGCCGGAGCTGATAGCAGATTTAATAAAATCCGTAAACGGAACAATCGTGGAGTGTAATACGGCTTACGGTGGCTCACGTGCCGAAACTGCCATGCATATGCAGGTGGCAAAGGATCATGGGTTTACTGAAATTGCAGATGTGGACATTCTGGATGCCGACGGCTCGGTGCAGCTTATCGTAGACGGAGGAAATTATCTTAAGACAAATTATGTAGGTTCTCATTTTGCCGATTATGATTCGTATATTATCTTGTCTCATTTTAAAGGTCATGCAATGGCAGGCTTTGGAGGGGCAATCAAAAATATTTCAATAGGGCTTGGCTCTAAGGAGGGAAAATGCCTCATTCACACAGGAGGCAAAAGCCATACAAATCCATGGGGAGGAGACCAGACTGCCTTTACTGAAGCTATGGCAGAGGCCGGAAAATCAGTATCAGATTATCTTGGAAAAGGGGAACGCATTATTTATATCAGTGTTCTCAATAATATTTCCATTGACTGTGACTGTAATGGCAATCCTGCAGAGCCTGATATTCATGACATTGGAATACTTGCATCTTACGATCCTGTGGCTATCGACCAGGCGGCTATCGACTTGTGCTTTTTAGCGGAGGGCAGTGAAAGCTTACAGCAGCGGGTAAATCGTCAGAATGGACTTCATACGCTGGAGCATGCAGAGGAAATTGGTCTTGGCAGCCGTACCTATGAATTGGTGAATATTGATGAGTGAAATTTTTGAGATTGTTCAAAGGGAATTTATTTATATAAGCTATTACTTTATGGTGCAGCTGCGGCAGATTGCAATGTATTGGATACTTGGAATGGTTATCGGCTCCCTTGTTTCAGTGTTTGCAAAGGATGCAATTCATAGAGCCTTTGACAGTATCAGGGATAAGAAGTGGGGGATATGGGGCGTGATTCCGGCAAGTCTGCTTGGAATAGCCTCACCCCTTTGTATGTACGGCACAATCCCTATTGCAGCCTCATTTTCACGTCATGGTATGCGTGATGACTGGCTGGCAGCATTTATGATGTCAAGCGTGCTCTTGAATCCTCAGCTTATTATGTACTCAACTGCTTTAGGAACAACAGCACTGGCTATTCGTGTTATTTCCTGTACGGTTTGCGGTATCGCTGCCGGTCTTTTGGTGTATATCTTTTACAGGAAAAAGCCTTTCTTCAACTTTGAAGGCTTTGAGCCGCGTGCGAGCCATGATACACACCCAAATTTGTTTTTAAGATTTTTATTCAATCTTGGCAGAAACGTTAAAGCAACGGGAATATACTTTTTGCTTGGAGTACTGCTTTCTGCGTTATTTCAGCATTATGTTCCTGCGAAGGATTTTGCGGGTCTGTTTGGGAAATCAAACGAGGGCTTTGGAGTATTGATGGCGGCAACAATAGGTGTTCCACTATACGCATGCGGAGGCGGAACAATCCCGTTAATCAGGGAATGGCTTGCGATGGGAATGAGTATGGGAAGCACATCAGCATTTATGATTACAGGTCCCGCAACAAAAATAACGAATCTGGGGGCTCTGAAAATCGTGCTGGGGTTAAAGAGATTTATTCTGTACATAGCCTTTGTTATGGTATTCTCACTTGTGACAGGACTGTTGGTAAATCTGGTGATATAGAATTTGCTTTCAGTTTATTCTGCCTGAAAGCCGGCTTTAGTGCATCTGAAACCATTGTCTCTTATATAAATTTTTATTTTATAATTTTATAAATTTTTATTCACTTTTGTGGATAACTTGTGGATA
>N._stephensi_703_cecum__coassemble_122_pt1 | contig 12935 bp, 12 predicted proteins | sample N__stephensi_703_cecum__metabat2_low_PE_004 | metagenome-assembled genome bin N | reverse complement strand
GGTCTGATATGAATAAGGAACCCGTTATTGAAACAGACAGGTTGATTTTGCGCCCTATCACACTTGATGATGCAGAAGCCTGTTTCTGTTGGAACAGTGATGAAAGAGTTACAAAGTATATGTCATATTCTACATATACTGATATTAGTCAAACGATAGATTGGATAAAATCCACTTTTGATGACGAACAGGAGTGGAACTGGGCATTTGTTCTAAAAGAAGAAAATAAAGTGATTGGAACAGGGAGTATAGGTCCCAATGCACAAATGAAAGATTATTGGGGTATAGGATATAATCTCCATTATGATTATTGGCACAAGGGATATTGTACCGAAGCGATGAAAGCTATTATTGATTTCGCATATAAAAAACTTGGAGTAAAAAAGGTGTGTTCAAACCATGCCATAGATAATCCTCGTTCGGGCAAGGTTATGGAAAAATGCGGACTGAAGTTTGACCATTACGGCGAATATACAAAACTGGATGGTAGTAAAACCTTCAAAGCAAAATTCTATAAAATGGAACTAGGATAAAGCCAAACTTACGTCTGTCATAACTTCCGGTTTTGTTCCGGTACTTTTTTGTATTGACAAAGCATAAACAATGGGTATAATAAACTTATAAGTAACCAACTTATAAGTCTGCAACTTGTAAGTTTGCAAAAGGAGGCCGTTATGTTCTATTGTCGTGAAAATGAACTGAATACAATGAACCGACGTTATGATAAAGGTAAATTTGAGTGTATTGTAATTTACGGAAGACGGCGCGTCGGTAAAACCGCATTGATTAATGAATTTTGCAAAGACAAAACCGCTATATATTTTTCAGCGTTGAATGCCTCGTCCCATGAGAATTTGGAGGCTTTGTCAAAAGCAATATATATCTGCAAAAATCCGGAGGGAACAAGCCCTCCGACATACAGAAGCTATGATGACGCTTTGGACGAGATTACGGCAATGGCAAAGGATGAACGGTTAGTATTTGTCATTGATGAGTATTCCTATCTTGCGAAGGCGGAAAAATCATTTTCTTCCCGTTTGCAGCACATTATTGATCATGTATGGCAGGGCAGTAAGTTATATCTTATCCTATGCGGATCTTCTATGAGCTTTATGGAATATCAAGTACTCGGATATGAAAGTCCGCTGTATGGCAGACGTACAGCACAGTTTAAAATTCAGGCACTGACCTATAAAGAAATTACTGTTTTCAATCCGGATTTGAATTTTGAGGATCAGGCTTTGCTTTATGGAATCACAGGAGGTATTCCGCATTACATTAACAAACTGGATGTAAACGGTGATATAAATGAAGCACTGTTGGAAAACCTGTTTAACACCTCCGGATATCTATTTGAAGAACCGGAGAATCTGTTAAAGCAGGAGTTGCGTGAACCGGCGATTTACAATTCAGTCATTTCAGCCGTTGCCGGAGGAGCGAGCCATGTGAATGAAATTTCCACGAAGGTGGGACTTGAATCCGGTATATGTGCAAAATATATCCGTGTCTTGTTAGATCTTGGCATTCTGAAAAAGGAAACACCGGTTACGGAAAAGCCGGGCAGAAAGACAATCTATGCGATTGACGATACTTTTTTCCGTTTCTGGTATCGGTTTGTGCCGCAAAATATGTCAGTCATCAGCAACGGACGCATCAGGCAGATTTATGACAAGGCAATCGAATGGTTCATTCCGGATTACATGGGATTGGTGTTTGAAAAAATCTGTCAGGAGTATCTGTCTCGTTATGCTGAGGAGCTTCCCATAGCTTTGCGTGAAGTTGGACAGTGGTGGGGTACTGATCCGAAAGAGAAAAAAGAGGTGCAGATTGATATTGTCGGGACACCGGCCTTTGGCAAGGAATTTATTATCGGTTCCTGCAAATTCAAAAACGAGCAAATCGGCGTTGATGAATTGGAACGGCTGCACCGCTATGCAAATGTGTTCGGCAAAGGAAGCAAATACCATTTCTATATTTTCTCAAAAGGTGGATTTACAGCATCTTTGAGGGAGCTTGAGAACAAAGGTCAGGTTATGTTGCTGACACTTGAAGATATCTATAAGTGATTTGGAGCGGATGAACAAGGAAAGCTAAATCTAGTAACAAGTTATAACAAAGTGTGGCGATTGGAGAACTGTGACTGTACAAATATTATGAAGGTTTTAGTGTGAAAAAGGAAATTGAAAGTTTGCCGATATTGAAGTGAAGCAGATACCGTTTTTAAGGTTATTTACGTTCATTACTACTATGCGGTGCTGTTAGATGATGAAAGATAAGTGAATAAACAGAGACCGATTGCGGGCATATTATGTTGCATGTGGAAATGCTGAAAGAACAGCAAAAATAGATGAGAGGATATGTATATGCCATATGCACCACACAAGAAGACAAAATGTAAAAATGAATCGGACACGCTCAGAAAGGCGGATGCCATGAAAACCATCACGATATAAGGAGGGAAATATGGACGAATACAAATATTGTACATTAAGGGAATTGCCCAAATTAAAAGATACAGCAGCCGAATGGTTTCACAGTAAATGGGGAGTGCCAAAAGAAGCTTATCTTAGTTGTATGACAACTTATCTTAATCATGAAACGGAACTCGGGTGGTATCTATGCCTTAAGAATGGCAACATTATAGGGGGTATGGGAGTTATTGAAAATGATTTTCATGACAGAAAAGACCTTACACCTAATGTCTGTGCAGTATACACGGAAGAAGAATATCGTTGTAAGGGAATAGCAGGTCACTTACTTGATATGGTTGTAGACGATATGAAATCTAAAGGAATCACACCTGTTTATCTTGTCACAGATCATATTGGATTTTATGAACGATATGGATGGGAATTTTTTTGTATGGTGCAAGAAGATAATGAGCCGAATATGACAAGAATGTACATTCACAGATGACTTCCGGTTTATCTGTCAGCTTATTATACATCCAATATCCACCGAGAGTCAACAGCCTCCCGGCGGCAATTAACAAGCATATATAACCGCAGAAAAATACCGAAAACCCCTTTTTACAGTTTTTCTCGGTATTTTTCTTTTTGAGGCTGCCTATACAGTCTAAATATCTTCCTTTATATCCGTCTCTTTCTCCTTCTCCAAAACCTCCTCCTCTGTCTCCTCCTTCTGCACCCTCTCCGTCGCACTATTCTTAGGCTTATCAGACAAATCAAATGCAGAAACTATCTTATCCCTGTCAATCTTCTCGTGCTCATTCTCCGCCTTATACTCTTCATATTTATCCTTCATATAAAAATCAAACCAGTCAGAAATAATAGTCTTAAGCGAAGCACCTACAGGCACAGCTATAAGCATACCCAAAAGCCCTGCAATATTTCCGCCCACTGTTATTGCAATAAGGATAAATCCCGGATGCATCCCAACTATATCCCCCACAATCTTTGGACACAAAATATTACAATCTATCTGCTGCACGATAAACAACCCGATTATAGCAGCTACAGCAAGCCATATATTACCGGAAAACAGTGCCACGATACCCGCCAGCACTATTCCCACAAATGGGCCTATATACGGCACAAGATTGCATATACCTGCAATAATACCTATGACAAAGGCATAATCAATACCTATAATAGTCAGAACGAGAGTAGACAAAAGAGCGACAATGGAGGCTTCAATAAGCTGTCCCCTTATGTACTTTGAAAAGGTATAATTAATAATATGAAGCGACCGCTTTACAATCACTCCTGTTTTTGATTTTCTGAATATTAAATAGAAAAATCTTTCCCATATTGAGCTGAAATACTCATGGCCAAACAGCACGTAAATGCTTAGGATTAACGATACGGCAAGTGAAAATATATTGCTGCCAAGTGCAATGATAAAATTGCCTATGCTTTCTACCATAGAAATCATTAAATCCTGAAGGAAGCTTGTAATGTGGTCAAGCTGGCTTATAATCAAATCACCGAAGGGTATGTTTTTGCTTGAAATAATCTCCTTCAGTGCATCTGATGAAAATGTGTTGGTACTGAAATAATCAGTCACAGCGTTAAAAATAGCAGATACAGTGCTTGACTGGGAAAGCTGTCCGCCTATCATAAAGTAAATGCCTACAATAAGGAAAACGATTACGGCAAGAAGGCAGATGTAGGATACTATAAGTCCGATGGCACGGCATAAGCTCCTTTTATGGGGAAAATGCTTTCTTTTCATAAGAAAGCTTTCTATTGCATTCATAGGTGCAAACAAAAGGTAGGCAATAATAAAGCCTAATATAATAGGAAAGGATATATCAAGCAATCCCGACAAAAAGCTTAGCAGATTATCATAAAAGGAAGGTATGGCGTCAATAAGCCTGAAAAGTAAATAAATGACAACTGCGGTAAGTACAAGATATTTACAAATTTTGGTATATCTTTTATCAAAGTTTAGTTTCATATTGCTCCTCATTTCTTTTATTTATTAATAGAGGCGTGTACGCTGACAAGCCTCTGAATTTTACAATAAGGATTTTAGCACAAAAAGCTTTACTGTAAAAAATTTACATTGAAAAAATGTTATTGCAAAATTCAAATAATAATATAGCACAAATAAAAGATTAATAAAATAAAATATTGTAGAAATTTAAAAATTAATATATACTATAGCACATACAGGAGAAGCAAAGGAGGAAAAGATGGAAAACACAGGAAATACAGACATTATGGACATTGAAGGTGACAAGACGGAAAAGCTTTATCTGGTCCTTGTTTCTACACCGGGCATATTTGCAACACTGATAAAGCTGTTTACAAGACATAAGTATATACATATTGTGCTGGGAATGGACGAGGAGCTGAAGCACGCCTACAGCTTTGGAAGAAGAAATCCTAAAATTCCGATACTTTCAGGCTTTGAACAGGAAAAAATGGACAAGGTGGTAGAGCATTTTCCTAAGGCACTTTGCATGGTAACGGAAATTACCTGCACTAAGGAGCAGAAAAAAAATGTTTGGAAGCGGATAAATTACTACAAAAGGAATGAAAAAAGATACCATTACACTGTATTGGGACTGCCATTCCTTGTGTTGGGAAAGCCCTTTCACCAAAAGAGAAGATATGCCTGCTCACAGTTTGTTGCGAGAACACTTGAGGATTATGGCATAAGGAAGTTTGACAAGCATTACTCCCTAGTCACCCCTAAGGATTTTTACTATATGCCGGACAAAAAGGTGCTGTATGTAGGCACAATAGAGGGATATCTGGACAAGATGGATAATTATAAGAAATATGTTCAGTAAAAAAGTGTTAAAGGTGTCGTTTAAGGCCGGCACTTGCAGGGCGGAAGGGTCTAAAGACTTAGAAAAACCTGAGTACTGATGGGAGAAGTTATATATTTACAGTTTACAGAATACAGAAAGGAAAAGCAGGCTTATTATAAAGCACTGCAATATTGAGGTATGAGAGATATAAATAAAAAATTAAAATCCATATTTATGGTTATTGTTCTTATGGCAATGATAACAGGCTGTTCAAAGGGGGAGGACAGTGTTACCGTAAACGGAACATTAGCAAACAAGACAGATGCAGCAGGGGAACAGCCGACTATTGAGCATACAACACAGGAGATGACAACGGAGGAGCCGACTACTGAGCCCTTTGTGCCTACAGAGATAAATATAAAAATGATAGGCGATATACTGATGCACGACGGCGTCACAAGCAGCGGCCTTTTAGAGGACGGTACATATAATTACGACCATATTTTTGCCAATGTAAGGGATGAGATACAGTCTGCTGATATAGCTATAGTAAATCAGGAGGTTATATTAGGCGGAAAGGAGCTTGGGCTTTCAGGCTACCCATGCTTTAACGGCCCCTATGAGATGGGAGATGCACTTGTAAAGGCAGGCTTTAACGTGGTGCTCCATGCCACAAACCATGCACTTGACAAGGGAGCTACAGGCATAGATAACTGTCTTACCTTTTGGAAAACCAATTATCCTGATATAGCAGTTCTCGGCGTGGCACAGACAAAGGAGGAGTCGGAAAATATATATGTATATGAGCAGGACGGCATAAAAATAGCCATATTAAATTATACCTACGGCACAAACGGCATTGCACTCCCTACAGGTAGGGAATATATGGTAAATATGCTTGATACAGACAGGATTGTAAGTGATTTGAAAAGAGCAAAGGAAATGTCAGACTTTGTCATAGTGTGCCCTCACTGGGGACCTGAGTATAAGCATGAGGCGTGGAATGAGCCGGGCAGCATATATGATGAGACAAACTGGGCGAAGCTTATGGCAGATAACGGAGCTGACCTTATAATAGCGGCACATCCGCATGTTATCCAACAGGTGGAATGGATAGAGGGAGAAAACGGAAATAAAACACTCTGCTATTACTCACTTGGAAATTTTGTGTCTAATCAGGATAAGGCACCGAGAATGTTAGGTGCTATGGCAGACATTACAATATCAAACACTGAGGACGGACAGATATATATAAAGGATTACGGAGTAATACCGCTTGTAACCCATAAGCTGTTCGGAAGACAGGCAATTACCACATATAAGCTCAGTGATTATACGGAGGAGCTGGCAGCCGAAAACAGAATTAAAAACGAGGATGACATTTTTAGCGTTGAGTACTGTAAGGAGCTGTGCAGGCAGGTTTTTGGTGATTTGTATAAGGAATAGAAATTAAGCCCCTTTAGCTTGTTTAAAGGGGCTTTAATACTATAAATATATTTCCTGAGTTTTCTGCTTTTGCAACTCCATCACTGTAGGGCATCTTGGTAATTTCGCCTGTGGAAAGACTGGTAAATGCAAAGGTATCAACCACGCCGAGATAAGAGGAATATGCCGATATAATTACATATCCTAAATCCTCTATATAGGTGATAACAGGAATATCCATAGCCCCATAATATAATACATTAGGCATGGCTGTGCCTGTAAGATTATATATATCATAATTGTCAGTATCGTTAAGTATGGCCTCAAGAGAGCCATAGCCCCTGTTTACAAGGGTAGCCGTATCGGTAAGCTTTGCAAGGTCAGGCTTGGTGATTTTTGCCCATGCTATATTTCCTGTAGGCTCTATAACCATGCCATAGTTTGTGTTTGCACATTCTATGGCTGATTTTAAATCAGAAAACTTGTCATAAAGAATACCGTAGGCATAGACAAGATAATTGTTGTCAGCTACAGTGCCGTTATTTAACTGAAGCTTATTTGCATCGGTAAAGCTGAAGCTTTCTGTGCTTACAAGCTTTAATTGATTTGACGATGTGACTGTATAGGCAAAATTAAGAATAAGCTCCTTTTTCTTTAGGCTGGTAGCTATGGTATCTAAGGTGATAAGAGTTTTATTTTCGGCAGTCCTGTTTACAAGCTTATCGTCATCAATAGGAGAGAAGCTGCCATCCTCGCCCCTTGTAAGCCTTGACAGGCTGAGAATGTTTTTTGAAACGGAAACACCGCTTATATATATACCCTCCTTTTGATACGTTTCAAGCTTCATATTGGAAGCGGCAGTATTGTCTGATGATGCGGCGGATGTGGTTTCCTTTTCGCTGTCGCTGTCGTCATACAGGCATATATTTATTTTGTACATAGGAAATATGGTATTTCCATTGCTGTCTGCAGTGACGTCTGAGGCTTTGGCAGCACCATATATCAAATCATTTTCAATAAAACCTAAAACCTTTATATAGTCACCCTCATCAGCACTTATAACATAATCCCTTTGCTTCTCTACATCTATTACACGTATTGTATCAGCATTGTATACGGAAGTATTTTCATGCCACGCAAGTATACTGTTGCTGCTGTTAATGGCGTAATTTTCTGACCGGAGGTCGGTAGCAAGCTGTATATATTCATTGCTGTCCATAGTTACTGTATATATGCTGTCGCCTATCATAAAATACAGTATATCGTCATCGGTAATATATGCAAATTTGCCGACAGAATCCTTAAGTATGCTGTATGGCTGTGTAGACGGGATAAACACAAGCTCGCTTACTGTATTATCCTTATATATATATTTATATAAGGCGACGCCTACCTGTCCCTCGTGAGCACCCTTTTCCATATAGCCGTATAAAAGAAACAAGGTATTTCCGTCATCATCGGTGGATATTATATCTATGTCAAACTGGTCATACTCCATTCTAAGGTCGCCGTCCTCCATCTCCTCAAAGGAAAATATGGAGATAATTTGATTTTCCTTCATATCCATAGTCCAAAGGCTTCCGTTTTTTATAAATGATACAAAGGAGCCGGTGCTGTTGGATTTATATTTAACATCCAAGTCGTTATCCAATCCAAGATTGATTCTTGTGGATGAAATGTTTTGGGAGGTGGGGTCAAAAAGCTGCTCTAACGTCCGGTCATATACATATATATAGGTAGTATTAATGCCTATTTTTATGCGGAAAAATTCCGTTACATTATAGTATTGGTAGGTGTCGTAAGTATTTTTGGCACGAACCTTATACTTTAGGAGAAAGCAGCTTGTGTCACCTGTTATTTCCGTTATGGAAACGACAGGCTCGGAAACTCTCTCGACAATAAGATTGCCCCATGTCAGATTGTTAAAGCTTGATGTAAGGTCAACATCGGCAAGGTTTGTATTATCCCTTGAAGGGTCTATCTCCAGATTTCCTATATAGCTCTCAAAGCTTTTGTCGTCAAGAGTGCTTTTGCTAAAGCCGTTTACATAGTTAAGCTGTGGAGTAATCTCGCATTTTGTCTGCTCTATTATGCGTGTGTAATAATAAATGCTTCCATGCTTTTCAGTGGTAAGCCTTATTATAAGAAGATATTCCGTATCTCTGTCAGGAATGGTGGAGATATCTAAGGTGGCGTGGGAGTAGCTGTCGTCCACATCCCAATGCTCCAAATCAACGCTTTCTATAAGACGTGAGGTATCAAGGCTTCGCACCTCGTAGGATATGCCTGCTATATTATTGTCATATCGGTAAATTGTAATAGGAAGCTGCCTTTCAGAATCAAGGGGAGTTATAACATCTCTCATATACTGTGCTTCCATTTGGGAGGTATAGCCATGAAGTGCATTAAATTCCAGTGAGTCGTAGTGCATTGTAATTATAGGAAGCGTGGCTATATCAAGGTTATCGGTGGGAGACACGCTAGCCTTATGGTTAAGTAAAAAATAGCCTGCTATTACGCCTGCAAATATTAAAAATAAAACAATAATTTTTATAAAGGTATTTTTAAGTGTTTTCATTGCTTACAACCTCCCGTCATTTTCAAATAAAAGCCTGTAGAGAGCAGATGATACATTAAGCTCCCTCATTATGTCAATGGATTTTTGAAGGGAAATGCCGGAGGCAGAGCCAGCCGTCCTTTTAATTCCACGTATCAGCAGATTTTTAGGCGTGTGCTCCATATCTATAAATTCCAAAATCTGGGTATCATATCCGGCGGCATTTAAAAGACAGGCTCTTATGCCGTCAGTCATAAGGGCGGCAGTCCTCTCCTTTATAATGCCAAAGGAGAACACAGGGTCTAATATATCATTTGATATGGTTTTGTTAAACTCATGCTGGCAGCATGGAACGGAAAGAATAACCGAAGCGCCCCATTTTACCGCCTTTGCCAAAGCATAGTCAGTGGCAGTGTCGCAGGCGTGAAGCGTGACTACCATATCTGCATGGGTAATGCCCTCATAATCAGCCACATTGCCGCAGATAAAATGCAGCTTATCATAGCCGTATTTTAATGCAAGCCTGTTGCAGTCATCTATAACATCTGACTTCAGGTCAAGGCCTGTCACGTTTATATTATATCCGTTAAGCTCCTTAAGATAATAATACATGGCAAAGGTAAGATACGATTTACCGCAGCCAAAGTCAAGAATGGTAAGCTCCCTGTTCTTATTTAGTGACGGAAGAATATCCCTTATAAATTCAAGAAAGCGGTTAATCTGGCGGAACTTATCATATTTTGATTTTACTATCCTTCCATCACCAGTCATCACGCCTAAGTCCGCTAAAAACGGAACCAAAGTGCCCTCAGGCAGAAGATACTCCTTTGTGCGGTTGTGATTAAGAGCCTTTTCATCTAAGATAAGCTTAGCTCCCTTTTCCCTTATTGTGAATTTTCCCTTGCTGCTGACAAGAACGGTGGCAGCATGGTCCTTACATTGTATCTGACATTGCCCAAATTCCGTTAAAAGCTTGTCCCTGACATAGTCCTTAACAGTATCGTAATCAAGATTTTGATGAAAAACCTTAGCACCGGCATATTCGGTAACCTGAAGCATATGCCGGTCCTTAAGGATAACCTGGCGGATTTTAACCTTATCCCTTGTGCCAAGCTTATTTTTTTTGCCGCTTAATGTACAGCTTACTAAGGCAGAGCCTATTGATTTATCTAAAAGCGTATTTAACCTTTCCATTTATATTCCCTTAACCTTTCGGTGAAAATCCTCTTATCGTTAGTAAGTATACCCTTTATTTTGGATAAAGTCTACCGGAAATTGCGGCGTCGTATACGTCGGTGGATAAATTCGTTCAGTAGCAGTACCTCGATAAGCTCAAGGAGAGGACAGCAGGAAACTCCGCTTTCCGGTGAGTCCTCAAAGGGGCGTGAATAAAGCTCAGGACATGACAGGCTGTTATAGATGTTTACGGCAATAAGACGTATTCTGGCCTTATCCGGATACTCATCATACATAAGACTTTTGTCGTATTCCAGCTTGTCGCAATAATCTGAAACCATACTGAAAATATGGCTTATGGATTCCGGATACAGAGATTTAAAATAAAGAATATCATTATAAGCGTCATTTAAGGGATTTGCAAACATAGTGCCTCCTGTATATGTATTATATATTTATATATTATGTAAAAAAATATAAAGTATACTAAAAAATCTGTATAAAAGAGGTATGGGTGGCAAATAATAACAATAGAAGAAATGTAAAATGCAGGAAGGGATGTGGATTATGAGAAAAAAATTAATATATATCTGTGGAATTCTTTGGCTGTTTGCACTTATACAGCTTATAGTAAATTTTGAGGAGGAGAAGGAGCCGGATATAATTACAGCCTTTACAAATGATATGTACTTAAGTACCTTAAGCACCGTAAAGGCCACAGGCTTTTGTAACAGCGATTACATGAGTGCAGAGGACAGGGAGGAGCTTGCAAAAACAGTGGCGGTCAGGCTTGGAATAAATAATGTATATGATATATACACGGAGGACAATAAAACAGTCCTTACAAAGTATGTAGAGGGAGTACGCACGGTTATTAACGTAATTACGGTAGAAAAGCATGTGGAGGAGAATGTGTTTAAGCAGAGGCAGTATGTAACTATTGAGATGGAGCTTGACAATTCCCTTGAAAGTGCAGTTTACTATAGAGATAAGATAGAGAAGCTCTTTGAGGATATGGATATGGGAGTGGACATAAATTTAAGCCTTAGAGGGGATATAGCCGGAGAGCTTAGCAATTCAGAGAAAAATACTATAGCTGACCGTATATTGGAAAGCTTGGGAGGAAACGTGGTTGATGAAAACAGAGGAGCAGATGTGTATACAATTTACGCATATGCAGACAATATAAATGACTATGTGGTATTTGGAACAACAAAGACAAATATAAATATAGCCATATCATATAATGATATAAAGGGAGTGACAGAGGTGTATATGGCAACGCCGATAATGAATGAGGATTATTAAAAAATAAAAATAAGAAATATCGGAATATTTCCGACATAGCTGCTATGACAAATGGAAATATTCCGATACCAAATAAATTTACTTATAAAAATTAAGCTTCCTTGTTTGCAAGATATTCGTTTAAGCTGCTTAAAACCTCGTCAGCATCAAGACCATGTACAAAGCAGGCCTCCTCTAAGGATTCACCCTGAGATGCAGGGCAGCCGATACAGTGCATGCCTGATGCCATAAGAACAGGTGCAAGGCTTGCGTCAACAGCAAGTATATCTGCAATTATCATATCCTTGTTTATTGTAGTCATTACAGTAATCCTCCTAAATTTAAACTTCCTGCAATTTTTGAATTGCCTTTTTTGGTATAATTTTAATAAAGTGTTCCTTGATATAAGCTTCGTTGGCAGCAGAGCTGTTCTCGCCCCTGCCATATTCAGAGATGACACAGCATATAGCTGAAAATTCCTCAAGGGAATGAGAAGATTTATATGCTATAAGATAAAATCTGTCGTTTGCTGATGCCTTATACAATGAGTTTTGCCCCTTGTATACGCCTGTTAGCTGATGTGATACGTTTATGACTGAGGTAAGGCTGTCGAAGGAAAAAATCTTAAATAAAGGCACAGACGGCTTTCCGACCGGCTTTTTTTCCTCCTTCTTTTTTATGCCCAAAGACTCAGGCAATGGAATGAATGAACCATCGGCGACAGAAGCTACCTTTTCCTTAACCTGATTTAACATATCTATAAGGTCATTGGCAATAGGTAAGCCTGAATCTTCAATGACATCAATGTCATCAAAATCCTCATATGATGGGGCAAATTTGGAAAATCTTGTATCAAGCTCCTCCGGATCCTCCACCTTTGTGATAACCAAAACTATACAGTCAGCAGATACAGGTATAGCTTCTATCATAAGGGGTATATCCTCCGCCTCAAAGCCGAATTCCGTAAAAGCCTGCTGCATCATATCCCGAAAGAGGGTTTTAGCATTTTCCGTGCCGTAGGCAAGCTCGCTGAGCTTAATATGTCTTGACGCCAAATCTGATTTATTCAAAGTACACTTTATTTGATTATCGTTTATTTTTTCGATTTTCATGGTCTACTCCAATCCGTCTTATATTTAAGACTAATAATCAATGTTTATTATGCACATATTGTGTGTAAAATATTTAGCTGTGTATAGTATAGCTTATTACCAATTCATCTGTAAAGTGAATATTTGTGAAAAATATATAAAAAATATAAATAAAAAT
>N._stephensi_703_cecum__coassemble_119_pt1 | contig 13094 bp, 10 predicted proteins | sample N__stephensi_703_cecum__metabat2_low_PE_004 | metagenome-assembled genome bin N | reverse complement strand
ATAGTGAGGTTCACTGGAACTTTAATAATTTTTTAAATTTTTATATTTCTTAAAAGATTTGTAAGCTTATTATACTTTTTGTTTTCATCATAATATTTTGCCAAAGCCTGATAATGCTCCTTGTCCCCTCCTTCTATGTTAATAAGCTCCTCAAGATTTTCTGCGTAAAATTCTCCCTTATCTCCCGCCAATAGCTGAATACTGTATATTAACTGCCTTACGGACTTTTTCTCTGCATCCGTATCCGCCTTGTCAAGTGCGTGCTTAGCATTGTCTAAGGCTGTCTTCGTATCCATTTTCTCGTAAGCCGTCTTTGCACTGTTATAAAATTCATCATATGTAGTAGCTGTATTCTTAACTGACTTTGCAATAATGACGAACGCCGCAACAGCCGCAGCCAAAATAAAAATTACAGCTACAATGATAATAGGAAGCTTCTTTTTATTTTTTTTGCCCTTTGAAACAGGTAATTTTTCCTGCTTCTCCGTCTCCTCCTCTGTCTCCTCAGAGGCTATCCTGCTTATATTTCCAATAATTTTTGTCTTGCCGTCTGCAACGTCATCATCAATGCTGTTATCGGCATTATCAGCGTTTTTTCTTGAAATATCAACGAGCTTCAGCTCCATATTGCTGATGTCAGGCTCATTTACACGCATTTCCTCCTCAGAGGGCTTTTCCTTTTCCGGCTCATCCTTCATGGAATCCATAAGCTCTCCTATATTACTTGCAAGCTCTGCCTCTATCAGATTAAAATCCGGGACAACCTGTATAGGATTTCCGCACTTGAGGCAAAACGCCTGATTTTCTTTATATTCTTCTCCACATTTACTGCACTTCACAACTATTGCTCCTTACTGTTATTTTATAATATATTTATTCGCCAAAAGGTTGACTGCTTGTACTCATACTATTTAAGTATATCACATACTGTTATTTACGTGCAACTATAAATATTTTTTATTTTTATTAAAAAGGCAGTGATAATAAGAAAACCATTCCTATTATCACTGCCTTTATTATAATGCTGTCTTATTTCTTTATCTTTGTTACAGTAACCCTGCAATATAACAGCTTGCCGTTTACCTTTGCCACTATTGTGGTAGAGCCTACTCCTCTTGCTACTACCTTGCCGTTAGTGTCAACCGTAGCTATTCTGTTATTGTTGGTGTACCATTTTATATTTTCGGTGCAGCCGTATATATCAAGTATATAATTATCATACTGCTCCAATGTAATGCTTGTTGAGTTTAATGCAAGAACATTTACCTCGCATTCGTCCTCCACGCCTGACTCAGCCACGCAGTATATGATACAGTTACCCTGTCCTCTGGCTGTCACTACGCCGTTTGCATCAACCGTAGCTACTGATGTATCGCTTGATACCCACATTGAGTTATCTGTAGAGTTTGACGGCCGTACTCTTGCTGAAAGAGGTCTGGTCTGTCCCGGAAACATGGTTACGGATGTGGCGTTTATAACTATTGATGTGGCAGGAACTGCCCTCTTTACCGTTACCTTAACCGTTCCGACTATATCGTTGCCGTCGGTTGACCTTGCGTATACATAGCATATACCGGCACTTACACCTGTAATTTCTCCGTTGTAGTCAACCACAGCCACCTCAGGATTTGATGAGCTCCACTCAATCTCCTTTATGGTAGCGTCCGCCGGGCTTATGGTAGCCGTAACTCTCTGTGACTGTCCCTCTATAACTGTCACATATGACGGTGAAACGCTTATGGTTGAAACAGGTCTAATTGACTGTAGTACAATCGTGTCAAATATGCCGCTTCCATCTGCCGCCGTTGCCGTGATAGTGGCTGTTCCCAAGCCAACTGCCGTTACAACGCCTCGCTGTGATACTCTGAATACATTGGTGTTGCTTGATGACCATATTACACCTCTGTTTGTTGCGGAATCCGGAGTAACGCTTACGGTAAATGCCTTTGATGCTCCGTTATTTATATATTTTACATCCTTTTCATTGATGGTTACCGATGTGACAAACTCATACACCGTAACCTTACAGCTTGCCACCAATCCTCTTTCTACTGTTGTGACAAGTATAACACACTCTCCGCCCTTAAGGCCTGTGACTATACCGTTTTCGTCTACTGTGGCGATACTCGTGTCACTTGAAAGATATGTTACTGCTTTATTGTCTGCATCTATCGGCGATACTGTAGGCACAAGTGCAAATTTATCTCCTGCGTATATGGCTATATCAGTATAGTTTAATGAAATTCCTGTAACAGGCTCCGTTACGGTAAGACTGCATGTGGCAAATATACCTGTGTCCTGGCTCGTTGCCGTAATTATACATTCTCCCGGCTCTATGGCAGTTACCATACCGGATTCATCTACCGTCGCTATTCTCGGATTGCTTGTTGACCAGATTATTGTCTTGTTTACGGCATTGTCCGGCCCTGCCTTAGCGTACAGCCAGAATACCGTACCCTTTCTGACTGACATTTCCGTATAGTTTATGTCTACCGTTTCTACAGGCTGATATACATTTATGTTACACATTGCCGTAATGCCGCTGTCGTTTGACTGTACAAGCACTGCCGCACTTCCTGTTCCCACTGCCGTCAGCAAGCCGTTTTCATCTACCGTTACCACTGAGGTATTTGATGAAATCCATGTAACTGTCTTATCTGTAGCATTGACAGGGAGTATCTCTGCCGTAAGTCTGAACTGGTCGCCTAATTTAAGTGTTACGTCGGTAAAGTCAAGTGTAACTGATGTTACCGGCTCTGATATAAAGAAATCACATGTAGCCAAAAGGTTATTGCCGTCTGTACCAATATCATTTGTCTGACATATAACGGTAGCATTACCCGGACTTACAAATGTAACAAAACCATTTTGGTCTACAGTAAGTATATCCGTATTTGATGAACTCCATATAACGCTGGTGTCAACACCGTCACCCTCAGGCTCAATGGTATATGAAAGCTGATAGTTGCCTGCTGACAATGTGGTTTCTACCATATTCTTTGAAAGGGTTATTCCGGTAACAGGTATTCTTACATGTACATCACATGAGGCTACCTTTATGCCGTCAAGTGTGATAACTGATACAACGGCATCACCGCCGCCTACACCTGTTACAACTCCGCTGCTTGAAACCGTGAGTACCTTTTCGTTTGATGATACCCATTTAACCTCCATATTGTCAGGTCTTTCAGGCTCAAAGGTAAGTACGATAGGATATGAATCACCGATTGTAATGCTAAGCTTTGTAGGGAATAATACTACGCTCTGTACCGGCTCGTTTACATCCACCTCACAGTAGGCGTACTTTATTACTCCGTTTACCTCCTGCATTGCCGTGATTTTTGCCTTGCCCTTCTTTAAGCCTTCAACCGTTACCCTTCTGCTGCTTTCTGCTGATTCGGTAACGGAAACAACGCTCTCGTCATCTACCATCCATGAAACCTTAGCTTTCTCGTCATCCTCTTCAGTGACAAGTGCTGAAAGTTCAAAGGTGTCTCTTGCATTTATCTGCTTTGATGTGAAATCCAATGAAAAGTTATCTATTACCGTAATCGTAATCTCTGCCGTATGGTCTTTAACACCTTCGTTAGGAAACAATTCCGTATCACCCAAATATGCTATAATAGTTGCCACACCACTGGCTTTTAATTTTAGTTTACCATCTTTATATTCAGCAACATTAGTATTATTTGATGTCCAGTTAACTGCCTTGTTATACTCATCTGTAGTATTTACTCTAAGGTATATCTCATCTCCAACCGCACCTGTAAGTTCTTTTCCATTTGATATACCAAAATTTACTCTTACAGATACCGATGTTCCAAATTTTGCTGCAATTTCCTCAAGCTTCCAGTCTGTAAATTCCTCACTAAATAATCTGTCAATAACTTCCGGATATATATATACCGAATTTATACCTGCATTTTTACCTGTTATGTAGCCTTTTGAGTCTGTATCAAAATAATCTTCATTACCCTTAACCTGTAACTGACTTGTCAGCACTGCATTTGTATATGGTACTTTTGTTTCTTCGTTCTGATATACGCAAGCCGTCTCTCCCGGCTCCAAGCGTATCATATCCGGCATATCTGATGTTCTCTCTATTTTTTTTACTACGGTAACACTGACACTTTGAGTTTCAGTTCCTGCTGCACTTCCTCCTATACTTCCTGTAATAGTGGCAACACCACCTTTTGAGCCTGCCGTAATCAGACCATTTTCATCCACAGTGGCAACATCAGTATTGTCTGATTTCCAATTTATTGTTTCTTTACTGTTTGAGTCGAGGTTTGTAACTATCCTAAACGTGTTATCGTCCGGGTTTCCATCAAAATATACAAATCCATACTCAAATTTATTAACTTTAGTATTTGTTACCTCAAATTTTACCGTGAAATCCTCTTTATATAAAGCAAGTATCTCTCCACTATCATCAACATATTTTACGGTAACCGTAGCTGAACCGGCTCCTCTGGCTGTCAGTGTAGCATATGTACCCGTATTATTACTTACTGCTACTACATTATTATCTGATGACGTCCATTCCATTTTTTCAGGTGTTATACTGTCTCCAAGCTGACTAACTCTTGCAATCCAGTACTCTGAATGATTTACTGTCCACTCAGTAGCATTAGTGACCGGCTCATTACCAAGTCCTGACCTGTCTACTGTCATATCATACTGATATGCAAACGCCACAGAAAATGCTATAGCTGAAACTATGGCAAATATTGCCACTGCCGTAAGCTGCTTCCAATACCTCTTAACATGACCTAAAAATGTACTCATATCCTCTTTCTCCAATCCTTATATCTATGCTTAAACTCGTTCTATTCATTTTAACAAGCCGATATATACTAATCGACTTTATAGTATATATCGGCTGATTACTTTTATATTTTAGCATATTTTGTATTTTTATCCAATATTTTTTTTGAAATTTACAAGATATTGATTAAGCTTTCGTTTTCTAATGTCTGTCTCTTATCTCATATTTTTCCTTTGTCTTTATGCAGCTTAAAAGGCTTTGGTATCTTTCCTCCAGTTCTCCGTCATTAACCGTCACGTCTATACATGCGGCAATATCATCAATAAGCCGCTGTGTCATGCGGGGTCTCATGTGTATGAGAAGATTTCTCTGCTGTTCATATGTCTTGGCGTCAAGAAATTCAAGCAAATCACTGCTTACGCTGTCTGTGTTATCCTCCGGATAATCCGATATGCCGGCAGAGGAAGCTTTTTCTTTACCCTTAGGCTCCCCAATTTTTTCAAACCTGTACTCCTTATCTGAATCGGGATATTTTTCCTTATCCACCCTGCCCATAAATATGTCAAGAGGTCTTGCGTATATTTTATAATCTCCGTACAATGCCTGATAGATAACCATATCCTCGTCTGTCTCCGTATGCTTAGCGATGGTTATAATCTGATATAACCGCTCCTTATCCTTAAAGTGTACGTAAAGCTCCTGTGGTCTTGGTATGGGTCTGTCTGCCATATTCATATCTCCGTTTCAATATTTTTAATTTGCTAAGGTCTCATATGTAGCTCTTATTGCCTTTATAAAGTCCTCGCTGTTAAGCACCGTAGGATTTTCCATTGTGGTGATTATTGCAAGGTCATTTGTCATTTTTCCGTCCTCAATGGTCCTTATACATGCCTTTTCCATTCTGTCTGCAAACAGGCAAAGCTCGTTTATATTGTCAAGCTCTCCCCTCTTTCTTAGTGCCCCTGTCCATGCAAATATAGTAGCTATCGGGTTTGTGGAGGTCTTTTCTCCCTTTAAATGCTTATAGTAATGTCTCTGCACCGTGCCGTGTGCAGCTTCATACTCATACTTTCCCTCTGGGGAAACTAAAACTGACGTCATCATAGACAGTGAGCCAAAGGCTGTTGCCACCATGTCACTCATAACATCTCCGTCGTAATTTTTACATGCCCAGATATATCCGCCCTCTGAACGGATAACCCTTGCAACAGCATCATCTATAAGGGTATAGAAATATTCTATGCCTGTCTCCTTAAAGCGGTCAGCGTACTCCTTGTCAAATATCTCCTGAAAAATATCCTTAAAGGTATGGTCATACTTTTTTGATATTGTATCCTTTGATGAAAACCATAGATCCTGCTTTGTGTCAAGTGCAAAATTAAAGCAGCTTCTTGCAAAGCTTTCTATTGATTTATTAAGGTTATGCTGTCCCTGAAGTATTCCTGCTCCATTAAATTCATGTATAAGCTCTCTTGTCTCGCTTCCGTCCTCTGCCGTAAACACAAGCTCTGCCTTTCCTGCCTTAAGCACCTTCATTTCCGTTGCCTTATATACGTCGCCGTAAGCGTGTCTTGCTATGGTTATAGGCTTTTTCCATGTCTTTACATATGGCTCTATGCCCTTTACTATTATCGGTGCCCTGAAAACCGTACCGTCAAGGACAGCCCTTATAGTGCCGTTTGGACTTTTCCACATTTCCTTTAAATCATACTCTGTCATTCTTGCTGCATTAGGCGTAATTGTAGCACATTTTACGGCTACTCCGTATTTCTTTGTGGCCTCTGCCGACTCTACCGTTACCTTGTCGTCAGTCTGATTTCTATATTCCAGTCCTAAGTCGTAATATTCGCTCTTTAAATCAACATATGGAAGTATAAGCTCATCCTTTATCCACTTCCAAAGTATTCTTGTCATTTCGTCTCCGTCCATTTCAACTACAGGAGTAGTCATTTTGATTTTTTCCATAATAGGTAATCCTCCGATTGGTTATAATATTTTGTGCCATATTTTATGCCGTATTTTATGTTATGTACGACATTCTATCAAAGTATAGCACGATAAGATTTTTATTTCAATAAAAAATGTGTGAAGCTCCCGGATATTTAAAATGTCAGCTTAAGCCTCTTAATATACCTTATCTGATACTTTTCGCCGTCCACTGTCGCTTCGTGGTCTTTTGTGGCTATATTTACATTAAGCAGATTGTCGCCTGCGTCTGTTTCTACCTTTATTACATTTTCCCCTCTGCCAAGCTTGTTTTTCTTTATATAATATCTTGCCGCTGCCGCCGCTAAAGCCTTATCCGCATCTCTCTCGGCTGTCTCTATTCTTATGTTTCCATCACCTAAAGGCTTTCCTATATACACCACCTTGTATGCCCCTAAGACCTTTAAGCCTTTTATCTGGGAGGCCACGTCATAGTAATCCTTTCTGTCTACCTCATCCTCCACCAGAATTATTTTGCTTTTTTCCGAGTACATTATGTTTATGTTATATATATTCGGCATACTTCCCAAAAGCTTGCCTATTATGATGCTGTACAGGGCATACAGCATTATGCTTGCCGCTATAAGTGCCGCTAAAAAGATTGTTTCCAAAAGACTTAATCCTGTGATGCCCAGTATTCCCTTGAAAAATATTATACCTACTGCAAATAAGCTCATCAGAACGATGCACATAAGCCTTCTTAGTGCGTTAAAGGGCTTGCAGCACTTAAATAGCTGGAGGAGTGCCGCTATGGATAATCCATAAAGGCTTAGGGTGGAAATGTCTGTTTTTCCTGCTCCGAATATAAATGCAAATATCTGAACTAAAGCTGTGTTTGTTATTACAAGCATGGCTCCGGGAATTGCCATTTTCAGTACATTTACAAGAAATTTTCCCTTGACCCTGTTCATATTTGGCTCCAGTGCTAAAATAAATGACGGTGCTCCTATAGCAAGCGCCCCTATAAATGTCATCTGGATAGGTATAAAGGGATATGCCGTCGGCAATATGACAAACAGTATGGCTATTATTGTTGAATATATTGTCTTTGTAAGATACAATGAGGCTGACCTCTGGAGATTGTTTATTGTCTGACGTCCCTCTGCCACTATGGATGGCATTGACGCAAAGTTTGAATCCATAAGGACAAGCTGTGAGACGTTTCTTGCGGCGTCGCTTCCTGACTGCATTGCTATGCTGCAGTCTGCCTCTCTCAGTGCCATAACGTCATTTACTCCGTCTCCTGTCATTGCTACCGTATGACCCTCCTCCTTTAATGCCTTTATAAGGGAGAGCTTTTGATTTGGCGTAACCCTTCCAAATACCGTATATTTTTCAGCCGCCTTCCTTATGTCGTCCTCTGTAGCCAAAAGTGTTGCGTCTATGTATTGCTCCGCATTTAAAACTCCTGCCTTTCCTGCCACATAGGATACTGTCTTTGGATTATCTCCTGATATAACCTTTATGTTTACTCCCTGATTTATAAAATAGCGGAAGGTTTCCGGCGCTTCGCTTCTGATAGTGTCGCTTAAGAGGATTATTCCTATGGTCTTAAGCTCCTTTGGCAGTGCTTTGTCCCTTGAATGAAGCGGTGAATGTGCAAACACAAGTACTCTTAAGCCCTTTGCTGAATATCCGTCCACAAGCTTTTTTACCGTTTCATCAGGCTTACCAAATATAAATTCCAACGCCCCCAGCACATAGCAGCCATCCTCGTTAAAGTCCACCATGCTCCATTTTTTATCTGAAGAAAAGCCTATGGCTTCCCTTATGCTCTTTTTACATTTATATGTATCATTTCCCTTTAAACGCCCGCTTTCCTCCACGTAGGACTTTAGGGCGTTGTATGTAGGATTATTGTCCTCAAGAGACACCACAAAATCCGCTATCGCACTCTCAAGGCTTCCTGCCCTGTCACCTTCTGTCGTGTCTGCCTTATCATATTTTTTTATATCCTCCTCGTCTATATCTATAAAGCTTTCAACCGACATGGTTCCCTCTGTGATGGTTCCTGTCTTGTCAAGGCACAGGGTATCTACTCTTGCGAGGGTTTCTATACAGTACAGCTCCTGCACAAGAGTGTTTTTTCTTCCAAGCTTTACCACACTTACCGCAAGCACCATGCTCGTAAGAAGCACCAGTCCTGACGGTATCATGCCAAGAACACCTGCAACTGCACCTACCACTGCATCGTTAAAGTTCTGTGTCCTTATCTGGTTCCACAAAAGAAGGCCTCCTATAGGTATCAGCAGAATACTTACAAATTTTATGATTGATTTTATTGAACGCATTATTTCGGAATTTGGTCTCTTAAGCTTTTTTGCCTGACTTGTAATGGTGTTTACGTAGTTTTCCCTTCCTACGTGTATTGCCTCTGTAACCACATTTCCCGATATAAGATAGCTGCCTGACAAAACCTCATCGCCCCTGCCCTTGTATACAGGGTCGCTCTCTCCTGTAAGCAGGCTTTCGTTTACCTCACATTCACCCTCTACTATGCAGCCGTCCACGCATACCTGGTTTCCGTTTCTAAGGACAAGATAATCTCCAAGCACTATATCCTCTACCTCTATCTGCCTTTCCTCTCCGTCTCTGATTACTATGGCATTTGGCGCCGACAATAAGGACAGCTTATCTATAATTTTCTTTGAACGTACCTCCTGTACAATGCCGATAAGACCATTCCAAAATACCACCCCGAGAAACAGCATATTTTTATATGAATGAACAAGAAAAAGACAAAGTGCCAGACACAGATTAACAAAATTAAATAATGTAAATAAATTTGTAAATATAATCTGCCCTATTGACTTTGTCTTTACCGAAAAGTTTCCGTTTATTAATCCCTTTTGCTGCTGCTTTTTAACCTGTTCTGTTGTTAATCCTCTTACATTACTCATTTCTCTACCCGCATTTCCTTCAAAAATTATTTTATATAGCTATGCTGACACTTTTTTGATCATTAAATCACTGTTTGTGCTATACATAACAGCCGTATCCCCCGATATTTTTCCTTCCTTATATAGTCTGAAAAGCTCTCCGTCCATAGTTCTCATGCCCTCTGCCTGACCGGAATATATAACATTGTCCATCTGAAACACCTTTGACTCCCTTATCATATTTCTGATGGCACTGTTCACCAGCATTATCTCAAAGGCTGGAATAAGCTCCCCGTTTACTCCCGGCACAAGCTGCTGTGATACAACTGCCTGCAATACCATAGATAGCTGTATTCTCACCTGCTGCTGCTGATTAGCCGGAAATACGTCTATTATCCTGTCTATAGTTTTGGCAGCCCCTATTGTATGAAGGGTTGAAAAGACAAGCTGGCCTGTCTCTGCCGCTGTCATAACGGTGCTGATAGTCTCATAATCTCTCATTTCACCCAGTAAAATAACGTCAGGTGACTGTCTTAATGCTGCTCTTAATGCTGTTCCGTAATCAAGAGTATCATTGTCCACCTCTCTCTGGCTTACTATACTCATCTTATGTCTGTGCATAAATTCTATCGGGTCCTCAATAGTGATAATATGCTTTTTCTGCGTATGATTTATCTCATCTATTATACATGCCAGCGTAGTTGATTTTCCGCTGCCTGTAGGGCCTGTAACAAGCACAAGTCCCTTTGAATAGCCTGACAGACCTATAACAGTATCGGGAATGTCAAGCTCCCTGTAATTAGGAAGCTCAAACCTTACTATTCTCAGTACCGCTGCATATGAGCCTCTCTGCTTGTAGGCATTGCACCTAAAGCGTCCAAGCTCACTTATTGCAAAGGAAAAATCGTCATCCCCTGCCTTTTCAAGCTCATCCATCTTTTTATTGCCGTATATGGAGTAAATCTCACCTACTATTCTGAGTGTTTCACCCGGCGTAAGCTTTTCCTCCGACTCATTTACTATCTCTCCGTTTATCTTATATGCCAAAGGACAGCCTGCCACAATATACACGTCTGACGCATTTTTTTCAAGTGCCCTTTTCAATATATCCATTGCCTTTGAATCCATATTAATTACCATGCCTTTCAGTAGTCTTATTATTCTGCCGCTACCATGCTGCTTTCTATACTATATCCCTTTGCCGCATTTTCATCGGAAATCCTAATAACGACATATAAATATCGGCTTCCGGTTATTTTTTCCTTAAGTGTCACTGTATTATTTTCCTGATTATATGAATCATTTCCATAGCTTTTGCTTACGGCTTCTCCTACAGCCTCATAATATGCAGCTCCACTTAAGCCCTCCTGTCTTGCCTTAAGAATAATGCCGTCAATATCACATATTTTTTCATTAACCACGCCCTCTGCCTGATAATATTCACGCCTGCTGTCTGCATTTTTCTCTGAAAGCTTTATATCTGCATTTGCAGATGAATAGGATAATACGCCAAAGGCCGTAAGGCACAGCACAACAAAAATCATCATAATGGAGGTAATGCCGGTGCTTACCTTAAATCCGTATTTTTTCATTGCCGCACCTCCCCTTTATATATTTTTGTCTCAATGGTGCATATGATTTTTTCTGTATTTTCAAAGGATACCTGTACTGTGTAAAGGCTTCCCTGCTGCTTTTCATCGGTCTCAATAATAACCTTTCCCAGCACATACGCATCATCCTTATTCACCACATTAAGCTCCTTGTCAAAATACTGGTAATATAAGCCTGTGCCTTCCTTAATATATGATATATCCTCCGACATATATTTTTCGGCTCCGCTTATTCCATCCTGTGAAATACTTGCCTTTAGCTCCTCTATAATTGTTTCCGACAGTAAATTTCCCTTTGTTATGCTGATACTGTCGTTGCTTTTTTTGTTTGCCTCCACAAAAAGCTGAACCGTAATAACGGCAGATATGGTAAAAAACAGTATGACAATAATAAATTCAGTAAGAAAAGCTCTCGTTTTTTCCAGTCTGTTCATGCCTTACCTCCTCACCTTATGTTTTTATCAAGGTAAATGCTTACTTTGCTTTCTTTTTCGTTTTTATCAAAAATGCTTACCTTCAAAAGCTTTTTTTCCTCATCAATATAAAACCTTACATCGCTTGTGTCAATCAATACATCTCCAAATCTCAGTTCAAACTCATCTCCCGCATCAACTGTCATCTCCATAAGCTTTGAGTTGTATTCATATATCCATGTATCAGAAGAATAATCATCATATTCGTGCCTTAGCACCAGCACCTGATTACCCTCCTTCTCCATAAGAAACACATTATCCTCTCCGTCCGTTTCCCTTACCTTGTTTGTAATATATGACAGGGTTGTCCTTGTCTGTTCATTAATCTCTTTATTTTCGGTTATTCTGCCATACACACCGGAGCCTATGAAAATAATAAGCACAGACAATACTGCAAATATTGCAAAAAGCACGAACATAAACAATACATCTATGGAATGTTTTTTTCTTTCCACCGCCCATACCTCCTTGCTGCTAATTGTCTATCGTGTATACCGAAATCTTTGGTCTTATGTTTATAAGACTTTTATCGTAATCAACAAAATATTTTTCCCTGTCTATTTTAACTCCGTAATGCTCCTCAATATATTCAAGGCTTTCAGGATAGCTGCCCTCTATGGCATAGCATGTGACTATGGCATTTTCTAAGGCATTCTTAAGCATATCCATATCACTCTGCCGTACCTCCTCTGACATATTCCTTACCTGCCCGTATAAAAGCCCTGCTACCATAATAAAAATAAGTATGGTAATAATTATTCCCGGAGCCGGAATACCTTTTTTTGTCTTGTATAAGTGCATATGTACCTCCCTGTATTCAGCCTATAGACGACATAATTGACGCTAACGGAAGCATAACAGATATAAGTATTCCGCCTATGACAAGTGATAATATCCCTACAAGACACGGCTCAATATAGCCTACCGTCTTCTCTATGCCCTCGTTTACCTCTTCCTCATATGTCTCGCTTACCTTAAGCATAACACTGTCAAGCTGTCCTGCCTTATAGCCTACGCTTATAATCCTTGACTGCATTTTTGAAAACAGGCCTATCTTTCCCAGTGCATCAGGAAATGACGTGCCGTCTGCCACAAGCTTGCCGCACTTTTCTATCTTCTCTCTGACAGAGCTGTCACTTACAATGGAGGGAGCCATCTCAAGTGCCTTTTCAAGGGAATATCCGCTTGACAGCATCATGCTTATAACAGATGCAAATTTTCCGCTTGAAATCTTTTTGTTCAGCTTCTTTACTGCCGGTATAACTGACGCTGTTTTTATCAGCGTATCTGACTTTCCCATAAATGTAAGTATTGCCGACACTGCTATGATTACAAGAATAACTGCTATTATCACAAGGGATATGTTTCCGATCAATAG
>N._stephensi_703_cecum__coassemble_117_pt1 | contig 13302 bp, 8 predicted proteins | sample N__stephensi_703_cecum__metabat2_low_PE_004 | metagenome-assembled genome bin N | reverse complement strand
TTCTTTTAGACAAGGATAACACTTTTAAGGAAATCGTGGTAAGGGAAGATTACTGGTACGTAAAAAGGCCTGACAAAAAGCTGTTTTCAGACTGCTGTAATGAATTTTACTGGTGCCTGAGCAATGTGGCAAAGGGAATAGCGAGAGATGAGCTTTCATATGCAATGAAAATGTATAACCACTATGTAAGGGATATGCTTATAACAATGCTGGAATGGTATGTCGGAGCAAACCATGATTTTAAGGTTTCAGCAGGAAAAAACGGCAAATATTTTAAAAGATTTCTTCCAAAGGACATCTACGAAAGCTTTAAGAGGACTTATTCAGATGCAGACAGTGAACATATGTGGGAAGCCGCATTTGAAATGCTCAATCTCTTTGGAAGAGCTGCACGAGACATTGCAGGGAAACTGTCATTTAGCTACGATGAGGAGGAAGAATGTGGAATTAGGCTTTATATGAAGATGGTTAGGGAGCGGTAACAGCTCAGATCGAAATTATATTCTGCGTGCAGCGTGCATATCCTGCGTAAAGCGTGCATATCCTGCATAAAGCGTGCATATCCTGCGTAAAACGTGCAACAGATATTTAGGGGCTTAGGGGCGTGGCTGGCAGCTATATAATAATTCCTAAAGTTTCGGAGAAGATAAGAAATTTTATCACCTAAAAACTTCTTTCACTAAGCGGCGGGCATAACTCGAAAAAGGCTAAAGAACAGCCTTTTTCTCAAACAGATGCCCTCTGCTAAGTTCAAGAAGTTTTTGGGTGATAAATTTCTAATCTACTCCTCAATGCTTTAGGAATTATTATATAGCTGCCAGCCACACCCCTAAGCCCCTAAATATCTGCTGCACGCTTTATGCAGGATATGCACGCTTTATGCAGGATATGCACGCTGCACGCAGAATATAATTTCGGTCTGAACTGCCCCCTAAGCAAGCATTTTTTTCCTCTAAAGTATTGACATATGTTTTCATAGAAATTAAAATATTTACTTAAGGCAGATGTTATTCAGGCAGAATATTGCCTGAATAAATATAACCGCAGATTATCTCCGCTTTGGCAACGGAAGTGAAATGGAGGCAGAAAAATGGAAAAAAAGAATATCGACTGGTCAAACTTAGGCTTTGGCTATGTTAAGACAGACAAGAGATATGTATCACTCTACAAGGACGGACAATGGGACAATGGAACAATGACAGAGGATGATACAATTAAGTTAAACGAGTGTGCAGGAGTACTCCAGTACGCACAGACAGTATTTGAAGGACTTAAGGCATATACCACAGAGCAGGGAAAGATAGTCACATTCAGACCGGACTTAAATGCAAGCCGTATGAAGGATTCTGCATTAAGACTTGAGATGCCTGTGTTCCCGGAGGAAAGATTTATTGATGCAGTTGTTAAGACAGTAAGGGCAAATTCAGCATATGTGCCGCCATATGGCTCAGGAGCTACACTATATATAAGACCGTACATGTTCGGCTCAAACCCCGTAATAGGCGTAAAGCCTGCTGATGAATACCAGTTCAGAGTATTTACAACACCGGTAGGTCCGTATTTTAAGGGCGGTGCAAAGCCTATTACCATCAAGGTTTCGGATTTTGACAGAGCAGCTCCAAACGGAACAGGAAATATTAAGGCAGGACTTAACTATGCAATGAGCCTTCACGCTATTGTTACCGCACATAAGGAGGGCTTTGATGAAAATATGTATCTCGACCCGGCTACAAGGTCAAAGGTGGAGGAGACAGGCGGAGCAAATTTCCTGTTTGTCACAAAGGACGGCAGGATAGTTACACCTAAATCAAACAGCATTCTTCCGTCTATCACAAGACGTTCCCTTGTGCATGTAGCTAAGGAGTATCTTGGACTTGAGGTAGAGGAAAGAGAGGTACTGTTTGATGAGGTAAAGGATTTTGCAGAGTGCGGACTTTGCGGAACAGCAGCAGTAATCTCACCTGTAGGAAAAATAGTAGATCACGGAAAGGAAATCTGCCTGCCAAGCGGCATGGATGACATGGGACCTGTTACAAAGAAGCTTTATGATACGCTTACAGGTATTCAGATGGGAAGAATAGAAGCCCCTGAAGGCTGGATAAAGGAAATAGAGCTGTAGGCTTTAGTACCCGGTTTATTGAAAATTTGCGAAGCAAATAAAAAAGTGCCGCAGCCTGCGGCACTTTTTTTAAATTATAGGAAATTTCTCTATGCAATCCACAGGTTTGGCTAAGTCTTTAGACTTTTCGAACATGCAAGTGTCGGCACTACCGACACATTAATATTTAGGAAAAACAACAAAAGCGACAGCAAATCGGCGAACGAAAGAAAATTTGCGGAGCAAATTTAAAAGTGCCGCTGCCTGCGGCACTTTTTTTTCAGAGAGTTCTTGAATACTCTCTCTGTTCGGTATAGAAAAAAGACGTAAGCTTCATATTTGAGTTATAGGTTACTGTATAGCAGTCGTTCGGAGCATCTTTTTCCACAACCTTTTTTAATTCGCCTGCAAATGTAACAGGCTCGGTGCTTTCAGTTCCGTTTTGATTGTTGCGGTGGCTGTCCTGCCGCATATTGTTGATTATAGGAACTGTTTGAATTGGAGTTACTTTAAATACCTGAAATCCGTTTACTGCGTCAATCCCTCCCCAAAGCGTATTTCAACAGGTTTCTAAATAAAAAGTGCATTCAAAACACTTCTTTAGTTTCTTTTATTAATTATTTTATCGGAATGTTTTTCCAAAAAATATAGTCTAAAAGTAAAAATATAAACTATATAATATATTATACAATATATAATAAATGTGTCAATAGTCTGACTATAATTTTCTCCATAGAAATTTGTTTGAATAAAATAACAATACAAGCAAATGGCATTAGGATTTTTAAATTAATGTCCATGCTTTTCCGGCAAAAAGCAGAATATGATAAGCATTGACAGCTTAAATCATTGCATAAAGCATAAGGCTTTGCTACAATAGAAAAAACGGAGCAGACAATGTCACCGGGTCTTATCAGAGATAAAACACATAAAATTAATTATTATTTAAGGAGGGCAAAAATGAGTGAGTTAGCATGGGCATATGAGGTGTCTGAAAAAATAAAGAAAAAAATGGAGAAGGTTGCACCAAGAACAAGGGACAAGCTTCCCTACACCACAATAGACGGTCGTTTTGACGACTGGAGCGAGAAAAATCCCTGCTGGTGGACAAACGGCTTTTGGGGCGGAATTATGTGGCAGATGTACAATGCCACGAAAAATGACATTTATAAGGAAAATGCACTTATAAATGAGGAAAAGCTTGACAAAAACCTTATGACAGCATGGGGACTTGACCACGACAACGGCTTTAAATGGCTTCCTACGTCAGTGGCAAATTACAGGCTGAATAAGGAGGAAAAGTCTAAAAACAGAGGACTTCTTGCAGCAAATAATCTTGCAGGCAGATTTAATCCGGCAGGCAGGTTTATAAGGGCTTGGAATGACAGTGGCGACGCCTCTACGGCAGGCTGGGCGATAATAGACTGTATGATGAATTTGCCGTTACTTTACTGGGCAAGCGATGAGACAAGGGATTTGAGATTTAAGCATATAGCAATGGCTCACGCAGACACGGCAAAAAAGTACTTTGTAAGGGAGGACGGCTCCGTAAACCATATAGTGGAATTTAACCACGAGACAGGAGAGTACGTAAAAAGCTATGGCGGACAGGGAATGTGCGAGGGCTCCACATGGACGAGAGGAGAGGCGTGGGCTCTGTACGGCTTTACCTTAAGCTATATACATACAAAGGAAAAGACATATTTGGAGACTGCGAAAAAAGTGGCAGATTACTATGTGGAGCATATTCCCGAAAGCGGCTTTATCCCTGTGGACTTCTGTCAGCCGGAGGAATGTACATGGGAGGATTCCACAGCATCGGCAATAGCAGCCTGTGGTCTTATAGAGCTGTCAAGGCTTACTGAGGGTGCGGAAGGTGAGAGATATTATAATGCGTCAATAAAGCTTTTAAAGGCACTTTCCGACTACAGATGTAACTGGGATGAGGATACCGACAATATATTGGAAAAGTGTACTGCTGCATATAATGATAAGGAGCATGAGTTTGCCATTATATATGGAGATTATTATTTTATAGAGGCTATATGGAAGCTTACCGGACAGGAATTATTTATATGGTAGGTCAGGGCAGATAAAAAGCAGAGAATTATAAACAGAAAAATAACCGCTGTCTGTAAGGCGGCAGGAGTGGAGGAATGGAGCATTATGAGATTTGAGCCTAAAAATTTAGATTATGATTTAAGTCCCTACACAGGGCTTACAAGAGAGCATTGGATAGAGGCGGGAAAGTATCTTCTTAAGGGAGTTTTTGAGAGCATAAAGGACTTCAATTCTCCTGTTGTAGTGCCGAGAAGGGAAACGGAGGTTACCTATCCCCACAAAAGCTCTACCGGAAATCAGCTAAAGATAGAGCAGATGGCACAGAGATTTGAGGGTCTTGCAAGAACATTGCTTATAGCCGCACCTCTCATACATATTAATCCCGAGATTGAGATAGGAGGCTGGAGGCTTAAGGATTACTACAAAAATCAGATATTAAAAGCATGTACCGCTATGGACAAGGACATCGACGGCTTAAATCTGTACGCAGGCCACTATGACGACCTTCAAAGACTTACGGGAAATAAGGATGTTTTCAGGGCGTACCAGCAGACGGTGGAAACCTGTGCATTAGTCATAGGACTTGACGCCTGTAAGGAGGAGATATGGGACACATATACAAAAGAGGAAAAGGATATAATAGCTGAATTTTTGTTCAGCTATGCGAACAAAAGCACAGTTCCTCAAAACTGGCGTCTTTTCAATATGCTGGATTTGGCATTCCTGAATAAGGAGGGCTATGAGACAGACAAGGAAATAATGAGGGAGCATGGTCAGGCAATACTTGCATATTATGTGGGAGACGGCTGGTACAGGGACGGACACTCCTTTGACTATTATTCATGCTGGGCATTTAACGTGTACGCACCTATATGGAATGTATGGTACGGCTATGAAAACGAGCCTTATCTTGCACAGCGGTTTGAGGAAAATTCAAACAGGCTTATGGAGACATATCCCGACTTTTTCGATAAAGACGGCTTTACAAATATGTGGGGCAGAAGCAATGTATACAGAAATGCCGCCACAAGCCCCTTTGATGGAAATTTAATACTTAAGGCTTCTTCCGTAAATCCGGGACTTGCCAGAAGGATTGCATCAGGCTCTCTTTTGCAGTTTTTCACAAGGGAGGATTTTTTGTGGAACGGTTTGCCGACAATGGGCTTTTACGGACAGTTTACTCCCCTTGTACAGGGATATTCCTGCTCGGAGTCGGTTTATTGGATGGGAAAGGCGTTTCTGTGCTTAGGTCTGCCTGAAAACCATCCCTTCTGGACAGATAAGGAAAACAATGGAACATGGGATAAGCTTAAAGCAGGGGAGGTAAAGGAAACGGTTCTTGACGGACCTGCACTCTGCTTTACAAATCACAGTGACAACGGAGAGACAATACTTAGAAGCGGAAAAATTGTTAAGCTTAGAGGGGATAATCATGGGATATGGAATTATGGAAAGCTTTGCTACAACACAAAATATCCGTGGGAGTCAACGCCAAAGGCTGACATGTGCATAGAAGCACAGCAGTATGTCCTAAGAGATTTAACTACAGGAAATATACAGAAGGCTAACGTTACACTGTGGGGAAAAAGCAGGGGAGGAGTGTTGTACAGACGCCAGTTTTTTGATTACGACCTAAGCAATGAAAGCACATGGACACAGGCTGTTAATCTTGCCGATTTTCCTGTGTCAAAGGGAATTATGAGGGTTGATAAGCTGAGGCTATTCGGAAGAACGGTGGAGCTTACGTTAGGCTCATACGGCTTTCCTGACAATGGAACAGAGATAATAAGCCTTACAGATGGAACTGCAAGGGCAATAGTGCTTAAGGGCAGCGACAGCACAGGAGTGCCGAAGCAGATGGCAATGACCATATATGACGGCTGGCAGGATATAGATGTGGTAAGGAGTACGGGAACAAACCCGGACAGCTTAAATTCCATAATCATATATGCAAGGACAAAAAGGGAGCAGGAATACAGATATGCACCGTATGTAATGATATCTCAGGTTATAACTAAGGAAAGCGGGGAGGATTTTTCAGAGGATGAAATTTTCCCTGTAAAGGAAACAGTGTATGACGATACAAAGGGCAGCGGCGGATATGGGGATATAAGAGTCGTGCTTAAAAACGGAGAGGAGAGGATAGTTAATTTTGACGGCATAGAAGGAAATTTGCAGATGTAAATTTTATAATTAAGGACTGTAAAATTTTTAAAAACTGCAAAATTTTAATAAGGGTATTGACTAAATTAAAAAAACGGTTAAAATATATAAGGTAGTCTTTACTCGGGGTGTGGCTCAGCTTGGTAGAGCGCTTGGTTCGGGACTAAGAGGTCGCGCGTTCGAATCGCGTCACCCCGATTAAAAAATCCTTTAAATATCTTTTTTTGCCGCCATCGACATTTCATTTTTTTTCTTTCTTACCAAACCTCCTATTTTGCCTGTTTCCTTTGCCGATAAGGATTTCCATCCGTTTTTAAGCACGTTTGGCAAAAGCCCAAGCTCCTCAGCTACCTCATATTTTAGCTGCTCGTCAGGTGTTAAATTATTTAAGTCCGGTTTTCTGTTTTTTCTTGTATATTTACTCATATTTTTATGAAACCGAAAGGTTTCCGATGCCTCCTTTTCACCTATTTGTTAATTATATGTATTATATTTTCACGTTAAAAGAAAAAATATACACTAAAGGGAAAAAATGTGGTACAATAAAAGGGTGTCAAAAGCTTTAGCTCCATGTGCTTTATCATAAAGAGCAGAATTCTTTGTGAAGCATGCACTTTAAGTAAAGCCCGCACTTTAGGTAAGGTACGCATGGTTAAAATACAGATAAGTAAGGAGAACATATATAAAATGGGAGATTCATATGTTGAACAGCTCGTAAAAAGGCAGAGCAGTATGCTGCAGACGGGATTAAGGGTATGCTCAGTTGTATCAGCGGTTATTATAACATATATAATGCTGCAGCTTATAGGAATAATATCCCTTATTGCGGCATTTGCAATGGGATATGGAGTATATTATGTATTTATAATGACAGCAGTAGAATATGAGTATGTACTTGTAAACGGAGAGCTTACGGTAGATACTGTATACGGAAAGACAAAGAGAAAGAAATCGGGAACATTTGATATAAAAAAGAGTGAAGTCATAGCACCTGTAAACAGCGATTATGGTGCCGTATATCACAAAAATATGCAGATGAAGGCATTTGATTTTACCTCTGCCACAGATGAGAGCAGGGTGTATATTATGGTGGCACCATATGGAGCAGGCACCGCAAAGGTGTATTTTGAGCCGAATGAAGCTATGCTAGGGGCAATAAGGATACAGGCGCCAAGCAAGCTGAAAAGATAGCAGAGGGGAAAGATAATTGGCTGTCACATTATTTTTTGTGGCAGTCTGTTTATGTTTAAGGAAGATTAAGCATAATTTCCGAATAGAATTCCATGCCCGAGTGATAGAAATTTGCAACGCCGGAATATTTTTCAGCAGTAACGGAAATGGACAACAGACCAATGCCATTGCCGTCTTTTTTTGTAGAAAGATATTTCCTGTCATTTTTCTTTACGTCACCGTTAAAGCTGTTTACGGATATGATATAAAGCTCGCCGTTTTTTGTTATATCAACGGAAAGATTGATGAAACGATGTGAAGCTGTGGTCAGACATCCCTGTATAGTATTTTCAAGAAGATTTCCAAGAATGGAACACAAATCTATATCAGAAACACCAATTTGTTCAGGCAGGTCAATATGCCAATCGGTCTGAATGTCCTGATGTGCAGCAATGCCTGAGTAATAGGTAAGAATTGCATTGACGGCAGAATTTTTGCAAAAGAGGCGTGGAGAGTAGGAGGAAAGCTCCTGGTCATACTCCTCCAAATATTTAAGAATTTTATCTGTATCATGTTCCCTTGCAAGGGCTAAAAGAGTGTGTGCCGTATGGCGGAAATCATGACGCAGCTTGCTGGTCTGCTTAAGCTGATTTAGCAGAAGCTGATACTGGCTTGACTGCATTTGAAGAAGCTGTGTTCTTTTTTCGTGTTCACTTTTTTTGATCAAGGTTTTTACAATCAGATAAAACATTAGCTGGAACAGCAGAAAAAACAGAAGGAGGGTAAAGTCGACAAGGAGATACAGACTGAAAATACGACCGACAGTTGCATTTTTACTATCCGCCGGAATCATTGTATAATTGCAGAAGGTGACAAGTGCCGGAATTGTCCATATTATGTTCCACACAGATTTTGTATGGTAATATTCCAATGTCCATATAATATTTTTTGAAAAAAGAGGAAAGAGAGTAAGGCACATAATAATAATGGTTGTGACCCACTGTAAAATTATGCCTGTGTCATAAAATGGACTTTTCAAACTGTGATTTAATATATATGCGTTAATCATATAGCTTGCAAGTCCGCCAAAGGAAAGGACAGCCATAGTAGTCATAGTAAGGTATAATAATTTGATTTTTTCCAAATCAACTGCAATACAGTAAGCAATAAAGCATAAGGCAACGGTAATAAAAAAGAGGGCATGGGGATTAATCATGGTAAGGTGATATTCCGCAAATGGCATAAGAAGGCTATAGACAATCAGACCCGGAAACAGAAACAGGGAAAGTCTTTTAAAGGGAATATGCAGATGCTTCCTTACAGGTACCAGACACATTATGGCACCGGGAATAAGAATGGCATATGAAAAAGCGGTATAAATATATTCTGTAGTAGTCATACATTACCTCCTTGACAGTTGTTTTATTCTGATGTTGAAGCGATGGGAAATCAGTGCCTGCTTTAGCCGGGCTTTCTTTTTTGTGTTTATTGGAAAAGTAATTCCGTTTTTCATACGGCAGATAAGATTTTCCATAGCCTCCACAAAATCAAGATTTACACAAATTCCACGATTAATGGCAACGAAACGCTCATCATCCTTAAGGCAGGCACAAAGCTTGGAAAAAGGCATGCGGCAGCGGTATTTTTCATGTGCCTGAACAATACAGTAATTTGAGTCTGCAATTATATATTCCAAATGAGAGTAAAGAATGGGAACCGTCTGTTTTCCGATATTAAGGCTAATGTAGTACTGATTTTCAGGAAAAACCTTAAGAAAATCAGAGAGAGTTTTAAAAAGCCGCTCCTCCGTTAATGGCTTTAAAAGATAATCAAAGGCGTGACATGGGAAAGCCTCCGGCATATGCTCAAGGCTTGAGGTCAGGAAGATAAGACATAAGCCCGGATTTATGCTACGCATCTGTATGGCTGTCTGAATTCCGTTTTTTCCATTCATATAAATATCCATAAAAACAACATCATAACCGGGCAGACCGCAGGCAGCCAAAAAATCATCTCCGTTAGAAAAATAATCGCAGGAGATATCAAGACCATTTATATCAGCGTAGTGCCTAAGCATCTTATTTAAGCATATGATTTCTGCTTCCTCATCATCCACAATGGCAGCTTTCATTAAAATACACCTCCTGTAATCCTATGTATAACATTATAAACGAAATAAAGGAGCAAATTCAATTTATTTTTCTTCTGTTTATCCCTAAAAAATTCCGTTTATCCCAAAGCTATTGATTGAAAAAATAAGCTTGATAAAATATCTATATCAAAAAATAGCAGAAAAGGAGTGCAGAAAATTTTGAAGAACAATTATGGATATAGAAAGGACAGAAAGATATTTGCATGTGTTATGGCTGTGGTTATGGGAATTTCCGGTATTTTTTCCGTAGATGGTCATGCAGCAGAAAATCAAGGAGAGACACAGGAGTACCAAATAGTCGGCAGGACAGCAGAGGTAACAAATATACGGGTGCAACGTAAGAAGTCATACATAGATTGGACGCCTGTTATGGATGTGTCCGATAAAGAGATGAAAAATTACTTTAATTTTTTGGCAGAGGATAATAACGCTCAGGTTAATGATTTGGTTGGAGATAATTATACCATTCAGTGGTTTCAGGACGGAAGCCTTCTTTCGGATATTCCAAAGAATGCAGGAGAATATACCGTGAAGATTATATTGGATGAAAGCCTTAAAGAAACGGCAAGGCTTGTATCAGGCGGAGATACCTTTGAATTTACGATTAAAAAAATGGATTTAAGCAGTGCCCTTTTAGGATTTTATTATACTGCTGCTGCAAAATGGACAGGAGATAAGGTGATGCCGGAAAATCCATATGTGGAGAACAGCAGCTATAGAATGCCGGAGGATACTTATGAGCTGTCATTCATAGAAGGCAAAAATTGTACGGAAGTAGGAACGGGATATGTAAGGATGACCGGAAAAGGACCGAATGTAGAAGGACAAAAAGAATTTACATATAATATCAGTAAAGTAAACATGGATGCTGCATCTGTTAAAATCCAAACGGAATATGTATATGACGGAACCGGAAAAATGCCCATAGTGGAGGAATTAGGCGATGAAATCAGCGAGTATTCATATGTAACATATTGGGAGGCATATGAAAGCCCATATGGTGACATAAGGTATCTGAAGCTTAGCGAAATGCCTTCTGATGTGGGAAATTACAGATGCTATATGAGCTTCATTCCAAAGGATACGGATCACTACAATAAATTATACACTTATTTTTATTATACTATTACCCCCCTTAAGCTTGAGGCCTCCGTACAGGTTGAGACAAGTAAGGTTTATGATACAGGCGTCAGTGCAAAAACATCTGATGTAATAATAAAAAATTCTGTGGAGGGTGATGATGTAAGGCTGTACGCAACGGCAAAATATGATTCAAGGTATGCAGGCACAGGCAAAAGCATTACAGTGTCATTTACAATGAGCGGTAATGATGTTAAAAAATATACCATACCGGACAGCTTTGTTATTACAGACGGAGAGATTACGCCAAAGGAGGTAGAAGTGGCTAATGTAGTCCTCCAGTCTTATTATTATAATGGAAGCAGTGAGATTCCTCTGGACGAGACATCAATTACCGATAAGAACCACTGGACTTTGGTGGGCTGTTACAGCAGCGTTGATGATATTGAATTGGATAAGTCGGATGTAAAGGCATATATGGATAATCCTGATGCGGGAAATAATAAGCCGGTAACGTTTACAGGCTTTAAGCTTAAGGGTGCGGATGCTGACAATTATTCACTTCTGCCCTTTAATACGACAGTGACAATCAGAAGAAAGGAATTTTCCAACGCATATATGGTAAGCATGCCGGATTATTTGTATGGAAGTGAGGTTCCTGAACCAACGCTTGCTTATTATGAGGGTGACGGCGAGATTACTTACAAATACAGAAAGAAGGGCAGCGATGAGGAATATACGGAATGGAAAAATATTCAGCCGTACACATTAAAGCCCGGAGCATATGAAATGATTGCGGACATAACTGACACAATCAATTATAAGGGTGGAACTACCGTATATGCCGGAGGGTTTAATGTAATAAAATTTTCTCCTGAGTTAAATGGAACAGAATATATGGAGAAAAAATATGGAGATGGACCGTTTTTATTGGATATTACAAGCAAAGGTGATGCAAGTCTCCAATATTCGGTTTTTGACGGAGAGGATGTAGTGACAGTTGATGAAGACGGCAGGGTTTCAATCAAAAAGGCGGGAGAAGCGAGAATTTTAGTTAAGTCTGCCGAGACAGAGCTGTATAGGTATGAGAATATTTTAGTAACCATTTCAGTGGCAAAAATAAACGGAAGTGCACAGGTTTCCATAGAGGATTGGGTGTACAGCCCCGACAACAGAAATGTAAAATCACCTGTTCCGAAATCTGAAACTAACGGAACAGATAATGTATCGTATCTGTATAAGCTAAGGGATGATGATACAGACTGGACTAAAGAAATCCCCATAAATTCAGGGAAATATACGGTAAAGGCCATATTTGCGGAAACAGAAAATTATCAGGAAATAACGGCAATGGCAGACTTTGAGATTTTCAAGGAAAAAAAGCCTGAAAATATGCCGGCAGAAAGCACTGTTAAAACAGAAGCAGCAGGCACAATGGAAAAGCTGAAGGATATTACTCTGCCGGAAGGGTGGCTGTGGAAAAATGAGGATATTGAATTAATTCCGGGAGGAATTATAACTGCTGAGGCTGTTTATGAGGATACACTTAATTATGAGGAATATGAGCTTAAGTATGAGATAACTAAGGCAGCAGAAATTATTACGGCTGCTACAGATTATGAATACATTATTGGTGTAGATAACAAGGCAGTTATCAAATGTACGGGAGCATTGTCAGTATTTAATTATGTGGAGACAGACGGTGAAATAGTGGCTCCCTCTAACTACATTTTGGAGGAAGGCTCTACGGTTATTACGTTTAAAGAGGACTGGCTGAATACTCTTTCTGTTGGAAGCCATAAGATTATACTTTCCTATAAGGCAGGAGATGTGGAAACAATACTGCTTGTTAGCGAGAAAGAGGAGGAAACCGGGATAACATCAGATAAAGATAATAAGGAAGAAAATAAGAAAGAGGATAAGGCAGAAAACAAGGCAGAAAACAAGGCAGAGGATAAAATTGATGAAGCAGTAAAAACCGGAGACAGCAGCAGTACGGGAATATGGCTTTGGTCCTTGACTATGGTAATCATCGCTTCCTTGCTTGGATTATGTGTATTGAAGCTTCGATATTTTGAAAAATTATGTTGACATGATAGTTTAAATGAATTATATTTAAAGGAAAATATAATTACAACAACTATTAAGCTCATATTATAAAATGCTTTTCAATAGTTACAAATACAACAATATACATAAGGAAAGTGAGGATTTGAAATGGGTCAGATAATAGGCGAGGGAATCACATTTGATGATGTATTGCTGGTTCCTGCATACTCAGAGGTGACACCAAACTTAGTAGATTTATCTACTAATCTAACAAAGAAAATCAAGCTTAACATACCTATGATGAGTGCCGGTATGGATACGGTTACGGAACACAGAATGGCTATAGCTATGGCAAGACAGGGCGGTATCGGTATTATTCATAAAAATATGTCAGTTGAGGCTCAGGCGGAGGAAGTAGATAAGGTAAAGCGTTCTGAAAATGGCGTTATAACAGACCCGTTTTCATTGTCACCGGACCATACTCTTGCAGATGCAAATAATCTGATGGCAAAGTTTAGGATATCAGGAG
>N._stephensi_703_cecum__coassemble_116_pt1 | contig 13312 bp, 11 predicted proteins | sample N__stephensi_703_cecum__metabat2_low_PE_004 | metagenome-assembled genome bin N | reverse complement strand
ACAGTGAAGTGATTTGTAATAAAGCAAATGTCCTGTACAAAAAGTATATCTCCAAAGAGCCATTTACAGGCAGAAACCGCTGCTTGAATTTTTCTGAATTAGAGACTGAATGCAAGAAATATAATTCAAAAAATAAAGAGAGGAACAAACTGACCCTCTCTTTATAGGCATTACCACACTTCTAAAGAATTTTCCGCATCAACCCACATCTGCAAGTTGCCATCAAGTCCGGTTTAGCATGTAGCCCCACCGACTACATTAAGTCCGAGTATTTCATTTTTACGCTTAAGAAGCTTGTCGCTAAGGAGCATTTCTTCAGCGGTCTCAAAGCCGATACGGTTAATTGTATCAGCAAATCTTTCACCGGATTTACCCTCAGAGCGGAACAAAAGTATAGCCTTTTCAATGGTTTCAAGCACCTCCTCCTTAGAGGTAAATACCTTTCTAAGCATCCTTCCTTCTGCAACCTTCTTGCCCCAGCGGCCTCCGATATAAATTTTCCATCCGTATGTACCGTCGTCAGAGCAGTGGAAAGGACATTTTGAAATGCAGCGGCCGCAGTTATTACAAGCAGACTCATCAATAACAAGCTTTCCGTCTGTGAGCTTTGCAGCACCGATAGGACAGGCTTTTTCTATCTGACACACCTTACAGCCGCGACATTTGCCGTCATCATAGCCCGGTACTCTTGCACCGATTATGCCAATATCATTGAGGTTAGGCTTTACACAGTTATTCGGACAGCCGCCGAAGGCGATTTTAAACTTATGGGGAAGGGCTACGTTGCTGTAGCCATGAAAAAACATTTCGTGGGCGGCTTCGCTTAATGCGTATGTATCGTATAAGCCATACTGGCATGTAGTACCCTTGCAGGAAACCACAGGGCGGACCTTGCTGCCGGTACCTCCGGTTTCAAGACCTGCCTTTGCAAGATATGACCTGAAAGCATCTATATTTTCATAGTCAATGCCTGAAACCTCAACAGTAAGACGTGTGGTAAACATCATATGACCGTCTCCGTAAAGCTTTGCAGCCTCAGCTATAACGGCACATTCTGCATCTGTAATACGACCGTTTCTTGTAATGATACGGCCGTTAAACTTGTTTGTACCCTTATGCTGTAGGAAACCAAGTCCTTTTACTCTTTTTATATCATCAGCAGAAAGAGTACAGCCCTCGCCGGAAGGAGTTAGAGCCTTGCCCTCAAGCTTATTTATGTATTCCTCAAGAGCCTCAGCGGTCATGACAACAGCTCTTATGCAGCGGTCAGCCTCTGTCTTGTATTTGGCAGATAAATCATCGCAGCTTATAGAGCCGAGCTTCGACCTGAATTTAGCTACAAACTCACCGCAGATTGCCCTGAAATCATCCTTTGGCTTATCTCCATATAATTTACTGAGTATACCCATAACGCCTGAAAGAGCGCCGCAGGTGCTCAGGCAGCCCATGCCTCCTCCAAAGCCTGCAAAGAGGCTTATTTCTGCTTCGGTTATGCCTAAGTCATAAACGTCATTTGCCGCAAGCAGCAGTGCCTCAGCACAGTTTTTGTCAAGCTCTCCATAGTAATATTTTGTTTTTTCTACTAACATTTTATCCTCATTTCCGTGCACGATTTTTTAATTATATGAAATTACTTAAAGCAATCCACAAGTTTGGCAAAGTCTTTAGACTTTTCGAACTTGCAAGTGTCGGCTCTGCCGACACTTTTGGCTTTGCCGACACTTTTTGATAATACGGAGCTTGTGTCATGTGCACATATGGCACAAATTCCATGTGCAAAAATCCTTCATATGTCGATTTTTACATTACTTTCATTATTTGTGGTAAAAGATTTTAAGCTAAAATTTTAAGCTTAAAAATTTTAACTAAAACAGAAATTTAATAACATTATATACATTGATGCACATAATTAGAAGCATGGCACCCTCAAAAAGACGGGTAGCCTGCCTGTCATCAATTTTTCTGTTTATCTGTCTGCCAAGCTCACTGCCTATTATACCAAATACAACCATACCAATTAAAATAATTATATCAAAGTCCGGAACAGTATCAAAGCATACGGTTTTTAAGGTGCTTGTAACCTGTGAAAACAGTACTATGTACAGACTGTTTTGCGTGGCTGTCTTCGTATTCATAGAGAAAAAGTAGTAGAGAACAGCTACGTTAAAGGGTCCTCCGCCTATTCCGAGAAATGAGCCGAGTATGCCAAGAAATAAGCCGATAATAACAGCTATAATGGGGGATGTAATTTTTTTGGCATTTATTTTGTTTTTGTTTATGGTATATATAAAGGTAGCAATAGTGGCAATAAGGAGCAGGAAAGCCTGAACTCCGCCTGCCGTATCAGCATTATCAAAGAGCCTTGCCACTATGATATAAAGCTGCCTGCCTAAAAGACCGCCTGCGGCTGCACCTATGGCTAAATATGTAGTATTTTTAAGGTCTATGACAGATTCTTTTTTTAAAATGGTTTTCCCTACGCTCCAGCAGGTCATGGCTATAACGGTACAGCCTGACATAAACGTAATGGTGGAAACTGACATTACGCCGGTGGCATCAAGCACAGGCTTTATGATAATGCCGCCTCCCATGCCACAGATTGTACCTATGCTGCAGGCAAAAAATGTGGTGAGAAAACAAATAATAAATAGTCCCATAGTGCTCCTTTGGTTGTTGAATGTGGTAATGATAAAATGTATCATTAGCTTTTTTTTAGTTTAGCATAAAGGGTGGGGAAAATCAATAAGTTATGAAAACATAGGGCAGACAGCTAAATATATTTTTTTTGAAAGCATCGAAAAAGCGTAAAAAATTCAAATGTGCAGACTTGTATTATTTGGGCAGACGAAATATAATACAGATATAAGCTTATTCAGAGGTGAAGAAAAGAAAGGAACGGTTTGGCTGATTCTCAAAGAGGTGGAAAACCGCCGGATGGTCGCAGAAAGAAATTGCAAATTGAAAAACAATAAGTAAATTCAATATGGTTTTTGACACTTTTTTGACTTTTATATTGTATTCTCTTTCGAGGAGGTGTTAGTATGAAGCATAAAATTTTAGTTGTGGACGACGAAACGATGATCACTGAGATGCTGTCTGACCATTTAGGAGATGAGGGCTATGAAGTTTATACGGCAAACAGTGCCGGCGGAGCTTTTAAACTGCTTCCGAAAAATCCTGACCTGATTATACTCGATATCAATATGCCGGGAATGGATGGACTGGAGCTTTGCCAAAGCATACGGAATCATGTGTCCTGTCCGATCCTTTTTGTAACAGCAAGGATTACCGAACAGGATAAAATCACAGGATTACAGTACGGCGGTGACGACTATATCACTAAGCCATTCAGCTTAAGAGAACTGTCGGCAAGAGTGGCCGCTCATCTGCACCGGGATGAACGTACTCGCAATGGTTGTTCTTCTGTGCTGACTTCCGGCGAACTGCTGGTGAATCTTTCGCAGCACCGTATTTTTTATAAGGATACCGAAATCGAATTTTCAAAAAGGGAATTTGACCTGATTGAATTCCTGTTGACGAACGCCGGTCAGGTATTTGACCGTGAACGGATATATGAGAGAATATGGGGAAGCGATGCAGAAGGCAGTGCGGATGTTATCAAGGAGCATATACGGAAGATTCGCATCAAACTCCATACGGTGACAGGAGAGGAATATATTGAAACAGTTTGGGGAGTGGGATATAAATGGAAACGCTGAAAAAGAAATGGGGAGATTTGCCGCTTCGTCGTTTTCTGATACTAACTGTTTGCATTTCTATAGGAACAGTTGTACTGGCGTCAGCTTTGATTATCGGTGGCTGTGCTGCATTTCGGCACTGGCTTTTGCCTGACGCCAATGCTGCCTATCTTACTCTTGAAGAAACTTTATCCGACGGAAGCGTAATAGAAAGCACATATTTACTGAATTTTGGCAAGGATTTGTCTTCCTTGCCATCTCTAAATGTTGCGTATGACGATATCCCGGTATCGGACGACACGAAACAGACCCGATATTCTATCAGGAAAATTGAAACCGGTGTGGATTCTTTATCCCCTAAACGAAAGCTTGCCTATAAGCTTTGCGGTATGATTATGTTCGCCGCTCCGATAATTCTTTCCTTTGCAGCAATCCTATGGTGCTGTATGTATTTTTACAGGCGTAAGCTCAAAACACCACTTTCTGTATTAGCAGAGGCTACAAAGCAGATTGCAGAACAAAATCTTGATTTTGAGCTTTCCTACCATTGCAGAGATGAAATGGGCGGGCTGTGTCGGTCATTTGAAGATATGCGGGCGGCACTTTGTGAAAACAATAAGGCTTTGTGGAGTATGCTGGAAGAAAGAAAGCTGATGCAGGCATCTATCGCACATGATTTGAGAAACCCTATTGCCATTATCGAGGGGTATACCGAGTATCTGGAAACAAGTCTTAAAAACGGCGAAATAAACAGAGAAAAAACAATCCGTATCGCCGGAAATCTTGGTATGGCAGCCAAACGACTGGAGCAGTATACAGAATCTGTCAGATTATTAAACCAAACAGAAGAAACTCAGCTTGACGTAAAAACGATAAACGCAAAAAAGCTTGCGGCAGATATTGCAGAGGATTTATCCCTTTTATCGAAGCAGAGCGGAATCGACTTACAGGTCGCCAACAGTCTGCCTGAGAAAGAGATACAGATAGATACAGCTTTGGTGCATCGGGTTTTGGAAAATATCATAAACAATGCAATCCGTTATGCCAAGAAACAGATACGGCTTGATTTTTCGCTTGGCGGAGCAATGCTTTCCATTTCCGTAACCGACGACGGAGACGGATTCCCTGCAGAGATTCTTCATAAACAGGAAAAGAAGCTGCTCATCGCTGCCAAAGACGGGCATATGGGAATCGGGCTTTCCGTAAGCCGCCTTCTTTGCCGCAAGCACGGCGGCAGGCTGGAGCTGTCGAATACCTCCGAAGGTGCCTGTGTGAAAATTTTTTTGCCCCTTTGACGGATTTTTGACTTTTACCTTATAAGATCTTCTTGTAAAAAAACAAGGAGGTCTTTTTTTATGAAAAAAATATTTATTCTTTTTATGACAGCTATGCTTGCCGGTTCTTTGCTGTGTGGATGCAGTAACGAGGGCGGGACAAATTCCGGCAATGTCGGTAATGTCGGCAATTCCGCTCCGGATGTGCAGCAAAGCACAAGCGGCGGCAGCGTTTCTACAGGAGATGGAGGTCTGCGTCTCTTGTCTAACCGATACGGAAAGAGTGCCTGCAACACGGAAGACGGTTATTATTATCTGACTGAAGATATAATGGAGCTGCGGGACGGAAGCTACGGAATGCATCTCATGTATATGGATTTTGCATCCGGGCGTGAGCTTTATCTGTGCAGCACAGCCGGCTGCAAGCACGATTCACCGGATTGTCCGGCTGTATTTTTGTACGATGATTTTCCTTTATCTTCAACCATTCCTTTTATTTTCGGCGATCATCTCTATATTTTAAGCCGAGAATATGATAACGATGGTTCCGCATCTCAAAGCTTTATCACTATCGGCGGCGGTGCTGAAAGTCAACCGGCGGCACTATACCGTGCCAATCTTGACGGTACGGGACGGAAAAAAATTTATACCTTTGATGCAGATCTTACCCTTGAGGATAAGGTAATCGGAAACGATCAGGGCATCTATATCATAACCAAAAAACTTTCATCTGATAAAAACGGCACTCAGAGCTATACGACTTCATCGGAGCGAAAGCTTATGTTTTTGAATCTCAGTTCACTTTCTCTTACCGAGATTTGTTCTATGGATTTTGGCGATAGTATCTCATGGCATATTCTTGGATGCTGCCCAAATGGTTTTGTGTTGTGCGGAACCGACTTCGGCAGGGAGCTTTCACGGGATGAAATATGGGATGATGATGTGTATAAGGATTTATACAATAATTCCAATGAGGTGTATGCACTGCTAAGCCGGGAGGGTGGCAAACCGAAGGAAATCATAAGATTATCAAACAAATATGAGATTTCGGAGCGGCTTCTGGGTAATAAGCTGTATCTTTCTTCTAAAGAAAATCAAAATATTGAGGAAATAGATACCAAAACGGGTGAAAAGAAAACGATTTGTTCTCTCCGGGAAAACTGCATTATGGATACGCTGGGAGATGTGCTGTGCTGTCGTGGATGGGATCTTGCAGATGATCCTGTCTGGTATTTTGTCGATACAAAAACGGGAGCAATCACCCATTCGCCGCTCACAATTCCCTGTAATGGCTGGTCGATTGATTTTAGAGGAGAAACTGCACAGGATGTTTTGTTTGTCTATGACTACGACGCTACAGGCAGCAAAGACGGATCGTATGAAATTCATAGGTACAAGCACGCATTAATTTCAAAGAGCGACCTGTTTGCAGGAAAAGAGAGTTACCGTAAAATCGAGATGATTGGTTCGGGACAGTAAGGAGATTAATGAGTATGCTGACACTTAATCATATTACAAAAAAATATAAGGACAAAACCGCACTGGATAGCATATCACTGGAGCTGGATTGCGGCATTTATGGTCTGCTTGGCCCCAATGGAGCGGGAAAATCAACGCTGATGAATATTATAACCGGAAATATTAAACCAACCGAGGGCGAGGTTTTATGGGATAACAGCGACATTCGGACATTGGGAGCCGGCTTTCGGAGCCTGATTGGTTACGCACCACAGCAGCAAGGCTTATATAATAGCTTTTCCGGAAGGCGTTTTCTCTCCTATATGGCGGCGTTAAAGGACATTCCGAAAAAAGAGGTACAAAGCGAAATTGAACGGGTGCTTTCCTATGTAAATATGCAGGAGGCGGCGGACAGAGCTATCGGCGGCTACTCTGGCGGCATGAAGCAGAGAATCCTAATCGCTTCGGCAATTTTGGGCAATCCGAAGCTGATTGTGCTGGATGAACCCACAGCAGGACTTGACCCGAAAGAACGGGTGCGGGTCAGAGAACAAATTAAGGCCCTTGCGGGAGACAAGATTATCCTTGTATCTACCCATGTGGTATCCGATATTGCACCAATCGCAAAAGAAATTCTGCTAATCCGCTCCGGCAGTATCATTGATAGGGATACCGTAGAGGGACTTTGCCGGAAATATGGGGAAAGCCGAGATCTGGAAGAGGTGTATATGTACATTTTCGGAGAGGAGGAGTACCATGCTGCGTCTGATTCCCTTTGAGCTGAGTAAAATATGGCGAAAGCACAGTTTTGTGTTATCGGTGTGTGCATTGCTGCTGCTTCACCTGTTTTTACTATGGTATACATCCCTGCCAAATGAAGAGAGGCCGTCACTTTCTGCTTATAAAACGCTGTGTACGGAGCTGCAAGGAAAAAGTGAAGAGGAAAAAGGTGAGTATATAGCCAAATTAAAAGAAAAGATAGACGGCGTGTGCTTTGTGCGGGATATTCTCTCTATGCAGTCCATTGAAAGCGAAATGGGCACTATGCTGGCAGAGCAGGAGCTGCAAAATCATCCCGGTGTATTTGAAAGATATTATGAAGTGTATCAGGCGGACTGTTATCTGAAGTTTACTGATTCACTGGAACACGAGGAGATATTTATTGACGAAATTTATACCGAATGGCAAAAGGTTGCAGGCTATGGAGAGTATCTGTGTTCTATTCAGGAAAATAAAGACCTGCTCAGCGGTATTTCAATTTTCGGCGGACAGGATCAAAACTCCTACAGTGCCCGAAATCTTCAAAAAAGTGCGGAGGATTATGAAAAGCTGTCCGATGAAAACATAAGGTTTATCCCATCAAAAGGACTTGTTTCCGCTATGGAAAATATTTGGACGGATCTTCTTCTGGTTCTGGGTATGATGCTGTTTGTGGGTAGTATGATTACAGAAGAAAAGAATAAAAAATTGTTTTTTATCACCCGCAGTACAAAGCATGGAGTATTGCACTGCATTGCGGCAAAGATAACGGCACTTTTTATCCACTGTATTCTGTTGACGGCTTTATTTTATACGGTCAGTCTTGTATTCTTTGGTCTGAGTACAGGCTGGTTTGTTCCGGGAGCAGGCTTGCAGTCGATTGCCGCCTATACAGAAAGCAGTCTGTCTGTCAGCATTTTGGGATATGTCTTGATTTCTGTGTTGACAAAGGCTTTGATACTGTTTGGTATTGGAACTGTACTGACTGTTTTCTGCATAGGAGCAGGCGTTGCAGCGTTGCCGTTTTTGGCAGGGACAGGAATTATCGGCGTGAGTGCATTGCTGTATTACCTGATTCCGGCAGGTTCTGTATTTTCTGTGTTCAAATATCTAAGCCTTGTAGGTTTGATGAAAACCGAAAATATCTACGGCGGGTATATGAATTTCAATCTGTTCGGGTATCCTGTATCCAGACTGAGCTTGTCCCTCTGGCTGATACTTTTGATTTGTATGGTCGGAGTTGTTGGAGGTCTGCTTGTTTTCTGCCGTATGCAAAGCTTTGAGGTAAGAAAAATGCGTTTTCCATTCTCCGTGCCTTTTCATCCTCATACCAATATCCTTCGGCACGAAAGCTATAAATTGCTAATCACAAACGGTGCTTTACTGATTCTGCTGCTGTTTGCTGTTTTATCAGCATATCAAAGCCTTAGCCGCAGCTACATACCGTCAGTGAGCGAGCAGTATTATCAAAGCATTATGACAGAGCTGGAGGGCGAGCTGACAGACGAAAAGGAGTCGCTTGTTTTATCAGAAAAAGCACGGTATGAAGAAGCACTTCAAAAAATCGGGCAGATTGACGAAATGGTAAGCACAGGAGAACTGAGTGCCGATGCAGCAGATACCCTGAAATCGCAGGCAAATATGACGCTGACATTTTATCCGGCATTTCAGCGGGTGGAAGCACAGTATGATCATATCAAAACGGATGGCGGCAGCTTTGTATATGATACCGGTTATCTCTATCTTTTCGGTGTTTTGGAGGAATCGTTTTCGCTTGATTTCCTGATTTTGTCCATAGGGGTTATTCTCGCTGTAAGCGGAGCGGCAGCTATGGAGTATCAGAACGGTTCACTTTTCTTAATTGGTGCAACTAAAGCAGGAAAACGAAAAATTATGCTGCGTAAAGTGCTGATATGCAGTGCAGCGGCGGCAGTGCTGGCGTTTGTCCCGATTTTGTGCCGAATATATTGTATTTCCACTATATACCCGATGCACAGCTTCTACGCAGCGGTTCAAAATATTCCACATTTCAGCGGATTTGCCGTTTCCATGCCGATTGTATGCTTTGTTCTGCTGTTTGTTTTTTCTCAAATTCTATCAATGGTTTTGGTTGCACTGCTGACGATGGCAATATCCATATGGAGGAAAAATCAGGCACAGACGATATTTTTCGCCCTGCTGCTCTTGGCAGTCCCCACCATTTTAAAACTGCTGGGCTTTGACTTCGCAGCATGGGTTTCCCTGTGCCCGCTGTACGGCTGGACAGGATTGGTGTAAAACAGCATTTTAGGAGTTTTAGGGATTAACAATACAGCCTCCTTGTGATAAAATATATAGTATGTAAATTTAAGCAGTACATTGTGTGAAAAATTAATGCAAAATACAATATCAGGAGGTAGAGAATATGGCATATTTTCCAATGTTTATAAATATAGAAGGAGCCGGCTGCCTTGTGGCCGGCGGAGGTCAGACGGCACTGCAAAAGGTGAAGGTGCTTATGGACTTTGGGGCAGATGTCCATGTTACAGCTCCTGTCATATGCGACGATATAAAGCTTATGTCGCAGGAGACAGAAAATATATACATATATGAGAGGCAGCTTCATGATGACGACCTTGCAGACAAGCGGCTGGTGGTGGCAGCCACAGACAATAAGGAGGTAAACAGGGAAATTTCAAAAAAGGCAAAGGAGCTTAACATACCTGTAAATGTAGTGGACAGTATTGAGGACTGTACGTTTATTTTTCCGGCATACCGCAGGAAAAAGAATGTGGTGGCGGCATATTCGAGCGGCGGAAACAGTCCTGTTATAGCACAATATCTCAGAGACAAGGGAAGGCGGACACTCTCGGAGTTTGTGGGAGAGCTGGCAGATTTTATGGGTGATATAAGACCTTATGTAAAGGAGCATGCTGACAGTGAGAGTGCAAGAAAAGCCATATACAGTGAGATATTTGAAGTGGGAATGAGCATGGAAAGGCTGCCAGGTATGGCTTGGGTGGAGGCGATTGTAAAAAAGTATAGTAAGGAATAGAAAACAGCCTTAAGTAAAAATAAAGCAAAAAAGTGATATGTCAGGAAAGAAAAATATAAAATATTCATTCGGAGGCAGAAAAATGGACAGAATGAGAAGACTTAGAAAAACAGAGAATATAAGAAGGCTTGTAAGGGAAAATCATGTAAGGGCAGATGAGCTTATTTATCCTATATTTGTCATAGAGGGGAAAGACATCCAAAATCCCATACCATCTATGCCGGGCATTTGTCAGTATTCCGTTGACAGACTGGCAGTTGAGATGGACAGGGTTGTTAATTCAGGAATATTGGCGGTGCTGCTGTTTGGAATACCTGACCACAAGGACGAGGCAGGGAGCGGGGCATATGATGAAAACGGAATAACACAGAAAGCGATAAGATTTATAAAGGAGAATTACAGTGATATAATAGTTATAGCTGACGTGTGCCTCTGTGAATATACATCTCACGGCCACTGCGGACTTGTGAAAAACGGTATAATATTAAATGATGAGACATTGCCGCTGCTTGCAAGGACAGCAGTAAGCTATGCGAGGGCAGGAGCAGATATAGTGGCACCAAGCGATATGATGGACGGAAGGGTTGCAGCTATACGTAAGGCTCTGGACAGCGAAGGCTTTACAGATACCCCTGTTATGTCTTACAGTGCTAAATTTGCATCATGCTATTACTCGCCATTTAGGGATGCGGCACATTCTGCACCGGGCTTTGGCGACAGAAGGACATATCAGATGGACACAGCCAATGGCAGAGAGGCATTGAGAGAGGTGGAGGCAGATTTAAGGGAGGGTGCGGACATTGTTATTGCAAAGCCGGCACTTGGATATATGGATGTAATAAAGGATATTTCCACACATTTTAATGTTCCCGTAGCAGCCTACAATGTAAGCGGTGAATATTCTATGGTAAAGGCGGCAGCCATGCAGGGCTGGATAGATGAAAGAAAGCTTGTTATGGAAAATATGGTGGGATTAAAAAGGGCAGGAGCAGATATGATTATAACATATCATGCTTTGGATGTGGCTAAATGGATAGAGTGAAAAAACAGGCGGCAGAGCTGCGGTTAGCAGGACGTTGTAATGACTATGACAGATAGAAAAACAGAAAGAAAAGACAGAAAGAGGTTATGATGAAGGACACAAAATCAAAGGAGCTTTTTTTGCGTGCTAAAAAGCATATACCGGGAGGAGTGAACAGCCCGGTAAGAGCCTTTGGCTCAGTGGGGCTTACGCCGAGATTTATAAGGAGTGCAAAGGGAGCATATATAACAGACGAGGATAACAATACATATATAGATTATGTATGCTCATGGGGACCGGGAATACTGGGACACGCATATCCTTCTGTTATAGAAAAGGTAAAGGAGGCCGCAGAGCTTGGGCTTACATACGGGGCACCGACAGAGAAGGAGATTATTTTATCAGAGCTTATATATGAGTGTATGCCGTCAGTGGAGGTAAGCAGACTGGTAAGCTCCGGCACGGAGGCGGTGATGAGTGCAATCCGTGTGGCGAGAGGCTTTACAGGCAGAACAAAAATAATAAAGTTTAAGGGCTGCTATCATGGACATTCTGACAGTCTTTTGGTAAAGGCAGGCTCGGCGGCGCTTACCACGTCGGTTCCCGACAGTAAGGGAGTACCGTCGGATTATACAAAGCATACACTTGTAGCATTGTACAATGACAAAAAATCAGTTGAGGAGCTTTTTTATAATAATAAGGAAGATATTGCCGCAGTAATAGTGGAGCCTGTGGCTGCCAATATGGGAGTTGTTCTTCCAAAGGATAATTTTCTTGATTTTTTGAGGGATATAACAAAGAAGTATGGAGCGTTGCTTATATTTGATGAGGTTATCACAGGATTTAGATTAGGCTTGGGAGGAGCACAGGAGTATTATGGAGTTAAGCCTGATATAACGGCACTTGGAAAAATAGTGGGCGGAGGCATGCCTGTGGGAGCCTACGGAGGAAGAAAAGAGATAATGGATATGGTATCTCCTGTGGGAGAGGTATATCAGGCAGGAACACTGGCAGGAAATCCCATAGCAACTGCGGCGGGTATAGAAACAATAAGAATACTTATGCAGGATAAAGATATATACAAAAGACTTGAAAAAAAGACAAGAAAGCTGGAGCAGGCAGTGCTTGATGAGGCGAAAGCAGCGGTGAGGGTAAATCGCATAGGCTCCCTTATGAGCATATTTTTTACGGACGTGCCGGTTACAGATTATGACAGTGCCATATCCTCAGACACAAACGCATATGCCAAATACTTTAAGTTTCTTTTGGAAAACGGAATATATGCAGCACCGTCACAGTTTGAGGCAATGTTTGTGTCTGCTGCCCATAGTGATGAGGATATAGAAAAGACTTGTAGGGTTTTCAGGGATTATTTTGCATGATAAATAATAAATAATAGGAAGGTTTTCAGATACAGCAATAAGCTTGGCTAAGTCTTTAAGCTTTTTAAGCTTACAGGAGCCGGCTCTGGGAAAAATGGGATTTATCCGGGAAATATTGAAAGCAGGATAATTATTATTTAAGGGAGATTAGAATAAATGAAGGGGAATAAATTTACAAGGATAGCTTTAGTGGAGTGCGAAAATTCAGATTGCGTTGATGTTATTGAAGGACCAAAGGAAGTATTGGATAATTTAGAGCAATATTTGGGAATGTTTTATCAGTATGCAGATAAAAACTATTTTGGAGATTGGGGTGATTATGATAAAACAGAACATTTAATTGAGTTCTTAAATGAAAAAATAGTAAGTGGGGATATAAAAGTAAAGATAATAGAAAAGCAAACAGAAAATTCCAATAGCTATAGGACTATAATTATTTAAAAATAGTTTTTGGAATAGTCACATCATAGTGTATTACACAGTATAAAAGGTGCAAGGCAGATTACTGTAATTTGCATTGCACCTTTTTTCTCTATGAAGCCACAAGTTTGGCTGAGTCCTTAGACTATTCTAAATTGCAAGTATCGGCAAAGCCGATACTTTTGGCTCTGCCGCCACTTTTATATTTATGAAAAACAACAAAAGCGACAGCATATCGGCGAACGAAAGAAAATTTGCGGAGCAAA
>N._stephensi_703_cecum__coassemble_114_pt1 | contig 13681 bp, 22 predicted proteins | sample N__stephensi_703_cecum__metabat2_low_PE_004 | metagenome-assembled genome bin N | reverse complement strand
CTATGGATTTGCAGAGGCAGATACAACCTACGGCAAGGTTGGCGTAAAGGTATGGATTTACAAGGGAGAAATTCTTTCAAAGCAGTCTGCAAAGGTAGAAGATAAGGAAGGGAGCGATAAATAATGTTAATGCCAAAGAGAGTAAAGCGTCGTAAGCAGTTTCGTGGCTCCATGAGAGGCAAGGCTTTAAGAGGCAACAAGATTACAAATGGTGAATATGGTATCATCGCTTTGGAACCTGCATGGATTAAGTCAAATCAAATCGAGGCTGCCCGTATCGCAATGACACGTTACATTAAGCGTGGCGGTAAGGTTTGGATTAAGATATTCCCGGACAAACCGGTAACAACAAAGCCTGCTGAAACACGTATGGGTTCCGGAAAAGGAACACTTGAATACTGGGTTGCAGTGGTTAAGCCGGGACGTGTAATGTTTGAAATCTCAGGTGTGCCTGAAGATGTGGCGAGAGAAGCATTGCGTCTTGCAACACATAAGCTACCGGTTAAGTGCAAAATCGTTTCTCGTGAAGAATTAGAAGGCGGTGATAACAGTGAAAACTAATAACTATGTAGAAGATTTAAGAAAGAAATCAGCTGCAGAATTAAATGATGAATTAGTAGCTGCTAAGAAGGAACTTTTCAACCTGAGATTCCAGAACGCAACAAACCAGTTAGACAACACCAGCAGAATAAAGGAAGTAAGAAGGAATATCGCAAGAATCCAGACAGTTATTTCCTCACAGAAGGCTGCAAATTAGTTTAACCCATATGGAATCTAAGAAAGGAGATAGTTGTCGTGGAGGAAAGAAATTTAAGAAAAGTGCGTACCGGTAAGGTCGTAAGTGATAAGATGGATAAGACAATTGTTGTAGCGGTACAGGATAACGTAAAGCATCCTATCTATGGCAAGATTGTAAAAAAGACATATAAATTAAAGGCTCATGATGAGAATAATGAATGCGGTATCGGTGATACGGTAAGAGTTATGGAAACAAGACCATTGTCAAAGGACAAGAGATGGAGACTTGTGGAAATCATCGAGAAGGCTCGTTAGTAGGAAGGAGATTATTATGATTCAACAGGAAAGTAGACTTAAGGTCGCTGACAATACAGGCGCTAAGGAATTACTTTGTATCAGAGTAATGGGCGGTTCTACTAGAAGATATGCTAATATCGGTGATATCATCGTTGCTACCGTTAAAGATGCAACACCAGGCGGTGTTGTAAAAAAGGGTGACGTTGTAAAGGCCGTAGTAGTACGTTCGGTAAAAGGCGCTCGTCGTAAGGACGGTTCATATATTAAATTTGACGAAAACGCTGCTGTTATAATCAAGGACGACAAGAACCCAAGAGGTACACGTATATTTGGTCCGGTAGCCAGAGAGCTTAGAGAGAAGCAGTTTATGAAGATTGTTTCCCTAGCACCTGAAGTATTATAAGGGAGGTCGTTTGAATGTCAGCTATAAAGATTAAGAAGGGCGATACAGTCAGAGTAATCGCCGGTAAGGATAAAAACAAGGAAGGCAAGGTTCTTTCAGTAGACAGAAAGAAAGGTAGGGTTATTGTAGAGGGCGTCAATATGCTTACAAAGCATACAAAGCCGAATGCACAAAATCAGACCGGTGGAATAATTAACCAGGAAGGACCGATTGATTTATCAAATGTTATGCTGGTTGTAGACGGCAAGGTCACAAGAGTTGGCTTTAAGGTTGAGGACGGCAAAAAGGTGCGTGTTGCAAAGGCAACAGGCAAGACAATTGATTAAGAGAGGAGGTCCGTAAAGTGAGCAGACTTAAAGAAACTTACAATAATGAAATTGTAGATGCTATGATGAAAAAGTTTGGATACAAGAATGTAATGCAGGTGCCTAAGCTTAACAAAATAGTTATAAATATGGGCGTTGGCGAAGCAAAGGACAACGCTAAGGTTTTGGAATCAGCCGTTAAAGACCTTGAGACAATCACAGGCCAGAAGGCAGTGCTTACAAGAGCGAAGAAGTCAGTTGCTAACTTCAAGATAAGAGAGGGTCTTGCAATAGGCTGCAAGGTTACTCTCAGAGGCGAGAAGATGTATGAGTTTATGGATCGTTTAGTAAATTTGGCATTACCTCGTGTACGTGACTTTAGAGGAATTAACCCTAACTCATTTGACGGCAGGGGTAATTATGCTCTTGGTATTAAGGAACAGTTGATTTTCCCTGAAATTGAATACGATAAGGTTGATAAAGTAAGAGGTATGGATGTTATCTTTGTTACAACAGCTAACACAGATGAGGAAGCTCGTGAATTATTGACATTATTTAACATGCCATTTCAGAAATAGTTAGGAGGAAAATTCTATGGCAAAAACATCTATGAAAATTAAGCAGCAGCGTAAGGCTAAATTCTCTACACAGGAATACAGCCGCTGCAGAATTTGCGGACGTCCGCACGCTTATTTAAGAAAATACGGAATCTGCAGAATTTGCTTCCGTGAATTAGCATATAAGGGACAGATACCAGGCGTTAAGAAGGCTTCTTGGTAGGAAATAGTCTTTATAAGGAGGAAAAAAACATGGCAATAAGCGATCCAATCGCAGATATGCTTACAAGAATTCGTAATGCAAACACTGCAAAACATGATACTGTAGATATTCCTGCGTCAAAGATGAAATTAGCAATCGCTGAGATTCTTCTGAACGAAGGTTATATCAAGAAGTATGACATAATAGAAGATGGCAGCTTTAAGACAATTAAGGTTACATTAAAGTATGGCAAGGACAAAAACGAAAAGATTATAACAGGCTTAAAGAGAATATCTAAGCCGGGTCTTAGAGTTTACGCAGGCAAGGATGAACTTCCAAAGGTACTTGGAGGACTTGGAATTGCTATTATCTCAACAAACAAGGGTATCTTAACCGACAAGGAAGCAAGAAAGCAGCATGTCGGCGGAGAGGTACTTGCATTTATCTGGTAGGATAAATTTTTATTTGGTAAAAAAGTCTCGTCTAAAGCCGAGACTTACAAGTTCGGCTCTGCCGAACTTGAGTACAATATAAAAAACATATAATCCCTAAAAACATTAAGGAGGTGCGGGCATGTCACGTATAGGAAGAATGCCTATCGCTGTACCGGCAGGTGTAACTGTTGATATAGCAGAAAATAATAAGGTCACTGTCAAGGGACCGAAGGGAACGCTTGAGAGAGTGCTTCCTGCAGAGATGGAAATAAAGTTAGACGGTGGGCAGGTTGTTGTAACAAGACCTAACGACTTAAAGAGAATGAAATCATTGCATGGTCTTACAAGAACACTTATCTCTAACATGGTAACCGGTGTATCAGAGGGCTACACAAAGGAGCTTGAGGTAAACGGTGTTGGTTACAGGGCACAGAAGCAGGGAAAGAAGTTAATTCTTTCACTTGGCTATTCTCATCCTGTTGAGATGGAGGACCCGGAAGGTCTCGAGTCTGTAGTGGAGGATAAGAAAATCATTGTCAAGGGAATAGATAAAGAAAAAGTTGGCCAGTATGCTGCTGAAATCAGAGACAAGAGAAGACCTGAGCCGTATAAGGGCAAGGGAATCAAGTATGTTGATGAAGTTATTAGACGTAAGGTCGGTAAGACCGGTAAGAAATAATTAAAGGAGTGAACAAAGATGGTTAGTAAAGAATCAAGAGCGGATATCCGTAAGAATAAGCATAGAAGATTACGTAATCGTTTTGCAGGAACAGCAGAAAGACCACGTTTAGCTGTATTCAGAAGCAATAATCATATGTACGCTCAAATTATCGACGATACAGTTGGAAATACCTTAGTAGCAGCTTCAACACTTGAGAAGGACGTTAAGTCTGAGCTTGAGAAGACAAACGATGTTGCAGCGGCAGCAAAGCTGGGTACTGTCATTGCCAGGAAGGCATTAGACAAGGGTATTACTACAGTTGTCTTTGATAGAGGCGGTTTCATATATCAGGGTAAGGTTAAAGCATTAGCAGAAGCAGCTAGAGAAGCTGGATTGAATTTCTAATAGGAGGAGAACACATGAGACGTACAATTATTGATGCTAGTCAGTTAGAATTAGAAGAAAAAGTAGTGTCAATTAAGCGTGTAACTAAGGTTGTTAAAGGTGGAAACCACATGAGATTCACAGCTTTAGTAGTTGTAGGAGATGGCAACGGACACGTAGGTGCCGGCTTAGGCAAGGCTGTTGAAATCCCGGAGGCTATCCGCAAGGGAAAAGAAGACGCTATGAAGAAGCTTATAGAGGTGCCTGTTGATGCTAACGGAAGTATTCCACATGATATATATGGTAAGTTCGGAAGTGCTTCTATATTATTGAAGAAGGCTCCGGAAGGTACAGGTATTATCGCAGGAGGTCCTGCACGTAATGTGCTTGAGCTTGCAGGCATAAAGAATATCCGTACAAAATCTTTAGGTTCAAACAATAAGCAGAACGTAGTTCTTGCTACAATTGAAGGTTTATCAAGCCTTAAGACTCCAGAGCAGGTAGCTAAGCTTCGCGGCAAATCAGTTGACGAGATTTTAAGCTAATAGGAGGTTAGGAAAATGGCAGATAAATTAAGGATAACATTAGTAAAGTCTACAATAGGTGCTGTACCAAAGCATGTAAAGACAGTTGAAGCTTTAGGCTTAAGAAAGCTGAATAAGACAGTTGAGCTTCCTGACAATGCTGCTACAAGAGGTATGATTCAGCAGGTAAGACATTTGGTAAAGGTTGAAGAAATCTAAAGAAAGGTGGTGCAGACATGAACTTATCTACATTAAAGGCTGCAGAAGGCTCTACACAGAATGATAATTTCAGGAGAGGTCGTGGACATGGTTCAGGCAATGGCAAGACAGCCGGCAAGGGTCACAAGGGACAGAAGGCCCGTTCAGGAGCTACAAGACCGGGCTTCGAGGGTGGTCAGATGCCATTATACAGAAGAATCCCTAAGAGAGGCTTCACAAACAGAAATACATTAAATATCGTTGGTATAAATGTAAGTGCTTTAGAGAGATTTGAGGATGGCTCAGAGGTTACGGTAGAGAGCTTAATCGAGTCAGGTATTGTAAAAAATCCCAGAGACGGCGTAAAGATACTTGGTAACGGCACACTTACAAAGAAGCTTAACGTAAAGGTTAATGCTTTCTCTGAGGGTGCTAAGGAGAAAATCGAGGCACTCGGTGGTACTTGCGAGGTGATTTAATGTTCAAAACTTTAAAAAATGCCTTAAAAGTAAAAGATATAAGAACAAAGCTTTTATACACATTTGCAATTTTGCTTGTGGTACGTTTGGGCAGTCAGCTTCCGCTTCCGGGAACAGATCCTGATGTCATTGCAGACATAATGGCAAGCTTTAACTCAAATGACGCATTTAGTTTCTTTAGTGCATTTACAGGCGGCTCCTTTGAGAGCATGTCAGTATTTGCACTGAGCATTACACCATATATCACATCTTCAATCATTATGCAGCTCCTTACAATAGCTATTCCAAAGCTTGAGGAGATGCAGAAGGATGGAGAGACAGGAAGAAAGAAGATAGCTGAAATAACAAGATACGTAACTATAGGCTTGTCTATAATTGAAGGTCTTGCATATGCTATCGGATTTGGAAATCAGGGTATTTTCGGAGATACATCATCTATGTCCGCAGGAAAATATTTTATGATAATATTTACGGCTGTGGTTGCCATGACGGCAGGCTCAGGCGTGCTTATGTGGCTTGGAGAGAGAGTAACTGAAAATGGTGTAGGAAACGGTATTTCTATAATTCTTTTAATTAACATTATTGCGAGAATACCTGATGATTTAGTATCATTATATGAATCAAAGGTAATGATTACAGACACAAACGGCCGTTCACCACTTGGTGCGGTGCTTGCAGCAGTAATAATTATTGGCGTTATAGTGGCAATAGTAGCATTTGTAGTAGTATTGCAGGCCGGCGAGAGAAAGATTGCCGTTCAGTATGCGAAGAAAAATCAGGGAAGAAAGCTTGTGGGAGGAAATGCAAGCCATATTCCGTTAAAGATTAATACGGCAGGCGTTATTCCTGTTATCTTTGCATCGTCACTTATGCAGTTTCCGGGTATTATTTCATCTTTGTTCGGAAAAACGGCAGGTGACGGTTCTGTATGGGGAAAGGTTTTAAAGCTTTTATCTTCAAATTACTGGTTTAACTTTGATATGGATAATCCAAAGCAGGCTATATATACTTTAGGATTTGTGATTTATGCAGTATTGGTAATAGCATTTGCATACTTCTATACATCTATTACATTTAATCCTATAGAGGTAGCCAACAACATAAAGAGGCAGGGTGGCTTTATACCTGGTATAAGACCGGGCAAGCCAACAGAAGATTATTTGACTAAAATGCTGAATTACATTGTATTCATAGGTGCAGTAGGCTTACTTATAGTAGCGGCAATACCTATTATAATGTCAGGCTTGTTTGACGCCAGAGTGTCCTTTGGCGGAACATCGCTTATCATTATCGTAGGTGTTATACTTGATACAATGAGTAAGATTGAGTCAATGATGGTTGTACGCAACTATAAGGGCTTCTTGGGGGATTAAAGGATGACAATGAAGCTTCTGCACATTGAAAAATATGCAGAGGCTTCTGCTGATTTAAAAATTTAAAGTCTCGCCGGAATGGGAATACATTTTGGAAGGAGATATGTATTGCAGTAGAAAGGAAGGGATATTATGAAGATTATTATGTTAGGTGCTCCGGGTGCAGGAAAAGGCACACAGGCAAAGATGCTTGCAGATAAGTATGGAATTCCGCACATTTCAACAGGAGATATATTCAGGGCAAATATAAAAAATGAGACAGAGCTTGGAAAGAAGGCTAAGGAGTATATGGATCAGGGACTGCTTGTTCCTGATGAGCTTACCTGCAACTTAGTTGTAGACAGAATACAGCAGGAGGACTGTGCTAAGGGATATATCTTAGATGGATTTCCAAGAACAATACCGCAGGCAGAGGCACTTGATAAGGCATTGACAGACTTAAACGACAAAATTGACTATGCCGTCAACGTAGAGGTGCCTGATGAAAATATAGTAGGAAGAATGTCAGGACGTAGAGCATGCGTAGGCTGTGGGGCAACATATCATATAGTATATAACCCTACAAAGGCTGAGGGCATTTGCGACAGATGCGGCAAGGATTTAATCCTGAGAGATGATGATAAGCCTGAGACAGTTCAGAAAAGACTTAATGTTTACCATGAGCAGACACAGCCCCTTATTGACTTCTATAAGAACAAGGGAGTTCTTAAGGAGGTAGACGGCACGGTAGATATGAATGATGTGTTTAATGCCATTGTAAAGGTGTTAGAGTCTTAAGGGACCTTAGAATCGAGGGATATTATGGTTACAATAAAATCTCATAGAGAAATAGACCTTATGCGTAAGGCAGGAAAGCTGCTGGCACAGACACATGAGGAAATGGCAAGGGCAATAAAGCCCGGAATATCTACATGGGAAATAGATAAAATAGGTGAGGATATAATAAGAAGCTTTGGATGTATTCCATCATTCTTAAATTATAATGGTTTTCCCGCATCTATATGTGTATCTGTAAATGACGAGGTAGTGCATGGTATACCGGATAAAAAGCGTATCATAAAGGACGGCGATATAGTAAGCCTTGACGCAGGACTTATATATGAGGGTTACCATGCCGATGCGGCAAGAACAGTAATGGTAGGCAATGTCAGTGAGGAGGCAAGGCTTTTGGTAGAAAGAACAAAGCAGAGCTTCTTCGAGGGAATAAAGTATGCAAGGTCAGGAAATCATCTCCACGATATATCAAATGCCATAGGAGATTACTGTGAGAGCTTCGGATATGGAGTAGTGCAGGATTTGGTAGGACACGGGATAGGCTCAAAGCTCCACGAGGACCCGCAGATACCGAATTTCAGACAGAGGAGACGAGGCATAAGGCTTCAGGCAGGAATGACGCTTGCCATAGAGCCAATGGTAAATGCAGGCACATACGATGTGTACTGGCTTGATGATGATTGGACAGTAGTAACGGAGGACGGGTCACTTTCGGCACACTATGAAAATACCATACTTATTACAGACGGTGAACCTGAAATATTAACTGTTTTATAAATAGGAGGATATGAGAATATGTCAAAGGCTGATGTTATAGAAATTGAAGGAACGGTTGTAGAGAAGCTTCCAAACGCCATGTTTCAGGTAGAGCTTGAAAACGGTCACAGGGTGCTAGCTCACATAAGCGGAAAGCTTCGTATGAATTTTATCCGCATACTTCCGGGTGACAAGGTAACAATAGAGCTTTCCCCATATGATTTGTCAAAGGGACGTATTGTATGGCGTGATAAATAAAAAAGTGTCGGCATCAGCCGACGCTTTTTTATAACCAACGGAGTCATATTATGGTCACATTATCGGCAAATGAGGGAATTTTAGCGAATGTGCGGCGAACCGGATGTGCTTGGGAGTATGGGAGTGCAGAATAGGAGCTGTATTATACCCTGCAAACAATTCAGAGGTGCTTTTAGCGGAGACGAAATCCACTTCTTACGCAGACTTAGGCGTGAAGGCATTCCTGAACGCCTTAGTCTGCGTTAGAAGTTAGTTCGTCGTAGCGTTACCTCGTTTGCAGGGTATAATACAGCTCCTATTCTGCACTCCCATACTCCCAAGCACATCCGGTTCGCCGCACATTCGCTAAAATTCCCTGCTCCAAAAAATATTTTTCTTCCAAAATTCCTCCCAAAATTTCCAAAAACTGCTTGCCTATTTGATTTTTTTATGCTATAGTAATAGTCGGACTTTTTTTGAAAGGAGGATTTTACTGTGAAGGTTAGATCATCAGTTAAGCCTATCTGCGAAAAATGCAAGATTATAAAGAGAAAAGGAAGCATTAGAGTAATCTGCGAAAATCCTAAGCATAAGCAGAGACAGGGCTAGTAACAATCAATTTGCGGCTGCAGCAAGGAAACACTAGGATAAGTGGTACTTCTGATACTCTCAAGGAAGTGCAAACATCATATTGCGGAATTGCTTCAAATATATGTAAGCGTCAATTTTTTTGACGCTGTTAACGTTGTCTTAAGGACAATGTGCAATTATTAGTTTTTAACCGATAAAGAATGTCAGTTGAAAACAGATTAACAGGATAACAGGAACAATATATTCACCGCACACATTTCAGACGTACGAAGGTACGGGCTGCGGAGAGGGTATGTTTTTCGGTAGAAAGAATTTAATGGAGGTGTAATGCACACATGGCTCGTATTTCAGGTGTTGATTTACCAAGAGAAAAGCGTGTAGAAATTGGATTAACATATATCTATGGTATAGGCAGAGTTAGTTCAAACAGAATTCTTGCTGCTGCCGGTGTAAACCCGGACACAAGAGTTAGAGATTTAACAGACGATGAGGTTAAGAAAATCAGTGCAATTATAGACGAAACACAGACTGTAGAAGGTGATTTAAGAAGAGAAATCGCCATGAACATCAAGAGATTACAGGAAATCGGATGCTACAGAGGAATTCGTCACAGAAAGGGACTCCCTGTTCGTGGTCAGAAGACAAAGACAAATGCAAGAACACGTAAGGGACCAAAGCGTACCGTAGCAAATAAGAAGAAGTAAAGGCATTTGCCGGTACAAAAGTTTATGCAGTATTTTAGTACAATCCGCAGTAAAACAATTATGCAGATTGGGTGAATATATGAAAGGAAGAGGTTAGTTTAAAAATGGCTAAGGTTACAAAAAAAGTGACAAAAAAGCGTGTTAAGAAAAACGTTGAACGCGGACAGGCACACATTCAGTCATCTTTTAACAATACAATAGTTACATTGACAGACAATGAAGGAAATGCTTTATCATGGGCAAGTGCCGGTGGTCTTGGTTTTAGAGGTTCAAAGAAATCTACTCCTTATGCAGCACAGATGGCTGCAGAAACAGCAGCAAAGGCTGCTTTAGTACATGGATTAAAGTATGTTGACGTTATGGTAAAGGGACCGGGTTCAGGCAGAGAGGCAGCTATTCGTGCTCTTTCTGCATGTGGCATTGAGGTGACAAGCATTAAGGATGTTACTCCTGTTCCACACAATGGTTGCAGACCACCAAAGCGTCGTAGAGTCTGATTTTAGTCTGATAGGAGGTACAGATAAATGGCAGTTAATAGAGTTCCGGTTCTTAAGAGATGCAGATCACTTGGTCTTGACCCTATCTACTTGGGAATCGATAAGAAATCAAATAGAGAATTAAAGAGAGCTAACAGAAAGGTTAGCGAGTATGGACTTCAGCTTAGGGAAAAGCAGAAGGCTAAGTTTATATATGGCGTATTGGAAAAGCCTTTCAGAAATTACTTTAAAAAGGCAGACAGAATGCAGGGTCTTACAGGTGAAAATCTTATGGTTTTACTTGAGACAAGACTTGACAATGTTATTTTCCGTTTAGGCTATGGAAGAACAAGACGTGAGGCAAGACAGATAGTTGACCACAGACATGTTTTGGTAAACGGCAAATGTGTAAATATCCCTTCATACCTTGTAAAGGTAGGAGATGTAATTGAAATCAGAGAAAAGAGCAAGAGCTCTCAGAGATATAAGGATATCCTTGAGGTGACAGAGGGAAGGCTTGTTCCGGATTGGCTGGAGGCTGACCATGAGGCTCTTAAGGGAACTGTAAAGCAGTTACCTGCAAGAGAGGCTATCGACGTTCCTGTTAACGAAATGTTAATCGTCGAGTTATATTCAAAATAATCCGGCATAAATCCAAAGAAGGAGGGGCTTTATAGTGTTCGATTTTGAAAAACCAAACATTGAGATTGCAGAAATCTCAGAAGACAACAGATATGGTAAATTTGTGGTAGAACCTCTTGAGAGAGGTTATGGTACAACACTTGGTAATTCACTTAGAAGAATTATGCTTTCTTCATTACCCGGAGCTGCTGTCAGCCAGATTAAAATAGACGGTGTTCTTCATGAGTTCAGTTCAATTCCCGGAGTAAAGGAAGACGTAACGGAAATCATTATGAACATTAAGAGCTTGGCTATAAAGAACAACAGTGATACAAATGAACCTAAAACAGCTTACATCGAATTCAGCGGTGAAGGTGTTGTTACGGCGGCAGACATTCATACAGATGCTGATATCGAGATATTAAATCCTGATTTGGTTATTGCAACACTCAATGGTGGTGCTGATAGCAAGTTAAACATGGAGCTGACCATTACAAGAGGCAGAGGATATGTAAGTGCAGATAAGAATAAAAATGACGAGCTTCCAATCGGAGTAATCGCCATAGATTCTATCTATACACCTGTAGAGCGTGTAAATCTTGCAATTCAGAATACTCGTGTAGGTCAGATTACAGATTTTGATAAGCTTACTTTAGATGTATATACAAATGGAACATTGGCACCGGATGACGCTGTGAGCCTTGCAGCAAAGGTATTAAGCGAACATCTTAACTTATTTATCGACCTTTCTGAAAATGCTAAGACAGCAGAGATTATGGTAGAGAAGGAAGAAAATGAGAAGGAAAAGGTTCTTGAGATGAACATTGACGAGCTTGAGCTTTCAGTTCGTTCATACAACTGCTTAAAGAGGGCAGGCATCAATACGGTAGAGGAGCTTACAAATAAGAGCTCAGAGGATATGATGAAGGTTAGAAATCTTGGACGGAAGTCACTCGAGGAGGTTTTGACAAAGCTTAAGGAGCTTGGCCTTTCATTAAAGTCTGACAGCGATAACTAAGAAGTTAAATAAACACAGGTGTCCGGTAAAACCGACGAGTGCGGGCATAGTGCAGACGTATAATATTTTATATTTCTGTACTGCAATCTGTGAAGCATATTCATAAGGTAAATGCTTCTATGGATTGTCTTAAGGAAAGGAGTTTTAAAGATGGCTGGATATAGAAAGCTTAGCAGAACATCTGCACAGAGAAAGGCATTAATCAGAGCACAGGTGACGAGCCTGATTGCAAACGGTAAAATCGTTACCACAGAGGCAAAGGCTAAGGAAATACGCAAGGTGGCAGAAGGATTAATCGCACTTGCCGTAAAGGAAAAGGATAACTTCGAGGAGGTTACCGTAAAGGCAAAGGTGCCTTTAAAGGATAAGGACGGTAAGAGAGTAAAGGAAGTTATAGACGGCAAGAAGGTTACAAAGTTTGAGACCGTTGACAAGAAGATAAAGAAGGATATGCCTTCAAGACTTCATGCAAGACGTCAGATGCTTAAGGTTCTCTACAGTGTGACAGAGGTTCCTAAAGAGGGAAGAAAGAAGGACGCAAAGAAGGTTGACCTTTGCGACAAGCTTTTCTCAGAGTATGCACCTAAGTATGCAGACCGTAACGGCGGTTATACAAGAATCGTTAAGATAGGTCAGAGAAAAGGTGATGCGGCTATGGAAGTTTTACTTGAGCTGGTATAGGTATAAAGACATTAATATAAGGAAGAAAACGGGATTATGGCAGCATAATTCCGTTTTCTTAAGTTATAGGAAATACTCTAAGCAACCTACAAGTTTGGCTTCAGACGACACTTTTTTATAGATATTCAGATACTATTATAACAGAAAAATACATAAAAGTGCCTTACAGAAATGAAATTGCACACTAAGTGCTAATATTTCCTTGCACAACTATTTTTCCTGTAGTAAAATTATTCCAAATGCAGTGCTTAGAAAATAGACAGGAAAGAGAGGGAATAACTATGTCAAAGGATTACAGCAGTGAATTATCAGTGAAAATAGATAAAAAGTATTTAAAGCTGCTGGCAGAGAAATATCCAAATGCGGCAGCGGCAAAGAGTGAGATAATAAATCTAAGCTCCATATTAAGCCTACCAAAGGGAACAGAATATTTTTTCAGCGACCTTCACGGAGAGTATGAGGCATTTTTAAACCTTTTGAGAAGTGCATCGGGAACAATAAGAGATAAAATAACCATGCTTATGAGCGATTCCATGACGGAGGAGGAAATGGAAGACCTGGCACAGCTTGTGTACTTTCCAGAGGAGACACTGAAGGAGTATGGAAAGGAGGGCTTAAAGCCTGTAATTCAAAAAATTACAATATACAGGCTTATAAAGCTATGCAGGGAGCTGTCATCAAAGTATACACGCTCAAAGGTACGCAAAAAGCTTCCTGCGGACTATTCCTATGCTATTGATGAGCTTTTAAACGTAGATACAACAGACAAGGATAAAAAGCGTTATTTTGATGAGATAGTAAATTCCGTTGTAGACACAAATGCAGGAAGCCGGTTTATAATACATCTGTGTGTTTTGGCACAGCAGCTTGCGGTAGATAAGCTTCACATTATAGGAGATATCTTTGACAGAGGCCCAAGAGCCGATATTATAATGAATGAGCTTATAAATTTCCCTGATGTGGACATTCAGTGGGGAAACCATGATATATCATGGATGGGTGCCGCCTGCGGCAATCTGGCATTGGTGGCTAATGTGGTGCGTATTGCTGTCAGCTATAACAACTTTGACATTCTTGAGGACGGCTACGGCATAAATATGCGTCCCCTCTCTATGTTTGCATCAAGCGTGTACAAGGATGATGAATGTAAATCCTTTGCACCAAAAACACTTGATGAAAATGAATTTGACAATGTAGATATAAAGCTTGCGGCAAAGATGCACAAGGCTATAGCCGTTATCCAGTTTAAGCTTGAGGGGCAGATAATA
>N._stephensi_703_cecum__coassemble_113_pt1 | contig 13807 bp, 13 predicted proteins | sample N__stephensi_703_cecum__metabat2_low_PE_004 | metagenome-assembled genome bin N | reverse complement strand
TGCTCGTTTCTTTTTTTACTGCCAAAATATCATACAGATATTTTTTCCCATTGTCAAAATATATTAAACCGTCTGCCCCTGTGACACCCACCCAAGCTGTCGCCATAAATCCTGTTAATGGTACATACCCGGACTCTATGCAAGGAACCCTTTCTTTTACACAAATCCCAATTTCTAAATTAAATGAAATAGCAATTATCTTCGCCAAGTATTCCGGCGAGCACCTTCTTAATTTCTACGCCATGTGGCGGTGGCTCAGTTGTACCGCAAATTATTCTAAGGCAACTTTTTTGAGTGCATATCTTAAACTGCCAGTGATTATTGTCAGCTTTATCAACTGAGTAATCATCACAATCCCAATCCTCAATACACTTATATAAAATACTATACAGCTCTTGTTTCTGCTGCTCAGACATCGGCCATATTCTACCACTGATTAAAGTGCCACTATTATAAAATCTTACTTGAATTTCTGTTTGAAGCACTTTTGTTACAACGCTTAATATATCTTCTGTATTTTCCCAAGAAATAGTGCAACTGGTAATATGATTACTCTCACTTTTTGCCATATTATCACCTCAAATTAAAGTATTTTATAGTTATAAAAATCGTAAATTCAAACAACGCAATAAATCACGATTTAATTACACTAATCCCTCTTTCCTTTTTTCAATATTCCCTTATACCATAACACCTGGCAGACTCCAAACCCCACTCCTGCAGCAACAAACATCAATACAACAGTGATAACAATATTTCCCCCACTTAATCCTTTTCCTGTCTCCTCCTTCACCGCTTCTGTTGTCACTTGGGGGATTGTTGTCGGAGGTTCTTTGATGGTTAGCTCCTCTGTCGTCTGCTCCTGCTGCTTTACTCCCTCTATTTTAGGAAGCACTCCTTTATATTCAGGCATTCTTATTACGTGTATTATATATTCCTTTTTCGTTCCGTCCTCAGCATTTCCCGTTACAATAAGCTTATTCTCTCCCACAGCAGGTTCCTTTAGCTCACTCCCTAAAACCTCCCCTGCCTTGCTGTCTGCCGCAATTCCCGAAGCCGATATTGAAGCGGTTTCAAAGGGCAGATATACAACGTATTCGGTGATATCAGGGGAAAATTCAGGGGATAATGTTCCGGTGCTTAGGGTTATTGAGCTTAATGAGGCATTGCTGCTTGGAACATAGTTTGGGTCCTGCTTTCTTGTCACATTTATGTAATATGTGCTTACTGCTCCGCTCTCTGCCTTTACAGTAATGCTGACAGTGTTTGCTCCCACACTCAGGGAATTGTTATTTATTGATATTACAGCTTTGGTATCCTCTGCCACAGCGTTTATATTGAGAGCTGTAACGGAGAAATCTACCTCTCCTGCATTATAGGTTGTTGTTGCACTGTTAAAGGCGGGAGTCAGGCTGATGCCGTCTGCACTTAAAGCAGAAAGCTTAGAGTTTCCTGACAGTGGCGGAAGTATGGCTGTGGTATACACTGCATTTCCAAGATTGGTTTCATTTGTTCCGTCTGTAGCTGTCAGACCGTCAAATGAGACGGAAATATTTGTCCCTGCTCCGACGGAATTATTTACCTTAAAGGATGCTGTTATAACCTGCGTGCCGCTTCCCAAAGGATTTGACAATGCGTCGTCATATGCTACTATTTTATTGCCGTTTGTTTCAAGCTTCCAGCCGTTTACGGATATGTTCATTCCTGTGAGGGTCAGGCTTGAGCTGTCATAGGAAAGAGTTCCCTCAAGCCCATAGCTTCCGGGAGATGACACTGTGAGAATTAATGTGATTGTATCTCCTGCTCTCACTGACGACGGGCCTGACAGTGATACCTCCGCCGCAAGCACTGTGTTTACCCTGCCATAAAGGAGTATAACTGCTGCGGCAATAATGAGCACTGCCAATTTACATAAAGCATTATGTTTTTTTCTGTATTTCATATACCGGGTCCTTTCTTATTTATTCTGAGCTGAAATTCCGACAATTTTGGTTTTTCCGAGTATACACGCCTTTATTTTTATAAAGTCGGTAATATTAACCTTACCGTCACCGTTTACATCAGCGGCATTCCTCTGTATACCGGATAAAGCTGATTTTCCAAGTATACTCTGCTTGACGGCAATCATATCTGTAATATTGATTTTTCCGTCGCCATTTGTATCTCCGGTCACAATAATTGTATAGGTTTTCTTAACTGACGCATTATTTAGAACACACAGGCTCATACCTGTACCCACAAGTGCTTCCGAAAGAATGTTAATGCCGTTTTTTCTTATTACACAGTAAGGCTTTTCATTGATAACAGCTAACAGCGAGGCAACATTAATTCCTGACGTAAGCTTGCTTATATAGCCTGTGCTCTGATTGATTGTAACGCTTGAGGAGGTTGCCTTTGAAGGCAGGGTGACTGCAGTATTGCTGCCGGTACTATTGTTGCTGCTGTTGGTATTGCTGCCGCCGATATTACTACTATTGCTACTGGTATTATTGTTATTGCTACTGGTATTACTGTTATTATTGCTGCCGGTATTATTAGTATTGCTGTTATTACTGCCATTACTATTACTGTTACTATTATTATTGCCTGTATTACTGTTAGTATTACCGGTGTTTACGTTCGTGTTACTGCTGTTATTACCGCCGTTGTTATTTTCATTACTGTTATTGTTATTACTATTGCCATTTGTATTTCTGGTATTATTATTGCCGGTATTGTTGGTATTACTGTTATTTCCGCTTCCGGTGTTTCCCTGTGTTTCCGCTTTTTTGATTGTAAAGGTTATTTTTAATGTATCCGTAAAAGCTCCTATGCCTGTTATTGCCACCGATGCGGTTCCGGGATTTATATTGTCCGTATATGTTAAGGTATAGTCTGTTCCCTTTATCAAGGACTTTCCGTTATACGACAGCTTTGGCTCAGGCGTCAGCGGATTTCCGCTATAGGTATATGAGCCAAGTGCTTCCACCGAAGCTTCAGACAGAGAGATTTTCGGCTTTACAGTCTCACTGCTGCCAACAGTGATTGGCGGAATTTGAATTGCCGTAACGCATTGCGGGTAAAAATCATAATGATATGCCAGTATACGTACATAATATACCTTGTCGGCACTGTATAAATAGCTTAGGGTTGCGGTGTGGGTAGCTGCTGACGAGGCAGTAACCGTGAAACGGCACGAAAGGTTCCGTCAGGCGTGTCTGATATGGCTATCTCATAGTAGCCGTTTAATCCAAGCGACTCTCCAAAGGAATCCCATGTAAGCCTTATAAGCTTACTGCCTGTTGATGTCCATGTTATGTTTGAAATCGGCTTATGCTTTATATATGATGAGCAGCTTCTCTCAAAGCCGGATTTTTTAATATTGCTTTCATATACGTATGGCACCAGAGTGTATATTGCATTATATCCTGACGGTATTTTGGAGGTATCGTCAATATAGCTTAATATATCTGAAGACACGTCACATATCGGTTTGTCTGATTCCGTGTATGAAAGTGTATTTGGGTTATATATTGTCCTATAAATTCTGTAGCCTGACGCATTTTCCACCTCTGACCATTTGATTACCGCCTTGCCATACTCATCAGTATCTACTGTCAGTGATGAGGTAGCGGAAAGCTGCTTCTGACAGGCTGTCGAGCCTCCGGAAAGAGCCTCCGTTATGTCTGAGCCATTTTTAATGTAAGGCCTTACAATATAGTAATATAAGGTATTAAAGCTTACCTCCGTATCAGAGAAGGAGGTTACGGTTTTTTCAGTTTCCTTTATCAGCTTATAGCCCACTCCGTTATCTGAGCGGTATATTCTATAGCCGTCTGCAGGCTCAACCCTATTCCACGATAAAATTATGCTTTTTCCGTCAGTGCTTCCGCTTACCACAGTTGACGGTACGCCGACGGCTATTGTCTTTATTTCAGAAGCTGCAGCGGTATCGCCGTAAACTGATGCCACCTTGTAATAATAAAGATTTCCTATGGATACCTCCAAATCATTAAAGGTGTTTAAGGTTCCTTCATATATCAAAGAAAAGCTGCCGTTTGGAGAGGTTGACCTGTAAAGCTGATATTTTTCCGCACCATATGTCTTTTGCCATGTCAGGCTTACACCCTCGTCATCTGTCATTGCAACAGATGTAATTTCAGGCGAGGCCTTCATACTGCCCTCAACAGACGTAAACGCTTTGATACAGTAATTTGATTGAAACGAGCCTGACACGTCAAAATAATTTTTTGCAGCCTCATCATAAAAGTAGCTTTGATACTTATTGGAAGCATTTACCGACACACAATCACTGCCTGCATAATTCTTTGAAGCTGATTGCTCAAGCTGCGTTGCCCTGTCAAAGGTTATCACAACGGCAAAGACTTCGCCCGTACTAAGTATGGGAGGAACCGGGATATCCAAAGTATAATAGCCTGCAAAGGTGGTTCGCCCTGTAATTGGCTTCTCAAGCAGCGGCGTGCCACTCTCAGGATTATCCGATATATCTGAAAGCCTGTATATTTGTATGCTATAGCTTCTGTCTGCATCCCTCGTGGCAAAGGCTACTGCCTTTAAAAGCTGATTATCGGCTAAATCTCCCCCTGCCGAAAACACATTTGCATATTTTGTTTTAATGTATCTTGAAGAACCCTTGCCAAATATAGTGCTTCCATCATACTGATAATTATAATCATATGTATCTGACGGTGCTATGCAGTAGACAGTTGCATTTGTTTCAAGCATCCCCCTGTCGTAATAGGATATCCAAATATATCCGTCTTTTCCGCTTCCTGCTCCCCAACTGTTTTTCACAAGCCATGCTCCGTCATCCTCCGGAATGTAAGTCTCTCCATTAACGGTTTTTGAAAAAAGTGTTCTGTCCACTGTGTCGTCCCAGCCTACTATGGCTATGGCATGATTTATCGAGGCACGTCCTGAATTTTTACTGTATTCATAATCATAGTTATAATAGTCCGTGTAATAGTCTGAGCCTGAATGATAATCATTTGAATATTTGCTGCTGCTATAGTAATAGGATGCCACTGCCCCATTCTCAATAATGGCTGCCTTTATCATATCAGTATCTCTCATGCTGATATAATACTGACCTGTCAATATATATGAGATATCTGACGGATTAAATGTATAATCCTTAATATAGCTTGAATATCCTGCCGCAGCCTCATCTACAATGGCTGCCCATTTGCTTAGTGTCTTAAAGGCAAGCTCATTATTTCCTCCATGATTAAAGGCATTTAAAAGGCTTGAATCCTCCGCAGGCTGTGTGTAATCGCCGTTAGTCCCTCCAAGAATATCACTATACCCCGTATCATCATATGTCATATATGCAAGGGCATACTCTGATAAATCTATATTATCCGGCGACGATACGATACCGTGTGAAAGTGCGTAGGATTCCATTGCCGCAACTGCCGCAAATGCCCAGCATATTCCAAAGCTGCCTTGATTTTTCACCTCTGTCACATAGCCCTTTTCCACAGAGCTGTAAGAGGAAGGAAGGTAAGCGGCGGCTGCAAGAGGTGTTTCTGATGAATAATTTATGTCATTGCCACAGCAGGATATGCCTGTGTCGTCAATGAACACACTTGGAGCTCTGTAGCCTGAATCTATGGCACCGTTTACAAATTCCCCTTCCTTTTCTGAGGATTTTTCACAAGCAGTCGGTAAAATGTCTGTGTCTGAGTACGCATAAAGAGTGTTTGATGGAATATATGAAGCCGCTATTATTAAAATAAGCGAAAATGATACCAGCCTTTTTTGTAGTTTTGGGTTTCTCATATTTATTTTGCCTTTCATGTAGTTTATATATATTTCGGAATTTGGCGTAGCTGTCTGAATAGTATGACAGCATATTTCAGTCTAACCAAACGTTATCTTCACAGAAACCGCAATCAATAAAATAGCAGCGATAATGATAATAAATAATAATATTGTCTGATGTATGGTAAACTTATTATTTTCCTTATATTCCTGCACATTTACCTGTTCCTTTGTTTTCTCTGTATCATTTTTTCTATCAGAATTTTTTATTTTCTGTTCTTTTTTCTTTTTGTTTTGATGTAGCATTGCAAGTGAGTCAGACTGCTTTAAAATACGCTCATGAAAATTCTTAATCCAATCAATATCCTCCTGTGTGCATATTTCCTTATTCAATGTACCCTGTTCATGTGCAAGACTGTTTCTTATGGAACGAATATGTATTAAATGCTTCAAGTCATCATTCCAGCCTAAAATATTACGATAATCATATTCCGAAGCCTCTTTCATTTCATTAATATAAGCTGTAACTCCATATTGCTCACCAATCTGTTCACCCATTTCCCTGCACAGTTTTTCTAAGCCTTTAAATTCCTCAAAAAATATATCATTTTGTACGCTCATCGCCACCTCCGCAAATTGTTTTTTTCCGGCTAAACATACTGTTCTAAAGCTTAGCAGGAACAGCTATTGCCAAAAGCTTATTTTGTATCTGATTAACACCCCTTAACCCTTTAAAATTTTCTTCCAATATAACGGCAGACCTTTTTCTTATATTGAAAATACTCGTTCCCAAATGCCGCAATTAAAAACCTTTCCTCCACAATGACTATTTGAAGATGGTACATAAGAACGGCAAAAACAGTTGCCCCACACAAAATCCAATTAAAATACATCAATAATATGCCAATATGTAAAAGGTCAAAGCCTAAAAAAGCAGGATTACGGCTAACCTGATATATACCATTTGTCACAAGTTCGGTTTTGTCATTTTTCGATACCCCTGCCCTCCAACTATCACGCATAGTCAAAACAGCAGCAATAAACACAATCGTTCCAATAACGCCCGTCACCGCTCCCATAATCTGAATTTGGGCAAAGCTATGGCTTTTCCCGATGACAATACTGACAATCCCTGCGGCAGCTACAAGAACGGCTGCAATCTTCATAGTTACTTCCACAAATTTATCAAAGCCGGCCTTTCCTTTTCCAATTTGGTCTGTCTGTATTCCTTGCTTTTTCTGACAAAGCATTTTTATAAAATAGCAGCCATAGAATACGATTAAAATTGCTATGGCAATTATCTGAAACTTCATTTTTTATTTCTCCTGTTGTAAAGCTTACTTTTCCAGATATGAAAATATCTCCAAAGTGACAGATTTCTATATTTGTTCTGTCTGCTTTAAGAGTGCATATCAATATTATCTAAATGCTTTTTATACTATATTACTTATTCTTCGACATCAGACGGCTTTTTCATAATTTCTCCCCATTTCCCGAGATATCTTCCGTCAATGGAAAAATATGTTTCTTCGCCTGAAGTTAATACGGGAGCAGCCTGCATCAGTCTTTCCGTAAATGGAACCTCCATATCCAGCAGCTTTTCATCCTTAGTCACATTACGAATTAAACAGAGAAAAATATCTGAGCCATCTCCCATAGAAATGGACTTCTTCACTTCCAATTCAAAACTGACAGGGCTTTCTGCAATGGTCGGCACGTCCAGTACTTGTCCCCACTCCACAACAGGCAGACATTTCATCTTGTCAGGTGTAGTTCTGCCAAAGGTACTGCCATAATAATCTGCCAGTGGCAATAGCTGTTCCGACACAAGGTTTGCTGAGAACACGCCATTTTTGCGTATCAAATCTTTGGTCTGCTTTTCCTCACCTATACAGACCATCGCTCCAAGCCCCTCTTGGGAATGATAATATCCAAACCAACAGAACAGTCCAAAATGCGGCTGCCCATCCTCCTGTTTTGTGCCATAAAGAAATAACGTCTGTGGGCAGTAATAATTGTCAATCGTAGTTTTTACTTTTGCCATTGTGTACATCCTTTCCTTTTTATGATTAAGTAATACTATATAGAATTTATTTTGTCAAGACACAGGCAAAAAGTATGTTACACAATAAAAACTGTTTTCCTCTTGGTCTTACCGGCTTTATGAATGTAAATTTTATCTAATCCATAATTGCACTATAATTATGAAACAATATATCGTTTTTCATTTGATGCTTGGTATCTGCTCATATTTTTTTATAAAAAAACGTGAGGTGTCATGAAATGCCAAAGTATGTTATATTAAGGTAGCCTACATAAAAAACATATTATATAAAAAATATTAGGATATTCCGTTCTAAACTACAGAACAGGATATGCAAGAAAAATATATACCGGAGGAAACCAAGCATGAAATCACATGAAAAATATTTACAGGACTTAAAGCAATGGCTTTATGACACACAAAATTCTCCGCTTGAGGAGATGTCTGACTTTTTTACAAGGCGATTAGATGATTATGAAGAACATATGTCTGTCTGGGAAAAATCTTATCAGCAATTTGCAAATATGCTGCCTTTAGAATGTCGGAAAATTTTAGATTTAGGCTGCGGAACCGGCTTGGAGCTGGATAAAATCTGGCAAAAGCATCCGGACGCAGAGGTTACAGGTGTGGATTTATGTCAAGGCATGCTGGAAAAGCTTATTGAAAAACATTCTGATAAGCAGCTTACCACAGTATGCCGGGATTATTTTTTATACGATTTTGGCAGCGGAAAGTGGGATGCCATAATTTCCTTTGAAAGCCTGCATCATTTCCTGCCGAAACGCAAAAAGAAGCTGTACCAAAAGGTATATACCGGACTGAAAAATGGCGGTATGTTCATTTTGGGAGATTATATTGCCTGTTGTGATGAGGAGGAAGAGCTTTTGCAAAGCGTTTACTTGCAAAAGAGAAAACAGTCTCCAATACCGGAGCATTGTTTTGTTCATTTTGACATTCCGCTGACTTTGGAGCATGAGTGCAAAATATTGCAGGAGTCAGGATTTTCCGTTAAAAAAGTATCGGATAATCCTGACTGCGACAATTATTGTCTTCCAAAAATGATGCTGAGACTGCTTATCTCCCTTGCAAATTTTGTTATTTCAAATATTCCTCAAAAAACTGTGCCAGCTTATCAAATGGAATTGCATTTTTTCCTCCGCCGTCATACAGGTCGGTGTGAACAATATCCGGAATAATAAGCAGCTCCTTATTATCCTTATACGGATTATCCTTTATCATACCTGCATAAGCATCCTTTGAAAAATAGCAGGAATGTGCCTTTTCGCCATGTATAATAAGGACTGCACTGCGGATTTCATTGCTGTATTTTAAAATCGGCTGATTCATAAAAGACATACAGCCTGTCACATTCCAGCCTCCGTTTGAGTTCAGGGAACGCTTGTGATAGCCACGCTTGGTCTTGTAATAATCGTAATAGTCTGCCACGAAAAACGGTGCGTCCTCCGGCAGAGGGTCAACAACTCCGCCTCCAAGTGCATAGCTTCCATTTCTATAATCCTCCAGACGCTGTGCATTTAACTGTTTTTTCTTTTGATAACGATTTTCCTCTGTGTCCTCGCTGTCAAAGTAGCCATTAGCATTCACTCGTGTCATATCGTACATGGTTGATGCAACCGTTGCCTTAACCCGTGTGTCAAGTGCCGCTGTGTTAAGTGCCATTCCTCCCCAGCCGCAAATACCGATAATTCCAATTCTTTCGGAATCAACATTGTCCTGTACAGACAGAAAATCTACTGCTGCCTGAAAATCCTCCGTATTAATATCCGGTGAAGCCATATATCTTGGCATACCGCCGCTTTCTCCGGTGTATGACGGGTCAAAGGCAATGGTAAGAAAGCCCCGCTCCGCCATTGTCTGGGCATATAGTCCCGATGCCTGCTCCTTTACCGCACCAAAGGGACCACATATGGCAATCGCCGCAAGCTTGCCTGCCTTGTCCTTAGGCTCATACAAATCTGCTGCAAGTGTAATTCCATAGCGGTTATGGAAAGTCACCTTTCTGTGATTGACTTTCTCACTCTTTGGGAAGGTTTTGTCCCATTCCATCTCCAAGTTAAGGTTTTCCATTGATAATCCATCCTTTCATTCTTTAAATTTTTGTTTAGCATAAATTACATTGACAAAAAATATTTTTAGGTGTAGTGTAATTATAGAACCTAAAGTTAGGTTTATGTCAAGAGGTTTGCAAAAAAATTATAAGAAATTGGAGTGAATAACCATGTACTATTCCATTGGTGAGGTTGCCAGGACTACCGGCATTGCTATATCTACGCTGCGATATTATGACCGTGAGGGAATGTTTCCTGATATGGAGCGGTCCTCAGGCGGCATCAGAGTGTTTTCCGAAAGGGAAATCAGTGTAATTAAAGTTATTGAATGCTTGAAGGCTGCGGGAATGTCCATCAAGGATATCAAGGAATTTCTCGGCTGGTGCAAGGAGGGTGATTCTTCCCTGCAAAAGCGCCGGGAAATGTTTTACAGCCAGTTGAAGGATGTGGAAAAGCAGATTGAGGAGCTGCAATCTACTATGAATATGCTTAAATACAAATGCTGGTATTACGACACGGCTGTTGCTGCCGGAACAGAGGAGGCTGTCCGCAATATTTCTGAGGAGGAAATTCCGGAGGGGCTTAGGGATTATAGAATATAGTTTATTTGTAATTTACGATTTCCGCAAGCTCGTAAAGGAAAAGCTTGTCCTCATTTTCCGCTTCTTCGATAAGCTTTTCATCAAAGCCTGACTCTGAGAACAACGCATAGAAAAATTGTGTTTTTTCTTTTTGTGGAGTCAGCTTTGCTTTTGCATCAAGGTATTCGGAATATTCAAATGGTCTGTTTTTGAATTTACACTCCCCAACTAAATATTCCTCTGCATTTCTGCCAATAGCAAGTAAATCAATTTCAGTTTCACCAATTCTCAGACCTTTTGGGCTTTTCGCATCCCTTATAGTCGTTTTTCCCATCCATCTTCCCATTTTAGTATAACGGAAGGGCAGTTCATTTTTCTTTTGAAGCTCTCTTATAAATTCTCTGCAAATATCCTCAAAAGAAAAAGAAGCAAACCGGTGAAGTTCAGGCTCTATCACATAATGATATACGCCGTCAACATCGCCATCCTCAAGCTGGGAATAGTTTACAAAACCAAAGGCGTACCAAAAACGGAAAAAGTTATCAGTCAGACGATAGATACCTTTGCCGGAGTTTGCTTTTTCCTTTGTCTTGCTGTCAACAGAAAACTCTCGTTCAACAATCCCCAGTTCAATCAGATTTTTAATGTATACACTTGTCTTTGGGGCATCATCAACAAGGGACTTCTGACTAATATCATTCAGCTTTGTGTTGCCGAGTGCCACCGCTTCAATAATAGAGTTGTAAACAGGTGTTTCCCGAAGCTCCTGATGAAGCAGAAAATCAACCTCGCTGTAAAGGACACAACCCTTTGTAAGGATGTTCCTCTTAATATTTTCCTCAACAGACAGGTCAGGGTTAAATTGCCTGAGATAATGAGGAATACCGCCAAGAATGGAGTATGTCATCACCTTATCCATATCCGAATAATCAGGGAAGAATTTGATTGCATCGTAGAATCCCATTTCGGTCATTTTATAAATTCCTGTTGCCCTGCCGTAAAGCGGATTTTTCTCTGCAAGTAATTCCTTTTCAATAAAGCTCATGGCACTTCCGCAAAGAATTATCATTACATTCTCATCCTTTAGCCTGGCGTCCCAAAGATTTTGAAGAACGGACGGAATACTTTTGTTATTCCTGCACATATATGGAAACTCATCAATGATAAGCAGCTTTTTCTTATCTCCATAAGGAAAATCCAAAACGGAGTCAAAAGCCTTTTCCCAATCTGCAAATTCAGAAATATACTGCCTTGCAGGAATATCCTCCTTTAAAATTTGCTTTGAAAACCTGGCAAGCTGCACCTTATCCGTACTCTGCGTGCAGGAATAGAAAACGTGCGGCTTGTCCTTACAGAATTCCCTCAGTGTTTCTGTTTTTCCAACACGCCGCCTGCCGTAAAGAACAATAAGCTGTCCTCTCTTTTCTTCGTATTTATCCTGTAAAAATTTCAGCTCCGCTTCTCTGCCGATAAACATAGAAAGCACCTCCATAATTCAAATCTAAATTTACTAAATCGTGATTTGAATTATTATAGCTGACAGACACGAAAAAATCAAGGGAGTTTTTAAAATGTAACAATTTTCCGATATGGTTTTCATCACATTCTCATCCTTGAGCTTGGCATCCTTTATTCCTTTATTAGTTTTTCTATATCAGTTGGCCGGTTTAAATGCTCAAATTCAGGTTTTACTTTAGATTGCCGGGATGTTCATTAATAAACCATATCGCCTGTATTGCCCTCATTCCTATGCTTTTTGCCGCTTCCGGCTCACTGCTGCCGCCATCTCCAATATAAATACATTCGCTTTCTTTTACATCTAACATATTTACACATTCCTTAAATATTCTTTGGTCAGGTTTTTTATCCCCATTTCGTAAGATAAACAACACGCATTGAAATAATTATATAGAATACTGTTTTTTATTACTTCTACTTCCTCAGAAAAGCAATTACTGATAAGTCCGATTTTAATTTTATCTTTTTTTATAATTTCAAGCATTTCTAATATTTCTTTAGATATGTTTTCAAAGCACTTTTTCTTGGACTCAATCCTTTTTTGAACAACAAAATTAATTGCATCCAAAGAATGTTTATTGTACCTTGTCAAAATGTCCGAAAGCACAAATTCAAGATCTACTTTGCCAATAGTTCGTTCTTCTTCATATTCATTCCATATTTTCAGGAAGTCACTCGCATTAATATCCAAATCATTGGCTATTTCCCTCCCAAAATACAAAGGGGCTTTGTAATGCGTCACCAATGTTTCAAACATATCAAGAATAATTGCTTTAATCATTATAAGCCTCCTGCCGTCGTCTGCGTACTTCGTCTGTACCTCATACCATATTGGCGACTTGATATTATACTTATGTCCCTCGATAACTTTCTTTCGGTGTCCTTTCCAATATTCATATATTCGCCTCCAAAATGTCCTATCATAGACATTATACAATGTCCATGACAAAAGGTCAAAGTGTCCATGATAGATTTGCCATTTGTTTGCTGTATTATTCTGTAAGTTTTTATCTGTTCTAGAACAAAAATTAGGGTAAAATGAGATAGGACACCAATAAGCACCTTTTTCAATTAGCAGGATTTTCAACACAATTTTTAAGAAAATTAGCAGAACCTCATTTTTGATTAGCAAACTCAGATAATAAGAAATGCCGAAAACTTCGGAAGCCCCATATTTTCGGCATTTCGTGAAGCGTCGCTAAGAGGATTTGAACCTCCGACCTACCGCTTAGGAGGCGGTCGCTCTATCCAACTGAGCTATAACGACATTTACAAAATCTATATTTATTTTACCTGTTACCCTTTCCTCTTATACAGATACTCTGACACTTTCTATATAAACTAACGGCTAACTCCAACTAACCCACAAAAAATCATATAAAATTTTTCACAGAAATTAGTTTATCACAATATACTCCTTAAGTCAAGAAAATCGCAAATATCTTGTTTACGTTTTTATCAGCAGCCATATGTATTATCCTCTGATATATCCCATATTAACCATTCATGTACCCTGCCGGTTACCAAACAACCAAAACCACCCACCCATCAACCCTTATATTGCGGTATTGTGTCCTGTGAGCAGGCTGTGTTCGCTGCTTTAGTCACACACATCAGGTGCGGCAGCTATATAATAATTTATGAAAGCATTGAGGAGAGGGTTAGAAATTTATCATCGAAAAATTTCTTCCACTTAGCAGAGGGCATCTGTCTGAGGAAAGGACTGCTCTTTAGTCCTTTCCGAGTTATGCCCGCCGCTTAGTGGAAGGAATTTTTTGATGATAAAATTTCTTACCCTCTCCGAAGCTTTCATAAATTATTATATAGCTGCC
>N._stephensi_703_cecum__coassemble_111_pt1 | contig 14020 bp, 18 predicted proteins | sample N__stephensi_703_cecum__metabat2_low_PE_004 | metagenome-assembled genome bin N | reverse complement strand
GATTGTGGAACGTCAGAAATGACGTTCCGAAACTTTAAATTAATCCCAAGCCTCATCATCACCTGAATCTAAATCGGCTTCTCCCCAATCATCATCATTGGTATCGCCACCAAAATCATTCTCCGCTTTATTTGCCTGTGCAATCTTAGCCATAGCTTCTGTAACATTTGATTCTGTATAAAGTTCCCTATCAAGAGTAGAACCTTTGGCATTTGTAATAATAAATTCTCTCTTAGTTGGTGCAAGAACCTTTTCCATAGACACTTCTTCGCCCCAGTTGTCATCATCGTTCTCAACTGTCTCTGTCTGAGCAGATGCTACCATATGACCGCTGACCTGAATTGCATTATACGGTTTCAGTGATTTCTTGAACTTATTTGCCAAATCTTTGTTCTCAATAATAAATTCGACATCTTCAATACTGCTATATGTAATTACCTTTGCTGTAACAACAAATCTGCCTGTCGGCTTATCATTTTCCTTTTCCTGATCAATACCTATGAATACAATGACCTGAATAAAATCATTCTGCTGAGTAAAGTCTTCATCACTAAAATCAATTTCTGAACAAAGTGAAATCTGATTGGGAACCAGCTTAGTAGATGTTTTCTTATTTCCGTTATTATCCAAGAAACTGCTATAATCAAGATTTCCTCTGATAAATACACTTGCACCATCTTTAAGGTTTTCATTTACTTCCTTGCAGGCATCAAAATCTGTCATAACCTTCTTGTCATTTACAATCTTGCCGTTCTCATCTACCTTTTTCCTTACACCGATATTCTTACCGATAAGTCTAAATCCTTCACGATTATATGAAAATCTGTCTGTCCAAGACACTGGTATAGTTTCCGGCTTCTCCCCTTTCTTCTCGGCTTTCTTTGAGAAGTAAACTTTATCCTGCTCCATACCCTGTAAATTTACATAAAGAGTGCTGCCTTCAGCATAACTAACGCCGAAATTAATCATTCTCATATCTTTGTTACTCTTGGTCTTGATTTCCTTATAAAAATTCTCTTTTTCAACACCACTAACAACACCTTTTAACTGAAATGATCCTTTTGTCTCAGGTAAATCAAATAGTCTTCCTTTTTTCTTTGTCTCTGCCATTAAGATATGTCCTCCTGTAAAATAAAAATTTCTAATAAAAATCTTATATAACATAAACAGCCTTTTCAGACTGGAACATAGAGATTAAATCTATATAAATCTATGCTAAACAGTGGTTTATGGCTGAAATAAGCGTAATTTAAGCCAACGGGTATGCTGTGCCACCCAAAAACGGATATAATTGTTCCGTTGTAATCATGGAAATTTTCTACTATCTAACAAACAAGCTAAAAACTTCCTCTCGCTAATACTCCAAGTAAATTTGAAGAAATAATACCAACATTATTCATGTCCATTCTCTTTTTGCAATCTTCGATATTTCTAAAATAGTAATTTGAGAACCAGTAAGGCATATATCTTACTTCTCCAAAATAATCAATTGCATAAATTGGTCTTCCATTATATACTTCTACTTCAAATTTCTTTTTATATTGCTCATAACAATCTTCTCCACAAAATAATTTTCTCTTGCCGTTTTTATCATAACCTTTAAAGTTTACTGTGAATGTTTTAAAATCATATTCACCAAGTTCTTTACCGCAATTTAAACATTTGACCTTTTGTGTTCTCATAATTACCATACCTTTCTTTTATCAATCTACATAATCAGTAAATTTTTCCTTACAACACAAACATTTTACTGTTTGACACTCTACAATTCCACTTGGTAAAAATTCATATACAAACTGCTCACCTGCTGTTGCGTGAGAAACACAACCTTGTTTTATATGTTTTTCTACCCACCTATCTATTCTTTTGCTTGTTTTAAATTCTATTTTTTTCACCTCACTTCTCATTAGTGTTTGTCAATAACTGTGTTCAGCATATTTTTTTCTTTATCTACTACTTGCAAATAATCTCATCCAATGAAATAAGAATTTTATGACATTTATCATTGTTTTTTTATATATCTCATGATATAATATTTATATCCCCATTAAATAAAAGAAAGGGGTGGTTTAATTGAAAAAATTAAAAAAATTTTTAAATCTGCCCTGTCCTATACTTTAACTAGTTGTTGCGTCAGGGCATAAGCAGCCACAACTGCAACGCAACAGTACATAATAGAAACATTGAGTGTCGTTCAATGTATCTTAATTTGAAAGGGTATAAAAATATACGATAGAGTAGACGAAAGTTGAAGTGTATATTTATTATACATTAGTAAAGTTAGATTGCAATGTATTATAGGAATAAATGTGGAACATTACCCTCATGACTACACCATGAGGGTTTTTGTTATTTTTGTAGGTTTATAAACGTTGAGTCACACCCACTCACTATCATAGAAAATCTAGGTCAAGATAAATTTACAGACTTTTTTCCGCACCCCCGTCTCTTATCCGTATAAATTACACACAAAATGCTACACCCAAGTCTTCTAAGATATCATATAATTTATCTTCGAGAGTTGCTTTATTCTGCTTTTCGACTTGTTCCCTTTCACCATCATTTATTTCTACCAAAAATCCTTTTCTTTTTAAACAATCCTTGCAAATATCTATTTTTAAAGGATTATATCTGTCACATTCCTTTATTCTGATACCTTCTGTTTTAACTTCAATTTTTGCTAAATCATCTCTGTCTTTACTCTGCTTACAAATATCACAAGTATAAACTATTGTTTGTGCCATAATTAAATTCTCCTTTCCTACTTTTAAAACAAAGAATTGTTTTATCTAATATAATACATTAGTGGTAATATCATTATCACTGTTTACAGCTACTTTCTATGTCCATCAATTACTGCTATACATTAAGAAAAATTTCATTTTAGACTTGGCTTTTAATAGCTAGTCTTCTGCATTTCTAAATATCTGATCACAGTATGGACTTAGAATCACATCATTTGCCACTATGTTTGCCATTCTACCTACTTGTTTTAAGCTTTCTCTAATAATTGTTCCGTTAGGTATCCTGTGTTGTCCCATATGTCCATATTGATAAAAATCTTTATCTTTAGCATTTTACTCTAAATATTTCTTTGCATATGCAATTTCTTCTTTTGCCAATTGTAAAGATTGAATCATATAGTCAATTTTTTGTTCTGGCGTCATTTGTTCCTCCATTCCTCACACTCATATCCGTTTTTATTTAACCACTGAGCTACTAAATGCCTATGGCAAAAATCTGATGGTTTTTCATAACAAATCAATGCAATATCTTTACCATTAATATTAGAAACTAAACAATTTAATTCTTCAACTACTATCGCTGCATCTAATTGTGCCAGCACCTCAATCTGAAAATGTTCTATATAATAATTATCATCATGATTCTTTTTCCACTCCATAAAAAATCCATATTTTGGAGCCAGTTTCTTATAATGTAATCCTTTATACCAATCCGGTGCCTTGCCACATATTGAAATTGGTACTATATTATTCTTCTCTAATTCTTTTAGTTTTGCAAAATAACTTGTATATATCATTAACCAGTTGCCTCCTCACTATTAATACATTTCCCACCAAAAATCATATAATTTATGTGACCAATTTCCTTTCTTTGGAAACTCACCTTTATATCTTCTAATTTTTCTGTTTGAATATTTTTTACAATATTTTGATCGTTTCCCTCGATAATATCTTTTATAATATGGTTTAGGATTATCTATATAATTATAATCTCTCCAAATTACATCTGTATATATTACTGGTGACGGATAACTTGGAATGTTTTCGGCAATAAATTTAAGATGATTTTTATGTTTCTTGTCTCGCTCTCTTTTATTTCTTCTCTTTTGCTTTGAACGATTTTCTAAAACTGAAATATCTATGTTATACTTTTTATACTCCAAAGTTATCATCTCCTTTTTTATTAAAAATCTACTAGGCGTTTTTCTTCTGATTTTTTCTTCACTTTTCCATTAATATTATCTTTGGTTATACCATTTAAAAACAGATATATTTCTAATAAAGGGAATTTCTTCACTACTACCTGTCGTAAATGCTGATTTTCTACCGTTTTTGCTTTTCAATATTTTATTCTCTATTTCAAATGCTCTGCAACTCTATTTTTACCAATTTTAAATATGTCTTTATCCTTTTCAATGCAAATAACTTTTCTTCCGGTATTTATCGCAGCTATACCCGTTGTCATACTACCAGCACATGAATCTAAAACAATATCTCCTGTATTAGTATATGTTTTAATAAAATACTCACATGCTTCTAATGGCTTTTGTGTCGGATGTAAACTTGATTTTTGAGTATCCCATTTAAATTGCAAAACATCTCTGGGATATCTTTGCGTACTACCACCTCCACTTATTCCTATTTTTGTTTTTCCATAACAACAACCATCTGTTGTATGTTTTGTATAATTATGTACCGGCGTATGTCCTTCGCTCATTTGAGGGTTATATGTAGGCAACCTATTATAAAATATCTGTAATGTTTCAGGAGTTTCATCTAAATCTGCAAATATCATAATATTTTCATGCGATTTCATTGGCATTTTCTTTGCATTAAGATGTCCTGTTGCTTTAGTTTTCTCTATAATCCACTCATATTTATACTGTTCAATATTACTTAAAGCCAATATATGAGAAAATGGAGCCTGTGCCCATAACGCAACACATCCATTTTTCTTAATAACTCTCTTATATTGCCTCCACAATTCAACAAGATCAATCATACAATCCCATGAATTCTTAGTCGTATTATATGGTAAATCTGTAAAAATCATATCAACTGAGCTATTTGGAATATTATCCATTAATTCAAGACAGTTACCTTGCCATAATTCATAATCACTGTTCTCAAACATATTTTTATTTATCAACCTTTCCATAATGTTTAGGCAGCAACCAATTCTAACAATAATGTTTAGGCAGCAACCAATTCTAACACTTTTATATCCTTAACACACATATTTATCCATTCGTTCTACATCTTTATCACAAAAACTCACTTGATATTTATGAAAAAAATTATCTAACACAACTTTTTCGCCTATGAGTTTCCAATAAATTGATAAAACATTTTGTAATGGATACATTACATCATTTTTATCTTCAATGTATCCATCTGATTTAATGTCAATCATTATATATTCTGGTATTGTACATAGTAACCCATCTGCATTAAACCATTTATATCTGTCAATCCCCTCATGTTCTACACCATCAATTGTTTTAAAAAATGGCTGATACTTTTGCATACAAATTGTCTTAGGTTTCTTATTTTCCTTATCATTATTTCTATAAAACATATTTTTCCTTTCTACTATTCAAACTTCTAATGCAAGTTTATGGGAATTTCCATTTTCATTACTAAAATTTCATATAGCTGAAGATATGTGCAATTACATCAACAGTCCAACCATCACCACATACATCAGCAGCTTCATTCCTTGTTAAACACTTTGTATATCCTTCCGGAACAGTCTGGCATCTTTCAATCTCAATCTGATTTAGATATCTAACACCCTCAAAAATATTCGTTTCTCCGACAGGAATATCTTTTGCTTTCATACCACGATAATGTTCATCATAATATTTTGCACATTCTTCAAAATGTTCTTTACTCTTGAATATAAGATTTCCAAATCCCTTATAATAATATCTATGAAACATTTTCACTGGTGTTGTAGTTGGTCTGCAATCAACCACAACTAAACAATGTCCTTTGTCACGATTAGTCCACCCATCTGTAAGAATATCTTGTAACCTTATATTCTTTCTTTGTGGCATTTCTATATTTGGAATATTTGTCCAGTAATATCTATCTCTTAAAGCAGGTGCTACTAACTCACTGTTTATCCTTATCGGTTTTACACCCATCATATATGTAATAATATCCCTATCTTTATCTTTCATTGATGCTACATTTTCCATAAGAAAATATTTAGGATTTACTTCCTTTAAAATTCTATTACATTCTAAGAACAGACCGGATTTTTCCTTATCCTCCAACCCGATACGATGCTCAGTCTTCATTGCAATGCTAAAACTTTGACAAGGACTACCAAATATAACTAAATCTATATCTGTTTTAAAATTTCCTATTTCTGTATATAATACACCACCTTTATATGTAATCTTATTGACATCACCAATATGTATCGTATCAGGATAATTATCTTTTGTCACTTTGATACCAATATCCTTAATTTCGGCAGCATAATATTTATTTACTTTTATGCCAGCTCTATCTAATGCAATATGTCCACAAGACATTCCATCGCATAAACTTAATACTGTTATTCCTTGCTCTAAACTCTGTGTTTTATTATTCATCATTAATCACCTTATTTTATAAGGCGAAGCTTCGCTAATTTATCTATAGATACTTATTTATTCCTTTCATTTTTCTTCTAAATTTCCGCATTATTAAGGATTGATCAGTTCCCAATAAAACACGGATTTTATCTTGTCGCTACAAATTTATAAACGATATTATTCATAAAATCTAATTTATCCATTTTAACTCACTCTTTCCTGTATATCCTTTTTCAAATTCATACCAAGCATAAGCCACTGCACTTCCTCCTCCTGCTCTCATTTCATCAAACATTGCATTTTTAGCACATAAGATTCTGCTGCTTGATACATAAACACATTTAGGAGGATATTTCTTAAATAATTCTTTTCTTGCCTTACCTTCAAGAAATTGAACTTTAAGAAACATAAAAACTCTGCAACCGTTAGGTATTATTTCCATCGCATGTTCAATAAATTCCTTTGCATATTTGTAAGGAGGATTTGTTAAAATATCTCCACTCCATGTGCCTGTATAACTGAGAAAATCTATGCCACCGACACCATATCCCCTATCAATTAAATCTGTAGAACGCACTTTATATCCATATTCTTCTAATCTTTTTGACAAATGCCCTTGTCCACAAGCTACCTCCCATATAGGTTTATTAAATGCAACTTTACCATCATTAATCAATACATCTATCGCAACAGGATCTGTTGCATAATAATCCTCATTTTGTCTTTCTTTATCTGTATGATTACTTGCTCCTAGTGTTTTAAAAACACTGTTTTTATTACCCGTCCAATCCTTTTCTATATTTTTTCCCATTTTCCCTCCTTGAGCTTTTATTTTGAGATTGGATACTTATTAGAATGTTTAGCAAAAATTCTAAACATTCATTCTTAAGAAAAGAGGTTTTAAAACAACAACAAACTGTTTGAGTATATCTAAACACTCTAATAAGTATCCAATCTTATATGTTTTTTAAAGTTTTCTCAAATAGCACAGAACATTATTTAATAATTCTAATGAGCTTTTTTGTCTGCAATATGTAATGCCAATACATTACTATACAATTCATTTCCCCATAATTTATTGTATTTTTTTCTTGTATGTTCTCCGTTTTCTTTATCTTTCTCCCAAAAATAAGGCATCATATGCAAGTTTATTAAAATAGAAACAGACAATTTATCTACCTCTTTTGGATATGAATAAAATAAACTATCATATGCTCCAATACAATGATGTTGGTAATAATGTGCTATATTTGTATCTTCTCCTTTAGAATTTATAAAAGTCTTTGTAAATGGCTTTCCGCAATCATGCAGTAATCCTGCATACTTCAATAATTTATTATCTTCCAGCATTTCACCAACTGTTCTGCAATGTTTACCAAGTGTCATTGTATGATGAGAATTTTCCTGATTATAATTATCATAATTATTTAACCAAGCATCTATACTGTTGTCTGCTGCAAAATTGTCTTTAAACCTTATACTAATTTTATCCCATCCCTCAAACCAATAAGGAGTATTCCAATTCTTATACATTCTCAAAATTGTTCCATATGGGACTACTCTGTTTCTTAATTCATTTCTTTTGCAACATTCCTTAAATGGAGTAGCCATAATTACGCATTCCTTAATACATGGAATATTTCTAAGCTCATTTAAGAACGCTCTACGCCTTTTGGAATTAATATTTGTTGCATCATATATAACATTTAAACCCATTTTCAGATAGTTCTTAATTATATTATGCAATACCTTAAATACTTCTCTATTATTATCTTGTAAATTCTCATCATTAAATAATTCTTTCCTGATATTATCAGAGCTGCAAATTATTGCTTGTGTTTCATACGCTAAAGAATTGGCATAAGTAGATTTACCTGATGCGGGTAAACCTACTAACATTGTTAAAGTTGGTCTGCTAGTGATTGTCATTTTTCATCAACTCCTCTGCTTCTTCTATATCCGGCATATCAGCTTTATCTTTGATAATTCCTTCTAAAACCTTAAAATTAAAATTCTTATGTTTATATGCAGTGAATTTTTCTCTGTTATCAATTCTTATAACAATTCCTTCTCTTACATGAGTTTTTCCAATTGGATCAGCACCATCATAATATTTCTCTACTCGCTGTATCAAATCTTCCCATGTTGTAAATACAAACTTTTCAAAGGTAGGCACACATTTAATCCCCATTTTTTCACATTCAATTTGTACTTGTTCCCATGGGAGTTCAACTGTATATCCATCAGGATTCGTCAATGTCATTCTATATACATAACAATCATTCTGTCCAACTCCACAGCCATAAGAAAATATCGTTTCATTACCATACTGTTTAGAAAATTCTTTATCCTTAATGAGTTTATTTGAGCATTTGCCCATAATTGTCTTGTTTTCATCAATCCATCCGACAATTTCGTAGAACACTTCCACACCCTTTGGTAACTTGTCCTTAAACATATTATGATACTTCTGTCTAAATGTATTACTTCCATACCAACCATCCTCATAATCTCTAAGAGTAGTATGTCTTGTTCCACTTACCAGCTTATAATTAATATTTTCCATATCCTTAATATGAAACAGTTTTTTTAATAATTTAGGTGTCTTCCTTTTTGTTATTTGAATTGCATTTGCCGTTCTGCCGGATGTTCCATGCATTTTTAATGTTATGTAACATGTATCTCCTTCTCTAAAAGCGTTTTGATTATATGCAAGCTGTGCAGTATCAATATGCTCAACAAAGAATGGGTAAAAAATCTTTTCTTTCTTTTTATTTCTGTCAGCATTATTTACTAAATCAATATTATTTTTATTATTTTTTCTCTTATTTGAGCAAGGAATATATTTCTTGCAAATTTCATGACCATTCAGTATAGTAATCTGCTCACCATCAGTCAGTTTTGTAATATCTGTATACTTGCTTAAAACTTCAATAGGTAAAACAAGACCATCTGACTTTTCACCACGCAGCTTTAAAGCAGTAATATTTCTTTTATCCGGATCCAAATAGCCGCCAATATTATTTCCTTCCCCATCTTTCAATCTGATAAGATTATTTTCCAGTGCAAATTCTTTACTTAACTGACCATCAGTAGGAAAATAAATAACCCTCTGCCCTTCTTTATAAGACAAATCCACAATGACATTATTTTCAAAAATTGTTGCACACTGTAATCTGTCCGCATTATTATGTTTTCTAAGTTCCTTAATTGTTGTTATGTATGCATAATACATTTCTTTTACTTACCGTCATAAGTAGCCATGGCTTTATCCTGCAGGAACTTTTTGATTTTATCCTTTCTTTTCTTGATTATTTTATGTTATTTATTGACTACACTTATATTTTTATTGTATAATTTTCTTGTCCCTTTGGTGTTCCAAACAAAGATCCGAATAAAGGTAGTGTTTATTCATGGAACATTTCTACACACTATTTTTTAAGGAGGTGTTGCCTATGGTAGCAGATATTGCAACTATTGTTTCATTCCTATCTCTAATACTTATGAAACTTAATTGTTTAAATCATCTAAGTTTGGAACCCAGCCAATATTTATGAAACCTGATTATTTAAATCATCCAATTTTTTGAAACTACCCAAGTCTTTAATATAATTTATTCCCTTTTAAATTATTACATACCAAACACATTGTTTGATAATTTTCCAAATTATCATTTCCATTCATAGACTTTGGCAATATATGATCCTTTGTAATTAAAATCTCATGACCATCGTTGTCAACACCATATAAATTCAAATGATATAATTTATCTTTTTTATGTTTTTCTTTTGCAAAATATTTACCTTCAATCCCACAGCAAACACATTTAGTCCCCTTTGAAAAAAATAATTGATATCTTTGACTGTTTCCTTTTATAATATCACCATCTAATTCTACTTTTGCTTTTTGTTTGTCTCTTTCAAATAAAACATCCTTTGTCAATTCTCTTATTTCTTCAATTGTGTGAATCGATTTTCTATTGACAGTTTTATCATGTGTATATTTTGTCAATCGAATATCTCTATTTGATATATAACAATCGTCTGATAATATTTTCTTTAAATCATTAACCGTTTTTGCATTTTCATTAATTGATACTCTATGTCCATTCCATTTAATATCAAAAATTTCGGTGTTGTATTTTGGTGACATCGGATTATTATTTTTGGGGAATTCTTCTTCTAAAAAATCTTTTATAGTTTTATATTTTGCTATTAGTTTTGTTTTATTTCCATCTAAATAATAGTTAAAACTTAACCCTTTAAAATATTTTTCTCCCAATTTAATCGCTCCTTTCTATTCTATTTAATTTAATTGAAAATTAATGTTTTATTCGCTAAGCAATTCTTCTACATATTTATCCATCTCATAAGTCAATTTAATACAATTACCATGAGATATATGATTTTTCCATGCATTATAACTTTCATAGAATTTCTTTCTACTAAGCTTATCATTGTTTACCAATTCTGCCATTTTCTTAAATTTTTTCTTTGCTGCCCGTTTATTCTCATTTTTTAATTTGCGAATTACCTTTCCATCTGAAGTTACATATGTATGAAACCCACAAAATTTAATGCCATTTTTAAATGGAATAATCTGTGTTTTTCCATTTAATTCAAGTCCTAATGTATTCACAAATTCATAAATTGCGTTCATACACCATTTAGCATATTCTTTATTTTTCACTATTAAGTAAAAGTCATCCATATATCGACCATAATATTTAACTCCAAGCTCTCCGGTAATAAAATGGTCTAATCCTGATAAGTATAAAAGAGCAAACACTTGACTTACTTGATTGCCAAGAGGAAGTCCTACCCCATTAGTGCTATCTATAAATTTTTCACAAAGCCAACACACTTCTTCATCATTTACAAAATAATGAATAATATCTTTTAAAATGCCATGACTTATATTATAAAAAAACTTACTAATATCTGCCTTTATAATCCAACAATCATGACCATATTTATAATATGCTAAATACATATGTTTCTTTAAACAATCAAGACCATATAGTGTTCCCTTACTAATTTGCCCTGCATAATTAGTTTGAATAAATTCTTTTTTCAGATTTGGCAACAAGACATTATCACATAAACTATGCTGCACTATTTTATCTTGAAAGGAACATGCTTTAATTACTCTTTCTTTTGGTTCATAAATTGTAAATTCATGATATGGAGATACATGATAATTTTTTGTTTCTAATCTTCGTTTAATTTGATGTATTCCATCTAAGGCAGCCATTTGAAATTTCATACTGCTTTGAGAAAATCCTTTCCCACATTTCGATTTTCTATAGGCTGTATATAAATTATTAAAATTTGTTATTTTATCAAAATCACTTTGATTACTCTCTGTCATAATATTTTATTCCTTTGTATTTATCCTGTTTCTTTCGTTTTAGGAAAGGTTGTTTATTCTTTTGATGATGGGACTCTAATTTCAGTGTTTCTCTTACTATATTTCGTCTTCCATCCCAGAACGGACGCACGCTTTTGACGTTGTTGCACCAATCGTAGTTGACATTACCATCGGAGTTGACATACTGCACATTGTCGGAGCTGTAACTTACAATAAACAACCTAAGTTATATTACCGTTTCTTATCTTTTTCTCTCCATGCTATTGTCATATATTTAATATCATCTATTTGTTTTTGCCAATTTTCTACTGTATTCGTACCAATAATATTGAGGTTCATTGATAATTCAATATAACATGATAATTTATCACATGAAGTAATTGCTTTTGTTTGTAACTCTAATCTTTCTGTTTTTGATGTAACAACATTCAATCTATTTGCTTCTAAAAGAAACTCATAAATGTCCATACTCTTATTTTGAATTCTTTTAATAAGCTGTATATATTTAATTGGATATCTTTTTCTATTTGATGTTACCGTTAAAGAATATTGCATTAATTTAATTGCTTTAACAATTACATCTAATTTTTGTTCAGCCATTCATCCTAGCTCCTTTCAAGATGTTTACTCATTCTTTCCCCTTTTACGGCAATGGTGCATTCGCACCAATTGCCTTACATTTTCTCTAACCCTCTACCTTGTCGCAAGATACAAAGATATCAGATTTTAAGATAAAAAACGGACGCACGCCCCTGACGTAGCTGCACCAACCGTAGCAGACATCACCACCGGAGTCGACATACTGCACATCGTCGGAGCCGTAACCGGTTGGAGTTGAGTGCGGGGTTGAGAGCCACCAACACCTATTTTTATTTTCTTTAAGAATCTTTCTATATTTTCGATACTGATCTATTGTAAGAAGACTTACTTTATCTTTACTTGTTCCATAATCATCTAAACCATCCAAAGACATTAAGTCAACTGTATGTTCTATAATGTTATCTTCTCCAAATGCCAATTCTTTTATATATTCTTCGTTTAACTTTTTGCGAATACTACTTGTTTTCCAGTTATTATTATCAGCATCAAATTTTATATTGTCTAATAATTCTTTTCTTATTACTCCTGTTGTTCCATTTTTAAAATGTTCTAAAACTATGTATTTTACACCATTTGACTTAAAAATATCTCCTGGCAATAAAGTTGACAATTCAACCATATTACTTACTAAATCAATAATAATTTGTGTATTTTCATCTTTATTATTTACTGTTATCAATACATTGTTACCTGCATTATTAATTACATTTACATTGTTATTCATGCTTTTTATTCTCCCTTTATTTATTTTTATACACATACATTTATAATGTTAAGTATGTTTTAGCTAGTTTCTTCAAGACTATTTAAGATTCTCATTTCATAAGTAAAGTTGTTTTACTTATGTTATTCTGTATTTTGTCTTTCATATTCCAATGCCTTTTGTTGCAAATTTTCCAACAGTTTAGGAATGTTCATTCTCTTAATGGTGTCAACCGCCAACTGGTCTTTCAAGTTCTGTTCAAGGGTTTTAATGACGGTATCTTCTGCCTCTTTCTGTGCTTTCTTAACCATTTCGCTGACCTGTGCGGATAAAGTACTGTTCAAATACTTTTTTATTTGACCCTCTGCAATCGAATATACAGCGTCAGATTCGTATCTGGGTTTGTTAAAGTCCTTATCATACACTTTCTTTGTCAAATATTCCTCATACTGCTTTCCGACAAATTCACTGATAGGAATAAATTCAACGTTGTCGCTCCAACTTCTTTCCTTGAATGGTATCTTGATTTTCTCAATCTGCTTTTCTGTAACAACCGCAATAAAATCTTGTACCCTCTGCTCGATAATATCCGTTGCCTCTTTCAGTTTGTCGGCAATATCAGAATCAAGTTTTTTCAATGCCTCATCTGTTGCCTTTTTGAGAAGTTCATTTTTAACCCCTCTCACTACTTGCTCTCTGATTTCATCATCAATCGAATATTCTTCATCATTGAGCCAGTCTAATTCAACCTCAATATTAAACTTTGCCATAATTTACCTCCTTAAAAAAACTTTATCTTAATAGCCCTCTCGCTTATTCCCTTAACCTCTACAAGTAAAACATTTCTCCTTGTTACAGAAAATCTCATACCGTATAATTGATCTTTCACATATTTAATTTGCATTTTACCACCTAACGTTTCAAATATCCTCTTATACTCTAATAACCCATTTCATTATATTCTCCTATTTTTTTATTAAGCAATGCAAGTACTCAGTTGTTGAGTGTGCAGAAAT
>N._stephensi_703_cecum__coassemble_110_pt1 | contig 14206 bp, 11 predicted proteins | sample N__stephensi_703_cecum__metabat2_low_PE_004 | metagenome-assembled genome bin N | reverse complement strand
AATAATTTGGAAAAACATTATTTTGCAAATCCGAAATTACAATATAATTTTGTATTGACCGGCGTTATTCAGTGAGCTTAATCATCACCTGCATTATCCATAAGCTCATTAAGCTTGGACATGGCATTTTTCATGCCGCCAACCTCATTTATAATACCCTCGTCTACAGCCTGCTGTCCCACCAGTACGGTTCCCAGATCTTTAGTCAAAAATCCTGTGTTAAGCATAAGCTCCTCCATTCTTGACTGGCTGATGCGTGAATGGTTTGTGACAAATCCGGTTATCCTGTCCTGTATAAGCTTGAAGTAATCATATGTCTGAGGGGCGCCGATAAAAAGGCCGTTCATACGTACAGGGTGAACAACCATTGTGCCGGAGGGAACAATATAGGAATAGTCGGTAGATACGGCTATGGGAATGCCGATGGAGTGGGAGCCGCCAAGCACAAGAGATACAGAAGGCTTGCTGAGTGATGAAATCATTTCAGCTATGGCAAGACCGCTTTCTACATCTCCTCCGCAGGTCTGGAGCAATACAAGCAGGCCTTCGGTGGCGTCATCATCCTCAAAGCGTGCAAGCTGTGGGAGAATATGCTCATACTTTGTGGTTTTTGTGTTGTTTCCAAGAACATCATGTCCTTCTATCTCTCCGATAATAGACAGAAGAAGTATGCGGCTTTTACCGTTGTTGTTTAATGTAACCTGACCGTATTCCCTGATTTTTTCATCCTCCCTTTGCTCCTTTTCAGAGGAGGCATCTGATGGCTTATCCGGCATACTGCCTGATGTACTGTCAGCAAAATTACTTTGAAATTCATTGGAAAAGTCTGTATTCATATATCTGCTCATATCGTTATCCTTTCTTGGCTTAAGCTGTGTTTATAAGGCTTATTTTCTCAAAATATAAAATAAATATACGAATTAACTAAAAAATACTGCAAGATGATTTTACTACTTGAATAAACGGCGAAAAGATAGTAAAATAAAATCCATATGAAAATAATTAATTTGGAGGAAATATGAATTTTTTAGAGTCAATACTAATGGGATTAATACAGGGGCTTACAGAGTTTCTGCCTGTCAGCAGTTCAGGACACTTAGCTATATTTAAACAGATATTTAAGATGAAGGATGTGGGTATTGCCTTTGACGTGCTGCTTCACGTAGGAACGCTTATTGCGGTTTTTGTGGCTTTTCATAAGGATATTTGGGAGCTTATTGTAAACGGATTTGGAATAATTGCAGATGTATTCAGGAATATAGCCATATGGTTTAAAAATTTTTCAAAAAGAAAGCTGCTGACTGAGAAGAAAACGAAGTACATAAAAGTAATAAGTACGCCGTACAGACGCTTTGTAATGCTTTTGCTTGTCACAACCATACCTACGGGTATTATGGGTATAGTGTTTGATGATGTGATAGAAAATGCGTCAAAGGCTCTTATTATACCAGGCATATGCCTTCTTATCACAGGCGTTTTGCTGCTTATTGCAGATAATACGCCGGCAGGAGATAAGGATGAGACTAACGTATCATATAAAAATGCCTTTGGAATCGGCGTATGTCAGGGCTTTGCCACGCTTCCCGGCATATCAAGGTCAGGAACTACCATTGTGGCATGTCTTGTAAGTAAAATTGACAGGACCTTTGCAGTTAAATATTCGTTTATTATGTCCATTCCTGTTATCTTAGGCGCCGCAGTGCTTCAGATACCGGATTTGGCAAAGGAAGCTGCAACAGGAGGAGATATAGCAGGCTATGTGGCAGGTATGGTTGTGGCGGCAGTTGTAGGATATATCTGTATAAAGACAATGCTTAATGCAGTCAGGAAAAAGAAGTTTAAGTTTTTTGCATATTATTGCTTTGTCGTAGGATTTATTTCTATTATAGCCTTTTTTGTTATATAAAATATGCTCAGGGAGGAAGCAAGGTTGGCTAACACTAAAAAAAATACGGAAAAAAATCAGACTAAAGAGAAAAAACAGTCCAAACCGAAAGCCGGGAGTGAAAATAATAAAAAAAATAACCATGAGGAAGCTTCTGAGGGCAAGGTAAAATACATTCCTACCGAAAAGGAAAAAAAGCTTAGGAATGAGATTATGCTTCTGCTGGCTTTTGCAGTTACGATTTTGCTTGAGCTTAGCTGCTTTGGTTTTTTATCTCCGTTAGGTGATTATATAGGATATTTTATATTCGGCTGCTTCGGATGGATAGGCTATATACTTCCTGTTATAGGATTTATGGGCATGGCATTTCTTATATCAAACAAAAATAACAGAAATGCAGTTATAAAGTTTACGGCAGGCGTTATTTTAATGCTTCTTGTAAGTGCAGTGATACAGCTTATATTTTTAGGCTATGACAGTGTGCATGGGGCAGGATATTTTTACTTAAGGTGCGGAAAGGAAAAGTCAGGGGGAGGCTTTTTTGGAAGCCTTATATCAGATACACTGTGTAATGTTGTTGGAATGATAGGCGCATATATTATTATTCTGCTGCTTATTATTGTATGCCTTATTGTAATTACGGAGAAATCATTTATAGGGGGTGTTAAGAAAGGCAGCAGAAAAATTTATAAAACGGCAAAAAATGATGTTGAGAGGATAAAGGAGAGCGCTGAAAATTACAGCAGGGAAAAGAATTATCAGAAAAATAAGCGTATAAATAAAAAGGTAAGGGGAGTAAATATTGCAAAGCTTGAAAAGCCTGATGTACAGGACGAGGATATACATGAGATAACAGGGGCAATACCTGAAAATGCAAGTGTATACAGGGGAAAGGTAGATTTATCACAGCTTGAGGAGGACACATATACAGAGGAGGAGAATAAATATACAGAGGAAAATACATATGTAAAGGAAAATAGCGTATATACGGAAAAAAACAGTACATACACAAAGGAAAACAATACATATACGGAAGAAAAGAATAATTATATAAATCAAAATCCCGGAAAGGCAGAGGATTTATACGAGCCGCCGCAGGAGGATGAGGAGGGGTTTTTTAAGCCGAAGGAGCGTATTGATGTGAGGGAAAGTGCAAGGACTGTTATGAACAGACCTGTGTATGGAACAGGAAAAGCGGCTGTCACAAAAGAAATATCTGAACTCTCCGAAGTGTCTGTAAATGACAGCCCAAATGTAAAAACAAAGAGCCATGTGTATGTTCTGCCTAAAACTACTATTTTAAATAAGGGAAAAAGTGCGTCGGAGGTAAATGAAAAGGAGCTTAAGGAAACAGCAGAGCTTTTAAAGGGAATTTTAAAAAACTTTGGCGTAAATGTGGAGGTAACGGAGTATCACAAGGGACCCTCCGTCACCAGATATGAGGTACAGCCGGAGATAGGAACAAGACTTAGCAAAATCACGGCGTTGGCAGATGACATAAAGCTGAATATGGCGGCTACTGACATACGTATAGAGCCTATACCGGGAAAATCCACCATAGGTATAGAGGTTCCAAATAAAAAGAGGGAGTCTGTTCTTATAAGAGATTTAATTGAGTCAAATGAGCTTAAAAATAATAAGTCAAAAATCGCATTTGCGGCAGGCATGGATATAGCGGGAAATGTAGTGGTTGGAGATATAGCCAAAATGCCCCATATGCTTGTGGCAGGTACTACCGGCTCAGGAAAGTCAGTGTTCACAAACTCTATTATACAGAGCATATTATTCCGGGCGACACCTGACGAGGTCAGGCTTATCATAGTAGACCCTAAGGTGGTGGAATTTGGCGTGTATAACGGCATACCACATCTTTTGCAGCCGGTTGTAACAGACCCGAGATTAGCCTCAAACACATTGAAGTGGGCAGTAAATGAAATGTCTGAAAGATATAAAAAATTTGCTGATATTAATGTAAGGGATTTAAAGGGCTATAATGATAAAATGACAAGCCTTAAGGATAAGCTTCCGCAGATTGTTATAGTTATTGATGAGCTTGCGGATTTAATGATGGTGGCTGCTAAGGAGGTGGAGGAATCTATATGCCGTTTGGCACAGCTTGCCAGAGCAGCGGGAATACACCTTGTTATAGCGACACAGAGACCGTCGGTGGATGTGGTTACAGGTCTTATCAAGGCAAATATTCCATCGAGAGTGGCACTTAGTGTCTCGTCGGGAGTGGATTCACGAACCGTAATAGATACTGTAGGGGCAGAAAAGCTTCTTGGAAACGGTGATATGCTGTTTTATCCTTCCGGATATGTAAAGCCTGTAAGACTTCAGGGAGCATTTGTTTCTGACGGGGAGGTACAAAAGGTGGTGGAATTTTGGAAGCAGCAGGCAGGAAGCGACGGCTACGATGAGAGGATATCAACCTTTGTCACCAGTCAGGCAGCGACAGAGTCATCAGATGGCATAACCTCAGATGATGACGGAAACGATGAATATTTTGTGGAAGCCGTGAGGTTTTGCATAGAGAAGCAGAAGGCTTCGGTAAGCATGATACAGAGGATGTTCCACATAGGCTTTAACAGGGCGTCACGTATTATTGACCAGATAGAAGCAGCAGGAGTTATAGGAGCAGAGGAGGGAACAAAGCCAAGAAAGGTACTTATGACTATGGAGGATTTTGAAAACAGTCTGAAGGATGAAAGGATGGAATAATATGAAAACAGATATTCAGATAGCTCAGGAGGCAAAAATGCTTCCGATAAAGGATATTGCAGAGAAAACAGGTCTTATGGAGGAGGACCTTGAGCTTTACGGAAAATATAAGGCAAAGATATCAGATGAATTTTATGAAAGGATAAAGGATAATAAGGATGGAAAGCTTATTTTAGTCACAGCCATCAATCCTACTCCGGCAGGAGAGGGAAAGACTACCACTAGCGTAGGTCTTGGTGAGGCGTTCGGACGGCTTGACAAAAAGGCGATAATTGCATTGAGGGAGCCGTCGCTTGGTCCCTGCTTTGGAATAAAGGGAGGAGCAGCAGGAGGAGGCTATGCACAGGTAGTGCCAATGGAGGACTTAAACCTGCATTTTACGGGAGATTTCCATGCCATTACATCGGCAAACAATCTCCTTGCAGCACTTTTGGATAATCACATTCAGCAGGGAAATGAGCTTAGGATAGACACAAGACAGATACTTTGGAAACGGTGTCTTGATATGAATGACAGGGTGCTTAGAAATGTGGTGGTAGGTCTTGGCAGCAAGCAGGACGGAGTGGTCAGGGAGGATCATTTTGTCATTACTGTTGCATCGGAAATTATGGCCATATTATGTCTTGCAGATGACATGGAGGACTTGAAGGAGAGACTGTCAAGGATTATAGTTGCCTATAATTTTGACGGAGAGCCGGTGACGGCAGGAGAGCTTAATGCAGTAGGTGCTATGGCAGCACTCTTAAAGGATGCCATAAAGCCAAACATAATACAGACACTTGAGCATACGCCGGCACTTGTACATGGCGGTCCCTTTGCCAACATTGCACATGGCTGCAATTCCGTCAGAGCCACAAGGACAGCTCTTAAGATGGCAGATTATGTTATTACTGAGGCAGGCTTCGGTGCAGATCTCGGGGCGGAAAAGTTTTTTGATATAAAGTGCAGAATTGCAGGGCTTAAGCCTGATGCAGTTGTTTTAGTGGCTACCATAAGGGCTTTAAAGTATAACGGAGGAGTGCCGAAGGCAGAGCTTAACAATGAGAACCTTGATGCCTTAAGGCGTGGAATAGTAAATCTCGAAAAGCACATAGAAAATCTCCAGCAGTATGGAGTGCCTGTGGTTGTCACTCTCAACTCGTTTGTGACAGACAGCCCTGAGGAAAACAAATTTGTAAAGACCTTCTGCGAGGAGAGAGGCTGTGAGTTTGCTCTTTCAAGAGTATGGGAGCATGGCGGTGAAGGGGGAATAGAGCTTGCAAACAAGGTGATTGAGACACTTAAGGGTAAGCCAAGTGAGTTTAAGGTGCTTTATCCTGATGAAATGCCTCTTAAGGAAAAGATAGAAACCATTGCTGAGAAAATATATGGAGCAGACAAGGTAGTATATTCTCCGGCGGCAGAGAAAGCACTGAAGAGTATTACGGATATGGGCTATGGAAGGCTTCCTGTATGTATGGCTAAGACACAATATTCATTCAGCGATGATATGACAAAGCTTGGAAGACCTACAGGCTTTGACATAAATATAAGAGAGGTATATCTTAATGCAGGAGCAGGCTTTGTGGTGGCTGTAACAGGCTCTATTATGACGATGCCGGGACTTCCGAAGGTTCCTGCGGCAAACGGCATAGATGTGGACAGTAACGGAGTTATAACAGGCTTATTCTGATTTATTAAGCAGTTAAGTCTGTAAAACACTGATATTTATGGAAAAGCAATTAGGAGATTTACGTATATTAATTTAAGCGGGGTAATAAATTGTTATTTGCAAATATTATAGTTGATATTACACATGAAAAACTGGATAAGACATTTCAGTATATTATACCGGCTGGCATAGAGGATAAAATCTATGCCGGCGTTTTGGTATATATACCCTTTGGAAAGGGAAACAGAAAAATTACGGGATATGTCATCGAGGTGACAAAAAAGGCAGAATATGATATAGATAAGATGAAATATATTATTGATACGGTGGATAAAAGCGTGCCTATAGAAACTACTCTTATAAAGCTTGCAGGCTATATAAAGGATAATTACGGCTCAACCATGAATCAGTCATTAAAGACGGTTATTCCGGTAAAGGTTCAGACAAAATCTGTTGAAAAGAAAACCCTTGTATTAAATATTGACGAGGGTAAGCAGGAGGAATACAGGCAAAGCTTTGAAAAAAAGCATGCGGTGGCAAGGCTGAGGCTGTTAGATGAGCTTATATTAAATAAAAGGCTTTCATATAACCTTGTTACCGAGAAGCTTAATGTTGCCTCAAAAACCATAAGGGATATGGAAAAGCTGGGCATATTAAGGATAGAAAGCGAAAAGCTGTACAGAAATACCATAAAAGGCAGTATGGAGACAGGCTATGACATTACTCTTAACGACACGCAGCGAAATGTGGCGGAGGCTATAGAAAAAAGCACCGGGACTGTTCATCTTATAAAGGGTGTTACAGGCAGCGGAAAGACAGAGGTCTATATGGAGCTTATAGACAAGGTGCTTAAAAAGGGAGAGGAAGCCATAGTGCTTATACCGGAGATAGCACTTACATATCAGACTGTTATGCGGTTTTACAAAAGATTTGGAGATAAGGTTTCCATAATTAATTCCAGGCTTTCCGCAGGTGAGAAATATGACCGGTTTGAGATGGCGAAGGAGGGCAGGATTAAAATAATGATTGGCCCCCGCTCCGCCGTATTTACGCCCTTTAGAAATCTCGGACTTATAATTATAGATGAGGAGCATGAGGGAACCTATAAAAGTGAAAATGTGCCAAAATACCATGCAAGGGAGGTTGCCATCTACAGGGCAAGAGAGGCAGGTGCAAAGGTAGTGCTTGGCTCAGCTACACCCTCCGTAGAGTCCTATTACAGGGCAAAAAAGGGAGAATATAAGCTTTACAATATGAGCGAAAGAGCAAGGGAGGCAAAACTGCCGCAGGTAAGGGTGGCGGATATGCGTATAGAGCTTGAAAATGGAAATAAGACCATGTTTTCGGAGGAATTGAACGGTCTTATAATGGACAGATTAAGGAAAAGGGAGCAGATTATACTGTTTATTAACAGGCGTGGCTTTGCAGGATTTGTTTCATGCCGAAGCTGTGGAAACGTAATGAAATGTCCCCACTGTGACGTGGGACTTACCCTCCATACAGGCAGAGCCGGAGGAAGGGAAAATAAGCTTGTCTGTCATTATTGCGGGTATACGGAGCCGATGCCGAAAAATTGCCCGGAGTGCGGATCAAAATATATTGCCGCCTTTGGCATAGGAACACAGAAGGTGGAGGAGGCAGTCTGCAGGATGTACCCGTCTGCAAGGGTTCTTAGAATGGATATGGATACCACAGCGTGCAAGAACGGTCATGAAAAAATACTTTCAGCATTTGCAAATGGTGAGGCAGACATTTTAATAGGAACTCAGATGATTGTAAAGGGGCATGATTTTCCAAATGTAACGCTTGTCGGCGTTATAGCGGCGGACCTTTCACTTTACGCCTCCGACTACAGAGCCTCAGAGAGAACCTTTCAGCTTCTGACACAGGCGGCAGGAAGAGCCGGAAGGGGAGATAAGGAGGGAGCTGTGGTCATACAGACCTACACCCCTGAAAATCCTGCCATCATATCAGCGTCAAGGCAGGATTATGAGGAATTTTATAACAGGGAAAGGGTATACAGGGAGCTTATGGAATATCCGCCTGTTTATCATATGCTGGCAATACTTATGACCTCGAAGGACAAGGAGCAGCTTGACGGGTTTACGGATATGATAAAGGAAAAAATTGAAAAGCATCATGAGGAAAAATGGGAGGATAGCGGTGATTTAAGGCTTATAGGTCCTGCCGATGCAGGCATATCAAAAATCAAGGATGTCTACAGAAAGGTTTATTACATAAAATCCAAGTGTTATGAAAGCCTGACGGATATAAAGGATTTTATGGAGGAAATGATGTCAGGTGGAAAATTATACAGTGATGTAAGCGTGCAATATGATTTTAACCCTATGAGCGGTTATTAGAATGTTGATTATTTATTGTATTTGTGATAAAATAATCCGTGCAGAGCATAGCCATAAAGATGTGGTTTTAAGCGATGCCTTTTTTATGGTGTGAAAATATTATTGGAGGAAAATATAAAATGGCACTTAGAAATATAAGATACGAGGGTGATGAGATATTAAACAAGGTATGCAGGGAGATAAAGGAAAATTCACCTAAAACGCAGCAGCTTATAGATGATATGTTTGATACAATGTATGATGCAAACGGCGTCGGGCTTGCAGCACCGCAGGTAGGCATACTTAAAAGACTGGTGGTTATAGACACAGGCGATAACCCTATAGTACTTATAAATCCTCAGATAATTGAAACAAGCGGCAGCCAGACGGGAAATGAGGGCTGCCTAAGCGTACCGGGAAAGGTAGGGATAGTTACAAGACCTGATTATGTAAGGGTTAAGGCTCTTGACAGGGATTTTAAGGAAGTGGAGATAGAGGGAAATGAGCTTTTGGCAAGAGCCATTTGTCATGAGTGCGACCATCTTGACGGTCATCTTTATGTGGAAATGGTAGAGGGAGACCTTATGGATGAGGCAGAGGCGTACGGAGAGGAAGGAAAATAATATTTTGAGAGTAGTATATATGGGAACGCCGGATATAGCAGTTACGGTGTTAAGAGCAATAATAGAAAAGGGACATGATGTGGCGGCAGTAGTGACACAGCCTGACAAGCCAAAGGGCAGGGGAAGGGAAATACAGTTTCCGCCGGTAAAGGAGCTTGCCATAAGCTGCAATATACCTGTTTATCAGCCGCAGAAAATAAAAAACAACCCTGAAATAGAGGAAACGATAAGAGGCTTAAAGCCTGATATAATAGTGGTTGCCGCATATGGACAAATTCTTCCGAAATCCATACTTGAGATGGCAAAATACGGCTGTGTAAATGTGCATGCGTCACTTTTGCCTAAGTACAGAGGTGCAGCACCTATTCAATGGGCTATTATTAATGGAGAAAAGGTAACGGGAGTTACAACCATGATGATGGATGCAGGGCTTGACACAGGCGATATGCTGGAAAAGGAGGAGGTTGAAATAACAGACCTTGATACGGCAGAAACGCTCCATGACAAGCTGGCGGAGGCAGGAGGCAGATTAATCCTTGCCACAATGGAAAAGCTTGAAAATGGTACGGCGGTGAGGACAAAGCAGAAGGATGAGGAAAGCACCTACGCAAAAATTCTCACAAAGGAGCTTGGCAAAATAGATTTCTCAAAGCCGGCAGAGGAAATTGAAAGGCTTATAAGGGGATTAAATCCATGGCCAAGTGCATATACTACCTTTAACAAAAAAACATTGAAAATATGGAAGGCTGCCGTTATGCCGGAGGCTGATTTGAGTGATATAAATGTCAAAAATCTGAAATACGGACAGGTGGCAGTGATTGCAAAGGATTTTTTCGGGGTAAGGACAGGAAAGGACATTCTTTGTATAAAGGAATTACAGCTTGAAGGAAAGAAGCGGATGGACACAAAAGCATTTCTTTCAGGAGTAAAAATAAATAATGAAGATATATTAGGAGAATAACAGAATAGGAGGTAAAAAAATGTTTGGTTATTATGGTTATTATTACGACCCCACCTTAATATTTGCACTGATTGGTCTGGTGCTGTCACTATTGGCAAGTGCAAGAGTGAACACTGTATTTAATAAATATTCAAGGGTAATGAGCCATTCAGGGCTGACAGGGGCTATGGCGGCGGAGCGTATTCTTCACAGTCAGGGAATATACGACGTGAGAATAGAAAGTGTATCGGGAAGGCTTTCGGACCATTATGATCCGAGAAATAAGGTTTTAAGATTGTCGGAGTCCACCTTTAACAATACGTCAGTAGCCGCTATCGGCGTGGCAGCACATGAGTGCGGACATGCGGTGCAGCACGCAAAGGGCTATGCTCCGTTAGCCATAAGAAGTGCACTTGTTCCGCTGGCGAATATTGGCTCAAATTTAGGATATATACTTGTTATTATCGGCTTGATTTTTACGGCAAATACAGGAACAGTGCTTATCACCATAGGTCTTATAGCATTTAGCTGTGCGGTGCTTTTTCAGCTTGTTACGCTGCCGGTTGAGTTTAATGCTTCAAGCAGGGCGCTTGTCTTATTGGAAAGTCAGGGAATACTTGCCTCACAGGAGGTTAAGGACTCAAGGCGTGTCCTTAGTGCGGCAGCAATGACATACGTTGCGGCGGCAGCCACATCTATATTGCAGCTTGTAAGGCTTATTGTCATAGCAGGGGGAAGAAATCGTGACTAATTCAGTAAATACAAGGGAATTAGTGCTTGATTTGCTCCTGGAGATAAATGTAAACGGCACCTTCAGTCATATATCGGTGGGTAATATGCTTAAAAAGCACCAGTATCTTGAAAAACCGGAGAGAAGCTTCATAACAAGGGTGACAGAGGGTACCATAGAAAATCTTATTCTTATTGATTATATTATTGATCAGTTTTCAAACATAAAGGTAAGTAAAATGAAGCCTGTTATCAAAAATATATTAAGAATGACAGTGTATCAGTTTTTATATATGGACAGCGTTCCAAATGCCGCCGCCGTAAATGAGGCGGTTAAGCTTACAATAAAAAGAGGCTTCAGGCAGCTTAAGGGCTTTGTAAACGGCGTACTGAGGAATATAGAGCGAAACCTTGACAGGATTAATTATCCAAATGCTTCTAAGGATTTGGTGACACATTTGTCTGTTATGTATTCTGTTCCAAAGTGGATAGTGGAGCAGTGGATATATCAGTATGGCACAGAGGAAGCCTCAAGAATGATTAAGGCATCCATAGATGATAAGGATAAAAACAGGGTAACTGTCCGTACAAATACCCTTAAGGCTACAGATGAGGAAGCTATGGAAATGCTTAAAGGGGAGGGCGTCACCGTAGAATTGACACCCTATGGAACAGGTCTTTACATAAAAAATTTTGATTATATAAGCAGGCTTGAAGCCTTTAGAAGCGGTATTATAAGCGTACAGGATGTAAGCTCAATGATGGCTGCAAGGATAGCGGCTCCGAAGGAGGGGGACTATTGCATAGATATCTGTGCATCACCGGGAGGAAAAAGTCTTCATATGTGTGAGCTTATGAATGGTAAAGGTTTCGTGGAAGCTAGGGATTTGACTGAACGAAAGATTAAGCTTATAAAAGAAAACATAGACAGGCACGGCGGGGATAATATAAAGGCGGTCATATCAGATGCACTTGAGTATGATGATTCATCAGAGGAAAAGGCAGATATTGTTATGGCAGATTTGCCGTGTTCAGGGCTGGGGGTTATAGGAAAGAAAAGCGATATAAAATACAATATGACGCCGGAAAAGCAGGGAACCCTTGTGAAAATACAAAGAGACATACTGAAAAATGCTTTGAAATATGTGAAAAAGGGCGGATATATCGTGTTTAGCACCTGCACTACCAACAGGGAGGAAAACATTGATAATTTTAATTGGATAAAGGAAAGCTTTGACTATGAGCCTGTTGATATAGAGGAGCTGCTGCCGGAAAGGCTTAGAAAGGAAACTGCAAAAGACGGCTATGTCCAAATGCTTCAGGGGATTGACGGGACAGACGGTTTTTTTATCGGAAAGCTTAGAAGGATAAAATAACAGGAAGGACAGCGTAATGACAGATATTAAATCATTAAATCCGGAGGAATTAACTGAATATATTGAGACGCTTGGCGAAAAGAAATTCAGGGCAGAGCAGATATATAAATGGCTTCACCGGGATCTTGTCACTGAATTTGACGAGATGACAAACCTTCCTAAGGGCTTAAGGGAAAAGCTTAAAAGCAATGCTTGTATTTATGTGGCAAAGCCTGTAAAGATATTGATTTCAAAGATAGATGGCACAAGAAAGTATCTTTATGAGCTTAATGATGGAAATGTAATAGAAAGCGTGCTTATGAAATATCATCATGGAAATTCCGTATGTATTTCAACTCAGGCAGGCTGCAGAATGGGCTGTAAATTTTGTGCCTCGACACTGGAGGGCTTAGAGCGGCAGCTTACACCGTCGGAGATGCTTGACGAGGTTTACCGCATACAGAAGGATACGGGAGAAAGAGTATCAAATATTGTGTTGATGGGAAGCGGGGAGCCTCTTGATAATTACGACAATGTTATTAAATTTATTAAGCTTATTTCCAGTGAAAAGGGTTTAAACATAAGCCAGAGGAATATTACACTGTCAACCTGCGGCATAGTGCCGATGATAAGGAAGCTGGCAGATGAGAAAATGCAGATTACCCTAGCCATATCCCTTCATGCCTCAGATGATGACACAAGGCAGAGTCTTATGCCGGTTGCAAATAAATATATTATTGCAGAGGTTTTGGATGCATGCAGATACTTTTTTAAGGTTACGGGAAGAAGGCTTACCTTTGAGTACAGTCTTGTCTCAGGGGTAAACGATACGGAGAAGGAGGCAGAGAAGCTTGGGATTTTACTTAGCGATATAAATTGTCATGTAAATTTAATTCCCGTAAATCCCATAAAAGAGCGTAATTTCAAGCAATCCGCAAAAAAGGATGTAGAAAAATTTAAAAATGTTCTTGAAAAATATAGAATTAATGTTACTATAAGAAGGGAAATGGGGAGAGACATACAGGGAGCATGCGGACAATTAAGAAAGAGTTATAAGGACAATATTGAAGGAAATGAGAAAAATGAAAAGACTGAAAAATATTACAAAAAGGAGGTAGAATAGTGATAGCATATGGTAAGACTGATATAGGGGCTAACCGAAGGACGAATCAGGATTATTTTTATGTCTCAACTGAGCCGATAGGCAGCCTCCCCAATATATTTATTGTAGCTGACGGTATGGGTGGCCATAAGGCAGGTGATGTAGCCTCGAGAGAGGCAGTAAATACAATCACAAGCGAAATTTCAGCCGCAGCTGTAAGAGATCCTGTTTCAATCATGGAGACAGCCATTAGCAGTGCAAATAAAAGGCTTCTTGAAAAGTCAAGAAGTGCCCCCGAGTTTGAGGGAATGGGAACAACACTTGTTATGGCTGCAATATGTAATGATATAATATACATAGCTAACATTGGAGACTCAAGACTTTATGTCATTGATGACGAGATAAGGCAGATAACAAGAGACCATTCCTTTGTTCAGGAGATGGTTACACTTGGAAAGCTGGATAAGAAAAGTGCCAAAAACCATGAGAAAAAAAATTATCTCACAAGGGCATTAGGAGTAGAGGAAGGCACAATGGCAGACTTTTTTGAAATTAAACGCAAGGAAGGCGAAAGGATACTTATGTGCTCCGATGGACTTACGAACATGGTGGAGGATGACGATATAAAAAACATTGTCAGTGGCAAGGCCGATATAAGGGAAGCCGTGATGGCTCTTATAGAGGAGGCAAATAAAAATGGTGGTATGGATAACATTACAGCCGTACTTATTGAACCATAAAAGAAAGGCATGGATATTTATATGATAAGAAAAGGAATGTTTATAAGTGACAGATATGAGATTATTGACAAGGTAGGCTCCGGCGGAATGTCGGATGTGTACAAGGCTAAGGACCACA
>N._stephensi_703_cecum__coassemble_105_pt1 | contig 14453 bp, 14 predicted proteins | sample N__stephensi_703_cecum__metabat2_low_PE_004 | metagenome-assembled genome bin N | reverse complement strand
TGCAAAGGAAGCAGGAATAGTGGCTGGAGCCACAAGGCTCTTAAGACCCCTTATAAGGTTTTTGTTTCCAAAAATACCGGAGGGAGACGAGTCGCTGGAGCATATTACGGTAAATGTTATATCAAACATATTCGGACTTGGAGCAGCGGCAACGCCAGCCGGATTAAAGGCAATGAAGGCATTGGAGCGGCTGGAGGAGAAGCGTGTCAATGGTGAGCCGGAGCCTGAGGATAATGAAAAGGAAATAAAAAAAGAAAATAAGAGAGAGGTAAAAAAAGAAAACAGAGGCAGAAATACATATAAGAACCAGTACACGGCAAGCAACGAAATGTGCACGTTTTTAGTTTTAAACATATCCTCATTACAGCTTATTCCCGTAAATATGATAGCCTACAGAAGCCAATATGGCAGTGTAAATCCTATGGCAGTTGTGGGTCCTGCTATTATAGCAACCCTTGTATCAACCATTGCTGCGATTATATTTTCAAAAATAATGTGTTGGAAAAAGTAACAGACATTATCAAAGCAATAGCAATAATTTGCATTGTTTTAAGCACTGCAGCTGCCGATTGCAATATTTTAGGTCAAACCCGGCAGATTACAGAAGAACAAATTAATATAATAAAAACAGGTAGAAAAATATTGCAAAGTTTAGTATAATAGACCTCATATAAAGAATAAAGCTAAAAAGAGGTATATTATGGCAGATAATTTAGAGAGAGGTGCAGGAGTGCTTTTACATATTTCAAGCCTTCCGTCACCATATGGAATAGGAACTATGGGAAAGGCTGCTTACGAATTTGTTGACAATCTTAAGGCAGCAGGACAGAAATACTGGCAGGTGCTTCCTGTCGGGCAGACAGGCTTTGGAGACAGCCCATACCAGTCATTTTCTGCATTTGCAGGAAATCCGTTCTTTGTCGATATTGAAAATCTTATAAATGACGGATTGATAGACAGAAAAGAAGCAGACGGCATACTTTGGGGAAGATATGCGGAATATGTGGAATACGACAAGGTATACGACGGCAGACAAAAGCTTTTAGCCGCTGCATACGAAAGCTGGAAAGGCAGAAAAGAGCCGGAATATGAAGAATTTGTAAGGAAAAATTCATACTGGCTTGACGATTACGCATTATATATGTCATGCAGGGAGCATTTTAACAATCAGTCATGGCTTAAATGGGATGAGGATATAAAGAACAAAAAGCCAGAGGCGGTAGCAAAATATAATGATTTATTAAAGGAAAAAACAGGCTACTGGAGGTTTATTCAGTTTAGATTTTACAAGGAGTGGGATAAGCTTAAAAAATATGCAAATGAAGCAGGCATAAAGATAATAGGCGATATTCCTATTTATGTTTCCCTTGACAGCAGTGATGTGTGGTCAAATCCCGAGTTATTCCAGCTTGATGAGAATTTAGAGCCAAAGGCTATAGCAGGCTGTCCGCCTGACGCATTTGCTGCAGAGGGACAGAGATGGGGAAATCCTCTCTATGCGTGGGATGAGATGGAGAAGGATGACTTTGCATGGTGGAAAAAGAGGATAGCCGCCTCAGCCACACTGTATGACGTTATACGTATCGACCATTTTATAGGTATAGTCAGGTATTTTTCCATTCCTGTGGAGCTTGCCACAAAGGACGGTCATTATGAGGCAGGACCGGGAGAAAAGCTTACCAATGCAATAGACAGTGTGCTTGGAGATGCAAAAATTATCGCTGAGGATTTGGGAGTAAAGTATGAGCCTGTACAGGAGCTTCTTGACAAGGCAGGCTATCCGGGAATGAAGGTAATGATGTTCGGCTTTGACGGCGATCCTAACAATGAGCATCTGCCTCATCAGGCGACAAAGAACAGCATTATGTACATAGGCACCCATGACAATGAAACCCTTAAGGGCTTTGTAGACAACCAGCCTGAAAATGTTGTGGAGAGAATAAAGGAGTATATCAGTGCCGGTGATGATAAGAGCATATGCAGACAAATGATTAAGTCAGCGTATTTGTCAGTTTCAAATGTGTGCATTATACAGATGCAGGATATTTTGGAGAAAAATAACTTTGCAAGGATGAATTTCCCTTCCACAATAGGAGATAACTGGAAGTGGAGGCTGCAGCAGGGAGAGTTTTCGGCGAAGAAGATAATGATGCTTAAGAAGCTGGCGGATATAAGCGGAAGGTAGAGAGGGAAAAAGGAATATCAGACGGTACATCCCGGTAAAAGAGGGTGGCCGCCTGTCAGATATTCCCTAGAGCAAAAGCTCCAAAGGTAGTATAAGTTAAATAATGGAAAGTATTAAGCATACTGTTTTAGGCTAAAATCTGAAAAGTTATCAAGAAAAATATTAAATCCGTAGCAAAAGAAACTTCGTACATTCTGATTTTTTATCCATATGTGCAATACCACAAAAATAAAAAGCACTTTCCCCCAGCTCTTTCGTCTGAAAAAAAGTACTTTTACCTGCGCGATCAGGGGTTCGAACCCTGGACACCCTGATTAAGAGTTTAATATCTTTGCTTCCTCATCCTTTATATATCCTAAAGCTTTAAGAATGCTATTAAATTGTGTAGTATAGTCACCTTCTGATACTTTTACCCTGAAAAGCTTAATTCCTATAGTTTCAAACAGCTTATTTTTAAAATTATCTCCTTTAATCTGATTGGCATTATTTTCATGGCTGTTATCATCAAGCTCTAAACCTGCTAATATATGAAGCTTTCCATCGCATATAATGAAATCTATGTGACGTGATTTTATGTAACCTCTGTATTTAAGTTTATTTTCAGTATCTTTTTTTACTGTGGTAATGTCTTCAAGTCTGACTTTTGGGCAAATAATAATGTTATATTTATCACATAAAGGCTTTATTGTCATATAGAATGAATATTCAGTTTTTGTAAGAATATTTTTCTTTTCATAAGGATAAGCTTCCGGTTCCTTACTTGGTGTATCAGAAGTCTCTTTGTTTGCTTTCTTTGTCGCTGTTTTGTTTCCTGTCATAAAGCTTAAAGCAGCAGCAATAATAATTACAATAATTGCTATGATAATAATTGTGCTATCATTCATCGTGTTTGTTCCTCCTTAACCAATCTTTGAAGTCAATGATAAAGTGTTGTTTTCATTATTTTTATATTTATTAAATATAATATCAACTATTTGTTTATCTTCGGGTTGAAGCATTTTGTAAATTAATGAAATATTATCATTTTGAAAATTTTGGTTTCCTACTAATTCATCAATGCTAATAGTAAAATATTGCGATATTTTAATAACTTTATCAAGGGTTGGCATTTTTCCATTATACCATTGTCTTATTGTTCCTTCGGACACATTTATTTGTCTAGATAATTCGGTCTTGGTTATATGTCTTTCTTTTAATAAATTGTCCAGTTTTTCTACAAAATTCATTAATCTCCTTTCTTGTCGTAAAAAATTACGAAATAGTATTGACAATCGAAATATTTTACGATATTATATAGGTGTGGTAAATATTAACTAACTATTAAGCTAATTTAACTTTTAGTATAACATAAAAGTTTTAATTTGGCTATAGTTGTAATTCTTAATTTGGGGCAAATAGCCCCCTCCCTTGTGGAGTAAATCCGGTTGGTGCCGCTTCCGGTCAAAGTATAAGGCAGAAAGGAAATATATATGGAAGCAGATAAAATAAAAGCAGAGGCAGAGGCAAAAGTAGTTGAATATATAAATGATTTATTATGTAATACTTGGGAAAATAAAGACTTTGTAACTGTCTATGTAAAAAAACTTAATGAATTTAGAGAAAAATTTGGCGTACTAAATTTATCGGATATTTCAGATGCTGAACGTAGGTTTGAATACTGCTTTTTAAAAGAAGTTATTAGTAGAATTGAACGGATTTTGATTAATAATTTCATGTTTGAAAACGGCTATAAACTTGTCATAACGAAAGAGTGTTTGACTGAGTATGTGAAAATGTAGTCAAAATTCATAATTATTAATGTCGAAACTACCTTAGGGTAGTCGGTGATTGGTGGCTCTTTCGCCCTGATGATGACAGCCGAAAGGAGAATATAATGGAACAGGAAATTTTTATTTTAAGTGCGGATTATTACAACATGAAGCTTGAGGACGGCTCACATAAAGAAGGAACATCTATATATTATGTTAGCGGAATAGAGCCGATTGTCAATGACACCGGAAGAAGCTATGGTTATAAACCTGTAAAAGAGTCAATGCCGGCAGAGTTTATAGATGAGATAGCAGCCGCCGGAGGATGTCCTATAAAGGCAAAAGCTTCATTTGTAATAAGAATGGTTGGCGGAAAGCAGGTATTGAAAATAGCAAATTGTACATTTCAAAAAAGCAAATAAACAGGAGGTAATAATGGGAGAAATAACAACACAGGTTTTAATCTGTATGATAATTGGCAGAATGCTTGCACAAGTATTAATGGGAGTGGTGAAGCTTTAATGACATTAACAGTAGCTTTTCAGTGTATATTGCTATCGGCTGTTTTTTGGATGACAATAGAGCTTGTCGTATGGGCAATAAGGAGAGTAATAGGATTTTTTAAATCCGTTTCAAGCTGATGTAAAGCTTATTGGCTTTATAATAAATAAAATAGGAGGTTAATTGAACATGAAGGAAATTGCAAAGAAGGTAAAAAACAAACTGTTATGTTTTGTATTTGCGGCATCTATGGTTATTGGAAGTGCAATATCTGCATTTGCTGCTGAAGCCGGTACAGTAGACCCTTCGTCTGTTCTTAGTGAGAGTTTAAACTCTACTAAGGGAGATATATTTAAGTACATAGGCATAATACTTCCTGTTGCACTTGGTATCATGGGAGTTTTTTTTGGAATAAAGAAGGCTATTGCTTTTTTCAAGTCAACTGCGAAGTAGGGTTTATCTTAATGTGGCAGTACATATATTATGTGCTGCCTTATTTTTTTATAGGAGTTGAAACAATGAATTATAAATATACAGTAATAAAGAGAATAATGTTTGGACTTTTCCTTTTTACGTTTATGATAAATGTTTTGTTTACAGGTTATGCCCGAAGTATTGTTAAGACTTATAATACAGGTTCTGAAATAATAGGTGGGGCAGGTGCCTTTGTTTCCGGAGCAGGTCCTTTTTCTGCTTTTGTTATATTGGCTCTATTAGCTGCCGGTCTTGCCGTTGATGATGTGTCCGATTTAGATGCGTTTGTTAGAGATTTAATATATGATCGTCCTGCCGATGGTGCTTTATCATATATTTTAAACAGCGGTATATATGACGAAAACGGAAATATTAATTATGAGCTTGTAGCTGAGGGTGTAAATGCTTATGTTGAAGCTGCTCAAATATCTTTGGATATGGAGGCTTTTAAAATTCAAAATGATGTTTTATATGTTGCTCCCGAAGTTATTAATGCAGTTGCATGTGATTTAAGGGAAGCCTTTGATGAGGGTGTTTTTGACGGTTATTATTATTTTCACGATTTTAAAAACGGCTATTCCATTACTTTTGATTTGGAGAGCGGATTTACTTTTCCTAAAGGCAGTGATGCGGATTTAAAAATCAGTAACATTATAGTTAACGGTTATTCCTATGTTATATTAAAACATTATGGTTATTATACCGTGTATTATCATACAACTAAAACCCTTTCCATTGGAATGGGTGAAAAATATTGTTATCTTGTCGGTCCTACTAAATCGTCACCATATGGCGGTTGGTATAATTTTAATGAGGACGGTACTGCTTCCAATGCCGATACAAGTTTAGGTTATAGTCAGGGTTATATTAATAATAAGCTTTTAGACTATATAATATACTATGGCAATTCTTTCGGGTTAGACACTTCTTTTACTGATTTTCTTCCTAAAATGTCTGCTTCTCTGCCTGCTTCAAACGATTACCCTTTAGAGGGGTGGAATAAGCCTGTTTTAAGGGATTTATACGAGGATATTCTTGACGCAGCTTTAGATGTTCCTGTTGTTGATTTGCCTGTTGATAATACTAAACCTGTAGTCATTGATGGAGTAATGGTTGACGACTTGGTAAATGTCTTGGAAAATGTTATAGGAGTAGCAGAGGGTATAGGCGAAGATGTTGACGAAAAAGAAAAAGTTATAGCTGACAGCATAGCAGCAGCACTTGAGGGCGTAATGGATAACGCTGCCGAAAGGGAAAAAGAAAATATTAATACCCCAAGTATTCCTGATGTTGATTTAGGTGATTTAAAGTCTCCCGGACTGGATGATAAATTTCCGTTCTGCATACCATTTGACCTGATAGATTTAATAAGTGCATTGGATGCAGAGCCTGAAGCTCCAAAATTTACCATACCGGTAATAAAGAACGAAGAATACGGCTGGGATTACAGTGTTACTGTAGACTGGTCTGATTTTGATGTTGTGGCTAAAGTATGCAGAAGTGTTGAAATATTTTGTTTTATCGGTTTTCTTATATTGAAAACAAGGTCACTAATAAGGGGGTAAATATATGATAAACACTATTATAAGCTGGATTAATCAGTTTTTAGGCAGCATATTATTTTTTCTTCCAACGTCTCCATTTACGGATTTTATAAGTGAGATTGAAGAGTGGGAGTGGCTAAGCTGGTTAAACTGGATACTTCCAATAGGAACATTTGTTAAAATATTAGCTGTCTGGGGTTCATGTATAGCAGTATATTATTTATATTCATTAGTGCTGCGTTGGATTAGGGCGGTGAGTTAGATGATTTGGTTTTACAGCGGAACGCCGGGCAGTGGGAAAAGCCTTCACGTAGCAAGGGATATTTATCACAAGCTTAATAGAAATTCATGTGTAATATGCAATTTTGGAATTAACATGGATATGTATAAATATGAATTGGTAGAAAAAGAGTATACAGTGCCGGCAGATGACGGCGTGAAAACCATTAAAAAGAAAATGCGTATATATAAAGATATAAAGGGAACCTGTATGCAGCTTGAAAATTATCAGATTACACCGGAATTTTTAATTAATTATGCAAAGGCTTTTTTTCCAAGAGACAAGCATTTGAGGATTAAAGAAGCATCCTGTCTTTTGGTTATTGATGAATGCCAGCTCATATTTAATGCCAGAGAATGGAATGCAAGAGGTCGTGACAAATGGATAAGCTTTTTTACCCAGCATAGGAAATTTGGCTATAACATTATACTGATTAGCCAGTTTGACCGACTGGTTGACCGTCAGATAAGAAGCCTTATTGAATATGAGGTTAAACATAGAAAGCTTAACAATTATAATTTTTTTGGCAAATTTATTGGTCTGCTTTTTGGCGGCTCTGCATTTGTAGCAATAGAATACTGGTACGGAGCAAGAGAAAAAATTGGAGTTGAGTATTTTGGTGCAAGAAAGCGTTATTGTGAATTTTATGATAGTTATAAAATTTTTTCTGCTTAAAGCAGCGTGTATAACGGGGTAAGGGTCAGGGTTCCCTTAGCCCGTTATACACGCCGATTAAAAATATAATTTTGTAATATGTAAAGGAGAAGTAATAATGATTTGTAACGAATTAAGCAAGTCTTTAATTTTTAATGAATTTAATAATGAAGATTTTCTTAATTGGTTTGACCGAAAGTATAAGAAGTTTCTTCATAACATTGATACTTTTTACTATTCAGTTAAGCTGCACAATGATTTTAGAAAAGACAGCCGTGACAATTCATGTATTACGCTTCGCAAATATTTTAATGCAGCTATAGAACGGAACAACTACGATAAGGTAACTCCATTTTATGTTCCCGGACTTGATATGCAGCTTAATATACGTCCTTTCAGATTTGCCCGGTTTTACAATATTAATATAGATTGCCCGGAATTATTTGATATATTTATAGCTGATACAGTGCCTGACGGAGCTGACGGATTAGAAAGCGTGACAAGTGAAATAATAGTCCAGCTCAGGTCATATTTACTCTGGCAGTATGGGGCAACAAAAGCTTTTGAATACAGCTATGAAGCTGTAAAAGCAATTTGTAAAATGTTTAATCTTGAGATATTTGAAGTAAAAGAAAATCGTGTGGATTACTGCTGGCATTCAAATTATTTGCAAAATCCTGAAAAATTTTTCAGAATAGATAATTTTGTAAAAATGCAGGTAAGCCGTTATAATCGTATACATTATGAGTATGCTTTTAAGTCAAATGAAGAATATGAAAATGATTACATATCAATGGGAAAACGTTCGGATAAATGTTTTTTAAGGATATATCTGAAATCAAAAGAAGTTGTTGAACAGGGTTATAAATCATGGTTTTTCAAGGAATGGCTTCTTAACGGACTTATCAACCGTTATGATTATTATGTGTATGAAAAAGCATTCCTAAAGCAAAGCTGGAAGTATACAGATACAGCAAGGTTACAGTTTTATTCAGAGTACGGTTCTGATGAAGCGTACAAAAAGGAATGTGCTGCCATTGTTTCCGGTGAGATGGAAAAAAGTGATGAGTATATAGCTAATCTGGCAGACAGACTGACGCCAAGAATTACATTGATAACTAATGTGGAGTATCAGACAATGCGTAAAATGTCTAAAAGCTTTGTACTTAAGTTTACCAAAGATAATGAAGATAAAGCAGAGTGTCGCAGGATATATGATTATCTTGATAACAGGCATCTTATAACTGAATATTTAACACATTCAACCTTCAGACTTGTTGTTCCTGAAGGAGATGTTAATAAATCACGCAGGGATTACTGTGCATTTTGGAAAGCACTCCGCAGCTGTAAAATGGTAGATGTAAAGAAGTCACCAAAAGAACTGAAGCTTACAAGAGATTATACAAGAAAAATGAATAAGGAAATAGTTAAGAAGCGTGTTATTAATGCGACGGTAACATACAGCCTTTATACAAAAGGAATAAATCAGGATGACGTATCACTGGATGCAGCTGATGTATTGCTTATGTTAAATGATAATGACATTCACACAATGAAACAGGTTAAGGATAAGAGAATAAAGCAGCTTAACAATATACTTTTTGAAGGTCCTGTTGAGGAAAGTAAACGGCGCTACAGGCTCCTTGATACTGAAAGCGGAGAAATTATTTAATATAAGGAGGTTATAAATTAGTTATGAAAGAAGATCCCGTAACACTCAGGGAAGCGATACAATTATACATAAATGAAATTAAATGTTACGCTTCTCCCCGAACAATAGAATACTATCAGGAGAACCTTAAGAAATTTTCGGATTATGTTGAAACTTCTGAAGGTGTTCCTTTTATTGAAGATGTTTTCTTAAGCGACATAACAAGAAATAATTTTGTAAGTTATATACAATGGCTGCGGATTAAGAAGCTTAAAAATGTTAGCATTAACACATATACAAGAGCAGTAAGGGTCTTTTCAAACTGGCTTGTTGAAAACAATTATATAGAAAAATCTTTTGCAAACGTAAAGAAGCTTCGTGATGACTCGCAGATAGTATATCCATTGACAGACAGTCAGGCAGGAATAATAATAAATTATCTTTCAGGAAATCCAATATTTGGCAGGAGAAACATAACAATATTTTATCTTATGCTTGACTGCGGACTTCGCCTTCAGGAAGTTATTGGGCTTGATATAACGGATATAAAGAAAAACAGCTTGCTAATACGAAACAGTAAATATAATAAGTCAAGAATGGTTCCTCTGCCGGGCTTTGTTGAATATTCTTTGGATTTGGTAAAAGAAGGTCGCTCATCGGGACCGGTGTTCCTTACCGGCAGCGGAGAAAGAATAACCAAGTCAGCAATAACTAAGGTGTTTACCAATATCAAGAAAAATACCGGAATATATGTGCATCCTCATTTATTAAGGCATACATTTGCAACAAGCTTTGTTGCAGGAGGAGGAAATCTTGAGATACTCCGACTGCTTATGGGACATTCCGACTATAACATAACACAGCGTTATTTACACATAGCAGCACAGATAACAATAACCGGAGAGAACATATATAAGCTGGATAAGGTTTTCTTCAGGAATTATAACAATTAATGCGAAAACTTAAAAGTTTGCCAAGAAAAAAACAGATATGTCAAGGGCAGTCGGGACGACTGGCGGAGCTTTACCCTTGACATATCTGCTTTTTTCTGTATGCTGTTTGAAAGGAACGGAAAGCTCGCAGCTTATCCGTTCCCTTAATTATAATGCAGCACACTTCCGCATACGGCTCGTAACACATAGTTAGAAACGTAAAACATACGATTGCCCCCCCTGTGAGAGGGGAAGGGGGCTCCTTAGAGTATCTTAGCTTTTAGGATATATTTTTTTAAACGCTTTATCTAAAAAAATGTATTCTAAAAGGTTAGATACTCTTGGTGGGGGATTAGGAATGGTACACGCATTATCATAAAAAATAATCATAATTAAAACTCAAAAGAAACTTTGGACAACCTGACTTTTTATCTTAAGAAAATATAAAAAAATCAGTTTAAAAAAGGGAAAAACATCATTAGCCACGTATTTGTAATACGTGGTCTGAAAATACATACAAAAATTAAAGGAAAGCCTTGTAAATACTGACAAAAACAGACCTTAAAAAATTTCCTGAAACAGCACTTTCGGGAAAATTTTTCGTACATTAACGCTTTACAAAAATAAAAAGCACTTTCCCCCAGCTCTTTCGTCTGAAAAAAAGTACTTTTACCTGCGCGATCAGGGGTTCGAACCCTGGACACCCTGATTAAGAGTCAGGTGCTCTACCAACTGAGCTAATCGCGCACATTTGTTTTAGTGCGTTTAGTACGTCAGCCGCTCAACGCAAGTGTTATTATACGACATAGTTTGTAAAAAGGCAAGCATTTTTTCAAAATAATTTGAAGTTTTTTTCATATTATGTACAGAGCATGTAAAATACACTATTTACGCACTTTTATGCAGTAAAAACCGGCAGCTTTCCATAAAACATTCATAAATAAATTTCCATAATTATGGAAATTATATTATTATAATTAAATATTAAATGAAAAAATATAAAAAAGGGTTTAAAAAGAAAACTAAAACTGCTATATTATTATAAGGAAGAAACACCTGCATATAATTACAGCTATTTGCTGTGACAATACATTTAAAATATCATGTTCAGGGAGGGAAGTATTAACATGATGGATAAAAAGAAAAAGCGTGCCAGGCTGGTAGGCAGAGGAGTGTATATATTAATAGTATTTGCGTTGGCAGCATGTGTATTAAAGGTGATATGGTACTGGGATGATGCCAAGACTAATCTTGGAAATATTTTAAGCACACTTTACCCATTCCTTTTAGGCTTGTTTATAGCATACCTTATTAATCCTTTGGTAGATTTTTTCAACAGAAGGCTTTTCAGAGGCTTATTCAGAATAAAAAAGCCGAAGGTAAGCAAGGGACTGTCGGTGCTGCTGTCATACATAACGGTTATCTCCGTAATTACGGTATGCCTGTTCTATATTGTGCCGCAAATAGTTGAATCCCTTATGCAGCTATCTACCTTTATAGAGACTGCCCAGACAGGCTACAATAAAATAGTAGATTTTATGGACAATCTTAATGATCAGTATCCGCAGTGGAAGCTGAACACGGTAATAGATTTCATAGAGGATATTCCTGAGCAGATGGAAAAATGGCTTAAGGAGCTTGCGGTGTCAGTTCTTCCAAAGCTTTACAGTACATCCGTATCTATTATTTCAGGTATAGTAAATACCCTTATAGCAATAATGGTTTCTGTTTATATGCTGCTGGACAAGCCAAAGCTTATAAACAACATAAAAAGATTAATATATGCCATGTTCCCGGAGTCAAGGGCAGACAGCATTTTGGTTGTATCAGCAGAATGCAACAAGATATTTGGCAATTTTATCATAGGAAAGATGATAGATTCCATTATTATAGGCTTTTTATGCTGGATAATAATGACAATAATAGGCATACCATATGCACTTGTCATAAGCGTTATAGTGGGAATAACAAATATGATACCGTATTTTGGTCCGTTTATAGGAGCTATACCGGGAATACTGCTGCTTTTGATAGTTGATTTCTCCTATGCAGTCATATTTGCTATTATTATAGTAGTTTTGCAGCAGTTTGACGGCTTGTATTTAGGGCCGAAGATACTGGGGGAAAGCACGGGACTTCGCCCTATATGGATAATTTTTGCCATTACCGTAGGCGGCTCTGTGGCAGGTGTGGCAGGAATGTTTTTGGGAGTTCCCGTAACGGCGGTTATAGCATATCTTCTAAGCATAGGTATGGAAAAGAAGCTGAAAAAAAGGAATGTTGAGTTTGAGGAAAATCCGGAGACAGGCATTATATCGAGGGATGTGCTGATAACTGAGGACAAGGACCTTGAGGAATAGTCTGAAAAACAGAGGCAATAAAACAAAAATCAATAAATAAAGATAAAAGATACACAATATTAAAGAAACGAGACAGGCATCAAGTGCATATCTCGTTTCTTTAATAAAAGGGGGAGTTATGAATATGAAAAAAATTTTTTTCAAAAAGGATTGCTCCTTCTGATGAATACATAATAAAATATATTTATGTTTACTTTGTGAAAAGGATTTGGAAAAATTGTGAATAATTATGCAATAATATGTGAATATGATTAAGCAATATATGTAAATAGTCAGTTGACATCAAAGGCGGAGGTAGTGTATTATTATATACATTGCAGGATAGCGTTTAAACGCGGAAAGGATAAAAAATGGTAAATGACGTTATAGAATTTTTAAAGCAGAACGACCCGGAGGTAGGCGGGGCAGTAGAGCTTGAGGCGAAAAGACAAAGAAGAAATTTAGAGCTTATTGCATCGGAAAACATAGTATCTGAGGCTGTTATGGCTGCGATGGGAACAGTTCTCACAAACAAATATGCGGAAGGATATCCGGGCAAGAGATATTACGGAGGCTGTGAGGACGTTGATATAGTTGAAAATATAGCCATAGAGAGGGCAAAGAAGCTGTTTGGCTGCGATTATGCCAATGTGCAGCCGCATTCAGGTGCACAGGCAAATATGGCAGTATTTTTTGCAATGCTTACGCCGGGTGACACTGTTATGGGTATGAATCTTGATCACGGCGGACATTTGACACACGGAAGCCCGGTGAATATGTCAGGAAAATATTTTAATATAGTGCCTTATGGAGTAAACGACGATGGCTTTATTGACTATGACGAGCTTGAGAGAATAGCAACAGAATGTAAGCCAAAGCTTATTGTGGCAGGAGCCAGTGCATATGCGAGAACCATTGATTTTAAGAGGTTCAGGGAGGTTGCGGACAAGGCAGGAGCATATCTTATGGTAGATATGGCACATATAGCAGGACTTGTAGCCGCAGGACTTCACCCAAGCCCTATTCCTTATGCAGACGTGGTTACAACAACCACACACAAAACCTTAAGAGGTCCGAGAGGCGGACTTATTCTTGCAAATAATGAGGCCGCAGAAAAATTTAACTTTAACAAGGCAATATTTCCGGGAATTCAGGGAGGTCCTCTTATGCATGTTATAGCATCAAAGGCGGTATGCTTTGGAGAGGCACTTAAGCCGGAGTTTAAAGCATATCAGACACAGATTGTAAAAAATGCACAGGCACTTTGCAGTGCATTGAAAAAGCAGGGCTTTAAGATACTTACCGGCGGCACAGACAACCACCTTATGCTTGTAGATTTAAGGGGTATGGACATAAGCGGCAAGGAGCTTCAGAACAGATGCGACGAGGTATATATAACATTAAATAAAAACACGGTTCCAAATGACCCGAGAAGTCCGTTTGTAACGTCAGGCGTCAGAATAGGAACTCCTGCGGTAACATCAAGGGGACTTGTTGAGAGCGATATGGATAAGGTGGCAGAGCTTATATGGCTTGCCGCTTCGGACTTTGAAGCTAAGGCAGATTATATCAGGGCTGAGGTTACTAAGATTTGTGATAAGTATCCTTTATATGAATAATTAGCATATTATTTATTTCATATTTTAATATAGCATATCTTATATGTAATAAATTTTTAAGCCGTACATTTAGCAAAAAAAGCAGCTTGCTGTCTCAGGAAAAAACCAACAGACAGCAGGCTGCTTTATAAATTTTGTCAATGAGTACGGATTAGGGACTAAGTACAGATAAATTTCCCCGACTTTACTCATTGTCCTTTTCATGCTTTTTAATTATCTCCTCATAACGTCTCTGGGATGCTTCCATTTCCTTTGTCATGAAAGATGTTGAAACCTCATCACTGGCCTTTTCCAGGTTTGAAGAGTTTAACTGACTGAGAAGTGCTTCCATCTCTCCGGTATCAAATAAGTTTTCCAATTAAAAATCCTCCTTATTTTCACAAAATTTCTAAAGCAGCAGCATAGCGGATAACCACCAAAAATTCGGCAGAGCCAAATTTTAAGTGCCGCTGCCGTGCGGCATTTTTTAAATTATAGGAAATTACTCTAAGTAATCCACAAGTTTGGCTAAGTCTTTAGACTTTTC
>N._stephensi_703_cecum__coassemble_104_pt1 | contig 14469 bp, 17 predicted proteins | sample N__stephensi_703_cecum__metabat2_low_PE_004 | metagenome-assembled genome bin N | reverse complement strand
GCATTTATACTACGATTTTAAGGAATAAATAAGTAAAATCGTACAAAAAAGTATAAGTCCAATACTTCCTGCTATATATACAAAATGCAGCATTTTCCCTAATGTCTTATTTTTATTAATAACCTGTTTAATTAAATAATTTAAACAATCATTATTATCGAAAATGCAATTATCATCTGTTTTTATGTCTTTCAGTTCGTTTAATTTATCATACAATTTTGAATTAATTTCATTTAATCTTTTTTTTACTGCAACTGAATTCATATCAATATATGATTCATTTATTATGCTTTGATAAAAAGAATTTACAGTTTCTGATAAAGATAGAGCTAATGCCCCAAATTCTTGTGCTTTTTTTACCGCTTGGACATTGTTTCCTTTAAAACATATGTATGCTAATTCTTCAAAATTATAAACGACATTTTCAAAATCATCTGCAACCATATGTGCTAATGCATAACCACAAATTTCCTTATCAGCAAATTCTTTACAATTTTCAACAAAAGATTTTATCGAATATACTGAAATTTCCATCTGCTGACATATATAATGATACTTACTGTAAAACAGAATATTTTTCTCGGACTTTTGTCCTTGAAACTTAAATAATGCCTCAATTATGGCAAAAATTATAGCAATCAATGCTGCAATTGAACTTACACAATCCGGATTAATTTTCACTACTTACCTCCTCATATAAACCAAATTTTATCTGACATATTTTTTTAAAATACTCACATGTTTCATATAAATCATCATATTTTCCATGTGCCAGAAGTTCTCCGTTATCAATTACCAAAATTTCATCATAACTTCTAATTAATTTACCCGAAAAATTATGAGAAATAAATATTACAGTTTTTTCTTCAAAGCTAAGTGCCTGCTTTTCTATTTCGTAAGCTGTTTCAATATCTAGTGTTGACACTACTTCATCAAAAATTAATACATTAACATCTTCCATAAGACTTCTTGCTATCTCTATTCGCCGCTGCTCTCCACTTGAAATATTACGACCTTCATCATTTATTTCTCTATTAATATCAAGCTTAATTTGAGCTGTTTCCAAAGCTTTTTCAAAAATTTCATATGTTCTTTCCTTAAAAAGAACTATATTATCTTTAACTGAGCCAGAAAATAAGGAAACATTTTCATTGAGATAAGATACAAATCTACTTATTTCCTTATTACTTATTTCAGTTATATTTTTTCCATTTACTAAAATTTCACCTGAAAGATTATTATACCATTTTTTCAATGCCTTAAAAATTGAACTTTTACCGGACCCATTTAGACCAATTACTAAATACTTTTTACATGGTTCAAAGGTAAAAGTAAAATGATTTATAATCACTTTATTGTTTATTTTTAAAACGACATCATTAAACATTAATTCACATTTATTATGGTCATTAATGTCTTTTTTATCATAATTTTCCAATCTATCATTCTTTGTTTCTATATCTGTACTTACTTGTACTTTAGATAATTTTTCAATTTTTCTTACAATTTCCTTTACAGAACGAATATTATTAACATTAATGATAATATCCTGTAAAGGAGAGGCTAAATCACTTGCAAATGACTGTGCTGCAATTACAGTTCCTATTAAAATCTCTCCTTTTATTACCATCATAATTCCTAATCCTACCCCAATAAACTGCATAAACCAAGAAAGTAACTGTCCAATATTATTTGCCAAAATCAGTGAATAATCTGCATCAAATTTTTTATTCTCTGTTTCATTATTAATTGAATCAAATTTATCAATTATTTCTTGCTCTATCGAATAATTTTTAATAGTTGGATATGCCGCCATATACTCCTTTATTCGTTGAGTAAATATCGATATTTTATTTGAATATAAAAGATTCTCTTTGTTTAATTTCTTTGAAAAAGCAACTGGAACAAACATTGATATCAATCCAAATATTAATATTGCTCCGGCCAATTTTACATTTAATGCAAAAAAAGAGCTTCCCATTATTATAACTGAAAACACGCCAGAAATAAAGCTTACAATTTGATTATAAAAACGAGTTTCCAATATATAAATATCATTCGTAAATAATGATATATATTCTCCACTTGAAGCTATTTCCGAAATATTTGATGTATCTAAGCCCATCAGGGTAACAAACATATTATGCTTAATATCCAATTTTGCATTACATATAAATTTTGTTCTTATTACTCCTAAGCAAAATGAAACCACTCTCTTTAATATCCATAAAAGAAATCCTGCTGTAAGTAATCTTAATATAATTATCTTTTGTGTTCCAGGTATGGCAGAATTAAAAAGGTTTTGTAACCAAAAATTTAAAACAGAATTGATAGATGGCTCAACTATAATTAAAACAAGAATTACAATAATATACCATTTATATTTAAATAATTGTCGTATCATTTAATTTCACCATACCTTTCTTCATTAATCAGCTTTTTGCAATTCCCAAATATATCCTGTATCCTCCTCAACGAATATTATTGTTTTATCTGATACCATATTTGCAATCACACTCTTTCCTAATTTATCTATCACTAAATGATTATTATCCTTCCATTTGTATTTTGAAGAAACTGTTGGTTCAACGTCTCCATTGCGATAATCCGACATTGTATCTTCCTCGAAAATTAAATACTCATTAGCAATAATCTGATCCGCATTGCGATAAGTCACATTCCATTTTCCAATAATATCTGAATGATTAAAAACAACCTCTGACAAATCGGATTTTGGATATCTTATCAATTCAATATATGTATTTTTGTTTTCATACAGACGTACATAATTTGAAGTGTATTTTTTTACTGTGTAATTTCGTGAAATATCAGGCAATTTCATTTCTAAGGCTTCGTCTATTTCATATTTACTTGTTGCAAAGGGTATAGAAAAATCATCTCTATAGTCACTCACACTATCTGCATTAAAAATCATAAATTCATTATTGACTAATGTAAATGAACTATCTTTTACATATACCACAACTTTCCATGTTCCTTCCATATTTATCGTTTGTACTGTTGCATCATCCCTCCCTTTAAGCACGAAAATCAGCATAACTACAATTCCTATAACACTAATAATACCACAAATTCCATATATTATTTTCTTTTTCATAATTTAAACCTCCATTTCTTATATAGTAAGCATAATTAAAAACAGCATTGCATATACAGAAATTCCAACTGTTAATATTACGCACAATCCCATCAATATTTTTAATAATAATGACTTTAACCCACTTATATGTATTTGTTTATCATTCATTTATCTCTGCTACCTCTTAATCATTTACTTTTAAAGTAATTCCGCAATGTAAACATCATTTTCATATTTTTCTGTATAGTTAGTAATACATTTGTCGTTTATATGAATAACAATGTCTAATTTATTTGTTGCTTGGTACATTGCAATTTTATGTAATTATACTACTCATTTTTCTACAATACAATCAAGGCAAAATTCACCAAATTATGTGTTAAATTGCACTTTTTTTTACAATTATAGATTTATACTTAAAAAATCGACAATAAAATTTACTATTCAATTTTTAACTTGAAATTTTTCCTTGCATCTATGTAGCCAACATACTCCGATAAATAGAAACAACTGTTGCCGCAAAAATTTTATACTTATAACCTCTTACTGCAACAGTCCCTTTACCTTTTTCTGCAATATACCTTCCTTCACTCCCACCTCCCCTCTAACCTACAGCCTCTTCACCCTTTCCACCATATCATCCGTAACAACCGCCTCATCATCATACCTTGCAAAATTATACTTCTCAATCAGCTCCATGCTCTCATTTTTCATATACCTACACGACACAAGCATAACTCCCGTCTCGTTTGGAGTCTTACTTTCTTCCACCTCTATCCCCCTTTTCATTGCTCCGGTTACCTTTTTTTCGTAAAAAAATCTCACCCTTTCCACATTATCCATATCCCTATATTTCTTCTTTTTTCTCCTGATTGTCTTTCCTTTACCTGCTGCTACCTTCTCCTTCACATCGACATATCCCTTTGCCATCCGTGCTCCCTTGTATATTCCGTTTGTTCCGAAGGAAAATTTTTCCTTAATCCTCCTTACTATTTTACGTATAAAATTTGTAATAACACGAACCGCTTTCCCTACCTTGTTTGCTATTTTTGTGAGCTTATCTGTTATCATCTTCAGAATTTCAAGTATTCTTCTTGTAATATAAAGCATAAAGCTTTTTAATTCCTGCAATATTATTTTTATGACATACTCCGGAATTAAAATTAAGTACATTCCGGCAGCTATGCACACACCGGCAAGCATTTTACAGAGACGATGAGCAAAATAATTTGTAAAAAAGGTAAGAATTACGAACACGATTCCTGCAAAAAGAACACATAATCCTGCCTTTCTTCGTCTGTTAAAAAAAGCCTTCAGTCTGCTGCCATAATTGTTATTATGCTTCATACGCCGTAACCTCCTTTAAATCTATGACAGTCACTATATTACCCTTTCGTGTAAGCATATCCATACGCTTTTCTATGCTTTCATCCATATATGTCGAGAAAATAATAACCTCTGTATTCGTCAGGTTTTCATCTGCCACCTCATCTATTATTTTCCCTATGGAATTGCCATAGATTGTTCTTGCCATAGATAAAGCCTCCAAAATCTCAATATATTTTCCATAGCCTGTTCCAATGTCTGCCTTTATTTTTTTTGCCCCATTGTCAGTTTTGCAGTTTGCAATAAGTCCTATCTGCCAGCCATTCCTTATCGCCTCACCTGTAAAGTATGCCGCAAACTCCATAGATTTTTCCTGTATTTCCGTAAAACTGTCGTCCGGAATACCTGTATTTCCCGCCTGAAAATTAAGACATAAAAGAATTTTTCTTCCCAGAACAAAATCACTGTCATTTACCATAAGCTTTCCTATTCTTGCCGTCGACTTATGGTTAATTATATTAATAGGGTCACCATAGGTATATTCCCTCACCTTAGAAAATGAAAATATATCCCTTACAATCGGTCTGTTGGACAGTGAGCTTACCTGTATACATTGGTTTATTCTCTGCTTATCCTCTATATAAAGCTCCTTTGGATATACCTTTATATCTGCCTCACTGTCAAGGAAAACCTGTACCCCCATAAAATAAGCCTTTGCCGATTCCAGCTTATAATGTCCGCGTTTCATTAAAATAACCTTATGATGTCTTCTGATTTTTGTAAAGGGCATCACGAAAAAGCGGCTGATAAACTCCTGGTTTATCTCATTGCCGCCGTTTACTCCCGGCATATGTAATTTTGTGGTAATGTGCGTTTCCACGTCCACCCTGAACATAGGGATAAAGCCATGATTTGTAAGCTCCTCTATAAGCTCCGTCTCCTGTCCTTCAAAGGCACCCTTATCCGTAAAATATCTTTTATATTCAAGATTTTTTAGTGCATATTTTCTCAACATAATGTATAAAAAATACAACATCAAAATAAATATTACTATTAATGTAAGTACCACTAAAAAGATAAATATTCCTTTTATAAAAACGCTGACATTACTAATACCATTACTAATACCGTTTGATCTCATCTGACTAAAACTCCTCCGTTGGTACAGGTATACTGTCTGTTATCTGCTCAATTACCTCAAGCTCTGCATTCTCCCTAAGCCTTTCGCTGTTTTTAAGAATAATTCTGTGTGCACATACATATGGAGCCGCCTTTTTAATATCATCCGGAAGCACATACTCACGGCCTTCCATTGCCGCCAAGCCTCTTGCAACAGATATTAATGCAAGACATCCTCTTTGGCTTATGCCAAGAATAACCCTGTCCTCCAGTCTGGTTTTTTCTGCTATATTTACCGCATACTCTATAAGACTGTCGGTAATGCGTATATTTTTTACTATTGTCATGGCATCTGTAATATCGCTCTTTTGTGCCACAGGCTCCAGCTCCTTAAGCACATCCCTTGTCATATGTGTTTTCATAATATCTATCATTGCCTCATGGTCCGGATATTTCATGGAAAGCTTTACGGCAAATCTGTCTATCTGTGCCTCCGGAAGCGGAAACACACCCTGTGTATCTATTGGGTTTTCTGTGGCTATCACTATAAACGGTGAATTTAGCTGATATGTCACGCCGTCTACAGTAACCTGACGCTCCTCCATAGCCTCAAGGAGACCTGCCTGTGTCTTTGGCGTGGCTCTGTTTATTTCATCGGCTATTAGAATATTTGAAAACACAGGTCCCCTTACAAATTGAAATTCGGAGGTTTTCATATTAAAAAAATTTATGCCTGTAATATCTGCCGGAAGTAAATCCGGCGTCATCTGTATTCTCTTAAAATCCCCGTCAATGGATTTTGCCAATGCCTTTGCCAGCATTGTCTTTCCGCTTCCCGGAACATCCTCAAGCAAAATATGACCTCCCGATATCATGGCTGCCATAACCATCTCTATGGTATCCTCCCTGCCTATGATAGCCTTTTTAATATTATCCGCTATGTTCTTTGCCAACTCCTTTACATCACTTACATTGCTTATTCCCATAATAATTTTCTCCTTTCCTAAATTGCCAATACCTTTTTGCTTTTAAAAATATAATGAAAAATTATAATAAAATTATTAAAAAATCATCAACAAGCTTATCCAAGTTCAATCTTAATTATTAATTTATTTTTTCTTCATAGGTCTCAAGAACCTGCTGTGCACCTGTATTGTATGTAACCACCAGCTTATATACATTATAATTCACACCGGATTTTGAAGTAACGGATGACTCTGTGTGTGTGGATACTATATATTTTGAGGAGGTACATTTTATCTTTACTACAGAGCCGCTTAAAAGCTCTATATTCATATACCCCAGTGAATAAGCCTTTGTGTCAGACTGTCCGCTGCTTGTGACTATCTGTCTTCTGGCTGTGGTTGTCTGTGCCGTATTATTTTGTGAAGGTCTGGACGAATTACCTGCTGTAGGCTGTGGTGAATTAGTCTGCTGTGGTGTGGCGGTATTATTCTGTCCGCTGCCATTGTTTACGGAACTGCCGTTTCCCTCTCCGTTATTGCTGTTATTATTGCTGTTATTACCGCTGTTTCCTCCGCCTGCGTTCCCTCCGTTGCCGTTTTCACTGTTACTGTTTTCATTGTTGCTGCTTACATTATTATTGTTCCCTGCATTACCACTATTATTTCCACCGTTATTCTCTCCACTATTACTATTGCCGTTTCCGACACCAGTATTATTTGTGCCGCTGTTGTTATTATTTGAGCTGCCATTAGCAGGCTGATTTATGGCAATGCTGTCTCCTGACGGCTCATTGTCAGTCCCGGTATTTTCCACAACACTTACTATAACCTTTATTTCCTTAGACTTATCTCCATACACAAACCTGTATACTGCCTCGTAGCTGCCAATAGTATGTATGTCTACTGCCGACGCATCGACCCACATTTGAAAATCCTCGTATTTTTCTGTGTTTGACACTTCAACACCTGTGGAATAATCTATTTCCTTTCCTACATATGTGACAATATTTTTTATGGAAATCTCCGGCTCCTCCTCTGTAAAATCTGCTATTCCTAAAGCCACTCCCTTTTCGTCACTGAAAGGTATATTTGTTTCAGGTGTATCAGGCGTATCCTCCTTGCCGCAGCCGGCAAGAAGAAGCGTAAACACAGATATTAATGCTAATACTGTTTTCTTCATATATCTTTTCCTCTCTGAATTTTAACCATATTATAAACAGGGCATTTAAAAATAATTTACTAACAGCAATGCCCTTATTTTAAGCATAGGACATATTATTTATACTGTATGGCCGCAGCCAGCTTCTCTGATGTATCTTTGTCCCTTAGCTCCTCCACAAGCACTAGTCCTAAATCTATAGCCGTTCCCATTCCTCTGCCTGTTATAATGTGACCGTCCTTCACTACCTTATCCTTCATTCTTACCTCTGCCCCTGTCAGACAATCCTCAAAACCCGGATAGCATACTGCCTTTCTTCCTTTTAATATGCCAAGCCTTCCGTACACCTTTGGAGCTGCACATATGGCAGCCAAAAGCTTTTTCTCCCTGTCAAAATCAAGTATGGACTTACATAGCTGTTCGCAGCCGTCAAGCTTGTTTGTTCCCGGCATTCCTCCCGGCAAAAAAATACCGTCATATTCCTCCAAGTCAATATCCTCTAAAAGCAAATCAGCCTCTATGGGTATATTATGTGTTCCCGTTACCCTTTTTAATGAGCTTATGGAAATCATATCCGTCTTAATATCCGCTCTCCTTAAAATATCTATAACTGCTAAGGCTTCTACCTCCTCAAAGCCGTCTGCCAGCATTGCCGCTATTTTCACCATTTTATTTTCCTCCATTTATTTTAAAATTTTGTAAATTCTGACCTTTTATGCCCCGCTTAATGTACTGTTGTGATATTTGCTGCTAAAGGTAACATCCTCACCAAACCAGTCAGGCGGAACAAAAACATTTGCCTGCTCCTCTGTCTCAAACTCCACCTCCGCAAGTATAAGTCCTTCGTGCTTTCCCTCAAATATGTCAAGCTCTATGGTATATTTTTCATAGGGTATAAGGTAACGCTTCTTTCTTATAATGCTTCCATCTGCCTTTGCTAAGAGATGCCCATACCCCTCACTTGTCAGCGGAAGATTATATTCCTCTCTCACCATAAGCCCTTTTGACTTGTAGGTCATATAATATTCATCATCTGATTTTCTCACTCTGATTACAGGCTCTGTACAAAGATATGCCTGTTCTATTTCATGATATGAATACTTATTATAACATATCGGCAGCTTATCCCTTTCTATCAAATATTTTCTTTCTATTTCCAATATTTTCACCTCATATATGCTTATTTTTTATCTTAAATTAATAAATAAATTTATTTATTAATTTAACAGCCGGCATTTATATTTTGGTTATATGCCCCTAAAAGCTTCTTATTTCATCCGCTGAGTCATCCGCTGACTTATCTATACTTTTTATGACAACATAATATCCATAATCGTCATTTACCTTAATAAACACCCTGTCTCCAACCTTTTTGCCAAGCACTGCACTGCCTATAGGTGATTCCGTGCTTATCATTCCCTTAAGGGAATCTTCTCTGATGGTGGTAACAAGCTTAAAGCTTTCCGTCTCGTCATCCTCCTCAAAGTAAAGCTCCACAATATTGTTAAGTCCTGCCTCATCCTCCCTTGATTCATCGGATATAATTGTAGCTGTCTTTATCATCTTCTCCAGATACCGTATGCGGCTTTCGTTTTTATTCTTGTCCTTTTTGGCAACATGGTATTCAAAATTTTCGCTCAAATCACCATGTGCCCTTGCCTCCTTTACCGCCTCTAAAGCCTCCTTTCTCACTACACATTTCCGGTATTCTATCTCCTGCTTCATCTTATTTATGTCACTTTGCGTAAGCTTATCGTACATTTTTTCTCTGCCTTTCCCATTATCTTTATATATAGTTTACAATTAAATTCATATTTTTTCAAGGATATGTCTTAAAACTCTTGACAATATATTTATTATTTTGTATTATTTCAAGGTATGAAAAATATGCGGATGTGGTGGAATTGGCAGACACGCTAGATTTAGGTTCTAGTGTCCCCGACGTGCAGGTTCAAGTCCTGTCATCCGCACTGTGGAAAAGTCCCAAGCTCAAGCTTTATATGTAGTTTTTGGGGCTTTTATTAATTTATTAATCTTTTATCCAATAAATAAAACGGAGGATATCTTATATGGAGGACTTTGGTTTTAATGAAATGCAAAGGCTGCAAAAAACACTGCATGACAAATACAAGGACAAATGGGGACCGGTTTCACCTAAAATAGGAAAGGATATGCTATTGTATCTTATGATTGAGTTAGGAGAAGCCGCTGATATTATAAAAAAGAAGGGTAATCGGAAAATCCTTGAGGATAAGGAGGTTCGTGAGCATTTTATTGAGGATCTGGCTGATGTGATGATGTACTTTAATGATGTTATGCTGTGCTATGATATTTCAGTTGATGAGTTAAAGGAGGTATATCGCAGAAAAAGCAAAAAAAATCTGAGTAGGTGGTAAGAACATTTCTTCCTCAGACAGACGCACTGCGTTAATCCGGTGTGTCTGCCGACTCTGCCATACCCGCATATATTAAATTTTCCGCCTATATTTATCCGCCCAATAAAACCGGGATTTTATCCTTTCAGCTAAAACTGTTTCATAGCCCCTATAATTCTTCTATTATTTTAATGGCAGTAACAATCATGTTTGAACGTACATTCTTTTGACTATCCCAATTTCGGGAGTTCCATTTTTCACCGCTTACATCATCACCTGCATAAAGTAATTGAGCTAAAGGAATATCATAATACTTAGACACTGCAAAAAATGCTGCTGTTTCCATTTCAACTGTTATGCAACCTTCATTTCTTCTTAGTTCAATCATTTCCGGCGTTTCTCTATACATAGCATCTGTCGTCCATGTTTTTCCGGTTGTATATGGTATTCCTAATCTTTTCAAAGTAGCGATAACAAAATCTACGGTTGCTTTATGACATTCCACTTCACGAGAAGGTTCTAAGTAATGATAAGATGTTCCCTCGTCTCTCACAGCAGAAATGGGAATGATAATTTCTCCCACTTTAGAACCTGTTTTTACGGAACCTGCACCGCCACATATAATAAATTTATTACACCCCATAGCGTGTAATTCTTCGATTGTTCCAGCCGCACCGGGTGCAGTAGAAAATGGCATTGTAATGCAAATTCTCTTTGCAGATGTACAATACTCATAAATAGGAATATCCAAAACTTCGGAATGAAGATATCCAATTACAGGAAGTTTTTTATCCTCTGCAAACTGATTAAGTTCTTTCCTGAAAAATGTTATAACACACTTGGCAGGAAGCGTTTTTTTCAAAAAATCTGTAGCCTTAATAATAGAATTCCTATTTGTGTCATATTCACAAACAGGATATTTATTCTTAATTATCATTTCTTACCTCTCCGCAAATTACTATTTATATAAAAATTAATGTTTCCACATTATCCGGGATGATAACTCTCCATTATTTCTTTTTGTTCTTAAGATATGTGGGTAAAATCTATTTTATATTAAATCTGTTTTATCTGCAAGCAATAATATTTAAAAATGGCATAATGATTAAATTGTATATATGCAGTTACTGTCTAAGCTTGAATTATAGTATATTGAAAATATAAAAACAGTTTACAATCAATCATTGTCAATATCATCCGGCTAGCTGGAAATAAAATGTAAATCTCCTGTATCCATACCCATCGCCATATTACCACCCATTCGCATTAGAAAATCTCCATCAGAATCTATTGCCATATTATCTGAAATAGTCTGTGCAAAATTTTCATTATCGTAAGTAAATGCAAGAACAAAACATACATACAAAAGAAAAAGCAACAGCGACAATAATGTATAGAGAGCTTTCTTCATTCTATCACCCCTCTGTAATATGTTTGATTCCATTGTACGAGTCATTCAATTTTTTTATAAGCCGGTTTATCTTACTATCCTCAGATTCCCTTGTTGTTCTGGCTATATTGGTAATGATTCCGGTAACAGCAAGCGTATCTCGAAAATGAATAATATTTCCATTTTCCTGAAAATCAACTTCTTTTTTCCAATAATCTCCACGATAACATCCATTATTAACAGATTCCTTTATCAATGATTTCAGTTTTTCTCTTGTATTCTCATTATGCTCAATGGATTTTTTCAATGCTGTTTCCAAAAAAGAACTATTGTTTTCAATTAGCATATCCAGTAATTGTGATATGTATGGGAACATAAATATATGCTTGCGTTTGCTGCCGTCCTTATACCTAATATTATCCCGAATTTCAAAAGGATCTGTGAAATAATTCAGCACTATTTCACTTGATCTCGCAATATGGCTTACCATATTTTTGTCATAATGAACATCAAAATCCGGACATCTACATGCCAAATAATGTGCTTTATAATATAATTCAGGAATTTCCCTTGCCCTCAATTTTTTTAACATAGATATATCATTGTAGTCTGCTGCAAACGATATAATATACATTCTAAGCTGATCCTCTGTTGCAAGCTTATACTGTAAATCATCCATTCCGGATCTACGTATAAAAACACCGTTCTCGCATTCCTCAAATTTAATACGCTGAATATTCGTTCCTGCACCAAATGTCATTACATAATCTTTATCTTGTCGGCTGTCAAACCATATGTAGTTCTTGTTTATCAAAAATTTCAAGAAATCATAATTGCCAAACATAATTGCATACTCCAATACAGTTTTTCCATATTCGTCCGTGTTAAGGACAGGTCTGTTCTTCTCCTCAATGTAGGCAATCCATTCAGCCTCATTATGTGATTGGGCAACGGTGTAATTCGTCATTCTATTGCTTTTAGGCCCGCCGCATTTTCCGGCACTTAATATTTGCTCAAAAGAAACATGAAGCAATTCTGAAAAGATTGGCAAATCATAAATCTGGATTGCTTTTGCTCCTTTAATTATTTGGGATAGACGGTTTGCCATTTTTTGTATATCTTCGTTAGCAGGTTTATTTATACCTTCTGTTTGAAGATATACCTTACAAAACTGTCGTTTAGACTTAAATTCCCGTTCAATTAATCCCGAAATATAATCGCCTATTTTCTGATTATCAATTTGATAGGACATTTTTATCACTCCTTCCAAAAATAGTATATAACATTTTCTTAACAAAGTATATCACGCATTTGCATATACAAAAAAATATATTCAATTTATAACCTTTATACAATATATGCTTTTTGCATATATTATTCATAACAGATGCCGTGTTTGTACTTTGGGTAAAAAGTACTTGAAACAAACCGTAACGATGTTATTATATTTTTATAAAAAAGGGGTAAAGCACCACTCCAAAGTGGATGCTCCTGAATTTGATGAATTGTCCTTACGGACAAAGCCTCTCTTGTGGTGCAGACAAGAGAGGCTTATTTTTTATGCTTGTTCCTCTTATTGAGAAAGGCAAGCAACGCAATAACAAAGCTGCCAAAGGCAATCAGCAAAGCTAATATACCGATAAAAATCTTGGGGCAACTGAATTACCATTTATATAATACATCTTTGCATATGAAAATGCCATCTTCTTCTAAACAACGACCACAAACCGGAATCTGTCATTTTCTTTCATCAGTTACGATATGTTCTATTCCAAAATGTTCTTTGCTTAGATAATCTTTCATAAAACTTGGAAATGCCTTATATTTGTCCAAATCATTTATCGGTATCCAGTGCATTTCTTCTTTCACTCCATAAGTTGTACTATTGCTGTGAAGTTCTTTCGTCCCTCTTGATTTCATTAGGAAATAGAAACTTATTTCATGGCAGTTTAATCCCTTTAAAGATCCACTATTCTCATTAAAAAAATTCTCATGAATAACCGCTAAATGGTCTATCTCATAATGCACACCCGTTTCCTCAAAGACCTCGCGAAGAACCGCATCGGCAGCGGTTTCGCCCATATGAACACCGCCGCCGATGGAATATAAGTAATTTTCATTCTCATTTCCTGCAAAAAGCACACAATCATCTTCTACAATGATTGCTCCTGCACGATATCGAAACCAATTACTTTCCTTAGTAAACCCACAATCATACATTTTCAATCTTAAAACCTCCCTAAATCCCGATTTGTTAATTTTATACTATCATAGTATACTACAAATCTTCTAAATTGACTATAGAAAATAGTCATCTGTTTTTCAAACTTACATTTGTCAATCCGCATATTCTAAAAATTTTTTAACGCTTTTTCTTTGGATTGCCTTCAAAAATTATATTTAACTGCCTGCTGCTTGGAAGCTGCTGCTCACTTTTATTCAATAATCAGCTTTATACATCCTTCCTCTTTTTTATTATAGACATGCTTTCCAACTATGTCCAGCAACGATTTTATATCCTCAATATCTGCACCCTGAAATTCCAAGTAACATACAGAATCGCTTTCTTCATTTTCCCTTTCATAGAAATCATGTACGGATACACAAAATCTATCCAAAATATCCTCCAACGGATACTGAGAAATGTCACTTGGACCTGTCCCCTCATCATATTCCGGTTCCTGTACAAAACTCAATGATGTTACATAACAATCTTTTTTCATAAAATCATCATAAGTCCTGTAAATATTATCTGATACCTGAATATATCCGGACTCTTGATACTTTTCCGGTAAATAAACACTTATGTCTCTCATTTTGTAACCTCCATCAAATACTGATTTTCTTTATAATTTTTAATATATCATACTATACTTCACCGCCTATTTCAAGCACCTCATCCCAATAAGGGACCGTCGTATAAAGGGAATTTCAGGCTGCAGAGCGGTCGGTTTCCTCTTAGGCAGGCGGTTAAATATAATTTTTGAAAGCAATCAGTCGAAAACGAGTTAGAAATTCATCAATGTGATACCGTC
>N._stephensi_703_cecum__coassemble_101_pt1 | contig 14675 bp, 13 predicted proteins | sample N__stephensi_703_cecum__metabat2_low_PE_004 | metagenome-assembled genome bin N | reverse complement strand
ACATACATATCAGGTGATACGGCAAAATTCACAATCAAGGTAACAAACAAAAACAATTATGATGTAAGTGATTTTGAGCTTGCATATACGTTGCCTATGACGGGAAACTTTAAAATTAACTCGTCAGATATACCGAAGAAAATTGATTTAATCAAGGCAGGCGAGACACAGGAGCTTACATTTTCAACAGAGGTTGTAAGTGATACGGAGGCACCGGCAACGGGAATCAGCCCTGTTGTAATAATAGTTATAGCAGCGGTTGTTGTAGTAATAGTAGTTGTAGTTGTACTTATTCTCTTAAAGAAGAAGAAAAAGACTGCCGCACTTATGATGGCAGGAGCACTTCTTGCAGGTACGCTTGCAGCAGCACTTACACCATCAAAGAATGTGCAGGCTGAGGATAAGAAGGACAGTGACTATAAGAGAGTTTCAGTGCATGACCCTTCTATAGTAAAGGATCCGAGTACAGGTACATACTATATTTTCGGTTCACATCTTGCATTTGCAAAATCAGAGGATTTAATTTCATGGAGCAGGGTTACAACAAATGTGAATACTGATTATAACGATCTTTTTGGCGACATATGGAAAAGCTACAGCTCTACGCCTGAAAACAATGTTTTGTACAGCAATACAGGTTCAAATTTGTGGGCTCCTGATGTTATTTGGAATGACACCATGAAAAAGTGGTGTATGTACATGAGCGTAAACGGAAATAACTGGCAGTCTGTAATAGTTCTCCTTACGGCAGACAACATTGAGGGACCATATGAATATGTAGGCGGAGTTATGTACTCAGGCTTTGCAGGAAATGAGCAAAGAATTGCAATATCTGATGTAAGGCAGGTACTTGGAGAGGATGCTAACCTTAGCAGATACGGCACAGACCCGATTAATTCTTCAAGTGCAAAGGTAAATGCCATTGACCCTAATGTGCAGTTTGATGATGAGGGAAATCTCTGGATGACATACGGCTCATGGTCAGCAGGTATATATCAGATAAAGCTTGATACTGCTACCGGACTTAGGGATTACAATTATACATATGAGCTTGCAGCAGGAAAGTCAGACCCATATCTTGGCTACAGGATTGCAGGAGGCTGCTATAATTCAGGTGAGGCTCCATATATCTTAAAGACAGACGACTATTACTATTTCTTTATAACCATAGGAAACCTTGAAGCATCAGGCGGCTATAATATGAGAGTATATCGTTCTGAAAGCATAAACGGACCATATCTTGATGAAAACGGAAAATCAGCTATAACAACATCATTCCAGGCTAGTCTTGGAGGCGGATATAGTACTGAGCAGCTTGCAACAAAGACAGACAAATATACATCTCCGCTCGGCATAAAGCTTATGGGTGCTTACAGAATGTATGGTGTTGCAAGAACACAGGTAGCACAGGGACACAACTCAGCCTTTGTAGATGATGACGGAAAAATGTATGTAATATATCATACAAGGTTTGCCGGTTCAGGCGAGGGACATGAGGTAAGAGTTCATCAGTTGTTCCAGACAGAGGACGGCTGGCTTGCAGCAGCACCGTATGAGTATTCAGGAGAAACCTTAAAGGATGTTACTGCAAAGGACGTAACAGGAACATATGACTTTGTGGTTCAGAGACAGAATCTTACATATGCTGCAAACGCAACTCCAAATGAGGGAGAAAGCTACTGGACCTCTACTTACAAGACCATAACCGTAAATTCAGAAGAGGTTAAGCTTACCATGCGTGCAACATGGAAGGAAGCAGGAGAGAAGGTAACTGACAGCAAGGGCGTGGTATACGCTATGGATGTCACCCTTAACGAGGACGGAACCATTACAGGCGACTACGAAGGAAAATGGGAGCTCACAACCGGTGCAAATGTCAAGATGACTATTGACGGAGTTGATTATACAGGCGTATTTGTTGAACAGCAGAATGAGCTTACGACAAGAGATATGACCATGACTTTCACGCTTGTAGGCGGAAACCAGTGTGCATGGGGTGCAAAAAATCCTGAGAACAACTAAAAATATAAAAACAACACAAAAAAGGTTATTAAAACAAAAAAAACTGTTGACGAACAAAAATATTATGATATAATGGTGTTTGTGCAATAAAAAATACCCATACAGTTGTATTATGCACAAAACTGCAACTGGAGGGAGGTTAGGTGTGAGACTATGTCAAATGTAATCGTTAAAGAAAACGAAAGTTTAGATAGTGCTTTACGCAGATTCAAAAGAAACTGTGCTAAGGCTGGTATCCAGCAGGAGATTCGTAAGAGAGAGCATTATGAAAAGCCAAGCGTAAAGCGTAAGAAAAAGTCAGAAGCTGCCAGAAAACGTAAGTATAACTAGCAGATATAACGTGTTAAAAAAGCTGTTGTAAAATATAATTTTACGGCAGCTTTTTTAAATTATGGGAAATTACTCTAAGAAATTTTTGTAATATGGAAAAACGGAAATTCATATAATGAAAACAAAAACGGTAGCGGCAATGAGACATAACAAAATGACTGAGGCAAAAGAAAATGTGGTGGACAGACTTGGATTGCCAAAGGATTTGCTGCTTGGTGCCATTAACATAGAAATTACAGGCCAGTATGAGGTTTATGTTGAAAATTACAGCTCCATTATAGAATATACGGACAGAGTGATAAAGATAAGGGGAAAGGGCGTAAGCGTAAAGATAGCCGGAAAAAATCTGGTTATAGATACCTATACAAAAAATGATATGTGCATAGTCGGGATAATAAAGGAAGTGATATATTACTAAAAATCTGAAAAATATAATAAATAATGTGATGAATTTATGATAGTATGATAAATAATATGATAAATCAAAGCATAATAAAAGCCTTGAAGGAATAAAAGCTTTAGCTTGGGGAGGAATAATGTATGATTATCAGGCTGTTAAACTACATATTCGGTTATATTGCGGCGGAGGTGTATGGCGAGAAAAAGGAAAGATTTATAAATCTGGCAAGGGGAAGGCAGATATCAATATGGAAAATAACTGATATAGAGAACGGCTACAGGTTTAAAATGTACGCAAAGGATTTTAAGCTTTTAAAGGACATATTAAGAAAAACAGGAATGAAAATAAAGATAAAGGAAAGGTATGGACTGCCTTTCCTTTTATTTAAGTACAGAAAAAGAAAGGCGTTTGCACTGGGAATAATAACAGCGTTTGCCATATGCTACGGAATGTCGCTGTTTGTGTGGGATATTTCTGTGGAGGGAAATTATTCCTATACAAAATATGAAATACTGGATTTCCTGGAGGAAAATAATGTACGTCACGGTATGAAAAAGACCTCTGTTGACTGCGAGACAATAGAAAAGCAGATAAGGAATAACTATTTTGATATAACATGGGTATCGGTAGAGCTAAAGGGAACAAGGCTTATAGTGCATATGAGGGAAAATTTTGACGATGCGGGACTAAAAAAAGAGGATTTGACAGAGTATGAGGAGGGACGGGGCTATATGCTTGTAAGTGATAAGGATGCAGTTATTGAAAGCATTATCACGAGAACAGGAAAGCCTCTGGTAAAGAAGGGACAGCAGGTGTCAGCAGGAGATGTGCTTATAGACGGAAAATTCGACATACAGGGAGACTATGAGGAGTATATAAGGACAGAGTACGTACGTGCCGATGGAGATGTATACGGACAGGTGGTTTACACCTACAATGAGGAAACAAAAAGAGAATATATAAATAAAAAATACACCGGAAACGAAAAGACCTATACAAGGCTAAGGCTAAATGATAATTCCATAGAGCTTGGGATAGGAGGCATAGATTACGAGAAATATGACAAAATAGAAGATGAAAGGCAGCTATCCATATCAGGTGATTTTTATGTTCCGGTGTATATGGGGAAAATCCTTTATAGGGAATATGAAAATGAAAGCCTTATGTATACAGATGAGGAGCTTAAAAGCATGGAGGAAACAAAATTATCATATTTTTTGGAAAATTTGTTGAAAAAAGGTATTCAAATTAAGGAGAATAATGTTACAATAGAGATTGGTCAGGATGGGGCAGTATCAAACGGGTATATAATTACCATAGAAAAGATAGGGGAGCTAAAGCCTGTGCCTGATAATGAACAGGTAACAGAGGAGGTAACAGACAGTAATGAGTGAGATAGGAACACTGGCGGATATAGACGGACAATATGTTAAGGCTGTTTTCGGACATATGGACCGCTATTTAAAAAAGATAGAAAAAACTCTCCACGTATCAGTTACATACAGGGAGGAAAAGCTGAATATAGTAGGCGGTGAGGTTAATGTAAAAAGGGCGGCAGACGTGATAGAAAGCCTTGTGGAGCTAGCAAAAAAGGACAGTGAAATAACGGAGCAGAATGTTGACTACGCTTTGTCTCTTACCGTCAGTGACAGCACAGAGGTTTTGCTTGAGCTTGACAATGATATAATATGCCGCACAATAAACGGAAAGCCTATAAAGCCAAAGACCTTAGGACAGAAAAGGTATGTTGACAGTATAAAAAAGAACACCGTAGTGTTTGGAATAGGACCTGCAGGTACGGGAAAGACATATCTTGCTATGGCTATGGCGATTACGGCATTTAAGAACAATGAGGTAAACCGCATTATCCTTACAAGACCGGCAATAGAGGCAGGAGAAAATTTAGGCTTTCTTCCGGGAGATTTGCAGAGCAAGGTTGACCCTTATTTAAGGCCGCTGTACGATGCCATTTATCAGATAATGGGTGCAGACGCTTATCTGCATAATTCGGAAAAGGGACTTATAGAGGTGGCACCCCTTGCATATATGAGAGGAAGAACACTTGACAACGCATTTATTATACTTGACGAGGCACAGAACACCACGCCGGCACAGATGAAAATGTTCCTAACCCGTATAGGCTTCGGCTCAAAGGTTGTAATTACGGGAGATATGACCCAAAAGGATTTGCCAAAGGGTACTGCATCAGGACTTGACATTGCCGTAAAGGTTTTGAACGCTATAGAGGATATAGATATTATGCGTCTTACAAATGAGGACGTTGTAAGGCATCCGCTGGTGCAGAGAATTGTCAGGGCATATGAGGAATTTGAGAAGAAACGGACGAAAAAGAATTAAAGTTTTTTAATTTCAGGCATAAGCCGGACAGGTATAATAATAAACAAAATACAATATGAGGGAATGAGGTAAAAAATGACAAAGAACAGAAAAATGCTTATAAATACGGCATTATATATTTATATGGCGGTTATGACATTTGCCCTGACATATTTTTCATCAAAAATATGGAGAAAAGGGCTGTGGGAAAATGAAAGGTTTACGGTGGTGGTAGTGTCATCATCAGCCTTTATTATACTCCTTATGGCAATGAGCATGAAGATAAAGAACATGGTAAGTCTGCTTATATACTATCATGGAATAGTGATTTCAACCGTACTTATGATGCTTATTCCGTATGAATTCAGACCGATAATGGCAGTGTTTATGATAATGACACTTATGGCAGGAATTGACACAGGACTTATATGTGCCCTAAGCATATCAGTGGCAGTCTCATTTTTATATGGAGCCGAGCAGGAGTTTTTGTACGGAACGCTTATTATAGGAGCCTTTTCATGCTTTGTGGCAGATGCGGTTAAGAATAAAATAAAATTTATCATAAGCAGTATAATATTATTTTTTGTGACATTCTTTATAAACGGAGTGTTCCAGTATTACAGCACGAATATTTTTGATTATAAATTTGCGGGAATTTCCCTTACATCAATAGCAATATCCATGATACTTTTTATTAATGTCTACGCCCTGATAAAGCCAAAAAGCGTAGAGCCTTACATAAGAGAGTCGTCAGAGCCGGTAAGGGATATAAAGGCAAAATCCATTTCCCTTTACTACCACTCACAGGAGGTAGCGGAGTTATCAAAGGCAGGGGCACAGAAAATCCAATGTAATGAAAGGCTTGCATATGCAGGGGGACTTCTTCATGACATAGGAAAAACCATGCCGGGTGATGACAGCATAAAGACGGGACTAATCATTGCCAATAAATACGGAATGACAAGGGAAATTAAGGCTATTATAGTGGAATACGACGGAAAGCACCGTCTTCCGTCATCTAAGGAGGCGGCACTTGTTATGCTTGCAGATTCCGTAATAAGCTCCATAGAATACTTAAAGGCAGCAAATAAGGATGTATCGGAGAAAAAGATTATAGATAACGTATTTAATGTAAGGCTTTCCACAAAGGCATTGGATAAATCGGGCTTGTCTGTATGTGAGCTGTCAGAGATAAAGAGTGCATTTGAAAATTATTTCAATGTGTAGCAGTGATTTTACAAAAGGAGAGAAAAATGAGCGTTGTCATAGAAAAAGAGACTGATTTTAAGGTTGATTTTGATTTGGAGGAGCTGGTATTAAGTATAGCAGACAAATGCCTTGAATACGAGAAATGTCCATATGAAGCACTTGTATCGGTTACATTTACGGACAATAAGGGAATAAGGGGAATAAACAATGAACACAGAAATATAGACAGTGCTACTGACGTATTGTCGTTCCCAATGATAGAATATGAGAGGGCAGGAGATTTCTCTTTTTTGGAAAAGAATGAAGCCATGCTCTGTGAGTATTTTGAGCCTGAGACAGGAGAGCTTATGCTTGGGGATATTGTTATATCTGTAGAAAGGGCAAGGGAGCAGGCGGATGAGTATGGGCACAGTCTAAAGAGAGAGCTTGGCTTTCTTGTGGCACACAGTATGTTTCATCTTCTGGGCTATGACCATATGGAGGAGTCAGAGCGGGAGGATATGGAAAAAAGGCAGAGAGAGGTATTAGACAGTCTTAGGATAACAAGAAGCTGAAAGGTCAGGTTTTAGTATGAGCGGTAAAAAAAATAATTTTCTTGTACAGGGAAGCATACTTGCCATAGCGGGAATTCTTACAAGAGTAATCGGAATTATATACAGAATACCTTTAAACAATATACTTGGAGACGGAATATCTGCATATACCATAGCCTATGATATATATTCACTGTTTCTTCTCATATCGTCGCTAAGCCTTCCGCTGGCAGTATCAAAGATAGTTGCAGCAAGAATGGCGTCAGGACAGGTAAAAAATGCGGCAAAGGCACTTAAGGGAGCAATGGCAATAGCCGTAGCCATAGGCTTGACAGTAAGCGTATGCGTATATCTGTTTGCAGATAAGCTTGCAGGCTTATGGAAGTTTCCGTCAGCCTCACTTGCACTTAAGATACTTGCACCTACTCTGTTTATTATGTGTATATTGGGAGTATTGAGAGGCTTTTTTCAAGGGTTAGGTTCAATGATTCCTACGGCAATATCACAGATTTTTGAGCAGATAGTAAATGCAGTGGTAAGCGTGCTTGGAGCGTATCTTATGTTCAGGGCAGGAGAGGGACTTGGAAAAACCGTAGAATACAGTGCGGCAGGCGGAACAATGGGAACACTTGCGGGAGCAGCGGCAGCACTTATGTTTGTTGTCTTTGTATACATGATTTACAGGCAAAATTTCAACCGCATGATGAGAAGGGACAGAACCCATGCTGCGGAAAGCTATAAGGACTTGGGAAAGGTGCTTATGGTCACCATTTTTCCTGTTCTGTTAAGCACTACAATATATAATATAAGCAGTATTTTGGACAGTGCCATATATGGAAATATTATGACTAAGGTATTTGGATTTACGGAGACACAGTATTCGCCATATTGGAGCATATATTCAGGGCATTACAGACTGCTTACCACCGCACCCATAGCCATAGCGTCAGCACTTTCGTCGGCAGTGGTCCCAAGCCTTATAAGGTCTGTTACCTTAGGTGATTACAGGCTTATGAGGAATAAAATAGAATCCTCCGTAAAGCTTACGACTATTATAGCCATACCCTGCGGCATAGGTCTTTCGGTTTTGGCAGACCCGTTTATTACACTGCTGTTCGGAAAGGGAAGCCTTCACAGTGATGATGTGCTTCTTATGAGGCTTGCAGTGTTTGTGGTAATAGGGTATTCCTTTTCAACCATAACAAACTCCATATTGCAGGGCATCAATAAAATGAAGCTCCCTGTTATACATTCAGCCATAGCGTTGGGGACACATTTATTTATACTTGCAGGCCTGCAGCTTTTAAAGACGGACGTGTATGGCGTGGCGATAGCAGATATATTGTTTTCTGTAACAGTGTGTATATTAAATTCCCTTGCAATTAAAAGATATACAGGCTACAGGCAGGAAATCAAAAGAACCTTTATTCTGCCGCTTATCTCGGCGGCGATAATGGGGGGAGGCTGCTTTCTTGTCTACATTGGAATGAATAAGCTTATGACACTTATAAGCTCATCACGTACGCTGACGGTGGCTGTTCCTGTTCTGCTTGCGGTAATTGTGGCAGTTTTGATATACGGTGTGCTGCTTATGGCATTTAAGGTGCTTAAGGAGGAGGAAATAAAAATGTTTCCGATGGGAGGAAGACTTGTAAGGCTGTTGAAAAAAGTGAGATTACTTTGATTTTAAAAAAATTTTATTGTATAAAATTATATTTATATGTCCATAATGTCAGAAGAAATGGAGGCATATATGGGCAGATTAAAATATATTATAGGCCTTCTGGCAGGAATACTTTTTATAGCAATGTATGTACTTGGCTATAAAATGGCACAGAGCTGGGAGAGTGAAGTTATTACATTTGAAGGGCAGACTGTGGCTGCCGATAATCAAAATCAGATGCTTGTAAAAAAGAATACAATGTATACGCTGGAGACCTACTACAGCGATAAGGATGAGACAACCACCGAGAGCCTTAGCATGCCTGTAGAGCTTATAGGTCTTGACAGAAATCAGGTAATAGATTTTATTGAAAGCAATAAATCGTATTTTGGGGAGGCAGACAAAAATATATTAAATGTTATGCTCCTTTCATTTTCCGATAAGGAGATAGTAATACGCAGAAACGTGGAGGAGGCGGAGGAGGAGACGACAAAATATAATTTTAATGCCGAAGTCTCAAAGTATTATGTTGTTTTAGAGGAAAACGGAGTGGTAGTATACAAGGAGGATAAATCTACCATCTATATGGAGACAGGCATTACAGCCGGTGAAATGGACGAGGAGATGGTGGCAGAGCTTAAATATGGCGTGGCAGTAAAGAATATAAGCGAATTATACAGATTTTTAGAGAGTATCACATCATAGGAGAGGAAAAATGAGTGATAAGAACAGAAGCGTAACAGTAGTGGGAGCAGGTGCATCAGGCATGGTAGCAGCCATAGAGGCGGCAAAAAGAGGCATGGATGTAACGCTGCTTGAGGCAAACAATGAGACAGGAAAGAAAATATATGCTACAGGCAACGGAAGATGCAACCTGACAAACAAAAAAATGTCGGAGGCGTACTATAGAAGCCGCAATATTGACTTTGTTAAGAAGATAATAGACAGCTTTGGATATAAGGAAACCATAAGCTATTTCAGGGAATTGGGTCTTTGCTTTAAGGACAGGGAAGGCTATATATATCCACGCTCAGGTCAGGCGTCCTCCGTAGCCATAGCGCTTTATAACGCTTGTCGGCTTTATGGGGTACATATTGAATTAAACAGTCCCGTAATATCCATAGAAAAAAGTGAGGATTTTTTTATTATAAAAACCCATAACAGGGAATACAGGTCAAAGGGGGCAGTGCTGTCCTGCGGAAGCCTTGCAGGCATCCCAAAGGGAAAGCAGCTAAAAATAAACGGCTATGATTTAGCAAAGAGCTTTGGTCACGGAATGATACCTATAGTGTCCTCACTGACAGGCATAAAATGCGGAAATTCAGATTTTTACAGGGCTGTCTCCGGCGTAAGATGTGACGGAAAAATTGAGCTTTGGATAGATGACGGCGGCGGTTATCAGATGGCAGCATGTGACGAGGGAGAATTGCAGCTTAGCGATTATGGGGTTTCGGGAATCCCTGCGTTTCAGGTGTCAGGCTGTGCTGCTTATGCCATAAGGGAAAAGAAAAATGTGCAGCTTAGGATAGACTTTTTGAATAGCATGACTGTGGATGATATTATCGCCATGATAAATGAAAAAAGGGAAAAAAATAAAAATATAACTGTATTGCAATGCTTTATAGGAGTAATAAACGATAAGCTTGCCAAAGCCCTTATAAATGAGGTAAATACTGATGCAGATAAAAAGGCGTGTGATATTGACGACGGATTGATAAAAATGCTGGCGGAAAAAATAAAATCCTATACAGACAGAGTAACGGGAGTAAAGGATTTTTCATCATCACAGGTATTGGCAGGAGGCATAAGGCTTGATGAATTTAAGATGACAATGGAATCAAAGCTTGTACCTGAGCTTTATATGACAGGTGAAATGCTTGATGCAGACGGAATGTGCGGAGGCTATAATTTACAGTGGGCATGGGCGACAGGCTACATAGCAGGAAATCATATACTTGAGAGAGGCTGAAAAATGATAAGGATAAACCAGATAAAAATGAAGCTGACAGAGGGAGAGGACAGGCTTACGGAGAGAGCGGCAGCACTTTTAAGGCTTAAACCGCAAGAGCTATGCTCCGTAAAAATCGTAAAAAAGTCCGTTGACGCAAGGCATAAGCCGGACATCAGGTATGTGTATTCGGTAAACGTAACGGTAGAAAATGAAAAAAAGATAAGTAAAAGCGTGCTTAATAATAATATTTTTTTTACGGAGGAAAAAAAGTATTCTATGCCGGAAGCCGGAGGTGAAAAGCTCCCTGAAAGCCCTGTTATTGTGGGAATGGGTCCGGCAGGGCTTTTCTGCGGATATTTTCTCGCAAGGGCAGGCTACAGGCCTGTAATAATAGAGCGTGGAGACAGTGTAGACAACAGAAAAAGGGCGGTGGAGAGCTTTTGGAACGGAGGAGAATTAAACCCGGAATCAAACGTCCAGTTTGGAGAGGGAGGAGCAGGTACATTTTCGGACGGAAAGCTTAATACTGTTGTAAAGGATAAGGACGGAAGGCACACAGAGGTTTTAAAGACATTTGTAAAATTTGGTGCAAAGGAAGAAATATTGTATGTAAATAAGCCTCACATAGGAACTGATGTACTTTGCGATATTGTAAAAAATATGCGGCAGGAGATAATACGTCTCGGAGGGCAGATAAAATTTAACACAAGGCTTACGGACATTCACACGGAGAATGGGGAGATTAAGTCAATAACAGTTAAAAAAAATAATAATTTTAATAACAGCAGTGATTCTAATGACAGCAGTGAAAATATAAGCTGTCAGGTGCTTGTTCTTGCATTAGGACACAGTGCAAGAGATACCTTTGAAATGCTTTATGACAGAAAGCTTCATATGGAGCCAAAGGCATTTGCCGTAGGAGTGCGGATTGAGCATCCACAGAGTATGGTAAATGAGAGAATGTATGGAGCTGAGGCACATGAGCTGCTACCTGCTGCTGATTACAAGGTTACATATAATACGCCGGAAAAAAGAGGCGTTTATTCCTTTTGCATGTGTCCGGGAGGCTATGTTGTAAACGCCTCCTCAGAGGCAGGAAGGCTTGCAGTCAATGGAATGAGCTACAGCAGCCGTGACGGAAGCAACGCAAATAGTGCCATTATAGTTACGGTTACGCCTGACGATTACGGACAGTCCTCACCTCTTGACGGAATGTATTTTCAGAGAAGCCTTGAGGAAAAGGCCTTCAGAGAAGGGAATGGAGCCATACCGGTGCAGAGGCTTGAGGATTTTGAGAAAAATCTGTGTACGGAAATGCTTGGAAGCGTAAAGCCTATGATTAAAGGAAAATACAGCCTTTCAAACCTCAGAAGCATATTTCCCGAGTACATAAACAGCTCCCTCATAGAGGGAATACACGGCTTTTCAAGGCAGATAGAGGGCTTTGATATGCCTGACGCCCTGTTGAGCGGTGTGGAGAGCCGCACATCATCTCCTGTAAGAATAAACAGGGATGATAAGCTTGAAGCAAACATAAAGGGAATATACCCCTGTGGCGAGGGCGCAGGCTATGCAGGAGGGATAACAAGTGCCGCAATGGACGGCATAAGAGTATTTGAAGCGGTTATGTCAAAATATTCGCCTTTACGTAAGGAATAAAATGTAGTATACTTATGTGGGCATAAAACTTATATACACGAGGAAAAGAAGCATGGGAAACAGAAATTACATAAATGAAAAAAAGAGGATTGTAGTAAAAATAGGCTCCTCCTCCCTTACGCATAAGGAGACAGGCGTTCTTGACTTAAGAAAGCTTGAAGGCCTTGTAAGAGTCCTTACAAATATGAGAAATATGGGAAAAGAGGTTATTCTCGTATCGTCAGGCGCTATAGCTGTGGGAAGAAAAAAGCTTAATCTTACAGGAGCCCTAACCTTAGCACAAAAGCAGGCATGTGCGGCAGTGGGACAGGCACAGCTTATGATGGTATATCAGAGGATTTTCAGCGAGTACAATCAAAGCGTGGCACAGCTTCTCCTTACAAAAATAACAATAATAAATGACGTAGGAAGGACAAATGCCATAAACACCTTTAATGAGCTTCTTAAGCTTGGTGTAATACCTATCGTCAATGAAAATGACACCGTATCCACCTATGAGCTGGAGCAGCTTATAGAATTCGGCGATAATGACAGGCTTTCGGCTATAGTGGCGTCACTAACAAAGGCAGATTTGCTAATTCTTCTGTCAGACATTGACGGGCTTTATACAGACGACCCTAATATAAACAGGAAGGCGCACTTTATAGAGGAGGTGCCTGTTATTGACAGCAGGCTGCTTGGTATGGGAAAGAGCACAAGCTCAAGCACCATCGGCACAGGCGGCATGGCTTCAAAGCTTGTTGCGGCACAGATTGCAACGTATTCAGATACGGATATGATTATAGCAAACGGCGACGATGTACATGTTATAGAAAGAATTATGGACGGAGAAAATATAGGCACATTGTTTAAGGCAAACAAAAATGAGTCTTTTGATGTAAAGGAATTTTTATAATTATGAATATTAGAATAATAAAAAATGCCCATAAAATAAAAGGACATCTTTACAATGGCAGCTTTATACTGGAGAAGGAATATGAGCCCTCAGAGTATGAGGGGATAAATTCCGTGAGGTATTTTATATATAAGCCGGAGGAGAACGAGCGGACAGAGCTTCTCTCCGGAAAAAAGAAATATGATATATATAAGATAAAATGCCTCGACAGAACAATTAACAATCTGTATTTTACCACAATTACAGATACTGACGGCGGCAGTCAAAGCATTACCATGTATAAATATAATATAAGCTCAAGGGATATTGAGCCTGTCTACAGCACGAAGGACCATATAAGCGAGTACAGCAGCTATAAGCGGACAAAAGTGTTTGTTTTAAATGACTTTTATATGCTTTTCCAGAATGAATATATAAGATACAACCTTACGGAAACCTATAGCGGCTACTTTGAATTTGACCAGTTTTTGTACTGCATAAGGGATGAAAAAAGGGTGATTGTGGCTGACGACAATTTAAGGGTAAACGGCATTGAGGATATTAAGCTTTTTGACAATAACAGGTGTATATTAAAGACAGGCTTTAATCTTATTACAGACAAGCGGTATGAAAAAATGGAAAAGAACGAGGTGTCCCTTGAGAAAATAAGCTTTGTAAATCTTGGGCAGCTTGTCAGCGATATACTCCTGTCAAACGGAAATATAGTGACAGACACCATAGACCAGGCATTTTATACTGAAACCTTTCCCTATGCCGCAGTAAAGGGAAAATATATAGTGTATTCTAAGGTGGAATTGGAAAACCATCAGGAGCAGGTTATATTTTATAATATAGAGACAAAGGAGACCACTACCTGTATCAATCAGAACATATACGGCGAGGAGGATTTGGCGTGGAGCTATGTCATCGGACAGACGCCATATATAAGGCTTAATGCAAAGGACGAAATCAGATTTTACAATCTTATAAAAAATAAGGTTGATATAAGCTTTTCTAAGGAGAAGAAGGTTGAAACCGTAGTGAACGATATGTTTATAGTGACGGGAATAAAAAAGCGTTTTATCGGAGGGGAGAAGCCCACCATAGCCGTCTACAGGTACCCTGATTTAACGCTGCTTCACCAGGAAAAGGGGGAATATATGGGCTGCATAGCAACTGACAGAAGCAGCGTATATATTCTGAAAAAATGATGCTTATACTGTAATAATTACAGTATAAATATTACAGTGTAAACATTTATACTGTAAACATTATGTTGTATTGACAGATATGTTGATTATATAAAGGCGGAACAGATTATTAAAAAATGGAGAATGTAATTATTTATGGAAAAGATAGATTTAGACAGAATAAATGAGCTTTACAAAAAATCAAAATCAATTGGTCTTACTGAGGAGGAAAAGGCTGAGCAGAAAACCTTGAGAGAGGCTTATGTGAGAGCAGTCCATAATAACTTAAGAGGTACGCTTGAAAACATCAGCATTAAAAATCCTGACGGAACGGTTACAGACCTTAAGGAATTAAAGAAAAAAACGAATGTTGAAAAAGGAGGGAGTTATTGATAAATGGCTAAACAGAATATATATGATAATGAAATTTTTTTTGAGGGATATAAGAAGATTAGGGATAATGCGTTGAATGCCAATAATTTGTTTGAAATACCGGCTCTCTTTTCC
>N._stephensi_703_cecum__coassemble_100_pt1 | contig 14828 bp, 13 predicted proteins | sample N__stephensi_703_cecum__metabat2_low_PE_004 | metagenome-assembled genome bin N | reverse complement strand
CGTAGTGCGTCTGTCTGAGGAAAGGCTGTTCTTTAGCCTTTCCGAGTTACGCACGTAGCTTAGAAGGTGGCGGTATCGCATTGATAGAATTTCTTACTCGTTTTCGACGCTTTCAAAAATTATATTTAACCGTCTGCCTAAGGGTAAACCAACCGCCCTGCTCCCTGAAATTCCCTTTATACGACAGTCCCGGACTATATGCAAAGAAATATTCTATCAAATGTACAAATCCCAATTTGACTTAAAAACATACGTCCGCCGGAAAAACAGCCTGCTTCTATCTTACATCCTTCATACTAAAGCTGATTCTTCCCATCTTATCCTTACCTGTGCAGACTACCTTCACTACGTCACCAAGTGTAAGCACATCCTCCACACGATTAATCCTCTCATTGGAAATCTTTGAAATGTGGACCATTCCTTCCTTTCCCGGAGCAAACTCGATAAATGCACCAAATTCCTTAATGCTTATTACCTTGCCTTCAAATATCTGACCCTCCTCAAAGTCCGTAACAATAGTTCTGATATATTTTATGGCCTTATCCATCATAGCCGGGTCTGTTCCGCATACTGATACTGCACCGTCATCGGTAATATCAATCTTAACGCCTGTCTCATCTATAATGGCATTGATTGTCTTTCCCCTCTGACCTACAACATCACCTATCTTTGATGGGTCAATCTGGATTTGTACAATCTTTGGTGCATATGGGCCGACCTCAGGTCTAGGAGCAGAAATAGCCTTGCTCATGCAGTTTTCCATAATAAACATTCTTGCTTCCCTGCATCTTGCGATAGCACCCTCAACAATGCTTCTCGTAAGACCATGAATTTTAATATCCATCTGTATAGCTGTGATACCTGCGTCTGTACCTGTTACCTTAAAGTCCATATCTCCGAAGAAATCCTCAAGTCCCTGTATATCCGTAAGGAGTACATAATCGTCGTCTGTATCTCCTGTGACAAGACCACATGAAATACCGGCTACCATTTTCTTTATTGGCACACCTGCCGCCATAAGTGACATACAGGATGCACATGTAGATGCCATAGATGTGGAACCGTTTGACTCGAAGGTCTCTGATACGGTACGTATTGCATATGGGAACTCCTCCTCGCTAGGGAGTACAGGAATAAGTGCTCTCTCTGCCAATGCACCATGACCTATCTCTCGTCTTCCCGGACCTCTTGAAACCTTTGTCTCTCCTACTGAATAAGACGGGAAATTATAGTGGTGCATATATCTCTTTGATGTCTCGTTTTCATCAAGACCATCCAGCCTCTGAGCCTCTGAAAGAGGTGCAAGTGTACATACGTTGCATATCTGTGTCTGACCTCTTGTAAACATAGCAGAGCCATGTACTCTTGGAATAATATCTACCTCTGCCGCAAGCGGTCTGATTTGTGTAAGCTCTCGTCCGTCAGGTCTCTTGTGGTCCTTAAGTATCATCTTTCTTACTGTCTTCTTCTGGTACTGATACAATGCTTCAGGTATAAGAGGAAGCCAGTCCTCATTGTCGGCAAATTCCTCCTCCAATTTTTCTCTTATAACTCTGATATTTTCTTCCCTTACCTGCTTTTCGTCTGTAAATACTGCTGACTCCATCTCTAAAGGAGTAACTTTTTCCTTCATTTTAGCAAATAATTCCTCAGGGATGGCACAGCTTTCATATGTGTGCTTTGGCTTTCCTACCTCTGCCACAATCTTGTCTATAAATGCAATAACCTGCTGGTTTATGGCATGTGCCGCATATATAGCCTCTATCATTTTACTTTCAGGCACCTCATTTGCACCTGCTTCTATCATAATTACCTTTTCCCTTGTAGATGCTACGGTAAGCTTAAGGTCTGACTCTACATTCTGTGAAGCATTCGGATTAAACACAAACTCTCCGTTGATAAGTCCTACCTGCGTGGTTGCACAAGGACCGTCAAAAGGAATATCCGATATAGCTACAGCTATAGCTGAGCCAAGCATAGCAGTAAGCTCAGGGCTGCACTCAGGGTCAACTGACATAACCATATTATTGAGAGTAACGTCATTTCTGTAATCCTTTGGAAACAAAGGCCTCATAGGGCGGTCAATAACTCTTGATGTAAGGATGGCATTTTCCGACGCCTTTCCCTCTCTCTTGTTAAAGCCTCCCGGTATCTTTCCGACAGAATAAAGCTTTTCCTCATACTCTACGCTAAGCGGGAAAAAGTCAATTCCCTCTCTTGGCTTCTCTGACGCTGTAGCAGTAGATAATACTACAGTATCTCCATAGTGCATAAATGCTGCTCCGTTTGCCTGCTTAGCCACTCTGCCTATATCTACGGTGAGAGTTCTTCCGGCTAATTCCATACTAAAACTTTTGTACATATTTCTTCCTACCTTTCATAATACATATATTTCAGGCAGAAGACCGAAAACACTAAAAAAAATGTCTCCAAAGTGCGGCACAATGGCGGCACGCTTTTTAGTGGTCTCGGAATTCTTCTTCTGCCTTTTAACCTAACAATAGACAAGGCTGTAGCCCTGTCTATTGAAAAATTAACCTTTAAAATTACTTTCTGATGCCTAACTTCTCGATTAAGTTACGATATCCCTCAAGGTCTGTCTTTTTTAAGTAATCAAGCAGACCACGTCTTTTACCAACCATCTTAAGCAGACCACGTCTTGAATGATGGTCCTTCTGATGTGTCTTTAAATGGTCTGTAAGCTCCTGAATTCTAACTGTTAGAATGGCAATCTGTACCTCCGGTGAGCCTGTGTCCTCCGGTGTTCTTCCATATGTCTTGATTAATTCAGCTTTCTTTTCCTTTGATATCATCTTTATATCCTCCTAAATAATATAATCGCGATACACATTAGTTTCGGTCGGAGTGTCCGCAAACCAAGTATACGCTTTATGTGCAGCAGACAAATCCGGTAAACAGATTAATCTGCTATAAGCACTGAACAAATATACCATAAACACATTAAAATGTCAATTACATTATTTAAAAAAGGATGACATCTATAGATGACATCCTTTTACTTATATAAAATTATTTTACATCTTTTTTATGGAATAACTCTTACAGCAAAGCAAGGAGTTACAAAGTATGCACTTCCTATTCTTATGCCGCCCGATGGCGTAGAAGCATGAACAATCTGTCCGTTTCCAATGTATATAGCAACATGTCCTATCCTGCTGCCATACTTGTATACCATAATATCTCCCGGCTTAGCTGCCGTATATGGTATCTGTGTACCTACATAAGCATATTCTACTGAGCTTCTTGGAAGGCTGTAGCCGAAATGAGCAAATATAAGCTTTACAAAGCCTGAACAGTCTGTGCCGTTTGTAAGGCTGTTGCCTCCGTATACATAAGGATTTCCCAAAAACTGCATTGAGTAATCTATCAAATCCTTAGCAGTCTGTGAAACTGTCTGATCTAAGGATGATGTATCAAATGTCGGTCCTGTATAGCTGCTTCCGCCTGTGCTTCCCTGTGCAGTCGTATTGCCTACCTTAACCTCCACTATCTCAACTGCCGTAGGAAGTGTGTATATTTCCTTTACATAATCTGCTGACACATAACCCGTAAGGTTATTTATATCAATCTTATACCAGCCGTTGCTCTCATTCTCAAGTATGTCAAGATATTCGCCTGAGTTGACCTTCGTTGAAACGCTGCACTCTGTTGACGGCTCCTGCCTTACGTTAAGAACATCTGCGGTAACTAAAAGCTTTGTCTCCATAGTCTCCATAGCCTTTACGTTTGCATCATAGCCTGTCAATATGTAATCAGATGATACATAGCCTGTAACATTGCCTGATTTTATCTTGTACCAGCCGTCAGCCTCCTCAATTATTTCACAGGCTGAACCGCCGGGCATTTTTCCTATTATCTTATTGCTTGTACCGGCACCGTTTCTCACATTGAGATATGATGTAACGTTTGACACGCCAAGATTGGTATAGCCCTCTATAACCGAGCCCTCCGGCACATACTTTGTAGCCACGTCCATATCCTCCACCGATGCTGAAGCATCGTTTGTATTCACTGTGGCATTCCTTAAGACCTCTGACATACCTGCTACGGGTATGGCTGTCTTTCCTGTACTGTTATTAAGCTTAGAGCTGTCATTTGTGCTTCCTACAAGCGATAATGAAAGGGATGACAACATAACCTCCCCTGAATACTCAGGTGCATTGGCTACTGTTACCGTAAATGACGATGCTTCTAAAACCTTTGACACATCTATAGAATCATCTTTTTTCTGTGATGGGATTATTGCATTGATTCCTATTGCAGCTGCTGCAAGTATAATAGCACTTGCTACTGATTTAGTTTTTCTCATGTTTTCCTCCATTACATGTGCTGTGTAAAACATTTGCCTGAAATAGTTTATCTTTATTAAATTTTGTTAAATTTTTATTACTTTTATAACAAAACCCAAGTCAAATTATAACACTTTTTATCAGAATGTCAACCCTTATTTCAAATCATTTTTTCGCTGATCATTTTTTCGCATCATTTTTTTTGCAAAAATTTTTTCGGGGTGGTAATTTTTCTCTCCAAAAGCATTAATTTTTAATTTATAACCATATTCCGGCATTCCTCTTTATCCCTTATAAGCTGATTTCTCAGTTCCTCCATGCTGTCAAATTTCATTTCAGGCCTTGTAAATTTCACAAGCTCAAGCTCTATGATTTTTCCATACAAATCTCCGCTGTAATCCAAAAAATACGTCTCTACTCCAAGCTGCTTTTCCTCTTCCTTTACAGTAGGCTTATATCCGATATTAGTTATTCCCCTGTAACAGCAGCCGTCTATATTGCAAAGGCTCACATAAACTCCATAGGGCGGAATTATTTTTTCTTTTTCAGGAATAATGTTGGCTGTAGGTGTATCCATAAGCCTGCCTATCCGGTTTCCACAGACAACTCGTCCGGCTATTGAAAACCTGTGTCCAAGCATTTTCCCTGCTTCCTCAAGCCTTCCTTCCCTTATAAGCTCCTTTATGACAGTGCTGCTTATAATCCTTCCGTTTTCAGACAGCATATCCGTTACCTCTGTCTCAAAGCCATACTCTGCTCCGCACATTTTTAAGGTGTCCGTGTCGCCTGTCCTATATTTTCCAAACCGAAAATTTTCACCGCATATGATTTTTTTTACTCCCAGCATATCTACAAGAATTTTTTTAACAAATGCTTCCGCAGACATATTCAATATACCTGAATTTAAGGGATATACTATTATTATATCTATTCCTGTTTTTTCATATACAAGCATCTGCTCCTTTTCCGTAAATATTTTTTCCTCGCATATACTCTTATCTGCATATTTGGGGTTTCCTGAAAAGGTAAAAATCAAGGATGTATAGCCTTTATTTTTCTCCCTTACAAGCCTCTCCATAATATTTCTGTGCCCTCTGTGTACACCGTCGAACTTGCCCAATGCTATGACTGTATTCTCCATATGAAGTTTTTCTATCTCATTGATATCCTTTATAATTTTCATTATAATTCAATCCTCATTTCTGTATACACACTCCGCCTCATTGTAAGACGGCTGCTACAAAAATAATTTTTCCGGCTTAAGAAGACTGTCTCTTATTTTGTATATTCCGATAAATGCCTTTTTAAAATCGTATACCCTGTAACATTCAGTATTGTCATTTATCTCAATATTATCTATCATTTTTACAGGTATTGGATTTCCATTATATAAAAGCTTATTCAGGCTTTCTTCTATATATATACTTTTTAAGCCTTCAAATGCTTTATCTGTTGGAATTATCCTTTCATCAAGGATTCCCCTTTGCAAAAAATCCTCCACCTGTGACAGGGTATAGGCTGTCTCCTTTTCAAATGCTCCTGATTTTACTCTCTCAAGAGACGTCATACATCCGTAGGTTCCCAGCTTAAGTCCTATATCATGGCAAAGTGTTCTTATATATGTTCCCTTTGAGCACTCTACCTCCATGCTTATATAGGGATAATCTATACTAAGATTTTTTATATCAATAATTTTGACGTTTCTTGGCTTTCTTTCTATTTCCACACCCTCCCTTGCCAGCTCATAAAGCTTTTTTCCGTTTATCTTTATGGCACTGTACATGGGAGGTATCTGTGAATATTCTCCTATATATGACATTACCGTATCACATATAACCTTGTCTGTTACATTCTCTCTAAGTGACCATACGTCTGCCACATATGTAGTTTTTCCCGATATATCCTGTGTATCTGTTGATTTTCCCAAGACAAATGTTGTCTTGTAGGTCTTTTCCCTGCCGGTAAGCATATCGCACAGCTTTGTTGCATTTCCAAGACATACCGGCAGCACTCCCGTCGCATCGGGATCAAGTGTTCCTGTATGGCCTATCCTTTTCTGCTTTAATATGCCTCTTAGCTTTGCCACCACATCATGTGACGTAAAGCCCTTTTCCTTATATATATTTATAATTCCATTATACATCCTAAAGAACACCCTTTTCCTTAAGCTGCTGTTCTATATGCTCAAGGAGATTATTTACCACATCATGCCTTGTTCCCTTAAGAATACAGCCGGCTGCCCTTACATGTCCTCCGCCTCCGAAATAACCTGCAACCACATTACAGTCCACGTACTTTTTTGAGCGAAGGCTTACCTTATATTCAAGAGGGGAAATTTCATACATAAATATTGCCACGTCCACTCCTGCCGTCAGCCTGAGCTGCTCTACTATGCCTCCCATCTCCTTTTGTGAGACACCGTAAAAGTTCATTTCAGACTCGGATAACGCTGAATAAATACATTTTCCGTTAAGTAACAATATACTTTCAAGCAAAGCTCTTCCAAGAATCTGGTTTTGAACATAGCTTTTTTCATAAAAGCCTTCATCTATAACAGAAGGAAAATTCACTCCCTTGCTCATAAGCTTACCCGCTATATTCATGGTATGCTCAGAGGTGCTTTCATATTTAAATACCCCTGAATCATGTACAATTCCCGTATATATAGCTGTGGCTGTGGCTGTTGAAATTTTTTCCTCCTCCAGCATATCATACAGCACCTCACAGGAGGAGCTTGCAGATGGAATAACATGGTTTACCATGCCAAATTTTGTATTGCTGACATGATGGTCAATACACAAGGTTTTTTTAGCCTTGACATACTCCTCACCTGCAATTCCCATTCTTTCAATATTGCTTAAATCTATTGCTATAAAAAGGTCAAAATCCGTATCCTTTACGGTATTCTCCACCTTATCCATAGACTTAATATAATCAAACCTTCCCTTAGGCTCCTCCATATAGACATGTGTCTCTATATCCGGATAATTCTCAGTTATATACAGATACAAGCCCATACATGAGCCTGCACAATCTCCGTCAGGTCTTATATGACCTGCTATACCAAGCTTTTTTACTCCCACAAGAAAATCTGCTAATTTTACGCATGCTTCTGCCATAATAAATCCTTGTCCTTTCTAAAATATTTGACAGCTATTCCTCATCTTCCTTTGGCACTTCCTCTGTCTCATCCTTTTCGGACAGAGTTCCATTTACCTCGTCTATAAGTCTTGACATATTTACGCCATATTCTATGGATCTGTCAGGCACAAAGGTAATCTGAGGCGTGTTCCTGAGATTTATGGAGGCTGCAAGCTGTCTCCTTATATATCCTTCCGCACTTTTCAGCCCCTTTATGGTATTCTCCTGCTCCTCACTGCTTCCAAGCACACTTATATATGCTTTGGCAAATTTTAAATCAGGAGTAACATCCACAGCAACAACACTTGTCATGGTGCTGATGCGTGGATCCTTTATCTCATTTCTGATAATATTGCTAAGCTCGTGCTGTACCTCAGCATTTACTCTTATATTTTTTATACTGTTTTTTCTCATTTTACCCTGTCCTTTCAATTACATTTTCACAGCTTAAGCATTTTTACAAAAGCCCGGACCGGCTATGTGAGCAGACATTATATATTAGCGTGGTACCTCCACCATAATATACGCCTCTACCTGATCTAATTCCTGAAGCTCGTTAAAGCCTTCAAACACAAGACCACATTCATAGCCTGCTTTAACTTCCTTTACATCATCCTTAAATCTCTTAAGTGACGATAAAGCTCCCTCAAACACCTGTTCTCCTTCTCTGGTAATTCTCACGCTACAGCCTCTGGTAAATACGCCGTCAAGGACATATGAGCCTGCAATAGTACCGACTCCCGAAGCCTTAAACAGTTGGCGAACCTCGCCGTGACCGATAATCTTTTCCTCATATACAGGATCAAGCATACCCTTCATGGCTGCCTCAACATCCTCTATAGCCTGATATATAACTCTGTAAAGCCTTATATCCACATTTTCCCTGTCGGCAGTGTCCTTTGCCTGATTGTCAGGTCTTACGTTAAAGCCTATGATAATGGCATTTGAAGCTGCCGCAAGGCTTACGTCCGACTCGTTTATGGCACCTACTCCGCCATGTATAATCTTTACAACAACCTCGTCATTTGAAAGCTTTACAAGGCTTTGCTTTACTGCCTCCACTGAGCCCTGAACATCTGCCTTTACAATAATATTAAGCTCCTTAACGTCACCTGACTGTATCTGCGTAAACAGGTCATCAAGAGACATTTTGCTCTTTGCCCTTGCTCCCTCAAGCAGCTTTTCCCTGTCCTGTGAAATAAATGTATCTGCAAAGCTTCTGGCTTCCTTTTCATTTGCCGTAGCCACAAATACCTCTCCTGCATTCGGCACATTGTTAAGTCCCAAAATCTCCACAGGCTTTGACGGACCTGCTTCCTTTACCTTGTTGCCCTTGTCATCAAGCATTGCACGAACCCTGCCGTAGCATGAGCCTGCTGCCACCGCATCGCCTACCCTAAGGGTACCCTTCTGCACAAGAACAGTTGCCACTGAACCGCGTCCCTTGTCAAGCTTAGCCTCAATAACAATACCTCTTGCCCTTCTCTTTGGATTTGCTTTAAGTTCAAGCAGCTCTGCCGTAAGAAGCACCATTTCCAAAAGCTGCTCAAGACCTTCTCCCGTCCGTGCCGAAACAGGTACAAAGGTAGTGTTTCCTCCCCAGTCTTCGGCAAGAAGCTCATATTCCGCAAGCTCCTGCTTTACCTTTTCAACATTTGCACTAGGCTTATCTATCTTATTTACTGCTACTATAATCTCTATACCGGCTGCCTTTGCATGGCTTATTGCCTCAATGGTCTGAGGCATAACTCCATCATCTGCCGCCACCACTAAAATCGCTATATCAGTAGCCTGTGCACCACGCATACGCATGGCAGTAAACGCCTCATGTCCGGGTGTGTCAAGAAATGTAATATTTTCACCCTTGCACTCTACCGTATAAGCACCTATATGCTGTGTAATTCCACCTGCCTCACCTGAAATTACATTTGTATTTCTTATGGCATCAAGAAGCGAGGTCTTGCCATGATCTACGTGTCCCATAACACACACTACAGGATTACGCTTAACCATATTGCTCTCGTCTTCCTCGTCCTCCTTTAAAAGTTCCTCAATAACATCAACCTTTTCCTCTTTTTCTGCTATGATGTCATAATCCATAGCTATCTCCTCTGCCTGCTCAAACTCTATCTCATTGTTTATGGTCACTATCTGTCCCTGTAAAAACAGCTTCTTTACAAGTGCTGACGCCTGTATTTTCATTTTGGCTGCCAGCTCACCTATAGTGATGATTTCCGGTATTGTAATCACCTTGATTTCCTCTTCCTTTGGTTCAGCCTTAGGCTGTGGTTTTGGCTGCGGCTTTTGCCGGTTATTATTGTCGTCCGGCCTGCCATTATTTTTCCGGTTATTATTTCTGCCGCCGGCTCCGCTGTTCTGAGGATTATACACCTTTGATATATGCTTTTCCTTCTGTTTTTCGTTTGACTGCGGAGTTTTTCCGCCTTTGCCTTTACTGTTATTATTGCCGTTGGCGTTACCGCTATGGGTGCTGTTGCCGTTATTACCTGCATTTTTATTGCTGTTGTTCTTGTTTTTATTGTTATTGCTGCTGCCGTTACTGTTATTATGGTTCTTATTTTCCTGTCTGCCGTTTACTTTCACACCTGCCGGCGGAAGGCTCTTCTTTTTCTCCGGTCTTTCCTCTGACTTTTTCTTACTTCTGTCCGCGTCCCTTTCCACATCCCTTGAGCCTTTTTCTGCTGCTTTCTCTGATTTTTTTTCAGATTTTTCTGCTGTCCTTTCTGATTTCTTTTCAGCCCTTTCAACAGCCCTCTCACGGTTTGCAGGCCTTTCCTTAGCAGCATTTTCCGGCTTATAGGCTTTTTCTAAAAGCTTACTTTTGACAAGCTCCGTCTCCTCCTCATTGAGGGAGGAGGAGGCTGTCTTTCCCTCTACTCCGTTTGCCTTTAATACTGCAATAATTTCTTTATTCTCTTTATTTATCTGCTTAGCTAAATCATATATCCTTATTTTTGTCATAGCATTACCTCCATACTTAAAAATTGTTTCTCTAATGCTTTTTTAAATCCTTCGTCAAGAACAGCCACACTTGCTCTGAATTCCTTTCCCATAAAATGTCCAAGCTCTTCCTTTGTGCCATAAAAGTAAATAGGTACAGTATAATAGGAACACATATTGGTAAATTTCTTTTTTGTATTGTCTGACGCCTCCACCGAAATTATAACCATCCGTGCCTTGCCTTCCTTTACCGCCTTTTCTACCGAAAACTCTCCGCCTGCCGTCTTTCCTGCCTTCGTGGCAAGCGATATCATTGACAATACTTTATCCATTACATTCCAGCTCCTTTTTCAGACTGTCATATATATCCTCTGAAATCACTGTCTTAAGCGACCTTTCAAAGCCCTTCGTCTTTCTTGCCTTATCAAAGCATTCTGCAGAATGACATATATATGCGCCACGTCCGTTTTTTCTTCCTGTCATATCAACAAAAATTTCATTTGTATCTGTCTTTATGACACGAATCATATCCTTTTTGGGTTTCATTTCACCGCAGCCTGTGCATTTTCTCAAGGGTGCTTTATAACCTTTTTGTGGTTGACCCTTTGGTGGTTTTTTAGTATTCATCGCACTCATTAAGCTATCTCTCCTACTCCTCCATTGCCTGCTCCGGCTCCATTGCTTTTCCCAACTCTCTTGCCTGGCTTTCGCTCTTTATATCTATCTTAAAGCCTGTAAGTCTTGCCGCAAGTCTTGCGTTCTGGCCTTCCTTGCCTATCGCAAGGGACAACTGGTAATCCGGCACAACTACACTGGCTGTTTTTTCCTCGTCATCTGCCACCACAGACACTACCTTTGCGGGACTTAAAGCATTTTCTATAAGTATGGCAGGGTTTTCGCTCCAATTTATAATGTCTATCTTCTCACCCCTAAGCTCATCAACTATGGCGTTTACCCTTGAACCGTTCACACCTACACATGCTCCTACAGGGTCAACATTCGGGTCATTGCTCCTTACGGATATCTTGCTTCTTGAGCCTGCCTCCCTTGAGATATTTACTATCTCGACAATGCCGGCTCTCACCTCGCTTACCTCAGCCTCAAAAAGCCTTTTTACAAGCTCCGGATGTGTTCTTGACACTACGATGCGTGGTCCCCTTGTGGTATTTTTAACCTCAACCACATAAAGCTTTATTCTGTCATTTGGTGAAAACCTTTCCGTCTTTACCATTTCATTTTCACTAAGCACCGCATCTGCCTTGCCTAGATTAATGCTTATGCTTCTGTCATTTATACGCTGTACTATACCTGTTACAATATCCTTTTCCTTGCCATAATATTTGTCAAAGAGTACCCTTCTCTCCTCCTCACGAATGGTCTGTGTAATGATATTCTTTGCATTCTGTGTGGCTATACGTCCAAACTCCTTTGATTTAACCTCCACATTTACCACATCGCCTGTTTTATATTTACTGCTTATCTCCTGAGCCTGCTCAAGTGAAATTTCAACAGCCTTATCCTCCACCTTATCTACTACTGTCTTTTCGGCAAAAATAGTAAAATCCCCTGTCTCCCTGTCGATGTTTACCTTTACATTATCTGCCTTTCCAAAGTGATTTTTATAAGCGGTGATAAGGGAGGTCTCTATTGCCTCAAGCATTACCTCCTTGCTTATATCCTTCTCTCTTTCCAACACATTTAATGCTTCAATTAATTCTCTGTTCATTTTTTCTTTATCCTCCTAAATTAATATAATATGCAAAAATTAATGTTAAAAATCAAATGCCAGTCTTATAAGAGCTATCCCTGCTCTGTCTAAGATTATCTCCTCACCGTCTGACGATATGGTTACCTGACTGTCTGTATAGCTAATCAGTGTACCTTCAAAATCCTTCTGCCTGTTTACCGCCTTATAAAGCTTTACCTCCACCTGTCTGCCGATGCTTCTTTCAAAATCCTTAGGCTTTTTAAGAGGCCTTCCAAGTCCCGGCGAGCTGACCTCCAATATATACGCCTCGTCAATAAAGTCCCTTTCGTCCAGCAAATCGCTTACTGCCCTGCTTATAAGCTCACAGTCATCTACATTTATTCCGTTTTCCTTATCTATATAATACCTTAAATAATAATTTCCGCCCTCCCTGACATACTCTGTGTCAACCAGCTCAAAATTATTTTTTTCTATTAAAGGCATTATAAGCTCTTCTGCTTTTTTTTCATAATCATCCTTCTTTGACATTTAATCCCTCCAAATTATGATTAATTTTTTCAAATTAACAAAGAGTGGACTTTACGCCCACTCTTTACCAACAGTTACCATATCACTTTACCAATAATAACATCATTCTATTTTTTTTGCAAGTGTTTTTTTTCTTCGGAAAATTTCCCTGAAAAATTTCTTTCTACAGACTTCTCTATAGCCTGCATTTTCTCCATAGAAAGCTTTTTCTCCATTTTTATCTTATGCTTTACCCTTCTTCTGTAATAGCGGACTGTCTTCCCAAAGTAAACATTTATCTCCGCTCCAATAAAAAGTATATACATACATATATATATCCACAGCATCATAAGCACTATAGTAGTAAGACTTCCATAGGCATAGGATTTCCCTGCAAAATTATCCACATACAAGGAATAAAAATACGAAAAGCCCATCCAGCCTACCGCTGAAAACAATGCTCCCGGCAGGTGGTTCATAAATGTATATTTTTTATCGTCAATAAGCTTATACAGCCCTATAAACAGCAGTGTAAGTATAACCGGAACATATAATATACGCATTCCGATAATCCACTCTGCCAAATCATACAGTATAGGTATATGCTTTTTAAAGGCTTCAACCAGTGTATTTCCAAATACCACCATTACTAATGACATCACTATTCCCACCACAAACAATATGGTATAAAGACTGGCTATAAGGCGGAGCACAAAATAATTCCTGTTCTCCTTTATGCTAAATACATTATTCAGTCCCCTGATAATAGTCAATACTCCCTTAGAGGCTGACCAAACCATAAAAACAGCCGTAAAGGATATAACCGTTCCGCTGGTTTTTTCATATATCTCCCCTATAAGTGTTTCCGCTAACGGCTTTAAGGTTTCAGGCATAACGTTTGATGCGGCACTTAAAAGAAATTCCTCCGTAACAGGAGTGTATCTTATAATGGAAAACACTAACAGCAATAAGGGAAAGGCTGATATTACTATAAAGAATGCAGACTGTGTGGCATATGCGGATACATGGTCGTCATTCAGCTTTTCCGTAAAATCATATATAACCTTATATACCTTTTTTACAAAATTTATCATTAAATACATCCTTATTATTTATTTTTTCTTATAGACACTATATCCTCTTTTGTTATGGCAAAGGGATAATTTTTCAGCTTCGACTCGTTTGAAAGGATAATATCGGCATTTTTTTCAAGGATTTCATCCGGTATTTTGGTTTCTCCCAATATTTTATCAAGATAATCTTCAAATGCCTTATTGCTTTCAAATCCCAACAGCCTTAACGCCTCGTCTGCTTCCTCTCTGTCCTTATAAATCCTTACAAATCCGCCAAGATACATTCCTACTGCCTTTCCGTGAGGCATTCCCATCTCATACGTAAGCATATAGCTGAGTCCGTGAGGAAGCGATGTTCCTGTGTGGGTAATAGAAATTCCTGCCACCATAGAAACATACATAAGCTTAGTATAGTCTTCTTCCGTAATTTTATCCCCAATAAGCTTATCCTTAAGCTGTCCCCACATAATAAGCCCCTCACGGCTGTATATTCTGTTTAATTCATTTGAGTTAGTATTCAAATAGCTTTCAACAAGATGTGCAAGTGCATCTGTAGCAGTATTTACAATACAATCCCTGCCTGCAGTGCCTAAATATTTTCCGTCTATAAGTGCAACCGTAGGATATATTTTGTGGCTTATGCTCCTTTTTGTCCTTTGCTTATGGAGTGTAAGTATAGAATATGGTGTAACCTCAGAGCCTGTACCACAGGTGGTAGGTACACATGCAACAGGTATATATCCAAGCGCCATATTTTCATATAATACATTTTCATCCTTATCAGGGTTTGCAATCATCAGTGCTATAGCCTTAGCTGCATCAAGAGGCGAGCCTCCGCCTATGCCTATCACGAAATCAACATTCTCCTCCACACCCTTGTCACGAGCCTTCATAACTGTTTCTACCGATGGATTTTCTTCTATATCATCAAATATAGTATATGAAATATTCCGGGATTTCAGTGCTTCCTCCACATCCCTCAGGGAACCATTTTCCCTTGAGGAATGCTTTCCTGTAACTATCATTGCCTTTGTACCCATAAGCGCTAATTCATTTGAGTGATTTCTGACACAGCCTTCCTCGCTGAAAACTATGGTTGGCATAAATAACATCATATTACTGCTCTCC
>N._stephensi_703_cecum__coassemble_99_pt1 | contig 14898 bp, 9 predicted proteins | sample N__stephensi_703_cecum__metabat2_low_PE_004 | metagenome-assembled genome bin N | reverse complement strand
AAAATAATATGAGTAACAGTTCATTAGTAAATTATACAAAAATATCACCAAACAGTACAAACCCAAGAAAGAACAGTATTAAAAAGATAACCATTCACCACATGGCAGGAAACTTATCCGTTGAAAGCTGCGGAGATTTATTTGCAAACTCAAACAGACAGGCATCCGCTAACTATGGAATCGGTAGTGACGGAAGGATAGGACTGTACGTTGAGGAAAGCAACAGGGCATGGACAAGCGGTAATGCCGATAATGACAATCAGGCAATAACCATTGAGGTAGCTAATGATGGAGGAGCAGATACCGACTGGCATGTAAGTGATACAGCACTTGCAAAGCTGATTGACCTTTGTACTGACATATGTAAGAGAAATAACATAGGCTCACTTAACTTTACAGGAAATGCAAATGGCAACCTTACCATGCATTGTTACTTTCAGGCTACGGCATGTCCGGGACCTTATCTTAAGAGTAAATTCCCGGACATCGCAGATGAGGTTAATAAGAGGTTGAAAGCAACTACTACAAGCAGCAATAATGACAATTTTACAACACTCTACAGAGTACAGGTAGGAGCTTATAGTGTAAAGTCAAACGCAGAGGCAATGTTGGAGAAGGTAAAAGCAGCCGGATTTGATACATATATGGTACAGACTAATAATATGTATAAAATACAGGTAGGAGCGTATAGTGTTAAAGAAAATGCGGATGCCATGCTTGCAAAGGTTAAAGAAGCAGGATTTGATGCATTTATTACTACAGAACAGGGAACTGCTACACCAAGTACAACAGCAGCAGCACCAGTAAAAGAAATAACTGTAGGAAGCACTGTGAAACTTAAACAGGGAGCCAAGACATATGATGGTATTAATCTTGCAAGTTTTGTATATGCAAGAAATCACGAGGTCAAAAAAATCAATGGTGACCGGGTAGTTATTACATATCAAGGTACAGTTGTTGCAGAGGTTAGAAAGTCTGATTTAACTTTGGCCTAATGGTTATTAAGTTTATGTAATACATAGAACATTTAAGCAAGGAGAATAAACAATGCAATTAAAATGAAGTTCAAGCATTGTTTATTCCTCTTTGTATTGAAATTAAGTAATATCAAGTTGCATAAATTTAAATTTACCGTAAAAACAGTTTATCAGAGAATTGATTTTTTATGGATAAATATGATAAAATATAAAAATTGTAACAATAAAAAATGACAAGATTTAAATAATTACCTGTATAACAACTATGGAGATATACATGATGGTATAATGTCTATGTTGGAATCTTTGACGAAAAGGAAAATTAATCAATAAAATTGTACAATTAAAAAGAGGATAAACAATGTTATTGGATTAAAAATCAAGTCAAAGTTTATTCCTCTTTTAATTGTCAGAAGTGATATTTTGTAGCACAAAAACCAAATTAAATAGTAACAAATTAGCAACAAAGAAACCCTAAAAGGTTTAAAATACAAGGTTTGAAGATAAGCAAATCTTAAGAAAACCTTAAACCTTTAAATACTTTATTCTTAAATAAATATCTGTCATAATAACACTACATCATAAAACATTTTATGATGCAGCTTCAGGGAGGAGAACGGTAATGTACAACATACTTATATGTGATGACGAAAAGGATATAGTGGAGGCACTAAATATTTATCTGGAGGGAGAGGGATATAAAATATATAAGGCATATAACGGGGAGGAGGCAGTTAATATTACAGACACGGAGCAGATACATCTTGTGGTTATGGATATTATGATGCCAAAGATGGACGGCATTACTGCAATGGCAAAAATAAGGAAGAATAACAATGTGCCTATTATACTGCTTACGGCAAAGGGTGAGGACACAGACAAAATACTGGGGTTAAACATAGGGGCAGATGATTACGTGACAAAGCCATTCAATCCGGTGGAGCTGATTGCAAGGGTAAAGGCACAGCTTAGAAGATATATGATGCTTGGAGGAGGAAGGTCTGAGGGAGACAATATATTAAAGGCCGGCGGCGTGATGCTTGATGACAATGCCAAAGAGGTGACTGTCGACGGGGAGAAAATATCACTGACGCCGACGGAATTTCAGATACTTAAGCTGTTTATGAAAAATCCGGGAAAGGTATATTCGCCGAAGGACATATACAGGGAGGTATGGGAGGACACTCCCTTTGGCTCTGAGGGAACAGTGGCGGTACATATAAGACATTTGAGGGAAAAGATAGAGATAAATCCCTCCGAGCCAAGACACTTAAAGGTAGTGTGGGGACAGGGCTACAAGCTGGAGTGATTTTTAAGCAGGAAGCTTTTATAAGAAAAACAGACAGAAAGGAAATTGCAGCTTCAGTATATATATTAAGAGGGGATGCAATATATGGGTATAAGCAATGAAAGGAAAATTCAGAGGTAAATGGTTAAAGGCAATATGCTTCATAATGGCAGGAGTCTCGATGGCTGTAACATTATGTGCATCAATAGTTTTTGCAGTGTGCATATGCAATGGCTTTACGGTGACGAAGGACTTTAAGATAAGTGGGGATGACAGAAGCTTTAGGGAACAGGCACTATACAATCTGGCGGAGCAGGAAAGGAATATTGTTCTGAATGAAATGTATGACAGCCTTTTATACAATAATGTCTGGGATTATTCACAATATGTGAAAAGCTATTCAAAGGAAAACAGCAATTACTTTTTTGAAATAAGACCGGTGGATGACAGTCTTCCCGTAATGATAAACTATTATGAGAGAGATTATCAGTATAAAAATACGGAAAATATCCAAAAAACGTATTATGAGTCTGAAATGTTTGTTTATCCCTATAGCCTAAGCAAAATAGTGGAGGAATGGCGTAAGAAATATAAGGAGGAATACGGAAGCAAAAAAGAGGCAGCCCTGTCAGATGACGAGATAATAGCTGATATGAGTATAAGGGCTTGGAGGGATGACACCATTTACGCAGAGGCTATGTATGTAGAATTAAATATAGATTTATCATCCGACAGCGGCTTTATGGAGATGAAAAAGGAATTTGAACGTGAATATATGTCAAAGGAATATAGCCTTAGAATAAGCGACATTCAGTATGATATGCAAAATGAACAGCTTATATGCGACTATGAAGTGTCTGGCATCATTGATTTGGAGTATACGGAATATGTCAGAAGTGAGCTGACGGCTAAGGACGTATTTTATAATTCCCTGTTTCTGAAATACGGAGATATTATTGAGAAACATACAGTGAAGGCACTTATTGGCGGTGGTCTTGCTTTGATTGCTTCAAGCATACTGTTATTTATTTTGGCAGGAAGAAGGGATGCTAAGGGAAATGTGGTATGCGGCAGAGCAGAAAAGATACCTCTTGAGATATTAATAATTATACCTGTCATATTAGCAGTATTGCTTGCATCATCTTTGTATGGAATAGGAGAAAATCAGGGATTTTTTATACTGACGGAAGCAGTGCTGATATGTATAATAATGATAATGTATTCTGTGATTTTATCATCAATGGCTGTGAGAATAAAGGCAGGTATGTTTATAAAAAGTACCTTGTGCTATAAAGTATTCAGCCTGATAAAAAGGTGTACATCATACCTTTGGGAAAATATCCACATATACGGCAAGGCTTTGGGAGTATACGGTGCAATCGTAATTATTAAATCCTTTTTTGTGGGCTTAATCTCAGATTATACGATGGAAGCCGGTTCATGGATATTTATGCTGACGGCAGACCTTATACTGGCAGCATTTCTCGTTGTTGCCGTAGTAAATATGAACAGGCTCAAAAAGGGAGCCGCAGAGATAGCAAATGGCAACACGGAATACAAGATAGATACATCACATATGATGGCGGAATTTAAGGAGCATGGGGAAACCTTGAACCGCATCGGCGATGGAATACAGGCGGCGGTTGAGGAGCAGCTAAAGAGCGAGCGTATGAAAACAGAGCTTATTACAAATGTCTCCCACGATATAAAAACGCCTATTACATCTATTATCAGCTATGTGGATTTGCTGGATAAGGAAAATATAGAAAATGAAAAGGCCAAAGAGTATATAGAGGTTTTAAAGAGACAGTCGGAAAGGCTTAAAAAGCTTGTTCAGGATTTAATAGATGCGTCAAAGGCGTCAACAGGCAATATACCTGTAAATATGGAGCAGGTAAACATAAACGTAATGCTTGAGCAGCTTTTGGGAGAGTCAATGGAAAAGCTTTCAAGCCGTAATTTAACGCCTGTGGTAAAATACGGAAGCGAGGGAGCCATAGCCAGTGGAGACGGAAGGCTTTTGCAGAGGTGCTTTGACAATTTGATACAAAATATATACAAGTATGCAATGGATGGCTCAAGAGTATATATTGACGTTAAGGAGGAAGGCTCCGAAATATCGGTTACGCTTAAAAACATATCAAAGGTAGAGCTGAACATATCGGGAGATGAGCTTATGGAAAGGTTTGTACGGGGTGACAGCTCAAGAAATACGGAGGGAAGCGGACTGGGCTTATCTATAGCTAAAAGCCTTATGGAAATACAGAATGGGGACTTAAAGGTGGATATAGACGGAGACTTGTTTAAGGCTACGGTTGTAATGAAAAGGCAGCTATAGTGTCTGCAATTCCCTTTATACGACATTCCCAGCCTATATGCTGGCAACATTTTGCTGGCATCACTTCTGCAACATTCCATCTTGCGTTAAAAATAATAAGTGCTATAATGATAAATAATTAACGATTGGAGGAACATACAGATGCTTGAACTGAAAAATATAGCATGGGATGCCCCTGAAGGCGAAAACATCATACAGGATATATCATTAAATATAGAAGAAGGAAAGCTGGCAGTAATCACCGGACCAAACGGAGGAGGAAAAACCACCACAGCAAAGCTTATTGCAGGTCTTATAACCCCCGTATCCGGAAAAATATATTTTGACGGACAGGATATTACAGACACCGATATTACAGACAGAGCAAAGGCCGGCATAGCCTACGCATTCCAGCAGCCTGTAAGGTTCAAGGGCTTATCGGTGAGAGACATATTAGAGCTTTCAGCAGGAAAAGAGCTTAACGAGGGAGAGCTTTGCAGCCTGCTCGGAAAGGTAGGACTGTGTGCCAACGACTATATTGACAGAGAACTGAATGCAGGCCTGTCAGGCGGCGAGATGAAAAGAATAGAGATAGCCACCGTCCTTGCAAGAAACGCAAAGCTTTCAGTGTTTGACGAGCCGGAGGCGGGAATTGATTTGTGGAGCTTTACAAAGCTTGTGGAAGCCTTCAGGGAGATGCAGAAGGAGAAAAAGGGAACGCTTCTTATAATATCACATCAGGAGAGAATACTTGAGATAGCAGATGAAATAATAGTAGTCGCAAAGGGAAAGGTAAAATCATCAGGAGCAAGGGACGAGATATTGCCGTCGCTGCTTAAGGACGAGGTGTCAAATATCTGTCCCCTCGACAAATGTGAATAGCTAAAGGCATATATTGAGATGTAATGAGCCATAAATGGTATTTATAAATCAGCTTGAGAATGGCGGAAAGGATAAATAAGGTCTAAATATGAGCGTAGAGGTAACAATGAATGAAGTGACAAGGGAGCTTTTAAAGGAAGTATCAGACTATAACGGCGAATTTAAGGGAGCCTTTAATATAAGAGAGGACGGTCAGTGCGTAGGAAGGCAAAACAGTGAAAACATAAAGATAGTAAGTAAGGAGGACGGCTCCGGCATAGAGGTACACATTGCACCTGCCACAAGGGGAGAGAGGGTTTATATACCTGCATGTATTACGAGAAGCAAGGTAAATGATTTGGTATACAATGATTTCTTTGTTGGAGACGGGGCGGACGTTATTATTATAGCAGGCTGCGGCATTCACACGGACAATGAGGGAGAGGCAAAGCACAACGGAATACACAGATTTTTTCTTGGAAAGGGCTCTCATGTTTTGTATCAGGAAAAGCATCTTGGACGTGGCAGACGATTACAGGCATTCAGAAGGATTGACCCTGTTACTGACGCTGTTCTTTCGGAGGATTCCTGCCTTGAGATGGACACCGTACAGCTTGGAGGAGTGGACAGCACAGTGAGAAAGACTACGGCTAAGCTTGATGCGGGAGCAAGGCTTTTAGTGAGAGAAAGAATTATGACGGACGGAGAGGACAGGGCACAGACGGATTTCTACGTGGAGATGAAGGGTGAAAATTCAGCGGCGGACTTAGTGTCACGCTCTGTGGCAAAGGGAAATTCCTATCAGGAATTTAAGTCTGTCATAGTAGGAAAAGAAAAATGCAAGGGACATTCAGAATGTGACGCAATACTTGTGGGAAACGGCAGGGTAAAGGCACTGCCGGCACTGGAGGCGGCAAATCTCGACGCAGAGCTTGTCCACGAGGCGGCTATCGGAAAAATAGCAGGAGAGCAGATTGTAAAGCTTATGACCTTAGGGCTTACAGAGGAGGAGGCTGAGGAAAAAATTATTTCAGGCTTCTTAAAGTAGAAGCTCAATAAACAATGATGGGGCAAACAGAATTTTTATAAGCAGCATATTTTAGGCAGTTTTTTTAAGCTAGTATTGTGGGAAGTTAATACACTAACGCTTTAAATCGATAACAAATATTAAAAAAAGACGAATTTCCACAAATTAATAATAGACAAAATTCTCATTAAGTGGTAAATTATATGTTAAAGGAGTCAATGATGATTAATGTTACGTTGGCTCCTTTTACAATAAAGAGACTAAAACAACGGCTCGTCTTAAGCCGAGCCGTTTACGTTTGGTATAACCAAACGTAAAATATGTTTTGGAGATTTTCAAATAAAAAAGGAGGATTAAAAATGAGAAAATCTAAAAAGCTTGTTGCATTAGCTCTTTCAGCCGTGATGGTTATAGGCTCGCTTGCAGCCTGCGGAAGCAGCGACAGTGACAGCGAAAAGAAAACTGACAGTTCTAATGAGAATAATAACAACAACACAGAAAAGACAGAATCATATGCAGAAGTGTCAGAAAGACTTTACAATGAAAATCTTGGAGATTTTTACAGTCTTTATACTCAGGCTACAAAGGCTGAAACAACCTCTGAGAGATTTGCACTTATGGCACTGGCGGAGGCAAAGTTCCTTGAGTCAGCCGTAATGTACCCAACTACAACACTTGGAGGACGCTATGCCATTTCAAGGGTAGCTCCATATACTAAGTCATCGGTTCTTTGGGGTACAGATAACTACAGAACACATAACCTCATAGTTACAACAGAGCTTATAAAGGAATCTGACAGAGCTGAGATGAAGGCTAAGTGGGCAGAGCTTAAGGGTACGGGTGAGTATGACACATGGGTAAAGCAGTACCTTAATGATAAGGGCTATACCTTAAAGGATACATATAACTATATTTATTCAGAGGATCCTAGTACATGGGACGTTCTTTCGTCATCACTTCAGGTGGATTCAGAGCCTGTTATCCAGACATTTGACGGACTTTTGGAATATGACGATGAAAATGAGCTTAAGCCTGCGCTTGCAGAAAGCTACACAGTATCTGACGACGGTCTTGTATATACCTTCAAGCTCCGCAAAGGAGTTAAATGGGTAGACTCACAGGGCAGAGAGATTGCAGAGGTTAAGGCGGACGATTTCGTTGCAGGTATGCAGCACATGATGGATGCACAGGGCGGTCTTGAATATCTTGTACAGGGCGTTATTGTCAATGCAGACGAGTATATAAATAAAGTCGTTACCGATTTTAGCGAGGTAGGAGTAAAGGCTGTGGATGACTATACCGTAGAGTATACTCTTGTAGAGCCGAAGTCATACTTTGTAACAATGCTTGGTTATAGTATATTCGCTCCTATGTGCAGAACCTACTATGAGTCACAGGGCGGCAAGTTCGGTTCTGAATATGATTCGTCAGCAGCAGATTACAACTATGGAAAGTCTCCGGACTCTATAGCATACTGTGGTCCGTATCTTGTTACAAATGCTACTGAAAAGAATACAATAGTATTTAAGGCAAATGACACATACTATAACAAGGACAGTGTAAATATAAAGACACTTACATGGCTTTTCAACGAGGGTACTGACGCCACAAAGGCATACAATGACACAATAAATAACGTGGTTGACGGCTGCAGCTTAACAACCTCAGCTATTGAGATTGCAAAGCAGGATGGCATTTTTGACACATATTCATATATTTCAGACACGGATGCAACCACATATTCAGTACTTTATAATATTAACAGACAGGCATATGTAAACTCAAACGATACAAAGACAGTTGTATCAACACAGACAGATGAACAGAAGAAGGTAGCAAACGCAGCATTACAGAATGCTCATTTCAGAAGGGCAGTAAGCTTTGCTACAGACAGAGGCGCTTACAATGCACAGGGCACAGGTGAGGACGTTAAGCTTCTTTCACTTAGAAACACATACACACCAGGCAATTTTGTCACCCTTGAGGAGGATGTAACCATAGATATAAACGGTACTGCAACAGAGTTTAAGGCAGGAACATACTATGGAGAGATTATACAGGCTCAGATAGATGCAGACGGCATAAAGATAAAAGCATGGGATAAGGATGCAAATGAGGGCTCAGGCTCAAGCGACGGCTATGACGGCTGGTACAACCCTGAAAATGCAGTAGAGGAATTAAATGCAGCTATTGCTGATTTACAGAAGGACGGAATAACAATAGACGAGAGCAATCCTGTAGTTTTGGATTTACCATATCCTTCAAATGCAGAGGTTTATGTAAACAGAGCTAATGCAATAAAGAAGTCTGTAGAGGAAAGCTTAGGCAAGAAGGTAATAGTAAATCTTGTTGAGTGCAAGGATACTGCCGAGTGGTTATATGCAGGCTACTATACACAGACAGGAGAAGAGGCAAATTACGATATGTATGACTGCACAGGCTGGTCTCCTGACTTTGGTGACCCTTCTTCATATCTTGAAACATTCTTGCCTGACGGTGCAGGATATGTTACAAAGAATATCGGTATTTACTAGGTTTTAGAAAATCTTTTACCACAAGGGCATAATGATTTAGATATAATGGTACAGGCGGTATAATATACTGCCTGCACCATTTATTATAAATTAGGGATTTAAGCTTTAGGAGACGGATTATGACTAAATATTTATTAAAGCGTCTGTTGCATGGTTTAATTTCTATAATAATAGTAGTGGCATTGGTTATGATTATGGTTTATTCCCTTCTTGACCGTAACCATATTTTTGCGAAGGATTCAACATACTCTCATCAGAGCAACAATTCAAAAACGGCATATATGTATTATAAGTGGGAGGAATACGGATATCTTGACTATGTACCCTATGCAGATTACTTACATGAAATGGCAGATAACGGACAGATAGACGAGGAAACAAGAAGCAAGGCAGTGGCGTTTGGAAAGACTGCTGAGGATGATTCCGATATAGTAAAGGAATACATTAAAAAATTTACGGAGCATTATGAGAGCGAGGGCTATAAGATAGTCCGTCTTGACGCAGTAATGCAGGGAAAAACTAAATATGCCAACGGCGGACAGCAGCAGCTTTTCGCTTATAAGGACATTCCTCTTTTAAAGAGAATGTGGTCTTATTTTACAGGCATTTTTACCATTGATAATATAAATAAAGTAGAAAATGATGTGGGAGAGAGAGGGCTTACATTTACCCTTCACGACCCCGTTTATGGCGGAGATAAATTTTCACCGGCAATAATCGGCAACGGAACTAACAATAAGTACCTTTTGTACTTTGATTCCAAGTTTCCGTATATTCATCAGAATATAATTTCCATAAATTTAGGAAAATCCTATACGGTAAATCAGGGTATAGACGTGTTTGACACCATGACAAGCTCACAGGGCTCGTATGTAAAGTCAACAATTACATATCCTACGGGACTTAAGGAGGAAAGTGCGGATGATTTGCACACAGCCAGATATATGGCTGATTCACTTCATTCAAGCCTTGTGTTTGAAACGAGATATACAGATGATTACACAAATGTAGATACGGTAAAGAACAATATGTCAAAGATTGGATATTCCTTTGTCATAGGTATTATAGCCTCTATTCTGGCATATCTTATCGGAGTTCCGCTTGGAATACTTATGGCGAGAAAGAAGGATAAGCTGGTAGATAAGATAGGAACCCTTTATATAGTATTTATTATGGCTGTGCCTTCACTTGCGTATATTTTCCTGTTTAAGGCAATAGGAGGAAAGATGGGACTTCCGACAACCTTTGACATGGAGTCAACAAGCAAGCTGATGTATATTCTGCCGATTGTTTCGCTGGCACTTCCTTCGGTGGCAGAACTTATGAAATGGATTAGAAGATATATGATAGACCAGATGAATTCTGACTATGTAAAATTTGCCCGTTCAGAGGGTCTTACTGAGGGAGAAATATTCAGCAGACATATATTGAAGAATGCTGCCATTCCGATAATACACGGTATACCGGGCACTGTTCTCGGAGCACTTGTAGGTGCCATTATCACAGAGCGTGTGTATGTGGTTCCCGGTGCCGGAAATCTTTTGGTGGAGGCAATAGGAAAGTACGATAACGGCGTTATTGTAGGTGTTACGCTGTTCTATGCACTGCTTACGGTTATATCACTGGTGCTTGGCGATATACTTATATCAAGGATAGATCCGAGAATATCATTCTCGTCAAAGAGCAGATAGGAGGAGCTGTAATGAATGATGAATTAGAAAAATTAGGCCTGTCAGACGAGGAGCTGTTTCAGAGAGTGGATCACAGCAATATAGAGTCGGAGAGAATAACTGCACCGAAGTATTCCTACTGGCATTCGGTATTCAGGGTGTTTTTTAAGAAGAAGATAAACATAATAATACTTGTTCTGCTGGCAATAGTTATAGCCTTTGCATACATATACCCGATGATTGGTGACTATGATAAATTTGCAAATCTTATGGACACCTCCGCAAAGCATTTAAGCCCGTCAAAGGCAATAGACAGGTTTGGCTTCAGCATACACTGGATTTTAGGTGCCGGTGCGGCAGGTAACTCTACCTTTGATGCAATATGGCACGGTGCAAAAATTTCCATTTCACTGGCACTTATATGTGCGGCAATAAATATGAGTGTAGGAGTAATTATCGGAGCCATATGGGGATTTTCAAAGAAGGTTGACGTGTTTATGACGGAGGTATATAACATTATTGCAAATATACCTTACATACTCTTTATATCTGTTATGGTTATGCTTTTTACCTCCAGCTTCTGGACTATGGTTCTTGCCCTTACGGCTACAGGCTGGCTGGGAATTGCATATTTTATCCGTACACAGGTTGTCATCATAAGAGACAGGGAGTATAATCTGGCGTCAAGATGTCTTGGAACGTCTACCGTAAAGATAGCCATGAAAAACATACTTCCATTTATGACGTCAATTATAGTCACACTCCTTGCTACGGAAATTCCTTCATATATTTCCTATGAAGTATTCCTGTCATATGTGGGAATGGGACTTTCGGATATGTCACTTGGACGTCTTATATTTGAGGCTGAAAACGCTATGGTTACGCCGGGCTGGGAATTTGAGTTTTGGAGCCCTGTTGCCCTTGCATCTATCATCACGGTAGTGCTTTACGTGGTAGGACAAAATCTCGGCGACGCATCAGACCCAAGAACACATATGTAAGAGGTGACAGCATGGAAGATAGAAAGGTATTATTATCAATTAAGGATTTACAGGTAAAATTCCGTGTGAGAGGAAGAATACTTACAGCTATAAGGGGAATTTCACTTGATATATATGAAAATGAGTCTATTGCCATAGTAGGAGAATCAGGCTCGGGAAAGTCTGTTTTTACAAAAACCTTTGCAGGTATGCTTGACAGTAACGGCTTTGTAAGCGAGGGCAGTATAATATATGACGACCCTGAGCTGTCTGATGTTACGGTAACTGCAGGCTCCTTTGGAAAGAAGCTTATAGCCTCCTCATTGAAAAAGCTTAATGAGTATTCAAGGCTTGAGCTTGGGGCGAAAACCTACAGGGAAATCCTTGAGTTCGACTCCCAAAAGAGGTCTGTGGAGGGTCTTAGCGAGGAGCAGAGGGCAGAGGCGGAAAAGCAGATGAAGGAGCTGACTGCAAAGAGAGTGGACGCCTTTAATGAAAGACTGGCGCTGCACAAGGATGACAAGCAGAAAAGTGCAGAGCTTAAGGCGGAAATTAAGGAGTTTGACAGGCAGATAAAGGTCCTTGAAAAGCATATAGACTCAAACGGAAAGGACACCAGAGACTACGACGAAATCCATAGGTTTATGGAGAAGTATAACGTTGAGATGCCAAAGCTTAAGGAAAGGTACAGTAAGGAAATCTCAGGAGATATTTCACAGGAAACAAGGGAAAGAAATGAGGTTTTGGCTAAGGAAATATATCTTGCTGTGGGAGCCTACGGCAGAAAGATACAGATACAGTACACAAGGAGGCTTATAAAATCACTTAAGAAGGCTATGGAGTTAGGCGTTGACCTTATGAATGAGGATGAGAGAAACAGGGTGTTTGACTTGGAACTTAACAGGGTAAAGCTGCTTTCAGAGGACGGAAATACGCTTTATGGCAAGAGGATTTTAAATCTTGCAAGCGTTAAGCTTTCAAAGGACTGGACAAAGATAAGAGGAAGAAGAATAGCTACGGTATTTCAGGACCCGATGACCTCCCTAAATCCTATTATCACCATAGGCAAGCAGATAACCTCCGTTATTATTAAGCATCAGGAATGCTCGGAGGCTGAGGCCAGAAGAAAGGCGTTAGAGCTTATGGACAAGGTAGGCATACCAAATGCGGAGGCACGCTTTGACGACTATCCGTTTCAGTATTCAGGAGGCATGAGGCAGAGAATAGTTATAGCCATAGCCCTCTCCTGCCAGCCAAATATACTTATATGCGATGAGCCTACAACTGCTCTTGATGTTACCATTCAGGCACAGATTTTAAAGCTTATCAAGGATTTGCAGAAGGAGTTTAACTATACTATAGTATTTATTACCCATGACTTAGGAGTGGTGGCAAATGTAGCCGACAGAGTGGCTGTGCTTTATGCAGGCCAGATTGTGGAGCTGGGAACGGTAGACGAGATATTCTACGACCCAAGACACCCATACACATGGGCACTGCTTTCATCACTGCCTCAGCTTGCAAGCAGGGATACAAAGCTTTATTCCATTACAGGTACGCCGCCGTCACTGTACAATAACATTACAGGTGATGCCTTCGCACCGAGAAATCCATATTGCTTAAAGGTGGATACGCTTTTGGAGCCGCCGATGTTTAAGGTGACAGATACTCATTATGCAAAGACATGGCTCCTTGATGAAAGGGCACCAAAGATAGAAAAACCGGAAAGTATTCAGGATATTCATTCAAAGATAGTAGAAGCTTTTAACATATAGGAGAATTGTAACGTGGCTAAAGTAGAAGAAAAAAAGGAAAGGAGCCGTATTGCCCACTTACCGGAGCATGGCCCTATAGATAAAGAAAACGGTAAGGAAGTGCTTTTGTCAGTCAGAAACATTGACATAACCTTCGGAAAAGGAAAAAATGAAAATAAAGCGGTAAAGAATGCGTCCTTTGACATATATAAGGGAGAAACCTTTTCCCTTGTAGGTGAGTCCGGCTCAGGAAAAACCACCATAGGACGTGCCGTTATACGTGTCAATCCTCTTGCAGCAGGAGAAATATTGTATAAGGGCGTTCCAATCAGCGGAAAAATCCCTCACTCTCTTGACAGGGAGGTTATCCGTAACATACAGATGGTATTTCAGGACCCGGCAGCGTCTTTAAATGAAAGAGCTACCGTAGATTACATTATATCGGAGGGACTTTACAATTTCCATCTCTATGAAAACGAGGCAGACAGAATACAAAAGGTAGAAAACATGATAAACGAGGTAGGTCTTTTGCCTGAGCATCTGACACGTTATCCTCATGAATTTTCAGGAGGCCAGCGTCAGAGAATAGGACTTGCAAGAGCTATGGTAATGGAGCCGGAGCTTGTAGTGGCAGACGAGCCTATTTCAGCCCTTGACGTATCCATAAGGGCACAGGTGCTTAACCTTATGAAAAAGTTTCAGCAGGAGAAGGAGGTTACATACCTTTTCATCGCACACGACCTTTCAATCGTAAGATTTATCTCAGACCGTATAGGCGTAATCTATAAGGGAAACATAGTGGAAATTGCCACATCAGAGGAGCTTTTTGATTTTCCTCTCCACCCTTATACACATTCCCTTATATCGGCAATCCCAGTACCGGATCCAAAGCTTGAGAAAAACAAGGTATTATACACCTACGACCCGTCTATACACGATTACAGCGAGGATGAGCCGGAGCTTGTCAATATAGGACATGAGCATTACGTATACGGAAATAAAAAGGAGATAGAGGAATACAAGGCAATCCGTGAGAAGAATGTTCCTTTAAAATCTATCAAAATTAAAAATCCGAACGAGCCGGAGACAGAGAAAACAAAGAAGCATGAGCATCAGACCTTCCATGAGGAATTTATAAATGCACCTGTCCACGATACAGGTAAATTTATCTATTCTCTGCTGTCATTTATATTACCGGTATTTGGTCTTATTGCAGCCGTTATATTTAAGCACCGCAATTATATCAGAAACTATAAGGCATGTAAAAAGGGTGCAATCGCAGGACTTGTAACTATTGCAGTATTAGTATTGCTGTTATTGCTATTGCTGCTGCTGGTTGTAATATAATAAAAATATATATTTTTATATGTAACAGAACTACATATCAGTTTTTCCACAGCAATAAATGTTCAGACGTGAATTATGCCGTAATATAAGTCTGTGGGGCAGAGTAGGGCAGATACAGACACAGAGCAGCAGGGCAGACAGAA
>N._stephensi_703_cecum__coassemble_95_pt1 | contig 15439 bp, 16 predicted proteins | sample N__stephensi_703_cecum__metabat2_low_PE_004 | metagenome-assembled genome bin N | reverse complement strand
GAGATAAGCAGATTACCTTAGCATATTTCGATATGAAAAGCACCGTTGACTATATCGGCGTTGTTCAGGGGATACCTGTGTGCTTTGATGCAAAGGAATGTGCTGTCGATACCTTTTCAATGCAGAATATTCATGACCATCAGTTTAGGTTTATGGAGGAATTTGAAAGGCAGAAGGGAATAGCGTTTATATTGCTTTATTACAGCCATTTAAACGAAGGTTATTATCTGCCCTTTAAAAAGCTTAAAGAGTTTTTTGAAAGAGCAAAGAGCGGAGGGAGAAAAAGCTTCAGGCTTGAGGAGATAGACAAAAGCTACAGGATAAGAAGCCACAGCGGAGTTCCCCTTCATTTTCTGGAAACACTGCAGATGGACTTATTGTCGAGGGAGACTGACTGATAAACCTGCAAAAAACCGGTTGACATATATAGTATATTCATTTATAATGTGTCGTATGGTAATTCGTTACCACATTATCACGATAAAGTAACACGGCATAAGACCTTGTAAATAATAAGACTTTATAAACATAAGACTTTATAAATATAAGACCTTATATTTATAAGATTTTGTAAATATACGATTTAGATATAAGAACTTATAATTTATACAGGGAGTGATGCCTGCCGGGTGAATTTATCTGATAAAAGCAGGAGAAAGGGCAGTTTTATATGAAGATGTTATTACATACTCCGGAAGGAGTAAGGGATATTTATAATAAGGAATGTGAAAAAAAGCTTTATCTTCAGGAGCAGATTCACAAGGTGATGAAGCTTTACGGCTACAGTGACATACAGACGCCGTCCTTTGAATTTTTTGACGTATTTGGAAAGGATAAGGGCAGCACGCCGTCGAAGAATATGTATAAGTTTTTTGACAGAGAGGGAAACACTCTTGTACTAAGGCCGGACGTGACGCCGTCTATTGCAAGAGCCGTAGCAAAGTATTTTACATTTGAGGATATGCCTATAAGATTTTGCTATATGGGCAATACCTTTGTAAATAATGCCGAGCATCAGGGAAAGCTTAAGGAGATTACACAGACAGGTGCAGAGCTTATAGGTGACAACCGCTCGGATGCGGATGCAGAGGCCATAGCACTTGTGATAAATGCACTCCTTAAATGCGGCTTAACAGAATTTCAGATAGAGATAGGCCATGCGGGAATTATATCAGGAATGATAGAGGCAGCAGACCTTGACGAGGATAAGGCAGATGAATTTAAGGAGCTGTTAGGAAACAAAAATTTCTTTGGAGTGGAAGCCTTTTTAAATGACAGCAGCACGGATGAAACAGTGGGAAAGCTTATATCAAAGCTGTGCAGCTATTCAGGCTCCATAGATATAATAAGGGAAGCTATGGAAATGACCGACAATCCCATTATGCTGAAAGCCTTTGAGCGTCTTAGGAAGGTTTACGACCTACTTATGATATACGGCTATGAAAGATATATTTCCTTTGACCTTGCCAATGTAAGCAACCATGAATACTACACCGGAATTACCTTTAAGGGCTACACCTACGGTACAGGCGATGCGGTGGTAACAGGAGGAAGGTACGACAGGCTGCTTAAGCTTTTCGGTATGGATACTCAGGCAATGGGCTTTGCCATAAATCTTGACCAGCTTTTAATTGCAATGGAAAGACAAAATATCAATATTGAAATTAAACAGGAAAAGGTGCTTATTCTCTATGAGGAGGCTTGTAAGAGAGAGGCTTTGAATTATGCTAAGGAGCTTAGGCTTAAGGGTATTGCCGTGACGGCCATAAGACGCTATGAGGCAAGAAGCATGGAGGAGTATAAAAGGTTTGCGGCAGACAACGAAATAAAAAAGCTTGTCTATTATGACACGGATAAAAATATACAGGAAATAAATGTTTGAAAAGAGGAAATGTAATGAGATATTTAACTGTAGCCCTTGCTAAGGGGCGGCTGGCAAGAAAAACTATGGAAATGCTTGAAAGTCTCGGTATTACCTGCGAGGAGATGAAGGATAAGGACACGAGAAAGCTTATATTTACAAACGAGGAGCTTAAGCTTAAATTCTTTCTCTCAAAGGCAGGGGATGTACCTACATATGTTGAGTATGGCGTTGCCGACATAGGCGTGGTGGGAAAGGATACCATATTGGAGGAGGGACGAAATATACTTGAGGTGCTTGACTTAAATATGGGAAAATGCCGTATGTGTGTGTGCGGTCCAAAATCCTCAGGAGAGCTTTTGAAGCACCATGAGTATATACGTGTTGCCAGTAAATATCCCAATATTGCAAAAAACTATTTTTACAATAAGAAGCACCAGACAGTGGAGATTATAAAGCTGAACGGCTCAGTGGAGCTTGCTCCCATAGTAGGCCTGTCGGAGGTGATTGTGGACATAGTGGAAACAGGAAGCACACTTCGGGAAAACGGCTTGGAGGTGCTGGAGGAAATAGTTCCATTGTCAGCAAGGATGGTAGTAAACCCTGTATCCATGAAAATGGAGAATGAGCGTATTATGAAGCTGATAAATGGCTTAAAGGGGCTAAGTCTAAAGACTTAGCCAAACTTGTGGCTTGCATGGAGGAATTTCCTATAATTTAAAAAATGAAAGGATTGATAATTATATGAAAATAATAGAGTTAAATGAACAGACTAAAAAGAATATATTGGATGACCTGCTTAAGAGAAGCCCCAATAATTATGATTCATATGCAGACAAGGTAAATGAAATCGTAAATACGGTAAGGGCAGAGGGAGATAAGGCGGTATTTGATTATACCCTGAAATTTGATAAAACGGAAATAACTAAGGACACCCTGAAGGTGACACAGCCAGAGATTGATGAAGCATTTACCCTAGTATCCGATGAGCTTATTGAAATAATGAAAAAGGCTGCTAAAAACATAGAGGATTATCACATGAAGCAGAAGCAGTACAGCTGGTTTGATTCAAAGCCTGACGGTACGCTGCTTGGGCAAAAGGTCACTCCGCTTTCTAAGGTTGGCGTATATGTTCCCGGAGGAAAGGCTGCTTATCCGTCATCGGTTCTTATGAATGTGCTGCCTGCAAAATGTGCAGGAGTAGAGGAAATTGTTATGGTGACGCCTCCGGGAAGCGACGGAAGGGTTAATCCAAACACTCTTGTCGCAGCAACCATAGCAGGAGTTAAAACAATATATAAGGTGGGAGGGGCTCAGGCTATAGCCGCTTTGGCATTTGGCACACAGTCAATACCAAAGGTTGATAAGATAGTCGGGCCCGGAAATATTTTTGTCGCACTTGCAAAGAAAGCTGTATTTGGCTTTGTAAGCATTGACTCAATAGCGGGGCCAAGTGAAATACTTGTACTTGCAGATGAGACAGCTAACCCAAGATACGTGGCGGCAGACCTTCTTTCTCAGGCAGAGCACGACGAGATGGCGTCAGCTATTCTTGTCACTACCAGCATGGAGCTTGCAAAAAAGGTTTCTGAGGAGGTTAATATATTTGTGGAGCAGCTTTCAAGAAAAGCTATTTTGGAGAAATCACTTGAAAGCTATGGATATATACTTGTGGCAGGGACAATGGAGGAGGCAATAGACACAACCAATGACATAGCCTCCGAACACCTTGAGATAGTGACAAAAAATCCATTTGACACTATGACAAGGATAAAAAATGCAGGGGCAATTTTCTTAGGTGAATACAGCTCGGAGCCGCTTGGAGATTACTTTGCGGGACCAAACCATGTCCTTCCTACAAACGGAACGGCAAAATTTTTCTCTCCGCTTGGGGTTGATGATTTTATAAAGAAATCAAGTATCATTTCCTACTCAAGGGAGGCTCTTAAGCCTATAAGCGAGGATATAATTATGTTTGCAGAGGCAGAGAGGCTGACGGCACATGCAAATTCAATAAAGGTACGCTTCCAAAAATAAAAAAGTGTCGGCAGAGCCGACACTTGCAAGTTCGAAAAGTCTAAAGACTTAGCCAAACTTGTGGATTGCATGGAGTGGTTTCCTATAATTAAAAAAGTGTCGGCGGAGCCGACACTTGCAAGGTTGGATTTTCCAAATTTTAACAATATAAAGAAAAGAGGTATAAAATATGAACAGAACGGCTTCCATAAAACGTGTGACAGGTGAAACCTCCATAGAGCTTATGCTCAATCTGGATGGTACGGGGAAGGCTGAGGTGAATACGGGTATCGGGTTTTTTGACCATATGCTGAATAATTTTGCAAGGCATGGGCTTTTTGACCTTAATGTACAGGCAAAGGGTGATTTGTATGTGGACTGCCACCATTTGATTGAGGATGTGGGAATAGTGCTGGGACAGGCTGTAAAGGAGGCTGTCGGTGATAAAAAATCCATAAAAAGATACGGCTCTGCTATACTTCCTATGGATGAAACGCTTATACTGTGTGCTTTAGACCTTTGCGGCAGACCTTATTTTGCGTACGATTTAAAATTTTCCACACCTGCCTGCGGTTATTTTGAGACTGCCATGTGTAAGGAATTTTTCTATGCCGTGTCCTACTCTGCGGCTATGAATCTGCACCTTAAGATGCTATCGGGGGAAAATGACCACCATATTATAGAATGTGCATTTAAAAGCTTTGCAAAGGCTCTGGATATGGCTGTTTTGGTTGACGGCAGGATAGATTCGGTACTCTCAACAAAGGGAGTTCTTTAACAGCTTAAACAGAAGGAGAAATGATTTATGGAGGCAAAATATAAATTTGAGGAGCTTAAGAAAAACAGTGACGGCTTAGTGCCTGTGGTTGTCCAGGACTGGGAAAACAATCAGGTGCTTATGGTTGCCTATATGAATGAGGAGGCTTACAGCCGAACCCTTGAAACCGGCAGAATGACATATTACAGCAGAAGCAGAAAGGAGCTTTGGGAGAAAGGGCTTACCTCAGGCCATTTCCAATATGTAAAGGAGCTTTATGCCGACTGCGATTTAGATACTATTCTTGCAAGGGTTGAACAGGTAGGGGCTGCATGCCATACAGGAAGCAGAAGCTGTTTTTTTAATGAAATTAAAAAATTTTAATGAAATTAAAAAATTTTAATGAAATAAGAAAATATTTGGTAAGAAGTACATAAAGCTGTAATAAGTATCAGCAACCTGTTGGAGGCATTAGAATTAGATAAGAAATTCACGAAAGGACAGGAAAGATGAAGGATTATAGTATGCAGCACAAAAAAGCATGGGAATATAATGCTTATGAATTTTGGGTGAATACCGTCGGAACACCGGATGAGAGAGCTAAACGGGATATTGAAAACCCTGTTGGAATGTTAAAACGCTATTCTGAATACTTTGATACATATGATGGAATTAAGGTGGCTAATATATGCGGTTCCTGCGGTAAAAAGGCAATACCGCTGGCTCTTTTAGGAGCACAGGTGACTGTATTTGATATTTCAGAAGATAACAAAAGATATGCTCTCGAGGTCGCCGAAGCTGCCAATGTTGACATTGATTTTGAGGTGTGTGATATATTAAAAATTGACATGGAAAAATACGGCAACTGTTTTGATGTGGTGTTTATGGAAGGCGGTATTTTACATTATTTTCATGATATTAATGAATTTATGGGGATAATGTTTTCTTTGCTGAAAAAGGGCGGTAAATTAATATGCAGTGATTTCCATCCCTTTACAAAGATATCAGATATATTAAATTTTGAACAGCCAATTATGAATTATTTTTCAACAGATATTTTTGAAGGAGAAATGGCTCATGCCCGTTTCTTTAAAGATGACATCCGCAGAAAGATGCCAAAATGCTACTATAGGAAATACACGGTTAGTGAGATAATAAATTCCATTATAAACAGCGGCTTTTGTCTGGAAAAATTTGATGAGCACCCGGCATGGACAAATGACAGATTACCGGGAGAGTTTACTGCGGTAGCTATAAAATAAACATAAATCGAAGCTCGAGGAGGAAAAATGATATGGAGCAGATATGGAATGAAATGTATAAGGCAGCAAAATCCGTGCAGAATGAACGAAAAATATCCGATTATATTGATGCAGGAGGTGTCGCTGCCGCCATATTATCATCAACCGGAAAGATTTATACGGGAGTCTGCATAGACACATGCAGTACATTAGGGATTTGTGCTGAAAGGAATGCCATTTTTAATATGATAACAAATGGAGAGCAGGAGATTGAAAAGGTTCTTGCCATTATGCCAAACGGAAAAGCAGGTGCTCCATGCGGTGCCTGTCGGGAATTGATGGTTCAGCTTATGCCTGATAATTACCGGAAAATTGAAATACTGCTTGATTATGATAGGGGAAAAATCATTACATTGGGGGAGATTACTCCTGAATGGTGGATATAGATAAATTAATTTTTTTGCAATATATGAGAGGCTTATAAAACAAAATTATGGAAGCTGTTGATTATTTTCATAACAAAGAATATAATATTATTATAAACTCATAAAAAACAACTGCATTATGTATGTAAAAAGGAGGCACTATGACAGAACAGGTTTTAATTCAATTTAGAGCAGATAAAGCACTAAAGCAGGAAGTGACTGAAATATATGAGCGGCTTGGAATGGATTTGCCTACTGCATTCCGCATGTTTATGGTTAAAAGTAAAATGGTAAAAGGATTGCCATTTGAAGCTGTACTGCCAAAACAGACAATTACAAGAGCGGAAGCAAAAAAAGCATTTTATGAATTACGGAGGCAGGCAGCTGATGTTCCGGAAATGTCATTGGATGAAATTAATGCTGAAATTTTGGCAGTAAGAGCAGAAAGAAAAGGATAGTTGTTTATGGAATATTATGCAGTAATTGATACAAATGTATTACTATCAGCATTACTTACTAAAAATAAAGATGCAGCTACAGTTAAGGTATTAAATGCTGTTTTTGATGGCAGAATTATTCCGTTATACCATCATAATATTTTAAAAGAATATTATGAGGTGCTTCATAGGGAAAAGTTTCATTTACACAGCGAAGTAATAGGAACAGTTATTGATGCAGTCATACAGTACGGAATTGAAGTGTTTCCACAACCTACAGGGGAAATACTTATTGATATGGATGACCTTGTGTTTTATGAGGTAGCTATGGAAAAGAGAGAGAATGATGCCTATTTAGTCACAGGTAATATGAAACATTATCCATTAAAAAATTTTATTGTTACTCCTTCCGAAATGATGAAGATTATTGAAACAGCAGGAGAGGAATAGCTTAAACCTGGAAACAATAAATACTTGCAATGAAGTATGTAAATAATTATAATTTTATTATGGCAGAAATGAAGCATTTATTAATATAAGGTTTTAAATTAAAGGGGAGATTTAAAATGAAAACAGATAAAACACCGGACAAAACAATAGAAAAGCCTTCAAAAAAGGCAAAAAAGCATAACAAAAAGCCCATAATCATAACAGCCGCCGTACTCATCGTACTGCTTACAGCCGTTTACCTGTCAGTTTCCGTATACTTCCAGTATCATTTTTTTAGCGGAAGCACAATCAATGATATTGACGTGTCCTTTATGACTGCTGACGAGGCATCAGCAATATTCAAAAATCAGGCGAGAACCTACTATCTTGAGATAAAGGAAAGGAACGGAAAGGTTGAGCATATAAGTGCGGAGGATTCAGGACTTAAAATGCTTGAGGATTTTGACGCCGCCTCATTTTTAAAGGAGCAGAATTCCTATAAATGGATTTTCAATATTGGCGATACCCATACATATATAAACAAAACAGCCTCATCAACCGGTGCATCATATGATGAAGCACTGTTAAATGCCCGCTTTCACTCATTGGAATGTCTTGATGAAGACAAAATGACAGACGCTACACCGCCTGATATAATATATGAGAATGGCGTATATAGGCTTGGAGACGTTAATCCCGGAACAAGGCTTGACACGGAAAAAACAAAAACACTCATAAGGGAAGCCGTCACACAACTTAAAAGCACAATAGACCTAGAGGAAGCAGGCTGCTATCTTGTGTCAGCCGACAGCCCTAATGACAGTGTGTATACAGAGCTTGTAAATAATCTTAATAAGTATATAGGCAGTAAAATAACCCTTACCTTTAATGATGAGCTTGCCCCCGTTGTGATTGACGATACACTCATAAGCAAATGGATGAGCGTTGACGCAGACTTGAATATCATTTTTGACATGGAGGCTGTAGAAGCCTTTGTAGGAGACATTTCTAAGGAAGTGGAAACTATGGGGCAGACACGTACCTTTAAAAATTCATATGGGAATGAGATAAGAATTTCCGGCGGAGATTACGGCTGGTGGATATCTGAGGGCAAGGAGGCAGAGAATATCGTAGAAAATATAAAGAGCGGCGAAGTCATCACAAGGGAGTTAAACTATCTCCAGACTGCCGCCACACATGGAACTGAGGAAAATGACAGCGATTTGGGTGACACCTACATTGAGGTAAATCTTCTAAAGCAGCATTTGTTCTGCTACAAGGAGGGCGAGCTTATAACGGAATGCGACATTATAAGCGGAGGCAATCAGACGCCTACCCCTGCAGGAATTTACCGCATGCGTTTTATGTTTACAAACTATACCTTTAAAAGGTCATATTTTGATAAAACCGTAGCATATTGGATGGTTTTTTACGGAGATGATGTAGATTCAAATATAGGACTTATCTCCTGTGATTTCAGGAATGATTTCGGAGGGACGACATATCTGTATAACGGAACACACGGCTCTGTATACCTGCCGCCTGACTCAGCTAAAATCATATATGAGCAGATTCCAAATGATATTCCCGTTATAATATACAAGACATATTAAGACATATTAGGAGGCTAGGGTGAGAGAAAACAATACAAGAAGGCTTGCACTCTCTGACGAGATACTGCTTAGCATAGACAAGCCTGCAAGATATATCGGCAATGAAGTAAATATGGCAGTAAAAGACCTTAAGGATGTAGATGTACGCTTCTGTATGTGCTTTCCTGATGTGTACGAGATAGGTATGTCACATCTTGGCATACAGATATTGTATGATATGTTTAACAAAATGGAGGGAGTATACTGTGAGAGAGTATACTCCCCTTGGCACGATTTGGATAAGATAATGAGACTTAAGCACATTCCCCTCTTTTCACTGGAGACACAGCAGCCGGTAAAGGATTTTGATTTCTTGGGAATTACCATACAGTATGAAATGTGCTATACCAATATCCTCCAAATACTTGATTTAAGCGGTATTCCCCTTTGCTCCTGCGAGAGAGGGGAGGAGGACCCTATAGTTATAGGAGGAGGACCCTGCACATATAATCCTGAGCCGATTGCAGATTTTTTTGATATTTTTTATATGGGTGAGGGAGAGACAAGATATGAGGAGCTTATCGGCTGCTACAGAAAAAACCGTGACAATGGCGGCAGCCGTAAGGATTTTTTAAGAATGGCAGCTAAGCTTTCAGGCATATATGTTCCATGCTTTTATAAGGCTGAATATAATGATGACGGCACGTTAAGATCTTTTATGCCTTTGGAGGAGGACATTCCAAAAACCGTAACAAAGGAAATTGTTATGGATGTAAGCAATACCTTTTATCCTGATAAGCCGCTTGTTCCTTTTATAAGGGCAACTCAGGACAGGGTGGTTCTTGAAATACAGCGGGGCTGCATAAGAGGCTGCCGTTTTTGTCAGGCAGGAATGATATACAGGCCCGTGAGGGAGCGTGATGTAAATTATCTTAAGGATATGGCGAAAAGGATGCTTGAAAGCACCGGCCATGATGAAATTTCCTTAAGCTCCCTAAGCTCAAGTGATTACTCAAAATTAGATGAATTATTGCTATTTCTTATAGATGAATATAAGGGGAAGGGTGTAAACATCTCTCTCCCCTCCTTGCGTGTAGACGCCTTTTCACTTGATGTTATGGGCAAGGTTCAGGATGTAAGAAAAAGCAGCCTTACCTTTGCTCCGGAGGCAGGCTCCCAGAGACTTAGAAACGTTATTAACAAGGGGCTTACAGAGGAGGATATATTAAAGGGCTGCGGACTGGCATTTAAGGGCGGCTGGAATAAGGTTAAGCTTTATTTTATGCTTGGTCTTCCGACGGAAACAAGGGAGGATATGGAGGGAATTGCCCTTTTGTCGGAAAAAATTGCGGAAAGCTACTATGAAATTCCAAAGTCAGAGAGAAACGGAAAGGTTTCCATTACCGCCAGCTCCTCATTTTTCATTCCAAAGCCCTTTACGCCATTTCAGTGGGCGCCAATGTGTACAAAAGAGGAATTTTTGGACAGGGCAAGGATTGTAAATGACAAATTTAAGGAAATGCTTAACAAAAAAAGCATGAAATATAACTGGCATGAGGCAGATGTTTCAGTTATAGAGGGGCTTTTGGCAAGAGGTGACAGACGTGTGGGAAATGTTGTCCTAAACGCATACAATAACGGCTGCCTCTATGATGCGTGGGGTGATTCCTTTGTCTATGAAAAATGGCTTAAGGCTATAGATGATGCAGGGATAGATTTATCATTTTACACCACAAGATGCCGCAGGCAGGATGAATTGTTCCCTTGGGATTTTATAAATACGGGAGTGACAAAAGGCTTTCTATGGCGTGAATGGGGGCGTGCTAAGGAGGGATTAGTCACCCCGAACTGCCGTACGCAGTGCTCAGGCTGTGGGGCGTCAGCCTTTGGAGGAGGTGTATGCTATGAAAATAAGAATTAAATTCGCAAAGAGAGGCTCACTGAAATTTGTCGGGCACTTGGATATAATGAGATATTTTCAAAAGCTTATACGCCGTTCAGGTATAGATATTGCATATTCAGAGGGGTTCAATCCCCATCAGAAGCTTTCCTTTGCACAGCCGCTTGGAGTGGGTATGCTAAGCGAGGGCGAGTATGTTGATATTGAGGTAAATTCCACATTTTCATCTAAGGAGGCAATCAGTCGTATGAATGCTGCAAATGTAGATGATTTGGAGATAATAAGCTACCGCAGGCTTTCGGACAATGCAGGAAATGCTATGTCAAGTGTAGCCGCCGCAGACTATATGGTGGATTTCAGAGACGGCTACAGACCGGCTTCCTTTGACTTCCTTAAGGAGTTTTCTCTATTTTTTAATTCATCAGATGAGATAAGAGTACTTAAGGAGACAAAGAAAAGTCAGGTTGAAATGGACATTAAGCCTTTTATCCATGAGTACGGAGGCGGCAGTGAAAAAATAACCTTAAGGCTGTCCTGCGGCAGCGTCACAAATATTAAGCCGGAGCTTGTAATGGAGGCCTTTTATAAATTCCTTAATTTGGAGCTTTCTCCCTTTACATTTATATATACAAGGCTTGACGTGTACGGGCAGGACGGAGGCGGAGGCTTCATTCCACTTGATTGTTTCGGTGAGGATATATTATAGCTTTAATTTGGTAAAGAGAGGAACCTATGGATAAAAAGACAGTTATTACAAGGGTAAATGATGGAGTGGCGTACTGCCTGTTTTCAAACGATACTGCCGTAAAATGTGATATTTTTTACAATGACGAAGGGTCTGTTCTTAACAATATCTATGTAGGCTATGTCTGTGATATTGTTAAAAACATTAATTGTGCCTTTGTGGAATATGAGCAGGGAAAAAAGGCGTATTTACAGCTTTCCCCAAAGCTTAAGCCTATGTTTTTAAACAGAAAAAATACAGATAAAATCTGCTGCGGCGACAGGATTATCATACAGATTTCAAAGGAGGCAGTTAAGACTAAAAATCCCGTATGCACTACGGAGTTTGAGCTTGCGGGAAGGTATGTCGTGCTTTATCATGGCACCTTTGACGTAGGCTTTTCAAAAAAAATAAAGGATAACGACTATAAGAAAAAGACTGACGGACTTATAAGAAATATGCTTGCGGACCGCTTAAGAGCTGATATTGGTATCGGCATTACAGTGAGAACCAACGCCTACAGTGTACCTGTTAATGAGGTGCTGACAGAGCTTTCCTGTCTTCTTGATAAATATGATGCACTGATAAAAAACGCATTTACCCGCCCAAAAAATTTTCTTCTCTATGAGGCTGATACGGGATTTATGAAGCTGGTCAGGGATATGTCCTATGACAAAAATGATTTAGTCGTTACGGACGACAAAACCATATATGATATGCTTTATGGAACGGGACTTTTTAAGAAAGATAAGACGGATTTGGCTGATAATAAGGATAATAAGCCCTGCCTAAAGCTTTACAGTGATGATCTGCTTCCATTGTATAAGCTGTACAGACTTGAAAGGGTTTTTGAGGACATCACAGGCCGCAAAATATGGCTTAATTCAGGAGGCTATCTTATTATTGATTACACCGAAGCCATGACGGTGATAGATGTAAACTCCGGAAAATGCGACAAGGGAAGGGATAAGGAAAAAACCTTTTTATCAATTAACCTTGAGGCGGCGAAGGAGATAGCAAGGCTTTTATCACTCAGGAATATATCAGGAATTATCATTATAGATTTTATTGATATGGAAGCACCTGAAAGCCATGAAAGGCTGTTGTCTGCCATGACGGAATATACAGGTATGGACAAAATACCCACGAATGTGGTAGACTTTACAAAGCTGCAGCTTATGGAGATAACAAGAAAGAAAACCAGAGACAGGGTTAAGGTGCGTGACAATATATTTAAAAATTAAGGAGGATAAAAATGGGGAAATTTTTTGACGACAGGGTATTTAAGCTTTTATCTGAAATTTACAATGAGAATGACTGGGCTCGGATATGCTTGGAACCTGCTATTGGCGAGATATACTGCTACGGACTTGGCGTGCCGCAGGATATTGCAAAGGGAATGAAGTATTTCGATAAATTCCCCGATCATCCGAGAGTGATAGAAAACAAGAAGCATTTTAAAAAGACACTGTTTGGCTGGAAAATGGTTTAGGCTTTAGTTAAAGCAGTACGGAAAACAAGAGGTAAAATATGAAAAAAAATAAGAAAAAATGTCCTGTATGCGGTGAAAAGCTGCAGCCAATGTACGGTAAGCTTATGTGTCCAAGCTGCGGCTACAGTGCTATGCCGGATAATGCTATGTCAGAAAATACATATAGCAGCTCATCATCAGTCAATATGAATATGTATAATAATCAGCAAAACAGCACCGGTCAGTCACAGAGCATGTTTAATTATAATGACGACCATATGAATAATCCTTCAGGGCAGAATAAAAAAGGCATGCAGCCTATCAGCAACAAGTCTATGAAAAGCATATTGATTTCCGCAGGAGTGCTTATGTTCTGGGGCATTTTTGTGTTTTCCATGTTAAGGCATTTTGATTATGATGATAAATATAACAGCTACAGCTATGAAAATGTCACATTTCCTACCTACAGCTTTCAACAGGGAAACACAAGCAGCAGCCAGAACAACAGTTCACAGGATAAAGACAAAAATATATTGGTTTATCCCCAGTCAGAGCTTTTCCTTAATTTAATCGAGGAGGTTTTTGACAAGGAATATACGGACATAACGGAGGCTGAACTAAACAGCGTTGTTTCCATCAGAATAAGCAAGGATGACGATAATGTAAGCTGCGGTCTTTCTGACGGAACCATGCACAGCTACAGCCTTTCAGGCTTCTCCTATTACACAAAGGATTTAAGCTGCTTTAAGGGGCTTGAATATATTGATGTAGATGCAAAGATTTCATCATCCGATATTAAAAACCTGACAAAGCTTAAGGGAATATTCAGTAAAAATACCATAAAGGATTTTGTGAATATTATTCCAAGCCCTGAAAATATTGTATCCTTAGGCTCATACGAGGACTTTTCCGTCACAAGCCTTGACGGTCTTGAGGAATTTAAAAATCTTGTGCAGCTTTACATAGCGTCATCACATATTTCGGATATTTCCGTATTAAAGAAGCTTACGGGACTTGAATATCTCTGCCTTGAGGATGCGGGAAGCATAACTGATTTTACCCCAATCACATACCTTACCTCCCTTGAGGTTTTTGATATTACGTCGTCAAAGCTTAAAAACCTAAGCTTCCTTGACAGCCTTGACAATATAACTGAATTTTCATTGAGAAAAAGCCGGATAACGGATATTTCAGCTCTTGAAAAGTATAAGTCCTCACTTACAAAGCTTTGCCTGTCTGAAAATTATGACGTGGCAGATTACTCTGCTATAGGTGAATTTACAGGTCTTACGGAGCTGGAAATATGTGCGGACGCCAACGCCGTTATGCCGGATTTGTCAAAGAACACAGACCTTGAAATATTAAGGCTTGACAGAGCCTATGACTTGAGTATGCTACGCACTGTAAGCAATATTTCAGAGCTTTATCTTAGGAGGTGTTATCTGGAGGAAATGCCGGATTTATCACATCTTACGGATTTATATTATTTAAGGATAGATGAGTCTTTGTCACTTATAACAAACCTTACGCCGGTTACAACGCTGCCGGCTCTTGAATGTCTCGATATAAGCAATACAAAGGTGTACGGAAACATAGAGGAGATATTTGATATTCCTACGTTATTTGAGCTGTATATGGACAACTGTAACGTATCTATTGATTTTTCCAAAGTACAGGAAAATGAAAACCTCGATGTTTTAAGCATGAATAACATTACTGTCATGAAGTATAATTTAAACGAATATGGCAGTATAGATATTCAAAATGCCACAAAGGTTGATATAAATGAGGGCTTGGGATTTTTTCTCCAAAAGTTTCCTTATTTAAGCGAATTGTACATAGCAGGCAACGGAATAAAAAATCTTGATTTTGTTTCATATCTGCCGTATCTGTGGGCGATTGACGTAAGCGATAATTATATATCAAGCCTTTCTCCTCTGAAAAATCTGTCGGATTTAGTCATTGTATGGTGTAAGGACAATACAATAACAGACGGCTATGACTTGGGGGAAAATGTATATGTTGTCACAAAATAGGTTGACAATGTAAAATGCAAGTAGTAAAATATCCTTTGGTTACATAATTGTAAAAAATAATTTATATTTGGAGGATTAATGTATGAAAAAGAAATTAGCAAAACTTTTAATTTGCGTGTCAATGTTAGGCTTAGTATTTACATTAGGTGCATGTGGAAGTGATGATGATAAAGATACAGGCTCAAAGACACCGACGACTAAGAAGACAGAGACAGCTACCAAGAAATATGCAAGCATTGAGGATTATGTAAATGATCCTACATTCCAGGCTCAGCTTAAGTCGATGATGAAGCAGTACTAGGATATGGGTATGTCTATGACAATTACCGGTGAAGGAGATAAGCTCATATATACATATAAGTATACAGATGAGAAGCTTATCAGTGATGATTTTACCCTTGAGGATGCACAGGCATATTTCGATGAGGCTATAGAGGAAGAGAAAGATTCTTTCATATCTATCTGTTCATCACTTCCTAAGGAAATTGATGTAGAAAATCCTAAGGTAGTATTAAAATATATTGATTATGATGATACGCTTATTTGGGAG
>N._stephensi_703_cecum__coassemble_94_pt1 | contig 15460 bp, 17 predicted proteins | sample N__stephensi_703_cecum__metabat2_low_PE_004 | metagenome-assembled genome bin N | reverse complement strand
TTCAAAAATTATTATACAGCAGCCTGTCTGCTCACCGGCCGCCCTTAGCAGCAGCCGTCTGCAACACTCCACAGGATATATGGCAGGGATAACCACCTATAACCTAAATCTCCGCCCACCCCGACGGAACCTCCCTCTTAGCCACCGCTATATCAAAATCATCTGCCTTATAAATACTTTCACTTAAATTAATCTCCATTCTCACACTCTCATATGCCAGCTCCTCATAATTATTCTCCTTACTCAGATGTCCGAGAAAAACCTTCTTCATATTTTCATTTAAAATAATATCCAAAAGCCTTCCCGCCATCTCATTGCAGAGATGCCCCTTATTTCCCAGTATTCTCTGTTTCAGCTGATATGGATATCTGCCTGTCTGAAGCATTCTAATATCATGGTTCGCCTCTAGCACCAAACCGTTTAAGCCTGTAAGATTTTCAACTATGTAATCGTCATATGTTCCCATATCCGTAGCAACCGCAGCCTTTGATTTTTTGTCCTCCACCCTGTAGCCGACAGGATTAGCCGCATCATGTGATATTGAAAACGGTCTGACGGTTAAATCATTTAAAATTACATTTGTATCAGGCTCTATCTCAATAAACAGCCCTTCATCTGTTTTTCCCAAGCCCTCACAGGTTCTTATGGCTTCTATTGTCTCTCTTGTACTGTATACAGGCACATTATATTTTCTTAAAAGAACACCCAGACCGCTTATATGGTCTGAATGCTCATGTGTAATAAATATTCCGTTTAAATCGCTTGGAGAAAGCTCTAAGCTTTTTAAGCCATCCTCCACTCTTTTTTTGCTTATACCTGTGTCTATCAGAATATGCGTATTATCATTCCCGACATATATGCAGTTGCCGCTGCTTCCGCTGGCAATACTCATCAGCCTCATATCTTACCTCATCCCTGCATTGTAATGTACTTTTTACAATTAATGTATTTTTTTAAGTATTTCCTTTATAAGCTCATAGCCTCTTGCCACCGATTCTATGCTCATTCTTTCCTCTGTGGTATGAATATCAAATATATCGGGACCAAAGGCAATAATATCAGCATCCGGCTTTTTAGCACTGAAATATCCGCACTCCAAGCCTGCATGAATAACATTTGTTTTCGGTTCTTTATGGAAAAGCTCCCTGTATGCTTCGGTTACAAGCTCCCTAAGCCTTGACTCCCTTTTATATTCCCATGCAGGATATTCTCCCCTTACCTCGATAAAACCTTCAGCCTTATCAGCTATATCATTGAGCTTATCTATAATATACTTCTTTTTAGAGCCTACAGAGCTTCTCACTGACGACACTGCCACCATAAAATTATCCTCTGTCTTTAGTATGCCTAAGTTTAATGAGGTTTCCACAAGACCTTCTATATCTGCACTCATGTACTGTACTCCGTTAGGTATTGTGTTCAGATAAAACAGTATATTTTTAAAATCCTCCGGAAGAATAACAGTATACGCTCCAAAGCCGTTTTCTTCCACACTTACGGAAATATCTCCATCTGATGATGAAAGCTCGGCCTTTAAAATACCATCCATCTCCTTTATTATACCTTTTACCTCCTCCACATTATTTTCGCTTACAAGTATTTCCGCTTCACATGCTCTTGGTATGGCATTGTCCTTGCCGCCGCCTGTTATACTTATACACTCAATATAAACACGGTCAAACACCTCTCTTAAAACTCTTGCCATGATAATGTCGGCATTGCCGCGATTTTTGTCTATCTCTGTTCCTGAATGTCCGCCCTTAAGCCCGTCTACCCTTACAGTACACTTTATACCCTCTGTTATAACGGTCCTGTAGGATATAATTGCCTCCGCTTTGGCTCCTCCGGCACAGCCTGCTACAAAGATACCCTCCTCCTCTGAATCAAGATTTAAAATATATTTTCCCTGTATATCTGACATATCAAGCTCTCTTGCCCCGTCCATGCCTGTCTCCTCGTCTATGGTAAATATTACCTCAAGGGACGGATGGCTTATATTATTGCTGTCCAGTATGGCAAGCCCATATGCCACCGCAATACCGTCATCTCCTCCAAGTGTGGTATCCTCTGCCTTTATAAAGCCATCCTCCACATAAAGCTTAAGTCCGTCCTTCATAAAATCATGGCTGCTGCCTTCCTTCTTTTCTGCAACCATATCCAGATGTCCCTGAATTATAACTCCTGCATCCTGCTCTCTGCCCTCTGTCGCAGGCTTTTTTATAATAACATTTCCCAAGCTATCCTGTGTATAGGAAAGTCCCTTATTTCTTGCAAAGGCTGCACAGTAATCACTTACGGCCTTTGTATTTCCTGAGCCTCTTGGTATCATGGAAATTTCCTCAAAATACTTTAAAACATCCTTTGGTTCATAATTCTCTAAAACTCTCATCACAATATCCTTTCTGTTAATTTTCCATAATTATTTCTTATACAACATAAAGCTTATTCACCGGCAAATGCTTTATTCCTTACTGTCAAAAACAGCCTCATAGCCTTTTGCATTGTTTTAAATAACACTTTTGTCATACATTATTTTATTTTAAATATATATTAATAACATACCTATATCAGGAATACATAATGAAAAAGAAACTATTACAATCCCTTATTATAGCTGCATTTTTTACTATGCTGTTTCTCTCCTCCGCCACAAAGGAGGGTGCCTTAAACGGTTTAAATCTCTGGCTTTTTACGGTTGTTCCAACTCTGCTTCCATTTATGCTTATATCCTCAGTCATATTGGAAACAGGAAGCTATAATATTATAACCCGCATACTTGGATATATTATGAAGCCTGTATTCCACCTTCCGGGCGATGCCGCTTATCCGTTTATTATGGGAATACTCTGCGGCTTTCCTATGGGCAGTAAAATCACTGCTGAAATGGTCAGGTCAGGCAGGCTTTCCGTCAGTGACGGAAATGTGCTTTTATCCTTTTGCAACAATATAAGTCCGCCGTTTATTATAAGCTTTATGACCGGATATGTCCTTGATCTGAACAATGAAACAGGTAAAATAATTATTTTTATTATGCTTGCCGGTCCCATTATAACCGGTATTATTACCTCAAGGGTAATTCCTCATATTAGTAACGCCCGCATTGTAAAAAACGCCGGTACTCATACCCTGCCGTATGATATGCCGCATAACGGCAGCTCTTTAAAGGCCTCCGGCTTTTCTATTGACAGCTGTATTTTGTCCGGCGTTCAGAATGTAATAAAGCTTGGCGGATATATTATTATATTTTCCATAGTATGCAGTCTTATAAGCCTTATAATAAATGACACCTTTATCTATGCAGCCATATCGGGACTGCTTGAAATAACCTCCGGCTTAGGAGTATTTGCACTTATTCCCCTATCTCTAAGAAAGATATATACAGTGTGTATATTATCCTCCTTTGGCGGAATATGTACAATCGCCCAGACATTATGTATGATAAAGGGCTCAGGACTAAGCATTAAGCTGTATATTGCCGGAAAGCTCATAAGCTGTGTTATTGTATTTATTCTTTTATGCTTGTGTGTACATATATAGTTTGGCTCTGCCAAGCTTGTGGCTTACCTGCTGAAATTTCCTATAAAGTAAAAAGCACTTAAGGCTTACGGATTTTTCTATCAGTCTGAAAACAGAGAAATACCATGACCCTTTGTCCTTTGTATTTCTCTGTAATATCTTCTGCTATTGATTAGTCCTCATCGTCAATGTCTATATTTACAGTATAATCCTCATAATCAGTATCCTTTGAAATAGCAGCCTTTGCCTGTATTTCCTCCTGACCTGCAAACTCCTCCTCTGTCGGATTTAATTCCTCCCTGTCTGCAGTAACTATGTCAAGACACTGTGTAAGTGATTTCATCATCACATCATATCTTGAATTAAAGTTTTCAATAGAATGTGCTATGAGATTTTGAAGATTTGCAAGGCTGTCGTCTGTGTACTGCATTGCACCCATGCGGATATTATTAGCATCCTCAGTAGCCCTGTCAAGTATCTGCTGCGCATGCTCCGTTGCCTGCTTAACTATATCGTTTGCCTGAATGTATGCCTGCTGCATAATCTCATGCTCGCTGACAAGCTCGCTTGTCTGTGCCCTTGCCTCATTTAACATAGCCTCTGCCCGCTCTCTTGCTTCATTAAGTATGGCGTCACGGTTGCTGATCATACGCTGGTACTTTTTTATCTCCTCAGGAGTTTTGAGCCTAAGCTCTGCCAAAAGCTCCTCCATTTCCTCCTTATTTACGATAATCTTCGTGGAAGAAAGAGGCTGAAAACGGCAGGAATCAATAAATTCCTCTATTTCCGAAATAATCTGTTCAATTTTACTCATTTTTCATATCCTTTCCATAGGTTTTATATCTGTCATATACTTTCTTTATAATGGGTTCAGGCACAAATCTGCTTATATCTCCTCCTAAGGAAGCCACCTCTTTTACTATGCTTGAGCTAAGATATGAATAATCAATGCTTGTTGTCAGAAACAAGGTATCTATCTTTGGATTAAGCACCCTGTTAGTCTGTGCCATCTGCAGCTCATACTCAAAATCCGTAATGGCTCTAAGTCCTCTTATTATAACATTAGCATTCTGCTCCTTTGCAAAATCAACCGAAAAACCGTCGAAGGATATTACCCTGACATTTTCCAGACTGCCGCAAACCTCTTTTAACATATTAACACGTTCATCAACAGAAAACAACGGTGATTTTGAACTATTTATCAGTACTCCCACTATTATTTCATCAAATATCTTCGCTGCCCTCGTTATAACGTCAATATGACCTAACGTAACCGGATCAAAGCTGCCCGGATAAATCGCCTTACTCATAATGTCCCTGTCTCCTAAGATTTTTTAGACACAAATATGTGTTTATTTGTTTTATATTTTTTTATTTTGTCAATATAAAAACCTAACTCACTTATAAATTCGGTATCAGTATCCAATGACGCCTCTATAATTATTGTCGTGTATTCATCAACCAAATCCGTACATTTAAGAGCTGTCAATACATCCTTTTCATAAAGCCGGTTGTAGGGCGGATCCATAAATATAAAATCATATGGCTCCTCTCCCCTTTCCTGAAGGCTTTTTACTGCCAAAACCGCATCCGTCCTTATAATATCTGCCTGCTCCTCCATTTTTGTTTTTTTCAAATTCTGCCGTATACAGCTTACTGCTTCGCTGTCATTTTCCACAAAGGTACAAATAGCCGCTCCCCTGCTTAATGCTTCTATTCCTATTCCGCCACTGCCGCTGAATAAATCCAAAAATCTGCAGCCATACAGCTCACTGTTTATCATATTAAACAACGTTTCCTTTATCCTGTCTGTGGTAGGTCTTGTGTTCATTCCCTCCGGTGTCACAAGCTGAATTCTTCTTGCTTTTCCTGCTATAACTCTCATATAAAGCCCCTTAATTACCACGAGGACAGGCAGACACCTGTCCCCGATATTATATTTGCTAATTTTTAACGTAGAAGAAAGACTTCATTGAGGTATAATTTAAATCCCTGTAATTCATAATCTGCTCTGTACTTCCTATAAACAGATAGCCTCCCTTTCTCAGGGAATCATTAAACTTCCTGTAAATTCCTTCCTTTGCCTCCTCCGTAAAGTATATGAGGACATTTCTGCATACAATTAAATCCATCCCTTTAGGATAGCTGTCCTTCAAAAGATTATGCTCCCTGAACTCCACACATGCCTTAACCTCAGGAGCAATCTGATAATTTGACAAGCCTACCTTTGTAAAGTACTTGCCAAGCAAATCAGCAGGAAGTCCTGCAACACTCTTTTGGCTGTACAGACCTGCCTTAGCCTTTTCTATAACCTGCTTGTCAATATCCGTTGCAATAATTTTAATGTCACTTAAAGGCATAAACTTTGAGAGAAGCATAACAAGTGAATATGGCTCATCTCCTGTCGAGCATGCCGCACTCCATACTTTCAGGTTCTTTCCGGAATGCTCTATAAGCTTCGGCACAATCTCTGTCTCAAGCACCTTCCACTGGTCAGGATTTCTCCAAAACTCCGATACGTTGATGGTGAGATAATTTACAAACTCCTCAAACATATCTCCCTTTTTTGTAAGCTCCTTTACAAAGTCATCATACTGTGCAATCTTATGCTTTGCAATCAGCGTATCAATACGCCGTTTCATCTGCTTCTCCTTATATGCACTTAAGTCTATACTTGTAAGTTTTAAAACCTGTGCCTTAAACTGTTCGTAATCCATGCATTCACTCCTTTACGGTTTATTTACAGATACAAATAATTTTATTTTACCTTGCAGAAAATAATTCCAATATGTACACAAGTTTGGCTAAGTCTGTTTTTAGACTTTTCAAACTTGCAAGTATCGGCTCTGCCGACACTTTTTATGCTTCCTCCGTCTGCTCTGAGGTTTCCTCCGTCACTTCCTCTGCCGTTTCCTTCACAGCTTCCTCCAAAGTCTCCTCTGTAGCTTCCTCCACAGGCTCCTTCACATTCTCCTCTGCCACTGCCTCCGCAGGCTTCTCTGTCACTTCCTTAAGAGCCTTTCTGCTAAGGCTTATCTTCTTGTCCTCTCCGTTGAAATCTACTACCTTTGCCTCGATTTCCTCTCCAATCTTAAGAACATCCGAAGGCTTTTCAACATGCTCGCTTGAAATCTGTGAAACATGAAGAAGTGCGTCAATTCCCGGCTCAAGCTCTATAAATGCTCCAAAGTCCGTCATTCTTGCCACTCTGCCCTTAACTACGTTTCCTACGGCATATTTCTCGTCAGCATTAACCCAAGGATTTGTCTCGTCAAACTTAAGGCTTAAGGCTATCTTTGTACCGTTCACTTCCTTGACCAGAGCCTTAACTGTATCTCCAACCTTGAATACCTTCTTTGGATGCTCTATTCTTCCCCATGACATTTCTGAAATATGAAGAAGTCCGTCTAAGCCGCCGAGATCTATAAATGCACCAAAATCCGTTACATTCTTTACGGTACCCTCAACAACCTGTCCCTCCGCTATCCTTGCAAGAAGCTCAGCCTGAGCCGCCTTTTTAGCCTCCACAAGAAGCTGCTTTCTGTCACCTATTATTCTTCTTCTCTTTGGATTAAACTCGCTTATAACAAATTCTATCTCCTGTCCCGCATACTTTGTTAAATCCTTCTCATAGGTGTCTGAGACAAGGCTTGCAGGAATAAATACCTTTGTCTCGTCAACTACTACGCTTAAGCCGCCTGTCATAACCTGTGACACTGTCGCCTTAAGCACCTCCCTGTTCTCATAGGCCTCCTCAAGTCTCTTGCTGCCCTTTTCAGCCGCAAGCCTCTTGTAGGTAAGCAAAACCTGACCCTCTCCGTCATTTACCTTAAGAACCTTTGATTCCATCTTGTCGCCTACGTTTACTACTGTTGTTAAATCAACATTAGGTGTGTTGGTATATTCGTTTCTTGTGATAATACCGTCTGCCTTGTAACCTATATTTAACACTATCTCGTCTTCTTTAACTGCGATTACAGTGCCTTCAACGACCTCTCCTACTCTTATTGTTTTAATTGATTCTTCCAGCATTTGTTCAAAACTCATTTCTGACATTTGTTTGAACCTCCTCAATAATATTATTTGGGGTCGATGCCCCTGCTGTAATACCTACGTAACTACAGGTTTGCAGCTTCCTTAAATCTAAGTCAACGGGTGTCTGTATATAGTAAGTATTTTTACATTCATCTTTACATATATCATAAAGCTTCTGTGTGTTGGAACTGCTTCTGCCACCGATTACAATCATCGCGTCTGCTGCTTTTGCAAGCTTGGCCGCCTCCTTTTGCCTTTCATCCGTCGCATGGCAAATAGTATTCACAACAATTATATCATACCCCTTTTTTTCAATAATTTCAACTAATTTATTAAATTTATTGTAATTAAATGTCGTTTGGGATATTACACATGTTTTATCTCCCTGAAAAAAAACGTATTTTTCAGCTTTTTCCTCAGTATCTATAACGGTTACACGGATTTTTCCCGATGTATCGGCCCAGCCCATTATACCCTCTACCTCAGGGTGGTTTTCATTGCCGATTATGATAATATTATATCCCTCAGAGCTTTTTTCCCTCACAATGTTATGAATTTTTTTGACAAAGGGACAGGTTGCATCTATTAAATTTATATTATTTTCCTGCAAAAGCCTGTATATATCATAAGCTACGCCATGAGAGCGTATGATAACGGTTCCCTCCTTTATGCTCTTTAGCTCCTCCTTATTCTCTATAACCTCCACGCCCCTTTTAGCCAAATCCTCCACTACCTGCTCATTATGTATTATGGGACCGTATGTATATATTTTTCCTTTTCCCTTTTCCACCTCGTCATAAACTGTCTGTACTGCTCTTTTAACCCCAAAGCAAAACCCTGCACTCTTTGCCACAACCACTTTCATAAAGCTACCTCCCCTACGGACGGTTATTTTTAATAATATCCGATATTGCATCAACCACTTGCTCTATAGTCATATCAGAGGAGTCTATAAGTACGGCATCCTCCGCCCTCTTAAGAGGTGATATTTCCCTGTGCATATCCCTGTAATCCCTGTCAATAATATCCTTCTCAATGGTGTCTATATCACATTCCTGTCCCTTTTCCTTAAGCTCCAGATATCTTCTCTCTGCTCTTGTTTTTGGCGACGCCGTAAGATATATTTTGACAGGTGCAGCCTTAAGGACACATGTGCCTATATCCCTTCCGTCCATAATGACTTCCTTTTCCCTGCCGATAGCCTGCTGCATAGCTACCAGCTTTTCCCTTACCTCACCGTATGCAGCTATGGCTGAGGTCATATTTCCAACCTCCTCAGTTCTTATAAAGGCGTTTACATTTTCTCCATTTAATATAACCTGCTGTACTCCATCCTCATATTCCAGCGAAATTCCCAAATCCTTTACGGCTTCTGCCACTCTCTCATGGTCCTCCGCCTTTATTCCCTGCCTTATACATGCCAGTGCCATAGCCCTGTACATAGAGCCTGTATCCACATATACTAAATTCATTTTCTTTGCCACCAGCTTTGCTATTGTACTCTTTCCTGCTCCTGCAGGACCGTCGATTGCTACATTAAACATAATTTTCCCTTTCTTTTGCTGCCATAATTTTTTAAATAATATTCTTAAAGCACAGGTCAGACAAAGCCAATCCAACCGATGCCGCATATGTAAACGCCACATTTTTTAGTATTTTAAGCGTTTAGTCCTGCAAGTCTTCCTGTAGACCATGCTATCTGTAAATTATAGCCTCCCGTAAGTGCATCCACATCTATTACCTCACCTGCAAAAAACAAGCCCTTTATATGCTTTGATTCCATAGTTGCAGGATTTATATCCTTAACCGAGACGCCTCCCTGAGTTATAATTGCCTCGTTAAAATCCCTTGTCCCCTTTACGGTAAGAGGAAAAGCCTTTAGAAGCTTAACCAGCCTTTTTCGCTCCTCCTTCGTCACCTCATTTACCTTTTTAAAGGGTTCTATGCCTGACAGCCTTATTATAACAGGAATAAGGCTTTTTGGCAAAAGATTGCCAAGAGAATTTCTGAACTCCTTGTTTGTAAATTCCTTAAAATCCCTTAAAATCCTTGCATCAAGCAAATCCTCTGAAAGAGATGGCTTTAAGTCTATGCTTATATCCGGTTTTTCATTTTTGCTAATGCTTTTTACAATATGGCTGCTGCCGCTTAATATAACCGGCCCGCTTACTCCAAAGTGGGTAAAAAGCATTTCTCCAAAATCACTGTATATAACCTTATTATTCTTTATAAAGGAGACCTTTACATTTTTCAGGGAAAGTCCCTGCAGCTCCTTAGCATAATCCTCGTTTACCTCAAGGGGTACAAGTGCAGGAAGAATTTCCGTAACCTTATGTCCTGTTTTTTCCGCCCATCTGTAGCCGTCTCCCGTTGAGCCCGTTGTCTGATAGGAAAAGCCTCCTGTTGCCACTATGACACTGTCCCCACTGTCTGTGGTGCCGTCAGCAAGCTTTACACCTGCTATGGCATCATTCTCCACGATAAGCTCCTTAACAGCCGTATTCAAATGTATCTCCACATTTCTTTTCCTTATGGCGGCTGCCAGACCTCCTATAATATCAGATGACTTATCTGACACGGGAAATACTCTGTTTCCCCGCTCCACCTTTAATGGTACGCCAAAATCATTGCTGAACATATCCATTACCATTTCATTTGTCACCTTGTGAAGGGCACTGTACATAAATTTCGGATTAGTCACTATGTTTTTAAATACCTCCTCCATATCAGAGGAATTTGTCACATTACATCTGCCCTTTCCCGTTATGTACAGCTTTCTGCCAAGCTTGTCATTCTTTTCGTAGAGACATACACGCTTTCCCTCGCCTGCTGCCGCCGCTGCTGCCATCATTCCTGCGGCTCCTCCGCCTACAACTATAACCTTATTCATCTTCATCCTCAATATTAATTATATTTTCATCATTCACCCTGTTTATCTCATCAGGCATAAAGGTCTGGTACCTGTTCCACACGCTCTCAAGGTTCTCAAGATTTTCTACAACCTCCTCCTGCCGCTTTATGCAGAGTGCTACAATAAGTGCGTTTATAACGCTCATCGGTGCCACAAGTGAATCCACTATAGACGCCATATCGCTCCTTGCTAAAAGATTGCATGAGGAATACAGCCCTAACGGTGAATTTTTACTGTCTGTTATGGCTATCACCCTTGCATTTCTGTCATTTGCAAACTCCAACGCCTTAAGTGTCCGCATTGAATATCTGGGAAAGCTTATTCCTATAATACAATCCTTTCTGTTTATCCTTATCATCTGTTCAAACATCTCACTAAAGTTATTTGTGGTTATCACACACACATTGTCAAAAATCATATTTAAGTAAAAGCCTAAAAATGAAGCTAATGCACCGCAGCTCCTTACTCCCACAACATATATCCTCCTTGCGTCAAGGAGCCAGTCAACTGCCGTCTCAAAGGCCTTTTTGTCAATATTGTCCAGTGTAAGCTTTATTCTTTCTGCATCAGCCCTAAGCACCGTTTCCAAAACCTCCTGCCTTGACATTCTGCCTGATGCAACCTCAATCCTCTCAATGGAATTAAGCTTTTCCTGAACAAGATTTTCCATTGCCTTCTGAAATTCAGGATAGCCCTTGTATTCCAGCAGTGTTGCAAATCTTACTACTGTTGATTCGCTTACGCCCACTGTCTGTCCCATTTTGGCTGCCGTCATAAATACCGCCTTGTCATAGTTTGCCAAAATGAAGCCTGCAAGCTTTTTCTGTCCCTTGCTCATGGTTGTTAAGTGCCTGTTTATTCTTGATGTGAGATTGTCTGCTTTTTTCAATGTATTGTACCTCATTTTTATAATTACAATATAGATATTACATTATTTTTTTAAGTGCGGTTGTATTAAAATTTACCCCCTCGCTAAGGATATTTTTATAATATGGGAGTATTTCCTTATACTTTTCTAACTCATCATAAGGAATAACCGTTGGAGATATAATTATATCATATTCCAAGCTTATATCAGACACTTCCTCCCAAATATGCTTTAACTTATCCTGCAATTCGCTGCGTTCTCCTTTAACGACTGCGGCTATATCTACATCCGATGTATCTGTATAAGTTCCTCTTGCATATGAACCGTATAAATAAATTTCACATATACTGCCTCCATATATATTTATATATATATCTATGACTTTCTTTAAAAGCTTTTCCAATTCATTATGAGTAAACACTAAAATCCTCTCTTTCTAAAGCATATTTTCCCCAGCTTTCCCCAACAGGCATAAATATACTTTCAGATAATTTTGCCAGACAGCATATATTATGTGCTTTAACAAGGCTATTATATATTATTGCTTTTTAAAAGTCTACCTAAGCATAGTATTTTTTGCTGCAAATTTTTTATGTATTTTTTTTGATGTAAATTTTTTTGATTCAAAAAATATTGCCTTTTTCCCCTATTTATACTATTATGCTCATAAAAGCTGATTTGTACCGAAAGGAGCTATCATGGCATACAAAAATATTGACACCATCATAATAAACACCTCCTGCAATCTTTTTGCCAAAAAAGGCTACAATAATGTATCGGTAAATGAAATATGCAGTGCCTGCAGCATTACCAAGCCCACTCTGTATTACCATTTCAAATCCAAGGAGGATATTTTATATGAATATTTCCGTTCTCTTATAATAAGCTCTACCGATATGATAAATGAGCTTAAAACCGATAATACAGATGGAAGAACGCTTGTTATTAATGCCTTTGATATTCTTTTCTCTATATTTACCTCAAAGGGCTATGATATGACACAGGCTTTTATCTCTGCATGTATATGTGATATAAGCAAGGCTGTCTATTTTCCTGAAAGCATATCTGATGCAATAATAGAATATATTATTATTGGACAAAAGGACGGCTCTGTAACAAATTCGTCAAAGCCTAAGGAGCTTTATTCTGCATTTTGCCATGTCTTTGTGGGTTATCTTGTATACTGGTGTCAGAGCAATGGACTTCTTAGTGAGGACAATACAGTTACTAAGGCTCTTTTACCCTTGTTTTTTTAGATGCAGCTAAAAACAAAAAAGTGTCGGCAGAGCCGACACTTGCAAGTTCGAAAAGTCTAAAGACTTAGCCAAACTTGTGGCTTGCCTGTAGAAATTTCCTATAAAGTAAAAAAGTGCCGTCTAAAGCCGGCACTTGCAAGTTTGGCTTTAGCCAAACTTGTAGATTGACTGTAGGAATTTCCTATAATGAAATAAAGTGGCAGCAAACGAAAAAATCGTTTTGCTGCCACTTTATTCTATGATTTATCTTTAATAATCAGAATCAATAATATACCATTTTCCATCCGATTTAACTACAGCATATCTTAAATATCCACTATCATCCTCATCACCTTTCACACGTATTTCAACCCAACTTCCCTTCGTAATTTCGTTATCTATCTCTGAACATTTAGAAACATCAATATCATCCATGTCTTCACTGTTCACAATAGTATAGGATGTCAAGATTTCATTAAGTGTTTTTAAATATTGTATAGCAGCTTCACGGCTTCCGTCATAGACCGTATCAATCACTGCCGGATGCAGGCAGTCTACTGCCTCAGCATATTCTCCATCAAAAACTGCATCAAAAAACTTTTCAACAGTTTTCTCAGGTGACGAAGAAGTCAGCAATATTATTCCTGTGACAGTAAGACCTGCAATAATAAGTATTGCTGCTACAATACCTATAATAAGCGGTGCTTTGGATTTTTTCCTTATCGGATTATAAGCCAATCCCTGATTAAACTGCTGTCCGTATGGCGGCTGTTGCTGTCCATACGGCTGCTGCCATTGTTGTGATGTATTTCCATATGCCTGTTGCTGCATATATGGCTGCTGCTGTTGTTCATATGGTGACTGCTGCCATTGCTGCGATGTATTTTCATATTTCTGTTGCTGCATATATGGCTGCTGCTGTTGTTCATATGGTGACTGCTGCCATTGCTGTGTCGCATTTTCATATGATGGCTGTGGCTGCTGCCACTGCTGTTGTTCATATGGCGGCTGTCCGTTATTCATATTTTCAGAACCTCTCATAGCCGTCTGAGCAGCTCCGCACAACGGGCATAATTCTGCTCCGTCATTTATTTCTGCTCCGCAATTAATACATTTCATTTGCATTTCCTCCTTGTGATAATAGCTTTTTATGTATTTTTAACTTAAATATGCACCTTATTTTTAAAAAACAGCTTTAATCTTCATAGTCGAAAATATACCATTTTCCATTTAGTTTAACTACAGTAAATGTCATATAATAATTATCGCTTCCTATACCCGGACCCTCTATATGTACCTCAACATAGCTTCCCTCTGTAAATGTATATTTTTCATAACCCAAATACTCTAATCCGGCATTAATTTCAGCAATCTCACTGGAAGAAATCCTTTTACTGCTCATATCATCATAGGATGACATTTCCGGACCCCAATCTTCCATTTCTTCTACAACTTCAGACTTTTCTCCGGACCAGTACCACTCAATTGCTATCGGATGAAAATAGTCTGCCGCATCTGAATAATCACCATCCAAAAGTGTTTCCAAAAACATCTCCACTGTTTCCTCTGCCGTTGAAGCCGCTGCAACACCCCTTGTACCGCTTTTTGAATTATTTGATACTATTATCACTATACCGACAGTAAGTCCTGTAATAGCAAGTATCGCCACTATCAAACCTATAATCAGCGGTGTTTTGGATTTTTTCTTTATTGGACTTTGCATATTGTTTTGAGCATACCCATAATTGAACTGCTGTCCATATTGTGGCTGTGACTGTCCATATGACGGTTGCTGCCATTGCTGTGATTCATTTCCATATGATGGCTGTTGCTGCATATATGGTTGTTGCTGTTGTGATGCTTCATATGACTGCTGTGACTGTGACTGCCACTGCTGTTGCTCATATGACGGCTGTCCATATGGCGGCTGCCCATTATTCACATTTTCAGAGCCCTCCACATTCGTCTGAACAGCTCCGCACAATGGGCAAAATGGTGTTCCCTCATTTATTTCCCCTCCACAGTTAATACATTTCATTCTCATTTCCTCCTTATGTTGTAATAATGAATAAGGGCAAAATAGCCCTTATATTTTTTATTTTCAATGCTAAAAATATATCAGCCGACGCTTGCCTTTGTGACATAAATTTCAGTATTATCTCCTATGTGTTTACATTAAATCAAATTCTGTGTATAAAAAATATCTTTAACTACTAAAGTAGACAATATACCATTTTCCATTCGTTTTCATAACAGTAAATGCAAACCCTGTATATATATCACTTTCTATTTTTACAAAAATGCCCACTGTAGCTTTAACATCAACGCCAAACTCCTCTGCTACTTCTTCATTACATTCAGCAAGCTCATCGGAATTTAAACGTACCATTCTAACATCATATGAGGTCATTTCATCAAAATAACGTTTCATTTTTTCTTTAACTTCAGACCTTGCTGCCTTGAGTACTTCCGGGTGAATATAGTCCATAGCTTCGGAATAATCCCCCTCCAAAAGTGCATCCAAAAACGCCTCTATTGTATCCTCTGCTGTTAAAACCTTTGAAATATCGCCTGTATTGGTATTTGAAACATCGCCTGTATTGATATTTGAAACATCACCTGTACTGGTGTTTGAATTCTTTGATATTATTAACACTATACCAACTGTAAGCCCTGCTATAATAAGTATCGCCGCTACAATACCTATTATAAGCGGTGCTTTGGATTTTTTCTTTATTGGATTTTGAATATTGTTTTGTGCATACCACTGATTGAACTGCTGTCCATATGGCGGCTGTGGCTGTACATACAGTGGCTGCTGCTGTACATAGGTCTGCTGCCTGTTATTCAAATTTTAAGAGATATCAAAAACAGCATTTTGAACAGCTCCGCACA
>N._stephensi_703_cecum__coassemble_92_pt1 | contig 15505 bp, 12 predicted proteins | sample N__stephensi_703_cecum__metabat2_low_PE_004 | metagenome-assembled genome bin N | reverse complement strand
TGTTTTTGGATATCAGTAATCATACGGTCTTTGCTCATTATTTGTTTTTATATGTGCACTTACAAAAAATGCTCCTTGTTTTTTAAATTTTTTATATATTTTTATTGAAATCGAACAGATTTTCCTTTATAATGTATTCATGGTGTTACCATAACGGTAGGCGGTTGCCCTCATTACAGAGGGTTTGTGACCCTCTGTTTACATAGAAATCTTTTTTACATAAGAAATCTTACTAATGAGGGGGTGTTGCCAATGTTGTCTATTGAAAGTTTAATCGCAGTTATAGGACTTGTCCTTACTGCTTTCGGACTTGGATATACAGTCGGAAGCAATTCACATAAAAAATAATCGCCTCAACTCTGGAAAAGTTAGGCGATTATTTCAGCTTAATTTCTTCTAAGGGCAACCGTCTATCGGTAACACCTCTTATGATTATACTAAACCATTTTTATCTGATTGTCAACATGTTTCTCATCAGTTCAGTATTTTATATCTCATCTTTCTTAAGAAATGTCTGCATTTTGCCGCCTGTATGTATCATTATCCTTTTGGCTTAATTCATTTTCTATCTGTGTTAATTTTTGCTCCAATTCCTTAATTTTTTCCTCGTTGCCTGATGCAGCTTTTAACTGCTGCTCAAGCTGTTTCTTTTCTTCCTTCAGCCTTTTGATTTCACTGTCAACCCTATCCGTATTTGTGGTGGTCTTTTCTGTGCTGCTCTTAGGGTCTGCTGATTGTACATTTTTCTTAATCTTTTTCGGGTCATCATATATTATTTTAGGATTTCCCTTGTCATCCTGCCCCATTCTATATAAGCCAACAGGCTTCCCACCGGATTTTTCGCTGCTGATGTATTCATCTTCCGGTATCGGAATATTTTTTACGGCTTCTTCGGATTTTACGGCTTCTTTTACTTCTTCTGACTTTTTCTGATGACCAATCTGTAATCTGTCCGGATAGCTGTCATCGTATCTGTTTCTTATTTCTATTGACATACCTGTATCCTCCTTAAAAATGAATATTATATCCTATAAGCCTTCATTTGTTGCACTTATGAATTTTTCAAGCTGCTCCATTGCCCTGCCGCTCTTTATTGCTTCCCTTGCCATAGAAATGCCTTCCTCTATTGACACTCCCCTTGCTATATGCAGTGCCGCACCGGCATTAATAAGCACAGCGTCCGTCTTTGGTCCCTCCATGCCGCTTAAAATATCCCTTGCTATCTTTGCGTTTTCCTGCGGCATACCTCCTGCCAAATCCTCCTTTTTGCATCTTGTCAGACCAAACTGCTCAGGGGTAATAACGTATGATAAAAACTCTCCATTTTTTACCTCACATACGGTAGTAGGTGCACTCATTGAAATTTCATCTATACTGTCCTGTCCGTATACTGCCATAGCACTCTTTACTCCAAGATTTGAAAGCACTCTTGCAAGAGGCTCTACCAAATCCTCGCCATATACGCCAAGAAGCTGCATGCTTGCTCCTGCCGGGTTTGCCAATGGTCCAAGTATATTAAACATGGTACGTATACCCATTTCCTTTCTGACTCCTCCCACAAATCTCATGGCTGTATGGTATTTCTGTGCAAATAAAAAGCACATATTAAGCTCCTTAAGTATCTGGGCACTTTTGGCAGGAGCTATGTCAAGCTTTACCCCCAGTGCTTCAAGACAATCCGCCGTACCGCATTTGCTTGAGGCAGCTCTGTTTCCATGCTTGGCTACAGGCACTCCAAGTGACGATACTACTATGGATGCCAAAGTAGATATGTTAAATGTATTTGAACCGTCTCCGCCTGTTCCCACTATCTCCAGTACATCCATATCATTTAAAAATCTTTCACAGTGCGACCTCATTACCCTTGCGGCTGTGGTAATCTCGTCTATGGTTTCGCCCTTCATTGCCATAGCCGTGAGAAAAGAGGCCTTTTGTGCGTCTGTTGCCTCGCCGTTCATTATTTCATTCATAACTGCTGCCATTGTTTCATTATCCAGGTTTTCCTTCTTTACTACCCTTGCTATTGCTTCTTTAATCATTTTCCGGTTTCCTTTCGCATATAATTATAATTGGACATAAGCTTATTATATCAAAGCCGGTAAATAAAACAATCTTTTTAGCAAAAAAATCTAAAATTTTCATAATCATATCTCAAGCTGTTGCGAGCCTTTGTAAAAGCATTTTCAATGGCTGCAAGCCTCCCGCTTAAAGCTTGGTAAAATGCAGCAGCACTGAATCTACAGAAGGCTTCGGGTGAAAATCCTCCCTTGAAAAATAATAAGTAATATCTAATTTCCATTTGTTCTTCAATAAGGAAGAAGCCTTCGTTTCAGACGGCACGCCCAAAAATCTCTTTGCTGCACCCTTTTCCATGACAAGCCAAATGTCCGAAGGAGGATGAAAAGCCTGCGTAAGCTTTCTCACAATCTCTGTAGTGAGATAGTATGGAATATTGGCAAATACTTTGTAATTTCCTTTTACAGGCAGCCGGTATTTCATAAAGTCCCCATGTATCAGCTTCACATTCCCCACATTTTTCAACCGCTCTGACGCACGTTCATACAGTCTCCCATCTATCTCCACCGAATAGACGAAGCTTGCCTTTCTGCAAAGTGCCTCCGTTAAATGCCCCTTTCCCGTACCAATTTCTATCACAATATCTTCCTCGTTAATCGTACTCTTTTGCACGATTCTTTCCAAAAGCCTTCTGCCGGTCAAAAAATTCTGCGAACCATAAATCCTTTGCATGCAGACAGACTTCTCCCTTTTATTTCTGTTTCTTTTAGACATATCTTTCCTCCTGTTTTTTGATTACATAAAAATGGTAATAAAAAAACAGGAGGATTTTTCAAAACAAATTCTCCTGCACAAAAAGATACCGGGCAAAATTTTGCCCCGCAATACCGGGTCATATATGTAGTGCTGATGCTGCAAAAATACCATCGTACCTTACAGAAAGGCACGCAAAATCAAATTTCACCATGTATTATACTTAGGTACGCAAAAAAGAACCTGTTTCAAAACAAGCTGTCTTCTTATTACCATGCTTACCTTAATTTCATAACAAAATTCATAACACATGCTGACATCAGCAATACCTCCATTCATTAAATTATAATCAGTATACCTTACAGAAAAACTTCTGTCAATAGATGTGTACCAACTCCTTCAACACAATCTCCTCCACAGCACTTTCACATTATCCATAAATCTAACCCACTTCATCTGCTCTTAAGATTTTAATTCTTTTCTATAATAACAGCCTGTTTCCCCATTTCTTCATATCGCTTTTCTACAAGTGATTTCTCATAGCGTACTATATCACCATTTTTTTGCGGGTCCATTAACAAATAATGTGACTCATCATAGCCGCATAACACCAGGCAATGCTCACCGGATTTCCATACATATTTTTCTCCGGTTTCAAGATAGTAGGTAAAGCCCTCTCCTGATTTTTTCATATCTGAGGTTGCCCATATAATTACGGGCTTATCCTTTTGTATATAGTTTAACACAAGATATGAAAGCGAGCTTCCCCTTATGCCCTCTGCCCTTAAATCTGATGTTCCCTTATAATTATCCCTTACCATATTTTTTACTGCACCCTCAATAGCCTCGCAATAACAGCCCAGACTTGATTTTTCGTAGGGGTCTCCTGCAAATGATAAAGACGGGTCTGCTCCGTATATTTTTCCGTTTTTATTATAAAAGTCCTCCTTTGGCAGATAGTTTTCGATAAAGCCGTGAACAGTAATATTTATTCCATAGTGATTAAGCAGTGCAACTGTGCTTACTGCCTCGCAGCCTGTAGGTATTCCCTCCTGCGATAAGCCTTCTATGTTTATAATATGGCTTCCACTGCCTATGCTACCCTCCGCCGCTCTGTAATCTGTGCTGTCTGTTTTTTCTCCGTAGGCAATAAAAGAACGGCTTATATTCACTGCAATAAAAATGCTTACTGTTATCGCCAAAGCACAAGATACCGCACAGCATATTGCGTATAATTTACGCCTTTTTTGTCTTACTCTTTTCATAAAAAACCTCCTATAAAAAAGTGTCGTCTAAAGCCGACACTTGCAAGTTTGGCTCTGCCAAACTTGTGGTTTGCCTGTAGTAATTTCCCACAAAGTGAAAAAGTGTCGTCTAAAGCCGACCTTGCAAGTTCGAAAAGTCTAAAGACTTAGCCAAACTTGTGGTTTACCTATAGGAATTTCCTACAATGTGCAAAAGTGTCGTCTAAAGCCGACACTTGCAAGCTTGGCTCTGCCAAACTTGTGGACTGTACTGTCGCATAAAATATTATATAGGAGTTGTTTCTTTCTTTTATAATTGTTGTATAATATTTGTATCTTTCATTTTTTATCAGTTAATAATTACTTCCTCGCCGGACTGTTCCATGTCATTTTCATATGCAAAATTTCTTTTAAACAGTTCAAGCAGATTTGATTTTTCTGTCTCGTAAGATATATCTATACTTTTTAATGAGGTTTTTTCCAATATCTCATTTATTGCACTGCTGTCTGATATTTCCTCCGTATTAAACTTTAATTTTAGTTCCTCTGCTCCGGTCCAATTATCATAGTATCTGCACTCAATAATATATAAGGCATATATATCATATGTAACGGCATCATATACCGCAAAGCCCTTAAATATATCGGATATAAATATACATACTCCCGTCAGCAATGTTTTTATTGAAGCATCATCGACATATACCAGCTTAAAGCACTTATTTTCATATGCAAATTCAAATATATCTACAGACTTAATTATATTAGCGAGAGAATCTTCCTGATAGTAAATATTTTTAAGCTCATTACTTATGGCAATTTTTGCCATAACCACAGACTCCTCGTCAAAGTCCTCCTCATTTACAAGACATTCTTTATTTAAAAGCATTTCCTTCTTTTGCTCAAAATCCAAATTGCTGTCTATTTTTACACTGTACCTGTAATCCCTTCTGCTTTCACTAAGCCTTGTATCAAACCGCTGATAATACAGTCTCGGCATAATAAATACGCCTATAGTAACTGCTATCATAAAAATAACTGCTGATTTTCTGCCCATTTTATCTCACCTCTCTATGCCTGCATATTGTTTTATTTAAGGGGTATGTATATGGCTGCCTCTGTTCCTGCTCCCTCTTTGCTTGTTATATGTATATAGCCTCCGTGCAGTGCGGCTGCCTTATTGCATATTGCAAGACCAATGCCTGCTCCTCCCTGCTTTCTTGCTCTTGACTTGTCCACCATATAAAACGGCTCCATAATCTTATCTATCTGTGACTCAGGTATTCCCATTCCCTCGTCAGTTACGGATATTTTGTACATACTGCCGGATTTTTCACCTGTTACCTTAACCCTTGCACCCTCCCCTGACGCCTTGCAGGCATTATCTATAAGATTAATTACTGCCGTAGTAAGAAGTGTCTGCTCTGCCGGTATAACAGCCGCCTCTGTATTGTATTCAATATACACGCCGTACTTGTCGCCTAAAAAGCCTGTGGCTCCCTTTATTCTTGCCATTATTTCCTCTGTGTCTGTATTTTTAAGCTCAAGCTCCTGCTTTCCCATTACTATAAGCTGCAAAAGATTAAGGGACAGGCTTTCAAGTCTCTTTCCCTCCCTGTATATATATTCACCGTATTCCCTTCTCTTGTCAGGTGCCGTGTCATAGGTTCTTAATATGTCGCCATAGCCTATTATGGAGGTTAGAGGCGTCTTTATCTCATGGGTAAAATCTGCCATAAAGGTTTCCCTCTTTTCAACCATATCCCTTAACCTGTCTATATGCTCCTCTGTGTTTTCTGCAAGGAGGTTCAATGCTTCGCCGAGACTTTTTATCTCCTTTGATTTCATTATTCTGTAGCCTGTGTTTACTCTTGCAGAATACTCTCCCTCAGATATCCTCTTTGCCATAGCTGTAAGCCTTTCAACAGGCCTTGTGACATACCTTGCAAAAACATACAAAATTACCGCCATTGCGGCAGATAATATTATAAGTATTATCCTGTAGATATGGAAATTCTGTTCCCTCTCCTCTATGGCACTGCTAAGACTGTATCTGTTTACTATATACCATTTTGCATATCTGCTTGTTACCTCTATACAGGGATTTACACTGCCCTCCTCTTGGCTGTCAGCTTTACTGCCCTCCTTGTTTATGCTTATAATTTTTGATACAGCCTCATAGTTTTGCATTACGTCAATTTCATTGTTTTTCCAGCCTGTTCTGCTGCCGACATAAACCTCACTGCCGTCCGATGACATTTCATCCACAAGGCTTTTTATGGAATACTCAATACTCTGCTCCTCCGACATTATATACATTGAGGCTACATATGAAAATAGATTTTTATTATCCGCCTCCGCCTTACCAATTATCTCCTTTAGCTTTGCATCATATATGGAGTCAATCAAAAAAAAGCTGCCAATTCCCATTGCCAGCATAAAAATACAGTATGCAAATGCAAATATTTTTGTTGAAAATTTCATAAGCTGTTACTGCTCCTTAAACCTATATCCAATCTTGTATACTGTCTGTATGTTTTTTTCAAGACCAAGCTTTTTTCTAAGCCTCTGAATGTGTAAATCAACTGTTCTCGTGTCCGGCTGATATGAATCGCCCCACACTCTTTCGTATATGATTTCCCTGTATAATGCTATATTTTTATTTTTTACAAGCAGCACCAAAAGCTCAAATTCCTTATATGTAAGCTCTATAAGGCTGCCTGATTTTTTTACTGTTCTGTTTCCTGTGTCTATCTCCAAATCAAGCACGTTTATCAATCCGCTTGATTTATTATAGCGGCGGAGCACAACCTCTATTCTTGCCAGCAGTTCGCTTATGTCAAAGGGCTTGACTATATAATCCTCAGCACCAAGCTTTAAGCCCTTCACTCTGTCTCTTACATCAGCCTTTGCCGTGAGAAATATAACAGGAATGTTATACTGCCTTATATAGCCTATAAGCTCAAAGCCATCCACCTCCGGCAGCATAACATCCAAAAGCACTAAATCATATCTGTTTTTTTCTATTTCATCTGCGGCACTTTTTCCGTCATAGACACATAAAGCTTTGTAGTCTGCATTTAACAGTGCCTCTGATATTAAATTTGCTATGGAAGCCTCGTCGTCAACCACAAGTATACTGTTCATTACATCCTTCCCCTTTTTATCCTTTATATTGACCTTAATTATTAAATGTAATTTTAACAGCAGCTTATCATTTTTTTGTATCATAGTTGTATCAGCTATAGCTAATAACTTTATCAGCTATAGTTAATACTTTATCAGCTATAGTTGATAAAGGGCACTGTATTTTTTCTTAAAATAATTCATAAGTGGCTTTGACGTTATTTCCCTGCCGCACAGCCCTTCTATAAGCTCCTTTGGCACTACAGCCGTTCCATCCTTATGAATATGTGTATTAAGCCATTTTGTAATTTCCTTCACTCTGCCCTCTGACAAAATCCTGTCTATATCTCCAAGCTCCTCCTCTATTCTCTCTAAAAGCATTCCGTCGTAGATTGAGCCTAAAAGATATGATGGGAAATACCCGAAGGCTCCGCCGCTCCAATGGGAATCCTGCAAAAGACCTGACGCCATGTCCGGCGGCTCTATTCCCAGATATTCCTTCATTTTACTGTTCCATAATTCAGGTATGTCACTTACATCTATTTTGCCGTCGAATAAATCTCTCTCTATCTCATAGCGTACAATAATGTGAAAGCAGTATGTTACCTCGTCAGCATCTATACGGATAAGGGAGTTTTCCACATGGTTTATCTCCCTGTAAAAATCCTCAATAGGGATATTTTCATACTGTGGGAAAAGCTCTTTTAGCTTATAATATACCGGCTTCCAGAAATTTATGTTTCGTCCCAGTATATTTTCCATAAACCTTGACTGGCTCTCGTGAAGCCCCATATAATGACAGTCTGAAAGAGGCGTGTCCATATATTTTCCGTCTACATTCTGCATAAAAATGCCATGTCCTCCCTCATGTATAATACTGAATATGGGATTTATTATGTTTTCCCTATAATAATGGTTTGTAATTCTCACATCATTTGAGTTAAGTCCTGTGGTAAAGGGATGCTCACTCTCTGCCAGTACTCCTGCCTTCATATCAAAGCCGATATAATTTAATAAAAATTCACTGAGCTCCTTCTGCTTATTTATGTCAAAATCACCGATAAACCTGCTTTTATCAGGCTGCTTCTTTTCCGTTATCTTTTTTACAAAGGGTATAAGCTCCTCCTTAAGCTCATTAAACACCTTATCAATCTGCTCCCTCTCCATTCCCTTTTCAAAATCATTTAAAAGAAGGTCATAAGGGTTTTTGTCAGGCTTTCTAAAGCTGCACATTTTTTTAATGCTGTCTGTTATCTTTTCAAGATACGGCTTAAAGCTTTCATAATCATTGTCTCTTTTTGCATTTTGCCACACATCCTCAGCCTTTGCCACAGTTTTCATATACTCTGTATAAAAATCCACAGGTATATTCTTATTTTCGTCATAATCCTCCTTTAACCTTTCCACCGAAAGCTGCCACTGCTTTGGAAGCTTGTCATACTCCTCCTTCTCCAAAAGCTTATCAAGATATTCCCCCATCTTATCCGATGTACTCATCTCAAACGCCTTACCCCCATAAAAGGACTGCAAATTTACCAGATGCTCCACCGCCCGCTCCGACGCCTCCGTGTGAAGCTCCCACGATATAAGCTCCACCGCATTCTCATAATTCTTTATCTCCCCATAATATTCCCTAAACTCCTCAAAAACACCTTTTCCCATACATCCTCCTATTTTTTTATTATTTATTATTTTAATTTAACCAAAATGTATCACCATTCTACCCCAAAGCGACAACTCTACCTACAAACTACTGAAAATTTGCGAAGCAAAAATTTGTGAAACAAATTTATAATTGCCGCTGCCTGCGGCAATTTTTTATAGGAAATTTCTACAGGCAAGCCACAAGTTTGGCTAAGTCTTTAGACTTTTCGAACTTGCAAGTGTCGGCTCTGCCGACACTTTTTTATAAGAGTGATGCCCTAAGCTCCTCCCCAGTCTTCATACTCAAGTATGCCGGTGCAATATCAAACACTGTCTTGCAGCCGCTTACACCCTCCTTATACAGCTTATACGCCGCCCTTGCATATGCTGTTATCACACTTGCCGTAAACTCAGGGTTTGAGTCAAGCTTCAGACTGTATTCAATAATATGGTTATTCTCATTATCAAAGCCGGTTCTTCCGCTTCTTAAGACAAAGCCTCCATGTGGTATTCCGCTGTGGTTTGCCTTAAGCTCCTCCTCAGATATAAAGTGTACTGTTGTATCATAATCTGCAAAATAATTTGGCATATTCTTTATTTCTTCCTCAACCTTCGCTCTGTCTGCACCCTCCTCAAGCACTACAAAGCATTCCCTTACATGCTTCTGTCTTGTGGTAAGCTCCGGATTTTCACCGTTTCTGACTGACTCTAAGGCACTTTCCACAGGTATTGTATACTGCTTTCCGTCCTTTACGCCCTCCACTCTCCTGATGGCATCGGAATGACCCTGACTTACTCCCTTGCCCCAGAAGGTATAATCCTTTCCCTCCGGCAATATGGCGTTTGCATACATACGGTTTAATGAAAACATGCCCGGATCCCAGCCTACAGATATGATTGCCACTTTTCCGCCTTCCCTTGCCGCCTTGTCTGCATCTGCAAAATGCTCCGGTATACATGCGTGAGTGTCAAAGCTGTCAATCACATTAAAAAGCTTTGCATACTCCTTTGTCTGCTTTGGCAAATCCGTTGCACTTCCTCCGCAGAGTATCATAACGTCTATATTGTCCTTCCACTCCTCCACCTTTGACACACTTACAACCTGTGCTGACGGTGTAAGTATATTTACGGCTTCAGGATTTCTCCTTGTAAATACTGCCTTAAGCTCCATGTCAGGATTTTGCTTTACCGCACATTCTACTCCCCTGCCTAAATTACCATATCCTAAAATTCCTATTCTTATACTCATTTTTTACTCCTTTATTTTTATATTTTAATTTTATATGTAAAAAAATTATCAAATACCTATGCTTAAAAGCTACTTAAAAACAGCTTTTAAACTGCTTTTAATTCCCTTAAAGCTGCCAATCCTCCTCAAGCTGCTTCAATCTGCTTTTTAAAAGGTTTCTCGCTCCCTCTATATTCTGCCTGCTTCTGTCGTTTAGCACCTCCTCAAACTCCCTCAGCCACACATCTATGGCGTCCCGCACTCTGCCTGTGCTCTCCTCATAAAGCCTCTCTCCCTTTAAAAGCAGCAGCCTGTTTTCCTCCTGGTCTCTCGGGTGTACCTTAAGGTATGAAAGCTCCTCCATCCTCTGCTCTATCTGCTCAGGCGTCATATCATTTTCATTGCCCTTAATTATCTGCTTTCTCACCTCTCCTGTGGAAACGATTTTTACGGACACCTCGAGAAGTGAATTTATATCGTAGGTGTAGGTTACGTCTATCGCCTCCTCTCCTGCCTTATTCTTCGGCACCTTTATCTCCATTATGCCAACTAAAAGATTATTTCCCGCAAACCTGCTCTCTCCCTGAAGCACCTTTATCACTATATGCTCCTGATTGTCATGGAGCGTGTAAAGCCTTTCTGTTCTGCTGGCAGGAATAATTGTATTTCTCTCTATGATTGGCAGATAGTGTCCTGCTTCAAAGCTTCCGTTACCCCTCTCGACAGATACCTCCGTTCCAAGTGTAAATGAACAGACATCCGTAAGAATAACCTCCTTTATGGATTCATTTCTCTCCTTCATGGCTGCCTGCAATGCTGCTCCAAGTGCCACCGCCTCGTCGGGATTGACTGTGGTATTTGGAAATTTTTTAAACAGCTTTGCAATAAAATTTTTTACTATGGAAAGCTTTGTGGCTCCTCCCACAAGCACTACCTCGTCTATATCCGACAGCTTAAGGTGTGCGTCTGCCATACTTCTTTGGACTGATTTTTTTACCTTTTCAAATAAAAACTCGCACCTGCTCTCATATTCCTTTGTGTCAATGTGGCAGCTTATATCCTCATCCTTATATTTAAAGACTATATCCGCCTCGCCCTTATTTGAAAATGACAGCTTTGCCTCCTCTGCCGCCTTTCTAAGCCTCATCAAATCCTTTTCCGAGAGGGTATCCCTGTCTATCTCCTTCTCCTCAAGAACGGCATCCTCAAGAACCCTTGTGAAATCCTCCCCTCCGAGAAAGTTGTCTCCTGCCACTGCCCTTACCTCGAGAATGTTCTCAAAAAGCTCAAGGACTGACACGTCAAAGGTTCCTCCCCCAAGGTCAAATACCAAAAACTTTGTATTTCCATGCTTCTCATAGAGACCATAGGCTATAGCTGCCGCCGTAGGCTCGCTTATAATTCTGTCAACCTTAAGTCCTGCAAGCTCACCTGCCTGTCTTGTAGCCTTTCTTCTCTTTTCATCAAAATAAGCAGGCACGCTTATGACAGCCTCTGTCACCGGCTCACCTAAATAGCTTTCCGCATCCTCCTTAAGTGCTCTTAAGACAAATGCAGACAGCTCCTTTGACGTATATTCATAGTCGCCCAATCTGTACTTTTTATCCGTACCCATAGTACGCTTAAACACACCTGCCACATTTAACGGATGGAGATAGCCGTATTCCCTTGCGGTTTCTCCCACAGATACCTTTCCCTCCTCGTCCACGCTTACTATAGACGGTGTGAGATGCTTTCCAAGCCTGTTTGGAATGATTTTTGTCTCACCCTCCGTAAAATATGCTGCCAAGCTGTTTGTTGTACCTAAGTCTATACCTATTACCATTTCAACCTATGCTCCCTTTTTATTATATTTACAGCTCTGCCTTCGCTATCTTATAATTTGCAAAGCTGTCCATAATGCCATTGTCTGTGGCTGCCTTATAATACTCATAAGCAAGCTTTTTGTTGCCCTTTGCCTCGTAATATATGCCAAGTGCCTGAAATCTCTCAGTACATATGCTTATGGTGCAGAATGAGCATAAATCCTTTGTCTCAAAGTCCTTTATAAGCTCATCTGCCTTGTCAGACTGCCCTGTACATACATAGTATATAATAACCTTGCACATATTTTCAAGTCCGTCGCTGTAATCTGCCAGATAATGCTCTATAGGCGTTCTTCTGCCGTCACAGCCGTAAAACTGCTCTAAGCCCTGCGTAAAGCACTCTGCCATATCTTTTACGGTTTTCTCATCCCTTATGTCCCACGCAAGTGCCAATGTCTCAGTTATATCTCCCAGATTTTCGTAATGGGGTCTTTTTATGCCTGAATTAAGCTTTTCTAAAAGCCTTTTCAGCTTTGCATCATAAAAATGCTCTATATTGCCAAAGTCATATATCTGCATATTCATCATTTCTTCCTTAAGCTCGGCTGTCTCATATTTATTCATGGCACTTCTAAGCTCCTTCAGAACTGATTTCCTTTCCCTGCCGGTCTTTGCCATTGCTCTCTCAAGCTTAATTTTGTTGTATGCGTAGGTCTTATCGTTATAGGATTTTTTCTGAATATCCTCCAAAACCTTTTTTGCTTCCTTATACAGCTTACATCTCTTATACAAAAGCTTTAGCGACTCCGCAAGGTCAAACCTGTCATCACCGTCACAGCTCTTTATTCCCTCACTGTACCAGTAAACCGCACTGTTGTAATCCTTAAGCTTCTCATATATAAGTCCCTTAAAATGATATATGTAATAGCATTTATTCTTTTTGTCTGAAAGAAAATCCGTATATTGCAGTGCCGAGTTAAAATCTCTCTTATAGATATAGGCTCTTATAAGCTTTGTATATATTTCCTCCCTGCTGTCTATACCAAGCTCATTCTGTGTATCTGCCGCCCTTGCCGCTTCAAAATCCTCCTCAAGTGCTGCCTTAATATGCTCTATGGCTATATCCCACTCATCTACCACAAGTGCAGCATCTGCTATCCTTAAATGACATAAAAGAGCCATATCAGGATTTTTCTCAAGATAAATCCCCCAGTATCTCATTACATCATAATGGCAGCCTCTGTCTAACACCCTTCTTGCGTGATTATCGCAAATCATTCCAAGCCATTTATATATAGTCGGATTATCCCCTGCCGCATATACGGCCTTTTGCATAACAGCCGCCGCCCTTTCCCACTGGTTTGTGAAATCAATGCACTCAATCATATCGAGATAAACCCCTGCCGCAGGCTTGCACATTTTTTCATATCTTTCAAGCATTTCCAGAGATTTTCTGTAATCCCTGTTCATTCTGTATACATCGGCTGCATGATATATGTATCTTCGGCTGTGACACAGTGCCGCTGCCTTAAGTGCAGGCTCCTTTACCAAGTCTGAAGTACGGTTATCTCTATCATCGTACATTATTATGGTTGACTTCATATAATACAGCTCTGCCAAAAAACGCTTGTCCGTCTCTTTAATTGTATTTTCATCCTGTGATGATATCATATCCTCAATCAGCTTAAGATATTTACTGTCAGCCTCAGAGGTCTTTTTGTTTTTTCCATTGTCATTTTCTGCTGCCTTTTCCTGCATATAATTTTTCTTAAGCTCCAGCACCTTAAGTCCAAAGCTTTCAATTCCCTGCTTCCCTGCCTTCTCAAGAATATTTTCGGCGTCCGTCTCCTGATTATACTCCAAAAATACTAAGGCGGCATACTCATACCCGCGTATATAATCCGGATACATATCCGATATCCTGTAAAATAAATCTATTACCTCCTGTGCATCAGCCGTCTCATATGCCGCATCAAGCTTTACCGCCAGTGCCGGAAAATACTCCGGATCAATATCCGCAGCTTTCCTGCTTATTTCATATGCCTTTATATACTCCTCCTGCATCATAGCAAGATTTGCCATATTTACCTTTGGCTCACAATCACCCTCCACAAATTCATCAGCCTTTTCAAACGCTGTCATTGCACTTTCAAGAAATGCTGCTTTTTTGCTTTCCCTTACTGAAAATGACCTGTTTACTATAAGCTTTCCCTTATAGCTGTATGCCGCCGCCAGTTCATAATTACATGCGTTTATCATATGACTTTCATTCATAAGCTCATATTCCGTTTTTTCCTTTTCCTCATCCGTAACAGCCGTATCGTCTGCCTTATTCTTAAGCTCCTCTGTCTTTTTAACGGCTTCCTTTTTTCTATTTCCAATAACGTCAATCCACTTTTCATTCTCATGGAGTGCCTTTTCAAGCTTTCTTTCCATAGCGTAAAGAGTGGCAAGTGTCTTATGGTATGTAAACAGCTTTTCCTCATATGCTTCATTTCCCGTAAGAAACTCTATGGCTTTCTCATTTCTTCCACGCCTCATATAGGCATACACAAGTGCGTCAACTGCATATAAATCCTCCATAGGCTCCTCCGACTCACCCATATGTGCCTCACATTCCTCTATAAATCCCAAATCCGCCTTTTCAAGCAGGGCTGTCATTTCCGTATCATCGCTGTTTGCAAATGCTGAAAGATTAATGACGGCATCCTTGTAGTTTTTGGCGTCTAAAGCAGCAATGCCAATATATTTTTTTACAATAATGCTGTCTACGCCATCCTCGTCCATTCTCTTAAATACTGCAAGTGCCTCATCCCTGTGGCCGCTTAGCCACAGCAACTCTCCACCGTAGGACTGGTTTTTTATGCTGTACTTATATTCCTCTGTCTCAACCAGCTTCTTTGCCCTGTCATACGCCTCGTCGTTCATTCCCTTATTTATCTCTGCAAAGCCCTTTACAAGCTCAAAATACGGATGGTATATATTTAATGCTTCCAGCTTAGCTATTTTGCTGTCAGCATCACTAAAATCCCCATCATAAACCTGATTTTCCAGTTCAAAAAGTCCGCTTATAAAGTTGTCATAGTCCGCCCCGTCATCACCCTTAAACCACTCATAGGCAAACTCATTCTCATTATTTACATCATTTATGCAGTTTATCATATAGGTTACAAAGCCCTGCGGCAGAAATTCCACATATTCATTGGCATTTTCCACTATATCGTACTTTTCGTTTAAAAGCCTGTATACATCGTTTGTCAGCCTGAAATTATCCATAAGATATGTAAAAAGATATTCCTTTGCCTGCTGTGAATACTCAAGGTCTGAAAAAATATCCTGTGATAAAAATTCACGCCAGCATTCTGTGTCTGTTCTCTTTGAAAATGTATTATATATTTCCTTAAGCCCACTTACAAAATTCCCGAAAGGCGTGTCCCCATAGTCCTCATCCGTAGGCTCCTCCGTACTTCTTGCGTACTCTAAGGCTGCCTCGTACGCCTCTCTTAAAAGCTTAAAACCTTCAGGATTGTCCTCAGGGTGATTATTTACAAGCTCCATTCTGTATGCACTTTGAATGATGCCCTCATCCTTTGTGACCCCTATTTTTAAAATTCCGAATATTTGGTTTGTTGTCATTATCTCTACCTCTCTTTATTTTGGCAATTTAGGAATATATCCATTATAATCCA
>N._stephensi_703_cecum__coassemble_91_pt1 | contig 15601 bp, 17 predicted proteins | sample N__stephensi_703_cecum__metabat2_low_PE_004 | metagenome-assembled genome bin N | reverse complement strand
GGTGGCGGTATCGCATTGATAGAATTTCTTACGCTTTTTCGATGCTTTCAAAAATCATATTTAGCTGTCTGCCCCAGCGGAAAACTCTCCCACACCGACCGCCCCAAAGCCTGTTAATGGGACATACCCGTACTACATAAGAAAACCCTAACAAATATATAATCCATCCTACTTACAAAGCTCTCCCACAACCTGATTAATAAGCTTCCCATCAGCCTTCCCCTTTAACTCCGCCATAACGCTTTTCATTATCACCCCTTTATTCTTTGTAGCCACCGCATCTGCAAATTTCGTGGTTATGATTTCCTTTATCTCCCCCTCCGACAGCATTTTCGGTGCATACTCCGTGATTACATTCACCCTGAAGGTATACTCATCTCTTAAATCAGTTCTTTCCGCCGGACAAAGCTCCAGTTGCTCCTTTGCTGTTTTTAATTCCTTTAATACGGCTCTGTCTACAAGCTCGTCGGCTATATTTTCCCTTGTTCCCTCATCTATTGCAAGTTTCTTAACCGCCTGAACAAGTGATGATATAACTTCCTTCCTCTCCTTATCCCTTGCCTTCATAGCTGCAATCATATCCTTTTGAAGTGTCTCAAAATTCATTTTCTTAATCTCCTTCCATAAATCACATGATCATTTCATAATTATTATATAACCATTATATTGTCATCGCACAACTATTACATAGTCGTTGCATAACTATTGTATAATCCTCTTACCTTACATTCTCAATCTGCCAGTCTATCGGATCTATATTATTCTCCTTTAAAAACTCATTGCACTTACTGAAATGCCTACATCCGAAAAATCCCCTGTAAGCAGATAACGGGCTTGGATGAGGTGCTTTTAAAAGCAGATGCTTGGGATTGTCTACCTGTGCTGCCTTATCCTGTGCCGGTCTGCCCCACAGCATATATACTATAGGTCTGTCCTGACTGTTAAGTATACGGATAGCCGCATCTGTAAATTTCTCCCAGCCGATGCCCTGATGGGAATTTGCCTGATGTGCCCTTACGGTAAGGACTGAATTAAGCATAAGCACACCCTGCTCTGCCCATTTTTTCAGATATCCGTTGTCAGGAATATAGCAGCCTAAATCATCGTGAAGCTCCTTATAAATATTCACAAGTGACGGCGGAATTTCCACCTCCGGCTTTACGGAAAAGCACAGCCCATGTGCCTGACCTGTATTGTGATAAGGGTCCTGACCTATTATCACCACCTTTACGTTACCTAAGGGCGTATAATTAAAGGCGTTAAAAATATCATCAGAGGGTGGAAATATCTGATGTGTATTGTATTCATTAACCACTGTCTCATACAGCTTTTTATAATATGGCTCCTTAAATTCCGGACTTAAGGGCTTAAGCCAATCGTTGCTTATTGCTGACATAATCTTACCGACACTCCTCTATTGTATAAATACTTTTTAAGCTCATTTATCTCAAGCTCCTTATAGTGGAACAGCGAAGCCGCCAGTACAGCGTCTGCTCCTCCCTCTGTCAGTGCAGCATAAAAATGCTCCATTGTCCCCGCACCGCCTGAGGCAATGACGGGAATACTTACGGCACTGCTTATTGCCCTTGTAAGCTCAATATCATAGCCTTCCTTTGTACCGTCACAATCCATGCTTGTAAGCAGGATTTCCCCTGCACCAAGCTCATTTACCTTTTTAGCCCACTCTATGGCATCTATGCCCATATCTATGCGGCCGCCGTTTTTGTATATGCTCCAGCCTGTGCCGTCAGGCCTTTTCTTTGCATCTATAGCCACAACCACACACTGGCTGCCGAATTTATCGGCTGCCTGTGCCACAAGGTCAGGATTGTCAATGGCTGCCGAATTGACTGATATTTTGTCGGCTCCCTCTCTAAGTATTGATTTAAAATCCTCAATGGTCCTTATTCCGCCGCCTACGGTAAATGGTATAAACACCTTTTTCGCAACGTCCCTCACCATATCCACAACGGTTTTTCTTGCATCGCTTGAGGCAGTAATATCAAGAAATACCAACTCGTCGGCTCCTGCCCTGTCATATGCTTCCGCCACCTCCACAGGGTCTCCGGCATCTCTTATATTAACAAAATTTACGCCCTTTACTACCCTGTTATTATTGACATCTAAGCATGAAATAATTCTTTTTGTAAACATATGTACCTCCTAAACAGAGACAAAATTTTCAAGTATCTTAAGTCCTATGTTACCGCTTTTCTCAGGGTGGAACTGGCAGGCAAAAATATTGTTCTGCTCCACCGATGCATGTATGCTTGTGCTGTAATCCGTAACTGCCTTTACTATGCTTTCATCCCTCGCCTTAAGATAATAGGAATGTACAAAGTACACATATGAATTGTCGTCTATTCCCCTAAACAGTCTGCCGTCATTCATAAGCTTAAGTGAATTCCAGCCAATATGCGGTATTTTAAGCCCCTCCTTATCAGGTATGCGTACAATATCTCCCTTTAATATCCCAAGACCTGCCGCTCCCACAGACTCCTCGCTTGTCTCAAAAAGAAGCTGTAAGCCGAGACAAATGCCTAAAAAAGGGATATTCTTTTCCGCCACGTCATTTATAGTGTCTGTAAGCTTATATTTTTTAAGCTTATCCATAGCGTCGCCAAAGCTTCCAACTCCCGGCAGAATGACCCTCTCTGCCGAAAGTATTTCGTCCCTGTCTCTTGTGACTTTTGTCTCGCAGCCTAAAAACTGCAGGGCTTTTTCTACACTCTTTAAATTTCCCGCATCATAATCAATTATAGCTATCATTCTTATGCCTTTCTACTCTCCGGAGGCCTCCTCTAAGGCTTCCTCCCTTGCCTGAGCCTCGTCTGCAAGCTTATATATCCTTTCTGCATACTCATACCTGTCATCCAAAAGATTAAGCTCCCTTGCCTCACTCTCCGTAAGTCCGTATTTTTCCTGCAATGCTGCATTTATCCAGCCAAGAACAAGCGTCATATCATCATAGCAGTTATATTCTCTTGCCGTATCCTTATATTTATCATACATTTTTACGCCACGCAAAAGGGTAAATAATGCCTGGTCATACTCCTTAAGGCTGTAAAGGTTTTTGTATGACGTATAGTGTCTCTGGACATACATAATAGTCTCCACCTGATTAAAGAAGTTTACGTCATCACCATTTAATTCAAGCCCGCTAAGCTCTCCGTATGCCGCATCAAAATTCTTATCCAGATAGTATGTAAGTGCCAAATCCGTCTTTTCCATATAATATTTGTAGTTTCCGCCAAGCTTTAATCCCACCACCAGCAATACTATAAGTGAAATACAGAATATAACAAACGGAAATCTTATTTTTATAATCTGGTCAGGCTCCTTTGGCTTCTTTTCCTTTTTTGGCTTCTCCTTCTTAGGCTTCTTCTCCTTTGGAGGCTTTTCCTTTTTCTCTTTCTTTTTCTTTTCCTTCTTTTCTTTCTTTTTCTTCTTAGGTTCTTCCTCCTCGTCCTCCTCGTCATCAGACATATCATCATCCTCAAAATCCATCATTCCCATGCCTGTATTAGCTTCTGCCGGACTGTCAGTTTCCTCTCCGCCCATAAAGATGTCGTCCAGTCCTCCAAAGCCTAAATCCTCCATGCTGCTGTTAAGCGACATGCCTGTGTCGGAAATGTCGTCGGAGTTATCCTCAAGGTCTGCTTCATTTACATCGTCAGATAAATCCATGCCTAAGCTTATGCCTAAATCAAAATCTTCTGTATCCTCCTCAGCCTTTTTGCCTTTCTGCTTTTTTCCAAGCCGGCTTTTCTTTTTGTCCTTTTCCTTCTTTACCTTTTCTTCTTTTTTCTTTTTTCTCTTAGGCTTTTCCTCCTCAAGCCTGTTTATCTCATCAAGCTCATCACCCTCATCAGTGCCGGTTGTACTGTCGCCTACACCGAGAATGTCATAAAGTCCCTGCATATCCTCGTCCTCAAAGGTAGAGCCTGCCTCGTCCCCTATGTACTCCGGCTCCGGTATATACTCCGGCTCTGACGATATATTATCTGACAAAACAGCCTCATCGGACAAAATGTCCTCCTGCTCTGCTGCCAGCATATCCTCTATAATACCGGCAGAATTTTCTATATCCTCTGCCTCCTTAAATATATCCTCAGACTCTGCCTCCAAAGCGTCTTTTTTTCTGTCCTTCTTTTTTCTTCCCCAAAGACCCTTCTTCTCTTTTTTCGGCTTTTCCACAGACACTTCCCCATCGTCTAAGCTCTCCTCAAAGCCCAAAGCCTCCATAGCTGAAAGATCGCCGTCAAATAAGTCTCCCTCTATTTCTCCCAGCAATTCATCGTCACTATTTAATTCTTCCTCTTTTTTTTCATTGGAATTATTTAAGACTGCATTTAAAAGGTTGTCTAAATAATCTTCCTCTGAACTGTTTTTACGTTCTGCCACTTATAGACCTCCCTGCTTATTAGCAATTTCCTATATATAATTAAAAATTTGAATTAATAAATTCAAATGAATTTTCATTAACAGAAGTACCCTTATCCTTAAGCTCCGACGGAAGCTGCGGCAGCTTCCCGTTTACTCTGTACAGCCATGCCTTGTAATTGAGCATTGCAATCTTTTCAAAGGGCCATCTTATGACCGTAGGAACATCAAAGCCCACACCAAGCTCCAGTAAAACAAGTTTTTTATTAAGGGTAAGCTGAAGCCATCCTGTATATCTTTCCCATTGCTGCATATATCCTCTTTCATCATATCCCTTTTCACCATGTACGTTAAACACCCTTAAATCATTACAGCTATCGCACTTTGGTATAATGGCTTTTATCTCCTTAAGGTACTCCGAAACAGTGTCCTTTGTCAGCTTATCCTTTTCGTTATGAAGCCTTGTAAGTATTTTATATATTTCCTCCAGTACAGGCTTTGCAGACTGACAGAAGCTGCCGCATTCACAGCCTGCCTGAAGCCTTAAAATACTTCCGCATGGGGCGGCAATGCTGTTTTCATCAAAGCCGCCCTCATATATAATGTCATCCGTATTGGTGGTTAATACAAAATACCTTTTATTTTCAAGCAGCGTGTGTATTTTTTTATAAGCATCAATATATTTGTTTATAGTACTGTTCTGCCCCTCAGACAGCTCGCTATAATAAATACTGTACTTTACATACTGCTCCATATCTGATACCGACACATCATTCCCTGATATATTATTTGATGATACATCATCACAGCTTATATCATCGGTATACCTTGAAACACAGCTTTTGTAGAATGAGTACAGCTCACTGCCTGTGGCTATGCCCTCCACATCTGCCGCAAACTCGTTTCCTATGCCGACTATCACACCGTCTGCTTCCTCAATATGCTTTTTTAGTCCCTCGCCGTATGTATTCATCCTTCAAACCTGACCTTTTACCTAACAAGAGACTGACCATAATGTCAGCCCCGTTATAATACTAACTTATCAATTCGTCTATGGTCTGTACAAGATTTCCTATCTCAGGCTTTGTAAGCTGTGCATCAGCTCCAAGTGCCTGCCCCTTTAATCTCATCTCGTCATTTATAAGTGATGAGAATATTACAAGAGGTATGCTCTTTAACTCCTCATCTGACTTGACAAGCTTTGTAAGTCTGTGACCATCCATAAGAGGCATCTCTATATCGGTAATAATACAATGTACCTTTTCTTTTACATTTCCGTTTTTCTTATACTCCTCAAGCTTTTCCCAAGCCTGCTGTCCGTTTTCGGTGCTTATAACCGTCACATAGCCTGCCTTGTGGAGAGAATCCTCAATCAGCTTTCTAAGTAACGGTGAATCCTCTGATATAAGAATAGGTGAGTCGCATCTCTCCCTCTTGCCGAGCCTTTCAATCTCAGACACCTTAAGACCTGTCTCAGGGCTTATGTCAGTAACTATCTTTTCAAAATCAAGAATAATAATAAGCTTATTGCCCATCTTTACAATACCTGTTGAAAGTCCTGCGTCAGATGTATTTATCGTGGAATCCGGCGTGATTATATCTGCCCAGGATACCCTGTGTATGCCGCTTACGGCATCAACATGAAAGGCTATGTTCAGCTTGTTAAAATTTGTTATAATCATCATATCCGTAGGCTTATGCTCCGCAGGTATTCCAAGCACCTTTGCCAAATCAATGGCTGTGATAACAACATCTCTCGGCATAAAAATGCCTTCAACAAACTGGTGTGCATTAGGCACGGGAGTAACCGGCATGTATCCGATAATTTCACGAATCTTGGCTACATTGATACCATAGGAACGTCCTCCAACAGTAAATTCCAACACCTCAAGCTCATTTGTTCCATTTTCCAATAATATATTTGTATCCATATACATCCTCCTTTAGTTTATTTTTTTATTGCAATCACACTGGTCTTACTGTCCTTCGCAACATATAAACTAATATTATTTATGTTAGCCGATATTTCATCACTTACCTGAAATACCAGTACCATTTCTTTTGACTCTCCTGCCTCAAAGGTGCCGTTATATGTATTTAACGCATTTAAAAGTGCCGTCACCTGTACATTCACGCCCTTGTTTTCATTGACAACACACCTGTAGCTTAAATTTTTTCCCATCATGTCAAGGGCTGCCGCACTCTGGGAGTTATTTGTCACATTAAACTTAAGTACCAGAAGCTTATTCTTGTTAAGGGCTACCATGCTGAAGCCTTCATTTCCGGCAGGATACCTGTCTGCAAGCTCATATCCCGCTTCCGTAACCGTAAAGCCGTCAAGACCAAAGCCGTCGTTTGCTGACACCATGTCAGGCTGCGGTCTGTCAGAAGCATTGCCGCCGGATGGGTTTTGATTGTTGCTGCCGCTTTGACTGTTATCGCTTATCCATACTGTAGTGGTCTCCGTCTCAGGCTCCTTTGGCCTTTCCGGCAGCCTTACAATATAATTTCTGTCATGCTTCAAAACTGAATTAACCGCATACTCTACTACCTTTTCCTCTTCAGCATTTCCATAGTCAATCTTCTTACAGCCTGCTATATATACCAGTGGCAAAATAGCTGCAGTTACTATAAATACAAGGTTTTTTACGTTCTTTCTCATTATGCTTTCCTCATTCCTGTCTATGGTTTATTTAACACATACATTATTAATATTTTATCATTATTGCTTAAACTATTCAACTAAATATTTATATTTTCCACACATTTTTCTGCCTCAAACCAAAATTCAACCCCGTTTTCCTTATTTTCAACTCCGCACTCCCTGTTCATTGCCGTAAGTATAGCCTTCACTATGGATAAGCCTATGCCGCTTCCGCCATATTCCCTTGTTCTCGCCTTGTCCACCTTATAAAATTTTTCCCATATTTTGTCAATATCAGGCTCTGGTATGTTTTCTCCTGTGTTAAACACACTGCATCTTACTATATCTCCCATGTCCTCCACATTGATTTTTATTATTTTTTCACCCTCTAAATGATTGAGTGCATTGCTTATGTAATTGGTGATAACCTCCTCTATCTGAAATTCATCCGCCCACACAAATACCTGCATTTTATTGTTGAATATGACATGTGCATCCTTTTCCTCTATAAGCACCATAGCCCTGTTAAGCACCTGGTCTATGACGGTTATCAAATCAAACCGCTCCATCTCGACGGTATTTGTTCCAAACTCCAGATGGTTTAGAGTAAGCAGCTTTTGAACCATTTTGTTCATCTTTAATGCTTCGTCTATAATAACGTCACAATAAAAATCCCTGCTCTGCTCGTCGTCATTTACGCTCTCCTTTAACCCCTCCGCATAGCCCTGTATAATGGCAATAGGCGTCTTAAGCTCATGTGACACATTTGAAAGAAATTCCTTCCTCATTTCATCAATTTCTTCCTTTTTCCGTATGTCCTTCTGCAACTCATTATTTGCTGTCTTAAGCTCTGATATGGTGGTCTCAAGTCTTTCCGACAGCATGTTAAGATTGCTTCCAAGCATGGATATTTCGTCCTTTCCCCCGTCGTGGTACTTTATATTGAAATTAAGCTTTGACATTTCCGTTGATATATGTGCAAGCCTTTCTATTCTGGCTGTTATGCCCACTGAAAGCATAAGAACGCAGATAAGGCTTACGGCAATAACCACGCCTCCCACATATGCCGTAAACTGATTTGTCACTCCAAGTGCCGCTTTTATGCTGTCTATGGAGGTTCTCATAACAAAAATATCCCCTGAGTCCAAAGTGCCATACATTTCCAAATATGTGTGTCCGCTTTCCTCCTCATACACTCTCGACAATACATAATTTTCCGTGTGGGTTATATACTCGCCAAAATCCGTGTTCTGATAAAACAAAATATCCTTAAGCCTCTCTATAAGGCTGTCGTTCATAATACTGTAGCCGGAATAAAATTTTACCTCAAGACCTGAATTAACAACAAGTATGGTTATACTGTTTTCCTCACATATTGATACCATTTCCATTCCGGCTGCCTCATCTACCCTCTCTCCCTCATTGATGGATTTACACATAATGGTATAGAAATCAATCAGGTCATTTTCCTTCATGGAAATATAGTATTTTTCCTGAAAAACTATATTTATAAACCAGTTTCCGAGAATAGCTCCGGCTACTATTATAAATAAAATCATAGCTATTTTTATTCTAAGTGAATATTTCATATTGCTTCTATGCCTCAAATTTATATCCCATACCCAATGGGGTATGGTATTTACTTTTCTACACCTCAAATTTATATCCCATACCCCATATGGTTTTTATATAGTCTGCATCGCTTGTAAGCTTTGCACGCAGCTTTTTTACGTGGGTATCTATTGTTCTGGCGTCGCCAAAATAATCATAATTCCATACGTTGTTTAAAATCTGTTCCCTGTTCAGGGCTATTCCCTGATTTTCCATAAAATATACAAGCAGCTCAAATTCCTTATAGCTTAGCTCTATGTTTTTTCCGCCAACGGTGACAGTATGTGCCACTTTATTTACAGAGATGGTTCCTGCCGTGATAATTCCATCCTGCTCCAGCTTGTTTGTTCTTCTAAGTATGGCGTCGACCCTTGCCATAAGAATTTTTGGGCTAAAGGGCTTCGAGATGTACTCGTCCACGCCAAGCTCAAAGCCTGAAAGCTCGTCCTGCTCGTCGCCTTTTGCAGTCAGCATAATAATCGGCACCTTTGAAAATTTTCTTATTTCCCTTAAAACCTGCCAGCCGTCCATTTTAGGCATCATTACGTCAAGGATAACAAGTGCAATATCCTTTTCCGAAAAAAATAAATTTACTGCTTCCTCACCGTCTCCTGCCTCCAATACACGATATTCCTTTTTCACAAGAAAATCCTTTACCAGCTTTCTTATTCTGATTTCATCGTCAACTACCAAAACCTTTAATTCCGCCATAATTTTTCACACCTCTGTCTTAATTTATCCGTTTTTAGGGAGCAAGACCTTTTTCCTTTTCATTTAGCTGCTGCTCCTTTTCCTTTAGCTGGCTGTCCCACACTGCCAGATCGTCCTCCTTTTCGTTGTACTCCCTTTCCAGCCTTTCCCTATAGTTTAATATATTTGTGTTTTCGCTGTTGTTTGTAATAATAATAACAAATATAAGCACTATAACAAAAAAAACATTTAGTATTATGAGATTTGTTATTTTATTCTTATACTTTTTTTCCTGCTCCTCCGGCATAAGATAAAGCTTTTTCTTTTTTTCCTTAGACTTTTTAGCTTTTTTCTCCCCTGCCGCCGCCACAGGTATGTTCCTTATCATATTCGGCTCCACCTCGCTTGAATTGTACAGCATCTGCTGCAATTCCCTTAGAAAGCCATAGCCTATTGGTGTCTTAAACAGTTCTTTATCTATAATTTTATCATACACGGATAATACACTCTGGGGATTTTTATAATTTGTTCTCTTTCTAAGGTACTCTATTCCCTCTATTTCATTCATGGCTGTATTAGCTTCCTCCTGTGTCTTAAAGGAATATCCGTCTACTACGTATTTATCACTCACTTTAATGTGCCTCCTTGCCTGTGTGGTCTTGTTTTTTCTTCTATCTAATATAATATCAGATTTTATTACATATTTCCATTGTTTCAATAAATTTTCACATTTATGCGGATAATGCTGCCAAAGCTCCAAAAGTCAATAAAAAAGTGTCGGCAGATCCGACACTAGTATATACAAATAATAGCTATATTACAACCTATTTTTAGAAATAAATATTTTCCCATGTAAGCTGCTCATGAGGACAAAAACAAGGGAAAAAAGATACATATTTTAAGATTAGGAATACCGCAAAGCCTTGAAAATAGAAGAAAAATAAATCCGTTAATAGATAAACTGAAATTTATGAAATAATATGTGCTGTAATTATCGTATAACTATATGAATTGATTGTGATTCTTATATTGTCAGTTTCGCAATACCAATTCTTCCCTTGTCGGTAGATGTTGCAGTCTTTCGCCAAAATTTTGTTTTTGCAGTATTCCACCACATCATCTGTATCAATTTTCAAATTTTTTCTAATCCGAGTAACTCCCATTTCAGTTGTATGAAGTTTGCCGATATTATCCAGAAATGTCTTTTTATCTCCCATGATTTTCCCTCTCAAATTCAAATTTTTACTACAGCTAATCCTTCAATTTTTTCTCCATGATTTCATAGACCAGCTTGATATCATTCTCTAATTTAAAAACACCATGCCCTACCGTTTTATAGCCTCTATGCTCATATAATAATACAGCAGGAAGTGATGCATCCAAAATGGAAACAGAAAAGTTTTTTGCAATTTCTGCTTCTAAGCAATTCAAAATATGTGAGCCATAACCTTGATTTTGAAAACAAGGTAATACATACAATCCTGTGATATGGTTACAGTCAAAACATCCTGTTCCCACAATTGTTTTGTTATCCATTAATACCCCCATATTTCCTGAAGCTATGCCTTCTAAAATATGTTCCCGATTATGGTGTTTACAAAAGAAGTCCACTACTTCTTTCGGATAATATTTTGAATAGACCGTTTTAATTGTTGTATGTAAGACATTTTGTATTTCTTCTGCCATTACAGATGCTGCCGTTATGTATATCATAATATTCTTACCTCGTCAAACCGGGATTTGTATAATTATATTTCAAAATCAGGAATTACTCCGTTGTTGACATATCTGACTATTTTCAGCGCTTCTGCTTTTGCTCTATTTATCCCCTCATTTGAATTCATCCAATTATCTCTTTTAGTCGTCGTGTCATCTGCGGGACAAGGATACACACTTATATGATCCGGAAAAAGATATCTTGCTAAATGTAAGCTTCTACGCATATGGTAAGTTGTTGTCACCAACAAAACACTTTTTACTTTGTTAATCCACATTGAACGTTGTAATTCCAATAGAGAATACAATATATTTTCTATTGTATTTTGAGAATTGTTTTCCACAATAATGCCGGCTTCCGGAGCTCCCAATTCTAAGGCTTTTTCATACATATTCTCTGCTTCTGTCATATTTCCGCTCGGAAAGCTCCTCATTTTTCCTCCGCACAGCATTATCTTTTCCGACCTTCCCGCAAAGAAAGCCTTTACCGCTACAGGAACCCTATATTTTGCCGCCTTTGTACTGCCTAAAACAATAATACAATCAGCATTCGCCCCATTATCATTTAAACCCTCAAATAAAAGACAGTCTATTACATTATTTGTTAAATTATCTTCTGCAATCTGTGATACCCACATATTATCACCCTAATTCGATAAAAAACTCCGATTTATCGCTCATTTCATTATGCAACAATCCCCACCGAAAAGCAATTTGCTTCTCAGTGAGAATACAACAACACGTATACCGTCAGCTTTAAAAGCTACAGTATACGCATTGTTAAATTACTCTATTTTAGCTCCTAAAAAAACATTCCATATCTAACAGGAACCATTTTATTTTATAATCAGCGATTTTCCTGTCATTTCTGCCGGCTGCTCCATTCCCATTATATCAATAAGTGTAGGAACTATATCTGCAAGACAGCCGCCCTCCCTAAGCTTATATGAAGGTTCTGCATTTACGAGAACAAACGGTACAGGATTTGTGGTATGTGCCGTAAATGGTGCATTCGTCTCATAGTCAATAAGCTGCTCTGCATTTCCGTGATCTGCACAGATAAACATTACGCCGTCAACACTCTTTATTGCCTCCACAGCCTTTCCAACGCACTCGTCGACTGCCTCGACTGCCTTAATTGCCGCTTCTTCAACGCCTGTATGGCCTACCATATCAGGATTTGCAAAGTTTATGATTATAACATCATATTTTCCGCTTTTTATAGCATCTGTAAGCTTGTCACAAACCTCGTACGCACTCATCTCAGGCTTTAAATCATATGTGGCTACCTTTGGAGATTTTACGAGTATTCTGTCCTCTCCCTTATTAGGCTCCTCCACGCCGCCGTTAAAGAAAAATGTAACATGTGCATACTTCTCTGTCTCGGCAATACGTGCCTGTGTCATATTGTGAGCTGCTAAAAATTCTCCGAATGTATTTGTGATTGATACCTTTTTAAATGCTATCTCCTTATTTGGAATGGTTACATCATACTCCGTAAAGCATACAAAGGTGGTTTTTACTCTGTCTCCTCTGTCAAAGCCGTCAAAATCGTCCATACATAAGGTTCTTGTGATTTCTCTTGCCCTGTCGGGACGGAAGTTAAAGAATACCACTGAATCTCCATCCTTAATTGTAGCTACAGGAGCTCCGTTTTTCTTTATAACCGTAGGGATAACAAACTCGTCTGTCTTTTCTGCCTTGTAGGAATCTGCTATAGCCTGTACCGGACATTCCGCTTCATTTCCTTCGCCGCCAACTATAGCCTTATATGCTGTCTCCACTCTGTCCCATCTGTTATCTCTGTCCATAGCATAATAACGTCCTGAGACAGAAGCCACCTGACCTACGCCTATTTCCTTCATCTTGGCAACTAAAGCCTCCATAAACTCCTTGCCGGAGGTAGGTGCTGTGTCTCTGCCGTCAAGAAAAGCATGTACATATACCTTTTCAATTCCCTCTCTCTTTGCCATCTCAAGAAGTCCGTAAAGGTGCTCTATATGGCTGTGTACTCCGCCGTCTGACAGTAATCCCATAGCATGAAGACTGCTTCCGTTCTTCCTGCAATTATCCATAGCCTTAAGAAGCGCTTCATTCTTAAAGAAATCTCCGTCCTGTATCTCCTTTGTAATACGTGTAAGCTCCTGATATACGATACGTCCTGCACCCATGTTTAAATGTCCTACCTCAGAGTTTCCCATCTGTCCGTCAGGAAGTCCTACCGCCATACTGCTGGCATAACCCTTTACAAAAGGACATTCCTTCATAAGCTTATCCATTACAGGCGTATTAGCAAGAGCAACTGCATTTGCCTCTGTCTTTTCATTTAGGCCATATCCGTCTAAAATCATTAAAACTACAGGTTTCTTACTCATTTCCATACCATTTTATCTGCAATACTGCCCTAACGTACCGGGCGAAAGAAGAGCAGTGTGCATCTTCCTTTCCTTAAAAATTTCTTTCACCCGTTTTCTGTTATTTATTGTAGTGAACTATTTTTCCAAAGTCAGGAACCAGTGAAGCTCCTCCTACAAGACCTCCGTCTATATCAGGCTCGGCAAAAAGCTCCGGTGCACTTGACACTGACACTGAACCGCCGTAAAGTATGCGGATAGCCTCTGCTGTCTCCGAATCGTATATCTCAGAAATGCAGTCTCTTATTGCCCTGCATACCTCCTCAGCCTGAGCGGTGGTTGCAACCTTTCCCGTTCCTATTGCCCATATAGGCTCATAAGCTATGACAGCTTCCTTTGCCTGCTTTGCAGATACCTCAAGAAATGCTATCTTTACCTGCTGGCGTATATACTCTATGGTAATGCCCTGCTCTCTCTGGGTAAGGGATTCACCTACGCATATAATAGGTGTAAGGTTATGCTCAAATGCCTTAAGCACCTTCTTATTTACTATCTCATCCGTCACCGCAAAATATTCACGTCTTTCCGAGTGACCTATAATAACATATTTTACTCCTGCATCCTCAAGCATAACCGGTGAAATCTCACCTGTATAAGCACCCTTCTCCTCAAAGTGCATACACTGGGCACCTACACAAATGTTGCTTCCCTCAGCCGCTTTCATGGCAGTCGTAATAGAAATAGCCGGAACACACACAATAACATCCACCTCGTCGCTTGACACCAAAGGCTTAAGCTCCTCAATAAACTTACCTGTCTCGCTTGGAGTTTTATTCATCTTCCAGTTACCTGCCACTATTTTTCTTCTCGCCATTTTCTCTCTCCTTACATTATTGACCATTCCAAACTTGCAAGTGTCGGCTCTGCCGACACTTTTTTATTTGTCATTTGCAGCAGCTACACCCGGAAGCTCCTTGCCCTCAAGGAATTCAAGTGAAGCACCGCCGCCTGTAGAAATATGTGTCATCTTATCTCCAAAGCCAAGAATATTTACGGCTGCCGCTGAATCTCCGCCGCCGATGATTGTTGTGGCATCTATCTCAGCCAATGCCTTAGCTACTGCTACAGTACCTGCCGCAAAGTTTGACATCTCAAAGCAGCCCATAGGTCCGTTCCAAACTACCGTCTTAGCTTCCTTTACTGCATCCGCAAACATTTCTGCTGTCTTAGGTCCTATATCAAGTCCCATGTAATCTGCCGGAATGTCTCCCTCGCAAACCTTTATATCTGCATCATTTGAAAATTCAGATGCTGCAACCGTATCAACAGGGAGCAAAAGCTTAACACCCTTATCCTTTGCTTTCTTCATCATATCCGCAGCATACTGCTTGTAATCATCTTCGTACAATGACTTTCCGATTTCCCTGCCTTCTGCAGCATGGAATGTATACGCCATACCGCCGCCGATAATAAGTGTATCAACCTTGTCAAGAAGATTGTCTATAACGGAAATCTTTGAAGAAACCTTTGAGCCTCCGAGAATAGCTACAAAAGGTCTCACAGGATTGTTTACGGCATTTCCGAGAAAATCTATTTCCTTCTGCATAAGGTAGCCTACTACCGCCGTGTCAACATACTGTGTAACGCCGACGTTTGAGCAGTGTGCTCTGTGGGCTGTACCAAATGCGTCATTTACAAACACATCACAAAGTGAAGCAAGCTCCTTGCTGAATGCTTCGCCGTTCTTTGTCTCCTCTGCTCTGTAACGTGTATTCTCAAGCAATATTACCTCGCCGTCCTTCATAGCCTCTACGGCAGCCTTTGCATTTGCTCCCACTACCTCAGGGTCTGCTGCAAACTTAACCTCCTGACCAAGAAGCTCTGTAAGTCTCTTAGCTACAGGTGCCAATGATAATTCAGGCTTTGGCTCTCCCTTTGGCTTTCCCAAATGTGAGCAAAGAATAATTTTTCCTCCGTCACTGATTAATTTTTTGATTGTCGGGAGTGCTGCCACAAGTCTGTTCTCATCTGTTATTTTTCCATCCTGCAAAGGCACGTTAAAATCGCAACGTACTAAAACTCTTTTTCCTGCTACATTAATGTCATCTACTGATTTCTTGTTTAACATTCTTAATACTTCCTTTCTGTTTATATAAAAAAGTGTCGTCTAAAGCCGACACTTGCAAGTTCGAAAAGTCTAAAG
>N._stephensi_703_cecum__coassemble_90_pt1 | contig 15604 bp, 17 predicted proteins | sample N__stephensi_703_cecum__metabat2_low_PE_004 | metagenome-assembled genome bin N | reverse complement strand
TACACACAGGGTATGCACGCAGCACGCAAAATATATTGCAAGGCTGAACTGTTACGTAACTCCCACACTTTTTTAAATTATAGGAAATTACTCTAAGTAATCCACAAGTTTGACTAAGTCTTTAGACTTTTCGAACTTGCAAGTGTCGGCTCTGCCGACACTTTTGGCTCTGTCGACACTTTTTTATTGAACAGCCTCACATTATATGTTATTATCATACATATGGGCTTTTAAACACTTATATCAGCCCTTGCATAAATTTATAGTGCGTAAATATAAATTTAATGCAAAAGCATAAACATACTGCATTTTATCGGGGGATTATCAATATGAACAGCAAGGTCTTAAAGACATTAGAATATAACAAAATAATAGAGAAGCTTACCCTCCATGCCTCCTCTCCGCTAGGACAGGATATGTGCCGTAATCTTACTCCTATGACTAACCTTAAGGATATTAAGAAAGCACAGACGGAAACCAGCGATGCCCTTGCAAGGCTGTGGCATGGCGGAAGCGTGTCCTTTTCCGGCACAAGGGATATTAGTGCCTCTCTAAAAAGACTTGAAATCGGAAGCTGTCTTTCCGTAAGGGAGCTGCTTGATATAAGCTCACTTCTCAATGTTACCTTAAGGATAAAATCATTTTCCAGAGATACTTCCGGAAAACCATCTGCATCCGGCAGCCACAACGAAAGCAGCCTTTCTCAAAATAACGGCGGAGAAACCGGTACCGAGACTGACGAAAGACGTGACTCTCTCTCTGAAATGTTTGACGGACTTGAGCCTTTGTCACAGCTAAACAACGAGATAAAAAGATGTATTATCTCTGAGGAGGATATAGATGACAATGCCAGCAGCACCCTGTCGTCTATCCGCCGTTCCATGAGGCGGACAAACGAAAAAATCCACAATCAGCTTAACTCTATGGTTAATTCACAGACAGTGCGTGCAAATCTTCAGGATTTTGTCATTACCATGAGAAACGGACGCTATTGTCTGCCTGTCAAGGCTGACTGCAAGGGAAATATGCCCGGCATGATTCATGACCAGTCATCGACAGGCTCTACCATATTTGTTGAGCCTATGGCTGTAGTACAGCTTAATAATGAGCTTCGTGAGCTTGAGATAAAGGAAAAGGCTGAAATTGAAAAAATTCTTGCGGACCTTAGCAATATGTGCGGCGACCATACGGAGGAGATTAAATATAACCTTAAAACTCTTTCCATCCTTGATTTTATATTTGCAAAGGCATCTCTTTCCAAAGAATACAAGTGCTGTGAGCCTGTCATTAACACGGACGGCATTATAAACATAAAATGCGGCAGACATCCTCTCCTTGACAGTCACAAGGTTGTTCCTATAAACGTACACTTAGGCGATGATTTTGACCTTCTTATTGTGACAGGTCCAAATACGGGAGGAAAAACCGTATCGTTAAAAACCGTAGGTCTGTTTACGCTTATGGGACAGTCAGGACTTCATATTCCTGCTGACGACGGCTCTGTTCTCAGTATATTTACTGAGGTATATGCGGATATCGGCGACGAGCAGAGTATTGAGCAGTCTCTTTCCACCTTTTCATCCCATATGACCAACATTGTAAATATACTTGAGAGGGCTGACGATAAATCTCTTGTTCTTTTTGATGAGATATGTGCCGGAACTGACCCTATAGAGGGTGCCGCCCTTGCCATAAGTATTCTTACATTTCTGCACAATATGAAAATCCGCACAATGACTACCACCCACTACAGTGAGCTAAAGCTGTTTGCACTGTCTGCAGAAGGCGTGGAAAATGCCTGCTGTGAATTTTCGGTAGAAACGCTTAGTCCAACCTACAGACTGCTTATCGGTATTCCAGGCAGGAGCAACGCCTTTGCCATAGCCGGAAAGCTTGGACTTCCTTCTTTTATCATAGATGATGCAAGGACACGGATTGACTCTGACAGCGAGGCCTTTGAGGATATTATTTCCGGCCTTGAGGAGAGCAAGCTTGAAATCGAGAGGGAGCATATGCAGATTAAAGCCTATAAGGAGGAAATCGAAAGGCTTAAGGCTGAGGTTGAGAAAAAATCTGAGAGCCTTGATGACAGACGTGAACGCATTTTAAGGGAGGCAAACGAGGAGGCACGCTCTATTCTGCAGGATGCCAAGTCATTTGCTGACGATGCCATACGTGAAATAAACAGGCTTTCTGCTGACGGCTCTGCGAAGGATATGGAAAAGCACAGAACACGCCTCCGTGAAAAGCTCGGAGATGCTCAAGGCAAATTATCCCTGAGCGGCAAAAAGCAAAAAAAGGTGCTTACCCCAAAGGATATAAGGCTTGGTGATTCCGTAAGAGTCCTTAGTCTCGGCGTAAACGGACATGTGACAGGTCTCCCTAACAATAAAGGAGATATGTATGTTCAGATGGGAATTTTACGCTCGCAGGTAAACATCAGTGATATAGAGCTTATAGACGAGCCTGTTATCACAGGACCAAACCTCACAAAGACAAACAGGGGAAAAATAAAGGTTTCAAAATCTGCCTCCATATCTTCAGAGGTAAATCTTATAGGAATGACCACCGACGAGGCTGTCGCCGCTCTTGACAAGTATCTTGACGACGCATATCTCGCCCATCTGAAAAGCGTGCGGGTTGTACACGGCAGAGGTACCGGAGCCTTGAGAAATGCCGTACACAAATACCTAAAGAGGCAAAAGCATGTGGAAAGCTTCAGGCTTGGAGTATTCGGCGAAGGTGATACAGGGGTAACTATTGTGGAATTTAAAGATTAAAGAGCCTTCCAAATACAGGCTGCAACCTTCCTTGCGGGTTCTGTTTGATGCTTGTAGGTTCTATTCGGTAGAAAGGATATTAAATATGGCTGCAAAACAAAGAGTACTTATAGTTGATGACGATACAAATATTTCAGAGCTTATCTCTCTTTATCTTACAAAGGAATGCTTTGAAACAAAGTGCGTGGAGGACGGAGAAGCCGCTCTTAGGGCTGTTGAGACCTTCAAGCCTGACATTATGCTTCTTGATATTATGCTTCCTGTTATGGACGGTTACCAGGTTTGCAGAGAGCTTAGGAAAACCTCTCATCTGCCTGTCATTATGCTGTCTGCAAAGGGTGAGGTTTTTGACAAGGTGCTTGGACTTGAGATGGGTGCCGACGATTATATTATAAAGCCCTTTGATTCAAAGGAGCTTGTTGCCAGAGTAAAGGCAGTGCTTCGCCGCAGCTCCTACGCTCCTGACACGGAAAAGCCAAAGGACACCGGCATACTTTATTTTGACGATTTAATCATAAATATAACAAATTATACAGTTTCCTACATGGGAGTACAGGTAGATATGCCCCCAAAGGAAATAGAGCTGCTTCATTTTCTGGCCGCCTCACCGAATCAGGTTTTTACGAGGGAGCAGCTTCTTGACAATATCTGGGGCTATGAATATATAGGCGACACCCGCACCGTAGATGTCCATGTAAAGCGTATCCGTGAAAAAATAAACGACCATTCTTCATGGGCTCTTGCCACCGTATGGGGCATCGGCTATAAATTTGAAACCAAAGACTGAATACCTTACGGAGGAAATTATGAGACGTACCATCTATCTTAAGCTTCTGCTTGGATATGCTGTTTTTATTGCACTTTCACTAGTTTACATTTATTATGAATATGAGGACAATATAAAGGATAAGCACATTTCATCCTCCGCCCTGTCACTCTATAATCAGGTTACGGGAATATCCGACTATTACAGTAAATACCACTATAACATAAATAAGACTGACGATAGCTACAGCTTTAGCAGCGATATAAAAACATTTATGCTGCCTGACGATACAATCCTGTGGCTTGTATCTGCTGATGGCAAAATTTTGTACAGCTCCCGCTATAAGGATACCAACGAAAGACCCGGAGATTTATCTGCATATTTTGGCTCAGGCATCTACGCTGTCACCACCTTTGACGGACTTATGGAGGAGGAATATGTTTCCGTTTATTCTCCCATTATAAACACCTACAAAACATATGGGTATGTTATTTTAAGCAGGCAGCTTGAGTCTGTTATATCTGACTTTACCCCCATTTCAAACTTTAATTACAGCATATTTCTTCTTATGCTCACATTTTCCTTATCAATCCTTATAGTCTTTCACATTTTCATATACCGTCCCATAAGAAATGTTAAGCATGCTGTCAATGAGTATGCAAAGGGTAATTTTGATTATGAGATGCTTAAGCTTTACTATAAGGATGAAATAGGGGATATTGCGGAAAAGCTTAAATTTATGTCTTTGGAAATGAAGGAAAAGGACAATGACCAGCGGAAATTTATCACAAATATATCACATGATTTCCGTTCTCCCCTTACCTCTATAAAGGGCTATGTGGAGGCTATGCTTGACGGCACCATACCGCCTGAATTACATGAGAAGTATCTTAACATACTGCTGTTTGAAACCGAACGTTTAAACAAGCTTACTGAAAGCCTGCTGTTTCTCAATACATGGGATTTTAAGGGAATGAGACTTGATATAACAGACTTTGACTTAATTCCCCTCACAAGAAATATTGTAGCCTCCTTTGAGGGGCAATGCTCAAAGAAAAAAATTACTCTTGACATTTTTTTCGGCAGCAAATCATATATGGTAAATGCCGATCAGACAAAGATACAGCAGGTTATATATAACCTGCTTGACAATGCCATAAAATTCAGCCACAACAATTCCACAATAAACATTAAAGTAACCGATAAAAATGATAAGCTGTTTTTCTCCGTAAAGGACAGCGGCATAGGAATACCAAAGGAAAACCTTAACAAAATCTGGGACAGGTTTTATAAAAACGATTCCTCCAGAGGAAAAGATAAGACAGGCACCGGTCTTGGCCTGTCTATCGTAAAAGAAGTAATAAGCAGCCACAATGAAAATATAAATGTCATAAGCACTGTGGGCGTGGGAACTGAATTTATATTTACGCTGCAGCGTTCAAAAAAGAATTTACTTCCAATCATATCCTCTTAAATGTCCCGACAGCTCCATGCCCTTAAAAGCATTTTGCCTTAATGCCTCATATAAAACTATGGCTACGGAATTGGCCAGATTTAAGGAGCGGATATTTTCATTCATGGGAATACGTATGCAGGTGTCCTGATTTTCCACAAGGATTTTTTCAGGTATTCCCGCACTTTCCTTTCCAAACATAATATAGCAGTCAGGCTCAAAATGAGCCTCACTGTATATATTTGGTGCCTTTGTAGTGGCAAAATATATCCTTGCACCGGGATTTTTTCTCAAAAAATCCTCATAATCATCATAAACAGACACATCTAAGTCCTGCCAGTAGTCCATGCCCGCTCTCTTTAACGCTTTTTCACTTAAGGAAAATCCCAGCGGCTCTATAAGGTGGAGCCTTGTGCCTGTGGCACAGCAGGTTCTTCCTATGTTTCCCGTATTTGCAGGTATCTCCGGCTCTAACAACACAATATTAAGCATTATCCACCTCTTGTATTTACTGTAATTTCAGCTTCTTTACAAACCTTGAAAGTCTTCCAAGCGCCTCCTTAAGCTGCTCTATGGAATATGCGTAGGATATTCTAAGGAAGCCCTCTCCGCTGTCGCCAAATGCCGTTCCCGGCACTACGGCAACCTTTTCCTCCTGCAAAAATCTGTTTGCAAATTCATCTGAGGTAAGTCCGAATTTCTTTATATTTGGAAAGGTATAAAAGGCTCCAAAGGGTTCAAAGCACTCTATTCCCATTTCCTTAAAGGAATCCAGTACAAAACGCCGCCTCTGGTTATATGACTGTGCCATTCTCATAACATCATCATCGCCGTTCCTAAGGGCATCTACTGCCGCATACTGGCTTGTGGTAGGTGCACACATAATGGCAAACTGATGTATCTTTAGCATCTGTGACAATATATTCTCAGGAGCACATGCGTAGCCAAGCCTCCAGCCTGTCATGGCATAAGACTTTGAAAATCCGTTTATAAGTACTGTTCTCTCTCTCATATCCGGAAGCTCTGCTATGGTAACATGCCTGTCTTTTGTATATGTAAGCTCTGCATATATCTCATCTGATATTACGAAAATATCCTTCTCTATACATACCTGTGCTATAGCCTCCAAATCCTCCCTTGTCATAACTGCACCTGTAGGATTGTTAGGAAACGGCAGAATAAGAACCTTTGTCTTATCTGTGACGGCATCGAGAAGCTCTTTCTTTGTAAGGCGGAACTGATTTTCCTCCTTAAGGTTTATAATAACAGGCTTTCCGTATGTAAGCTGTACGCATGGAAGATATGAAACGTAGCAAGGCTCGGGAATAATAACCTCATCTCCCGGATTTACCATAGCTCTCAACGCTATATCTATAGCCTCGCTTCCTCCAACTGTTATCATTACCTCTTTCTTATGGTCATAGCTTACGTTAAAGCGTCTCTTAAGGTATTTGCAAATCTCCTCCCTAAGCTCCATAAGTCCTGCGTTTGACGTATATACTGTCTTGCCCTTCTCCAGAGTATATATAGCCTCCTCCCTTATGTGCCAGGGAGTGTCAAAATCAGGCTCACCTACGCCTAAGGAAATTGCATCCTTCATTTCGCTTACTATATCAAAAAATTTTCTTATGCCTGACGGCTTTATTTCTATTACAACATCTGACAATGGGTTTCTCATGGCGTCACCAGCATCCTTTCATCATGCTTTTCCTCGTTTAATACAGCTCCGTGATCCTTGTACTTCTTCAATACAAAATGAGTCGCCGTACCTCTTACCTCCTCAAGGACAGACAGCTTCTCCGATACGAACTGCGACACTGCCCTCATGGTTTTTTCCTCAAGCATAATAAGGAAGTCATAGCCTCCCGACATAAGGTATATAGCCTTAACCTCGCTGAAATTATAAATCCTCTCTGCAATACGGTCAAAGCCTACGCCCCGCTGTGGCGTAACCATAACCTCTATCATTGCCGTAACCTTCTCCTCACTGGTATTTTCCCAATTTATAAGGGTGTGATAGCCGCTTATGATTTTTTCCTTTTCCATAGCTGCCACCTCATTTGCCACCTCTGCCTCTGTACACCCAAGCAGAACCGCAAGCTCCTTTAATTCTATGCGGCTGTTTTTTTCTATAAGTCCAAGTATCTGTTTTCTTATTTCACTTAACTCAACCATTTTAATTTCCTCCATTTCTTTCAAGCTTATCCTCAGCCTTACCTGATTTTGGCGACTCAAGGTAACGCTTCTCATCATTATTGACAATAATCTTCTGATGTCCGTCTACAGTGTGTCCTATTACTGCCGATACCTTTCCGCCGTCCTTAAGCTTCCCTGCCAGACCTTCGCCGTCCCTTGCCGCAACAAGCAAGCCTCCCAGAGAGCTGATAAAATAAGGATTTAGGTCAAAATATTCGCAAAGCTCTATTGTTTCCTGTCTTATGGGAATGCTGCGAAGATTTATTTCAATTCCGCATTTTAAGTGCTCCGAAAGCTCCCATAGCGCTCCGAAAACACCGCCCTTTGACGTATCATGCATGGCCCATACACCATGCAAGGCCGCGACTGCAGCCTCCCTTACTATCACAAGCTCCTTAATATACTCCTTAGCCTTATTAATATAGCTACCTGTAAATCGCTTAAGAAGCTCCTCCTCGTTCTCTAGGGCAAGCACTGCCGTACCCTCAAGTCCTGTCTCTCCTATCATAACTATATCATATCCGTTATCAGGAGCCTCCGGAGCCTTTCCATCATGGCTTTTTTCAATATAACCATATGATGTTACGGTAACTACAGGCTTCTCTATGCCTGACACTGTCTCCGTATGTCCTCCTGCAAGCTGTACGCCTATAGCCTCTCCCATATCGTGCAATTCCATCATAAAGGCTCTCAGCATACTTTCCTTTGTGCTTTCAGGCATAAGTACACTTGCCTGCACCGCAAAGGGTCTTGCCCCCATTGCTGCCAGACTGTTTACCGCTCCTGCAAATGCCCGCCTGCCGCACACAATAATTTCTCCCATGTACGTGGATACCGATGATGCCATATCTCTGCCGTCTGTGGCAAATACTGCACCATCATTTCCAACTGATGCACCTCTTTTTACGGTTTTATTCTTATATTTTATTTCCTTGATAATAGTCCTTTTAAGTACAGACTCCGAAATTTTTCCTATTTTCATATATGTCACCTTATTTCCAATAAATGTGCTTTCCTCAAATTAAAAAACACATTTATCCCTCCTTAGCTTAACATTGCAAGCAGGGATGTGGCGACCATAGCGATAATAAGGACTATACATATAATCATTGTTAATTTTCTCTTGCCTTTGCTGTTATAAATATTAAACATTTTCATCCAACCTTTTATCTTTCTTTATATTTTTTATATTGCATTATACTCCCTTTTAAGCTAAAATCAAATGTGATTTTAATATTTTTTAAATATAATGCAGAAATGGAGATTACTATGAATTTTTCACCCTTTGCCTTCCCTTTTTTCGGATGCTTTATCATATTCATATTATGGTTTAACTATGAACGAAAAAAGCATGAAAAAATCGAAGAAAAACGTGACAGTGAGTTTTGGCAGCGTGAGCATGACGCTAACTTTACACGCCGCAAAAACCTTGATGCCATAGAATATATAAAAATACCCTACGACAGCTTTCCTATGGGAAAATATGCCGATATGGAAGCCATTTCCTCGTGCGAGCAGACGCTTCTTGACCTTAAGGATAAGCGTATCCTAAATCTTACGGGAAAAACCTCTACGGACCTTAAGCTTGAATATGGTGTCGCAAACCTAAGCCTGCTGACTGAATACGATGAAAATTATATTCTTTTAGTCCGCACTCTCCAGCAGTATGCCGATGCACTATGTACGCCGGGATATACGGAGGATGCCCTTCCTGTGCTGGAATATGCCGTAAATATCGGCTCTGATATAAAAGCTACTTACACTCTGCTTGCAGATATTTATTATAAGCAGGGCTTATATGATAAAATAAGCGAGCTTATAGCCTGTGCAGAGAAGCTTGATTCTCTTATGAAGCAGCCTATAATAAATGCTCTTAACGAGCTGCTGAATTTATAAACAGCTCAAAAGCTTTTATATCAGAGTATTATAATATCAAAAAATCCTGCCATGTTCAAGAATTATATTATCAATTATGCGTGATGCCTGATTTTTTGTCAGCTTATCAATCTCATAATCAATATTAATATGATGATAGCCAACAAGGTCCCTAAGATATCTTATCTGCTTATCTGTTATGGGGCTTTGTTTTTTTGCCTTATACATAAGCTCTGCCGGCTCAAACACTTCATTTTCATTCTCATAAAGCTTACAGAAAACCTTATAAAGCTCATATGTAACCTTAGCGTCATTTACAGCCCTATGATGATTTTCGTCAGCTATTCCAAAATGCCGGCACAGAAAATCAAGTCTCTTGCTTGGCAAATCGCTAAGCCTTTCCCTTGCTATCTTAAGGGTATCAATTCCCCGCCTGTCAAATGTAAGATTATTATTTACGGCATTAACCTTTAAAAAGCTGTAATCAAACAAAAGATTATGACCTATAAGGGGAAGCTCCTCTGAAAACTCAATAAATCTTCCTATCTCCGTCTCAATATAGGGAGCCTCCTTAACCATATCATCATCGATCCCGGTAACCTCCGTAATCCTTTTCGGTATCACACAGCCCGGATTTACAAATGTCTCAAAAATCTCCTCTGGTAATCCTTCTCTTACCTTTACGGCTCCAATCTCTATTATCCTGTTATCCTTAGCACTTAATCCTGTGGTCTCCAAATCAACCACCACAAAATCCTTAAGCATCCTTCCTCCTAAATCAATTTCCTTTGTATGGCAAAACAAGGACTGCCACAAATAATTCCTACTGCCTTAAAGCATTAAAAATTATTATATAGCAGCCTTATCAACTACAATTCTGTTTTTCTTGTGATGGCAAATGCCAGTGCACCCGGTCCTATATGGCACGAAACACTTAAGGACAGCGGATTTATCACTATGTCTCCTTCCGGGTAGCCCGGAAATGATTCCAAAATCTCCCTCTTGAAATTCTCTGCCTCAGCGTGATTTTCCGTATGTGCTATCTCAAACCACACATTGTTCATATCACCGCCAAAACGCTTTTCTATATCACTCTTTACGGCATTTATCATCATTGACTTTGCCTGGCTTACGGTTCTTGCCTTCGCAAAGGCATCAAGCTTTTCTCCCTGTATCTGAAGAACAGGCTTAAGCCTCAATATAGTGCCAAGTGCCGCTGCCGCAGGGGTAATTCTTCCTCCCTTTTTAAGATACCTAAGTGTATCTACCATAATATAGATACTTGCCTCAAGCTTATCTCTCATAAGAATGTCATAAATTTCAGAAGCCTCCATACCCTTATCTGCCATAAGCTTTGCATCTAACACTGCCTGACGCTGTGTAACTGATATACGCTGATTATCTGCCACAAATACCTTTCCATCGTATTCCTCCTCCTGTGACAGCATAACAGCCGTCTGACATGAGCCTGAAAGACCGCTGGACATAGGTATATGGACAATGCTGTCGTATTCCTCCAAAAGTCTGTCCCACAGCTTCATAACCTCATCCGGCGAAGGCTGTGTGGTAGATATCTCCACATCATTCTTAAGCTTCTCATAAAAATCAGCCTGTGAAAGATTTATATCCTCATAGTATGTATCTCCCTCTATGACAAATGGCATAGGAAGCACATACACGCCATATTCTTCTCCCTGCTTTTGCGTAATTCCACTGTTGCTGTCTGTAGTTATTGCTACTTTAGCCACCTTTAATACCTCCATAATTTTTACGAATATTTGATTAATTTTAACACAATATTTAGCGATTGTCCACCTTTTCCGGGTACATATCATGTCTTGCCATTCTTTCAAAGGCTGCATTTTCCCACCTTGTTCCGGGTCTTCCGTAATTGCAGTAGGGGTCTATGGAAATGCCTCCTCTTGGCGTAAATTTGCCCCAAACCTCTATATATTTTGGATCCATCAGCTTTATTAAGTCCTTCATTATTATATTTACACAGTCCTCATGAAAATCACCATGATTTCTAAAGCTGAAAAGATATAATTTTAACGACTTGCTTTCTACCATGCGGACATCCGGCACATAGGCTATTGTAATAGCAGCAAAATCAGGCTGTCCTGTAATGGGGCAGAGACTTGTAAACTCCGGACAGTTAAACTTTACAAAGTAGTCGTTATCCTGATGCTTGTTTATAAAGGTTTCCAGCACCTGCGGTGCATAGCCGTCAGGATATTTTGTTCCCTGATTTCCAAGAAGCGTCAGCCCTTCTGTTTCTTCCTTTTTTCTTCCGCTCATATATTCCTCCTGATTATATTTAAAATTTTTCCTCTATTCCATTGTCTGCAAAGGCTTTTTTTCTATCGATACAGGTTCCGCATACGCCGCAAGGCTTATCTCCTCCCTCATAACAGCTCCACGTAAGCTCATAGGGAACATTAAGCTTAAGACCTGCAGATACCACATCTGACTTTGACATATTTACAAAGGGCGCCAGTATCCTTAGCTGCTTTCCGCTTCCTATATACACTGCCTCTCCCATAGCCGTATCAAACTCTTTAGAGCAGTCAGGATATGCGTTTCCTGCCGAATCATCTGCATGTGCACCATAGTAAATTACACTGCAGCCCTTAGACAATGCTATACTTGCTGCCGTCGATATAAATAATCCGTTTCTAAAGGGAACGTAGGTGCTTACCGGCAGACCCTTTGACTCCCTAAGCTGATTTTCATATGTGTCCTTTGGTATTTCATTGTCAGACCGGCTTAAAAGCGAGCAGTCACTATATTCAAATATTTTGGACAAATCCATATAAATATGCCCCACTCCATAGTATTTTGCTATTTTTTCCGAAGCCTTCAGTTCCTTTGTATGCTTCTGTCCATAGGATATGGACAAAGCTATTACTTTATCCTTTCCATATTTATCTACTGCCATCGCAAGACATGTAGTGCTGTCAACTCCGCCGCTGAATAATACTAGTGCTTCCATTTTTTCTCCCTTTTCCATAAATTTTTCTTCTTATAAGACTGAATTTTTACAGGTAAAAGCCCTGCTTTACAGTTGTATTTTAATGAATAAAAAACTATTCCAAAACATTTTTATTATTGTATAACTGTATTTTAAGATTCATATCATCCTTAAATCTGCCCCTGAGAGTGGAGGTATATGTTACTGCACCTGATTTTTTTATGCCTCTTGCAGTCATACAGCTATGACAGCCCTCTATAAGCACTGCCACATCCTCTGACCCTGTAACCTCAGAGATAACCTCAGCTATATCACTTCCAATACGCTCCTGAAGCTGCAGCCGCTTTGATACCATATCTGCAATACGTGCAATTTTGCTAAGTCCAATAACCCTGTCCTTTGGCACATACGCCACAGTTACCTTCATATCGTACATTAAAGCCATATGATGCTCACAATAGCTGAAAATATCTATATCCCTGACAATTACCATATCCTCTCCGGAATTTAAAAGCTCTAAATCCTCCTCAAAGGTTTTATCAAACATACAGGCAATATCGTGGTTTGTATATTGTATGCCCTCAAATATTTCCTCATACATTCTTGCCACCCTGTCAGGCGTCTCCCTTAAGCCTTCCCTGTCAGGATTTTCACCTATTGCCTCAAGCAGGCCTCTTATGTGAAGCTTTACCGCTTCCTTATCTATTTTACTCATAAATCTGTTTCCTCCGCTTTTAATCAGTCTATACGCCTCTCGCATCCTTATCCCAGATAAATTTGTGAAGCTGAAGCTGTATATTAACATCATTCATATTGTTTTCAACAAGAAACTCTACTATCCGTGACGGCTCTATACAGCCAAATACAGGACTTATATATACGCCGCACCTTTCCGTCAGCCTGTAGAGCTCTATTATTTCCCTTGCCTTCTCCAAATCCTTTAATGAGCCTGACACAAATTTTACCGTATCCTTTTCCTTAAGCAGCTTAAAATTTGAAATGCACATTTTATTTTCCATGCCGCTTGACGGCTGCTTATAATCCATAGTGAAGGCTGCTCTGTTTTCTATCCTGTCAAAGGGCTGTAAATCTATACTCCCGTTTGTTTCTATCTCAACCCTCAAGACTTTATCCTGTGCCAAAAGCTCTAAAAGCTCCTTTATGTTATCCTGCAATAAGGGCTCTCCTCCTGTAAGAGTGCAATTCTTAACTCCTGTTTCCTTAATATAATTATATATTTCCTCCGCCGTCATGGGAGTATAGGCGGCAGTTTTCTCATTTGCCCACCTTGTATCACAATAGCTGCAATTCAAATTGCAGCCCTTAAACCTGATAAACACCGCAAGCTGTCCCGCCCTTTTTCCTTCACCGTTTATACTTACAAATTTTTCCACTACCTTATACATATTTTCCTCTTTTTCCGTAAAAGTAATACTCCAACCGGTATTTTTAAACTTACCACACAAATTTTTATCTGATGTTTTTCCTTCCCTTTGAAAAATTCCTAAATATAGGTAATTTCCTATATATAGGAAATTTATTCACAGTATATGGCACAGTTTGACGGCGTCTCATAGACTGTGGCTTTATTTACCTGATAGCCCAAAGCCTTAAATCTATCGTAAAAAAACTTAGCAAAGTTTTCTGCTGTAGGTCTGAATTCCACTACTCTTAGATTAAATTTCTCCTCCCTGAGCATTTCCATTGTCTTATCCATAAGTGCTCCCTTTTCTATGATAAGAGCATGGTCAAAAAAGTCCGTTTCCTGTTCAAGCTGGTCCTTTAGCGTAGAAAAATCCACGCACATACCGCGAAACTGTCCGTCCTTCACCAATTCCTCACCTTTAATCTCTATCTCCACATTCCACCTGTGTCCGTGAATGTTCCTGCATTTCCCCTCATACCCTGCCAAAAAGTGGGCTGAGTCAAAGCTTTTTTCCGTTTTTAAAATGTACATTACAACCTCCGTTTTTGTTTATTCAAAAAGAGACTTAGTACAATGGTACCAAGTCTCTTTATTATCTTTATGCCTACAGACACACGTATGCCAATAACAAACAGCCCTAGTTTTGTTTATAGACAGGATGGTACAAATGAACTGTCTAATGCCCGGTTCCGGAATCGAACCAGAGACACGAGGATTTTCAGTCCTCTGCTCTACCAACTGAGCTAACCGGGCATTGCTGCTACGCAAGTGGTATTGTACTAAAAATACTATGCCTTGTCAACATTTTTTTATTTGTTGACCTTTTCCACAATATAGTCCCTTACCTTTTCCTTTTCTATATCAAGTGCTATTGCAAGCTCCCCATACAGATAATCCTCTGCTGCCCTGAGATATTTTTCATCACTGTTTATTACCTTTTTACCGCTGTTTCTTCTGTCCTGTATTCTTAAATATGAGGTACGTATAAGCTTTACCCACTCTGTACATTCACAGGTACGAAGTGCCTGCTTGTAGCACTCCTCCCTTTTCTTCTCATCCTCTACGGATATTGTTTCTACGGAATTCATATTTTCTACAAGCTCCCTTGCTTCCTCCTTTGAGATAAGTCGCCGCATAACTACCTTTTCATTATCAACAGGCGTATATACTGTACTTGATTTTGAATATACCGGAACCAATGTATAGTACAGCTTATCATCATCTGATATTGCCAGCTTTCCCACAGAGGAAACCTGACATACCCCATTTGTACCATAAATAATATATTCACCTACATCAAACATTTTACTCATCTCTTCCTCCATTTCAAGGCAATTCTGCCCATATGCTTACCTTACATCATCGCAACTACATCTATATTTTATCAGATTTTTTAACAAAATGTAAGCAAAAATTATAATTATTTACATTATATTTTCTTTTTGATATAATTTTTTCATAAACTATATTTTTATATTAAATTAAGGAGGCTACAAAAATGAGCAACAAATACGAGGGAACAAAGACAGAAAAAAATTTACAGGCTGCTTTTGCAGGAGAATCTCAGGCAAGAAATAAGTACACCTACTTTTCTTCGGTTGCAAAGAAGGAGGGCTATGAGCAGATTTCTTCCATATTCCTTAAAACTGCTGACAATGAAAAGGAGCATGCTAAGATGTGGTTTAAAGAGCTTAACGGTATAGGAAGCACCGCTGACAATCTGGCTGCTGCCGCTGACGGAGAAAATTATGAGTGGACAGATATGTACGAGGAATTTGCAAAAACTGCTGATGAGGAGGGCTTTCATGAATTAGCAGAGAAGTTTCGTATGGTTGGTGCTATTGAGAAGGCTCACGAGGAAAGATACAGACAGCTTCTTCACAATGTTGAAGCTGCTGCCGTTTTTGAAAAGAGCGAGGTAAAGGTATGGGAGTGTAGAAACTGCGGACATATTGTAGTGGGGATGAATGCTCCGGAGGTCTGCCCTGTATGTGCACATCCTCAGAGTTATTTTGAGGTTAGGAGTGAGAATTATTAGAAAATTAGGATTTGTGTAAAAAAAGGGTTCCTTGCATAGAGTCCGGGTATGTCACATTAACAGGATTAAGGGCGGCAGACTGGGGTGGTTCCCATAGGG
>N._stephensi_703_cecum__coassemble_89_pt1 | contig 15758 bp, 12 predicted proteins | sample N__stephensi_703_cecum__metabat2_low_PE_004 | metagenome-assembled genome bin N | reverse complement strand
CCCTGCCAGTCTCTCTCCTGCCACTCCGGGTCCTCTTTTTGTTTCTCCTTCACCTTTTCATACATTTTCTTTACTGTCTCAAAGGAAAGAGCCTGGTCAAATATGCTTAAGTCTGACACGCAGCCCTCAAAGCCCTTAGCATAAATATCCCCTCCGACTAAAATATTCTTGGGACTTACTAAATTAAACACATCATTTAAAAGACCTGTTCTCTCTCCGTTTATGTATAACGTGGAAACATGATTTGCACTGTTATAGCATGCTGTCACCATAATCCACTCATGCTGCTTTATTGTCTGATTTCCTGTATCATACCAGCCGTCATGATCTGCGGAATCCTTAATTCTGAAATTAAGCTTCATATCCCAGCCTCTCGGCATAATACTGCAAAAGCCGTTCTCATAGCCTACATAATATGCACCTGTCCACAGTCTGGCATACTCCTCCTTAATCCACATATTAATGGAAAAGCTGTCATTTTTCAAAAGCTCTACGGGAAGCTTCACACTGTCATGGAGAGGTTCTCCGCCTCCAAAATGCAGACCTCCCATTCCCCTTGCCGGTCCGTCACAAAATGTAATATTATCCCCAAGCACAATACCCTCGTAGGTGCCTGTATCATCCCTTAAGCTTCCGTCAAAGCCAAAATGAACCTCATTTATTTCCGTATCTAAATGTGCTTCCAGATAAGCATAATATTCCTCCATAGGAATAGGCTTTGAATATAAAAAGCCCTGAAACATATCACAGCCTAAAAGACTTAGGAATCTGCTCTGCTCCTCTGTCTCCACACCCTCACATACAACATCCATGTGAAGCTTTTTTGCCATCTCAATTACACACGATAAAATTGTTTTTTCATTTTCCTGCAAATGGTCATTTTTCAGAAAAACCTTGTCTACCTTAAGAATATCAATAGGTAAATCTGTCAATAAATTTAGAGAGGAATACCCGGAGCCGAAATCATCCATAGATATTCTGCCTCCCTTTTCACGAAATTCCTTTACCATTGCCAAAATAGTGTCAATATTCTGCACATACATGCTTTCTGTCAATTCAAATTCCGTATACTTTGGAGGCACCTTATATTTTTCAAACAAATCCTTTACATAATCGTAAATCCTGCCGTCCTCCAGATGTGCCCTTGACACATTCATGGATACGGGAACAACAGGCTTTCCGGCTTTCAGCCTGCTATGTAGGGTTCTAAACACCTGCTTATATACAAAAAAATCCAGCTCAACAATACTTCCGTTTTCCTCCAAAGCAGGAATAAACATATCAGGATAAACAAAACTTCCGTCTGCCTTCTGCCATCGCACTAATGCCTCTGCACCTACCACTCTTGTGGAACCGGCTTCAATCTTTGGCTGATAAAATACCTTTATCTCTCCATTATACAATGCCTTTTTCAGGGAGCGTTTCACTCTGCCGTTTTTATAGCTATGCTGTAATAAACCTATTACACCCATATTATTTATACCTCCATCATTAGTTACGATTAGCCGCACTATTCATAATATATGTATTATACCATTCTTATGCTGTTTTTCCAAGCACTTCATTGTTATATTAACTTATTATCTGATAATATATCATTTTATTATCAGCAATAAAATACGCTTCCCCCTATAAACTCCCTGATAAGCGAATTTGCAGGTATAAGCTGGCTGTCTATGGTGAGGAAATAATCAAGGAATTTAAGCAGTCTTTTTGCCTCCTGATACTGCGGACTGTCTACGGGAACATTAAACAGCAAAGGCTCTGCGTACTGCTTTAGTACCCCCAGCTCATATATAAGCGCTGAATTAAACATGGCATCTGCCTCCTCCTGATATGGGAATATGCAGTTTTCCTCACCCTTTCTTACCGAAGCCCATCTGGCAATGGTTTCCTGTGCTGTAGTAGAACGATCTCTCGCATCTCTTACCATTCTCCTTATAAGCCTTCCGTCTGTCGTGGCTATTCTGTTATGCTCATCGACATTTAGCTGTGTCAATGCACTTATATATATCTTAAACTTACTCTCCTTTGGCAGGGCATATGAAAGCCTGTCATTGAGACAATGTATACCCTCTATAATAAGTATGTCCTCCACTCCAAGCCTTAAGGTCCTTCCACTGTATTCCCTCTTTCCCGTGTGAAAATTAAATGTAGGAAGCTCTGCCTCCTCACCCTTCATAAGCTTTGTCATATCCTCATTAAACAGCTTTACATCAAGAGCCTCAAGAATTTCATAATTGTAATCTCCGTTCTCATCTCTCGGCGTGTCGCATCTGTTTAGAAAATAGTCATCCACACTTATGGTATGAGGCTTCATGCCATGAGCCGTAAGCTGTATGGACAGCCTCTTTGCAAAGGTGGTCTTTCCTGACGAGGAAGGACCTGCTATCATAACAAATTTTGTGTTTCTTCTATTTAAAATGTCCGTTGCAAGGCGTGCTATCTTCATTTCCTGCAGTGCCTCCTGAACTAATATAATATCCTTTATCTTTCCCTCTGCTATCTGCTCGTTCAATGCACCGACAGTCTCTATATCCATCATTCTGCCCCATGCACTTGCTTCCTTAAGCACATTAAACACCTTGTGCTGTGGATTAAACACAGGAACAACGGAAGGCTCTTCCTTTACCGGAAGCTGCAGTACAAAGCCCTCGTCATAGCAATATAAGTCAAAATATTTCAGATAGCCTGTGCTTGGCACCATATATCCGTAAAAATAATCCTCAAAGCGGTCTATTTTGTATACATTTACATTCGAGCCTCTCCTGAACTTAAAAAGCTTTTCCTTGTCGTACATTTTGTGTCTGCCAAAATGCTCTACTGCCTCTCTTGTGCTTATTGTTTCCTTTACAATAGGAATATTCTGCTCCACAAGGTCTCTCATATGCTCCTTAACCCTTTTAAGCAAATCCTCGCTTACCCTTGCATTTCCGTACAGCTCACAGTAATAGCCCTTACTGAGTGAATAATCTACCAAGAGCTTTTCTATATTTTCCTCACCGCACACCCTGTAAAAGGACTTTATCATAAGAAACAGCACGCTTCTTCTGTATGTCTCTATTCCGCACACCGTATCTGTTCCGAGAAATTTTACGGTACAATCCCCCTCCAATGTCTTTGTAAGCTCTGAAAGCTTTCCGTCTACCATAGCAAGCACTATATCAGACTTATGGCTTTCCTGTCTCTCCTTTGCTATTGTCTCAAGCACCGTACCTTTTTCGTATTCCTTTTCCTCTCCGTCTGCTGTTATATGTATCATTTCCATTATCCGTTTCCTCCAATTCTGCTTATATATTCCAGCCTTTTTTTTATCTGCTGTTTTTTTTCATCTGTACCCTCGCTTTTAGAAAGATTTTCAATTATACATAAAAGCTTGTCCCTCTCATTTTTTATAAAGCTCATAAACACGCTGCTTTTTTCATTTAACAGAAGCCTTCCATATATATAATTATATTCATCACTGTCATACAGGCTCCTTATATCTGTATTATCCGTATGTACAGCCTTTATCACAGTGTAATATTTTCCCATGTCATACACCATTTCTTCTCTTACTATATCATAGCCGTTTTCAATAAGATAACGGCGTACAAGAGGTATCTCCGTATGTGGGGAAAGTATAAGCTCCTTAGCCGCAGCAAGCACTTTTTTTCCGTTTTCAAGGATATTTACAATAAGCAAGCCGCCCATTCCGGCAATAACTATACTATCAGCTTCATTTTCCTTAAGCTCCCTAAGCCCGTCTGAAAGCCTTGTCTCTATTCTGTCCTCATATCCGTACAGCTTAATATTCTTTTCTGCCCGCTTTAAGGGTCCCTTTCCTATATCCATAGCCAAGCCCTTTTGTATTTTTCCGGTCTTTATCAGATAAATGGGGATATATCCATGATCTGTGCCTATATCTGCTACAACACAGCCCTCCGTTACAAATCCGGCTACCAGCTTCAATCTTTCAGACAACTGCATTTCTATTCCTCCAAATAATCCTTAAGCTTTTTGCTTCGGCTTGGATGTCTGAGCTTTCTGAGTGCTTTAGCCTCAATCTGCCGTATTCTTTCCCTTGTTACCTCAAATACCTTTCCTACCTCCTCGAGGGTTCTTGCCCTGCCGTCCGCCAGTCCGAATCTTAAGATAAGCACCTGCTTTTCTCTTTCCGTGAGGGAATTCATGACCTCTCCAAGCTGCTCCTTAAGGAGCATATATGATGCTGCATCCACCGGCGTTGCCGTCTTATCATCCTTTAGGAAATCTCCAAGATGGCTGTCCTCCTCCTCACCTATAGGCGTCTCTAAGGATACAGGCTCCTGTGCCATTTTCATTATTTCCCTTACCTTCTCCACAGGCATTTTAAGCCTTTCGGCAATCTCCTCAGGCTGCGGCTCCCTGCCAAGCTCCTGCAAAAGCTGTCTTGATGTTCTTATAAGCCTGTTAATAGTCTCTACCATATGGACGGGAATCCTTATTGTTCTCGCCTGGTCTGCAATGGAGCGTGTTATGGACTGTCTTATCCACCATGTGGCATATGTGCTGAACTTATATCCCTTGCGGTAATCAAATTTTTCTGCCGCCTTAATAAGTCCCATATTTCCCTCCTGAATAAGGTCTAAAAACTGCATGCCCCTGCCTGCGTACCTCTTAGCTATGCTTACAACAAGCCTTAGGTTTGCCTCCACAAGCTTGTCCTTCGCGTCCTCATCTCCTTCGGCTATCCTTTTCGCCAGCTCAATCTCCTCATCTGTTGACAAAAGAGGCACCTTTCCTATCTCCTTTAGGTACATTCTAACCGGGTCGTCTACTCCCACTCCCTCCGGAACAGATAGGTCAATGCTTTCAAGGTCAATAACCTCCTCCTCTATTTTATCCAGCTCCTGCATGGCCTGCTCCTCATCAATGTCATCAAGAAGAAGCTGCTCATCCTTTATGTCTTCCATTTCCTCTATCTCTTTCTCAGGTATAGTAAGGACATCTATATTATTTTTTACCAGCTCGTCCATAATAATCTCATATGCTGCATCATCAGGATTTTCACTGAAATAGTCCTTTATCCGCTCATACTCTATCTCATTATTGTTTTTTACGGCATCCTTTAGCAGCCTTTCCAAGCCTTCCTCCAAAAACCTTTTATTATCTTCCATTGCTGTATCCTCCCTAAAAACTTCCAAGCATATGTAGCTGTATCATGGCATTTGCTTTTCTTAATACTATAAAAATTATATTAATATAAATGTATAACAAGATTTTTCAATGCACTCTGCTCCATCATCAGCCTCTGCATTTCTCCTCCATCTGTTGCAGCCCTTATTGCCTTTGTAAGACTGTAATCCTTTACCTTTTTTACCGTGTCTGTCACTGCCTTCTCCTTCTCTGCTCCGTCAAGGCTTTCTACTAGCTGCGTATTAAAAAGAGAAGCCACTATCCTATGTTCCTCCTCGTCGGAAAATAAATCAACCGCCTTTGCCGGCGTAGGCTTTTCACCATTTTCAAGCTGGTCAAATACCATCTGCGCCGCCTTGTGATAAATCTCGTCGTCAAAGTCATCTGCACTTATTATGTCCTTAATTCTCCCGTAAATCTCCGGCTCCTCTATAATCCATGTAAGAAGTATACGCTGTGAGGTTTTTATTCCATCGTTAATTTTTTCCTCCGCAGTCTTTTTCTCACGTTTTTTATTTTCGTAATCCGCCTGCCTGTTCCCTGTATTTTCTCCCTTATATGTCAATGCCTGCTGTCTTACCGACTGCTCCAACGCCTCCTTCGGTATAAAAAACTCCCTGCTTACGGAATCGATGTATACATTTCTCTCCAGCTCATCGCTAAAGGATAAAAGCTTTCTTGCCACATCTGTATAAAATGCTGCCTTTGCATCGGGGCTGTCCATATCCACCCCTTCCTTCATCTTGTCAATCTCATAAAGAAAGCTGTTTCTTGCCTTTTCTATTCTCTCCTCATATGCGGCGGAGCCTTTATTCTTTATAAACTCGTCAGGATCCTTGTAAGGCTCCATATTTATTACCTTTAGTGTGCAGCCTGCCTCCTTAAATATAGGTATTGCCCTAAGTGCCGCCTTTACTCCCGCACCGTCACTGTCATAGGTAAGATATACTCTGTCTGAATATCTTTTTATGAGTGACGCCTGTCTCGGAGTGAGTGCTGTTCCAAGCGATGCGACAGCATTGTTAAAGCCTGCCTGGTGAAGTGATATAACATCCATATATCCCTCACATATAAGAATACTTCCTTTCTTTGAGCTTCTCGCAATGTTCATGCCATATAGATTTTTTCCCTTGTCAAACACCAATGTCTCGGGAGAGTTTAAATACTTTGGCTCTCCTTCCCCCATTACTCTGCCTCCAAAGCCTATAACACGGCTGTTTACATCCATTATGGGAAACATTACCCTGTTGCAGAACTTGTCAAAAACCCCACGCTCACTAAATGTAAAAAGTCCCGTTTCCTTAAGTATATCGTCTTTATAGCCCCTGCCTTTCATATATTGGTACAAATCGTCCTTATAATTTGAGGAATAGCCAAGTCCAAAGCTTTTTATGGTTTCATCGCTTAAGCCTCTGTCCCTTAAATATCTGTAGCCACGCTCTCCCTTTTCACTCTTTAAAAGCTTGTAAAAATACAAGGCAGCCTCCTTATTTATATCCAAAAGAACTGCCTTTATTCCTGCCTTTCTTTTCTCCTCCGGCGTAGCCTCCACCTCCGGAAGCCTTATTCCTGCCCTGTCTGCCAGAAATTTAACTGCCTCCTTAAATGTGTAGTTTTCGTATTTCATGATAAAGGAAATAACATTGCCTCCCTCACCGCAGCCAAAGCAATAATACATCTGCTTTCCCGGTGAAACGGAAAATGAAGGTGATTTCTCATTATGAAACGGGCAAAGTCCAAAGTATGAGCTTCCCTTTTTCGTCAATCTCACATATGATGATATAATATCAACCACATCATTTGACGACCTTACTTCCTCAATCAAATCCTCTGAATAATACATCTATTGTTTTTCCTTCCAAAATGTAGGAACAAAAAGCTCCTCAAATTTCATAACCGAATACTGGTCACTCATTCCTGCAATGTAGTCACATACCACTCTCTCAGGCTTCTCGCCAAGCTTATCTATGTGATATTTATATTCTTCAGGCAAGGCTCCGTTATTATTCATATAATATCCATACAATGCCTTAATCATACTTTCTGCCTTTTTCTCCTGCCCCTTTGCCTTCTTATTTGTGTATACGGAGTCAAACATAAATTCCCTCAGCTCCCGCATAGCATTTCCTACTCTGTCTGACATTATAATGTCATCCTTTCCCTGACTGTTCCTTACAATATCATGGATAAGGGTATCAAGCCTTGTCTTTGTATTTCCTCCAAGTATATCCCTGTATTCCTGTGGTATATCCTCCTCACTCAATATGCCTGCACGTATGGCATCATCTATATCATGGTTTATGTATGCAATCTTGTCTGACAGCCTTACTACCTTCCCCTCCGGTGTAGAGGGATGTCCGCTTGTCCTGTGGTTTAAAATGCCGTCCCTTACCTCCTTCGTAAGATTAAGGCCTCTGCCCTCCCTCTCCAGCTTCTCCACTATACGCACACTCTGCTCATAGTGGGTAAAGCCAAAGCTGCAAATATCATTTAAGGCACGCTCACCTGCATGTCCAAATGGAGTATGTCCCAAATCATGTCCCAGTGCAATAGCCTCCGTCAAGTCCTCGTTTAGCATAAGTGCTTTAGATATGCTTCTGGCTATCTGCGATACCTCAAGGGTATGTGTAAGCCTCGTTCTGTAATGATCCCCCTCCGGTGCCAGAAACACCTGTGTCTTATGCTTAAGCCGTCTGAAGGATTTACAGTGGATAATGCGGTCTCTGTCACGCTGGTACTCTGTCCGCATATCGCACAAGGGCTCCTCCCTGTCTCTGCCCCATGTCTCACGGCTGTGTGAGGCATATGGACTTAAAATCTTATATTCATTTTCCTCAAGCTGTTCTCTTATATTCATCCGGCACCTCTTAAAAAGCATTCCGCTTTAATATATGCAAAAGCAATGAAAAATATTACTTATAAATTCTGACTTAAGCTGCATTTTTCCATTTAACAAGCTTACTTAAGTCAGGCTGTTCAATGCAACCATAATCATATTTGTAAAGGATTTTTGACGCTCCTCTGCCGTAGTAGCCTTACCTGATACAAAGGAGTCTGATATGGTTAAAAGACATGCGGCATTTTTATTACATACGGCGGCATTATGGAATAACGCAAAGCTCTCCATCTCCACTGCAAGACAGCCCTTATCCTTATGAATGTCCTTAAAATATTCTCCATTTCCTGATCTGTAAAATACATCCGATGAATGGACACATCCCTCAATAAGAGGTATGTTAAGGTCTTTAGCTGATTTTCTCAGGCATATGTTAAGGCTTTCCGACGGATATGTCTTGTCCTTGTCATAGCCGTTCTGTGTCTTGGCATATGAGGACTCCGAATAGCTTTCCGTAACAAGAACTACATCATAAATTCCTGCTTTCTCACAGTAGGAGCCTGCAGAGCCTATGCGGATAATATTATTAACATCATATTCCGTAAAAAGCTCATAGGAATATATCCCTATAGACGGCATACCCATGCCCGAGCCCATAACCGATACCCTTTTTCCATTATAAAAGCCTGTATATCCAAGCATATTTCTCACTTCATTAAAGCAGGTCACATCCGTGAGATATGTCTGTGCTATAAACCTTGCCCTGAGAGGATCTCCCGGCATGATAACAGTCTCTGCTATCATTCCCTTTTCGGCGTTATTGTGTGGTGTTGACATCTGATATACCTCCGTACAAATAATTTATACAATTATAACATAAACTGTCGACAAAATCCAGTATTTATGCTATAATGTCATTAATTATTTGTAAATGTACAAGATAATTTAAAAATACAAAAATTCTTTATGGAGGAAACATTATATGTACGAAAATATCTCTTTTCCACAGGAGCCAAAGCATCCTGCCCCAAGACCTGTTCTTGAGCCCGGCAAGCATCCTGACTTAACACCTGATTCTCTTTGGTTTACGCATGACCCTGCCATTTATCACGACCCTGCAAGCAATAACTATTATGTTTACGGCACAGGTGCTGATGCCCTGCGTTCAAAGGATCTTATAAGCTGGGAGCGTATGGGAAAGGTAATAGAGAAGGTTCCTGACGAGGCCTTTGCACACGTAGGCACACAGGCTATCTGGGCTCCCGATATAGTAAAGGTCGGCGACGAGTACCGTCTTTACTGTTCAAATTCATCCTTTGGAGTACAGCAGTCCTGCATTTTTCTTGCTGTGGCAGATAACGCTGAGGGTCCTTTCGTTCCGAGAGGCATAGTGGTTAAGACAGACAGGACCTGCTCTGTCAATGCCATAGATGCAAATATAACAGAGGATGTCGAAACAGGACAGCAGTATATGGTGTACGGCTCATTTTGGGACGGCATACGAATTATAAAGCTTGACAAGGAAACCGGCCTTGCCGGCGAGGAGGGTCTTGGCCAATGTATAGCACACAGGCCTTTATGGTGTGACGGTGCCATAGAGGGACCTTACGTTATCTACAATCCTGACACAAAATATTATTATCTCTTTGTTTCATACGGTTCACTTAACAGCGATTACAATATAAGAGTAGGCAGGAGCAAATCAGTTACAGGACCATATCTTGACCACAATAACAGAGAGATGACCGATTTAGATGATTTTGACAATACTGTCGGCTATATGATTGCCTGCGGCTACGGCTTTCACGAGGGACAGCAGTACATGGGACCGGGACATAATTCTGTCTTAAGAGACTTTGACGGTGAATGGTACCTTGTTCATCATGTCAGACCTAAGGAGTTTAAGCGTGGCGACATCTCTACAATGCACGTCCGCAAGATTCTCTGGTCTGAGGACGGATGGCCTTTGGCTTCACCGGAGGTTTACTCAGGCGAAAAGCTTCAGCCTCTTAAGGAGGAGGATATCGTCGGAAAATATGAGCGTATAAGACTTACTCCTACTGTTCCGCAGGGAGTACAGACCTCCATTACTATGGAGCTTAGACCTGATTTTACAGCTTCAATGGGTATTTCCATCCATGCCTCATGGAAGATGGTCGATGAATATACTATTGCTCTTACATACGCAAACACCACAGAGACCTACAAGGTTATTCCATGCTGGGATTATGAGCTTTGGAAGCCAACCCTTGCCATTACGGGAAAGGATAATAAGGGCATATGTGTGTGGGGCAAAAAGTACGAATAATGCTTCAAATGCTTCATAGGATTAAGCCAAATGATTTATATTAATTTATAATTTTAAGTCAATTATTGACAGGTATTAAAAACCAGCACATATAATAATATATGGAAAAACATAAAATTTTCTCTGTATATTATATGTGCTGTTTTTAGTGTTGCATACATTTATTAATGTGTATAAGGTATCATGCAGATTTGCAGTCCTGCATAATTCATTTTAATTTTTGAAGATATATTTTCCTCTTTACTGTATATCAAAAAGATATTTTATAAAGGAGATAATATTTTCCCTGTTATTGCAGTTTTCCGGTACCTGAAGCACCACATAGTCCTCTATATTACCATAGACCTCCTTAAACCGCTTTGCTTCGTTTACCACAATGCCGGCTGTTACTTCGGAGCTATAGGTTTCCCCATTCCCATCCACGCAAAGATATCCTGTGAGATAGTCGTTCAGCTCCTCAAGTAAATCTGACGGAAGAACATTTTCTATGCTTCCGACATATTCCTCCCTTATCTCTATGCCTCTATACACAAAGATACCATCTATTTCGCCGTTTTCTATGGCTCCTGCTATACTCTTTGCACCTGTTCTCTCTGCCGTGATATCATCCACATAGTCAGCCTGTGTTTTTATAAGAAGACCTGACTTATCAATGCTGCACCTATCGCTAAAATCCTCATATATTTCTTCCTTCATGTCCCGTTCAGTCACAAGTGCCGTCGTATCTACTAAAGTAAGCTCTACATCTCCTCCCTTGTTTACGCAGGCAATTACTATAATCACTATAACCACAAGCACAAATATGCCTGCAAGAGTATGGTACTTATAATAATACCAGTAATTATCCCATTTGCTTTTAAAATCCTTATTTTCCATATATGATATGCCCTTTCCTGCTGCCTGTCAATATCGGCTTTTCACTTTAAACATAACAGGTTTTTGTTTATTGGTTTATTTGCCCTCCTCGCTAACCTCTATCTTTCTTATTTCCTTAGTCCTGATTTCCTTGCAGATATCATCAATAAACACTGATAAATCCTTCTGTCCTTCATCTCCTAAGAAGCGGCTTCTGACTGATACCTTTCCTTCTTCCTCCTCCTTTTGCCCAACAACAAGCATATAAGGAACTCTCTTAAGCCTTGCATCTCTTATCTTAAAGCCTATCTTCTCCGCCCTGTTGTCCACAGATGCCCTGATATCGTTATTCTTAAGCTCCTCCTCTACCTGCTTTGCGTAGTCTTTATATTTTTCCGAAATAGGAAGTACTCTTACCTGCTCAGGACAAAGCCATGTCGGTAACAGACCTGCATACTTCTCAATGAGCCATGCTATGGTTCTCTCATAGCAGCCCATAGATGTTCTGTGGATAATGTACGGCCTTACCTTCTCGCCCTTCTCATCAATATAATACATGTCAAACCGCTCTGCAAGAAGTGCGTCCCACTGAATCGTAATCATTGTGTCCTCCTTGCCGTAGACATTTTTTGCATTGATATCTACCTTTGGTCCGTAGAAGGCTGCCTCTCCCACATCCTCAACAAAAGGAATTTTTAATTCCGTCAATATTTCCCTTATGTGCTGCTGCGTTTCCTCCCAGACTGCTGCATCTCCAATATATTTCTCTGTATCTTCAGGGTTCCACTTTGAAAGATGGTATGTCACATCCTCCTCCACGCCAAGCGTCTTAAGGCAATACTGTGCAAGTGCAATACAATCCTTAAATTCCTTTACCATCTGGTCAGGCCTTACGATAAGGTGTCCCTCCGATATTGTAAACTGACGTACTCTTGTAAGACCGTGCATTTCTCCCGAATCCTCGTTTCTAAAGAGCGTAGAGGTTTCACCGTAGCGGCACGGAAGATCCCTGTAGCTTTTCTGGCTTGCCTTATATACATAATACTGGAAAGGACACGTCATAGGTCTTAAGGCAAGCACCTCATCGTCCTTATCCTCATCCCCAAGCACAAACATACCCTCCTTATAGTGGTCCCAGTGTCCTGACATTTTGTAAAGGTCACTCTTTGCCATAAGAGGCGTCTGTGTTCTCATATAGCCTCTCTTTGTCTCCTCATCCTCTATCCATCTCTTAAGAGTATTCATTATAATCACACCATTTGGCATAATAAGAGGAAGCCCCTGTCCGATAACATCAACAGTAGTGAAAATTTCCATCTCACGTCCAAGCTTATTGTGGTCTCTTTTCTTTATATCCTCAAGATGCAAAAGATATGCGTCTAAGTCTGCTTTTTTTGTATATGCAGTGCCATATATTCTGGCAAGCATCTTATTGTCGGAATTTCCCCTCCAGTATGCTCCTGACGATGAAATAAGCTTAAATGACTTTATGATTCCCGTCTTCATAAGATGAGGCCCCGCACAAAGGTCAGTAAACTCACCCTGCCTGTAAAAGGAAATAACTGCATCCTCCGGCAAATCCTTTATAAGCTCTACCTTATATGGCTCGTTTTTCTCCTCCATAAATTTAACTGCCTCCTCTCTCGGAAGCTCAAATCTTACTATGTCGGCATTTTCCTTTATTACCTTTTTCATTTCTGCCTCGATTTTGTCTAAGTCCTCCCTTGAAAAAGGCTCATGCTCAAAGTCATAGTAAAAGCCTGTGTCTATAGACGGACCTATGGCAAGCTTTGCCTCAGGGAACAATCTTTTTACTGCCTCAGCAAGGACATGTGAACAGGTATGGCGGTAGGCTGCCTTTCCCCTTTCGTCATCAAAGGTTAATATGCTTAAATTTACATCCTCATCAATAACTGTTCTAAGGTCCTCCACCTTTCCGTTTACTTCTCCGGCACATGCCGCTCTGGCAAGTCCCTCGCTTATATCCCTTGCTATGTCAATAATTGACATAGCACCTGCATATTCCTTTACTGAACCGTCTTTTAATGTAATTTTCATTTTTCTGATTCCTTTCCATAATTATTTAATATTATTACCACATTAAATGAGCTTTTGACAGATAATCCGTGTATTTGTTATTCAGTGGAGAATTTTTCTGCAATTAAAAAATCCTTACAGCACTAATCTGTACTGTAAGGACGAATAATCGCGGTTCCACCTTAACTTGCAAATATACCTGACAGTCTTAACGCCTGTATATCTGCCGCTCATTTGATTATAACGTAATCACCGGACCGGATTGGGGCCACTTGGAGGTAGTCTTCAATCTCACCGGAATGGAATGCTCTCAGCCATCATTCCTCTCTGTAATTCCTTCTGTAAGACCTACTCGTCTCGTCATCGTGTTAAATATTTAACTGTAGCTAGTTTAATACAATTTTCTTAAGTTGTCAATTCAAAACTAATATTCCTCTCCCTCCTCATCTTCACTTATATCATTCTTAGGCTTCTCAAGCCCCTCTATAACAATCCCTTTCTTCTCTGCATAATCCCACAATGCCGCATGTATAGCCTCCTCCGCTAACAAGGAGCAATGCACCTTTACCGGCGGAAGTCCGTCAAGCGCTTCCATCACTGCCTTATTTGTAACCTTTAACGCCTCATATATCGTCTTTCCCTTTACAAGCTCCGTAGCCATACTGCTTGTAGCCACAGCCGCCCCGCAGCCAAAGGTCTTAAACTTTACATCCTTTATAACTTTTGTCTCCTCATCTATGTCGAGAAATATCCTCATTATGTCCCCGCACTTTGCATTTCCAACAGTGCCTACTCCGCTGGCATTTTCTATCTCTCCCACATTTCTTGGATTTGAAAAATGATCCATTACCTTTTCACTATACATATTTTTCCTCCTTAATTCTTTGAAATAAAGTCCTGATACAATGGCGACATATCCCTAAGCCTTTTAACTATAGCCTTTAGCTCTGCCAGTACATAATCCATATCCTCTATGGTTGTCTCCTCAGATATGGTAAGCCTTAAGGAGCCATGTGCTATTTCATGGGGCAGTCCTATAGCTAAAAGCACATGTGACGGATCCAATGAGCCTGACGTACACGCCGAGCCGCTTGATGCACATATACCCTTCATATCAAGCATTATAAGCATTGACTCCCCCTCAATAAATCTAAAGCATACATTTATATTGTTTGGAAGCCTCCTTTTTAAATCTCCGTTTATTCTGGCATATGGTATCTCCTTTTGTACCTTTTCAATAAAGTAGTCTCTTACCTTTATCTGTCTGTCCATACGCTCCTTCATATGCAAAACGGCAAGCTCTGCTGCCTTACCCATGCCTGCTATTCCCGGTACATTGTGGGTTCCTGCCCTTCTGCTTCTCTCCTGTGACCCTCCATGTATAAAAGAACCCATCTTTATACCCTTTCTTATATATAAAAATCCGACACCCTTTGGTCCGTGAAGCTTATGACCGCTTGCACTTAGCATATCTATATTTTCTTCATCCACATTTATCGGAATGTGACCATATGCCTGTACTGCATCCGTATGAAAATATACTCCATGTGACCTTGCTATTTTTCCTATTTCTCCTATAGGCTCAATGGTGCCAATCTCATTATTTGCATACATTATGGAAATAAGAATAGTGTCAGGCCTTATTGCCGCCTCCACGTCATTTGGATTGACAAATCCGTTTTCATCAACGTCAAGATAGGTTACCTCAAATCCGTTTTCTTCCAAATGCTTACATGTATGAAGTATGGCGTGATGCTCTATTTTACTCGTTATAATATGCTTTCCCTTGCTCCAGTAAGCCTGTGACATGGCAATTAACGCCCAGTTGTCAGCTTCACTTCCTCCTGCCGTAAAATATATTTCCTCCTGCCTTGCTCCTATGGATTTTGCTATAATTTCCCTCGCATTATCTACCGCCTGCTTTGCTTTTGCCGCAAATCCATATATACTTGAGGGATTTCCGTAATATTCCGTAAAATAAGGCAGCATTGCCTCCACTACCTCAGGTGCTGCAGCCGTTGTAGCTGCATTATCCAAATACAATACTTTCTCCTTATCCATGCTTACACATCCTTTCCATTCTTTTCTTTATCCCAGTCTATTAAATCCTGAAGCGTAACATTATCCACTATATTATTGATTGCCTCGTCAAGCTTCTCCCATAGGGGCAGTGTCATACAGTTATTTTTCCTCTCGCACATATTTTTCTCTGTCTCAAGACACGCTACCGGACAAAGCTTTCCCTCTATAAGCCTGAGTACCGCCCCCACTGTGTAATCCTTTGGCTTCCTTGCCAGTCTGTAGCCGCCCTGCGGTCCTCTTGTGCTTATAACAAAGCCGCCCTTTGTAAGAACTGATATTATCTGCTCCAAATACTTGTCTGATATTTCCTGTCTGGCTGATATTTCCTTTACCCTAACCGGCTGTCCATCCATATTCACTGCCAAATCAAGCATAAGCCTTAAGGCGTATCTTCCCTTTGTAGAAATCTTCATTTAGCTTCCTCCTTCATAAAAAAGTGCCGCAGGCAGCGGCACTTATAAATTTGCTCCGCAAATTTTCTTT
>N._stephensi_703_cecum__coassemble_88_pt1 | contig 15793 bp, 13 predicted proteins | sample N__stephensi_703_cecum__metabat2_low_PE_004 | metagenome-assembled genome bin N | reverse complement strand
CTGTTATGGTATTATTATCGGTATAGACAACAAAATAGAATACACTAATAATGTATGAACCATAACTGTCATTGTATGGGTTCGCTTCAACTACATAAACATCAGTACAATCCATAATATTTATATCAGGCAAATCATGGGTGAATGAAAATCTTGTTGCTTTTATTCCGTCCGCTGATGCCTCATTATTTATAACGTGACCCGGTAAATGGTTTGCTGACAGCATGCCTAAGGTGACCTCCTCCACAGACTGTAGTGTGCCGTGAAAATGGTCATACATATCATTTGCCCATCTGTATATTTCTTCATCATAGGAATATACAGAGCCCTTTATTGTCATATAATTCCAGCTAATGCCTGTCTCGGTTCCGAAATCATCCCGATGAAGTATAATGCTGCCATCGTCGTCATTATCTATAATATAATCTGTATAGTATTGCCTGTTGCATGCAACAGATACGCCGAGAATTTCACTGCTGACAAATTCAATCACAGGAATAGGAAAGTCAGTTAATTCATTCGGTGACGAACTGTCATGGTCAGAGCCGGCGTTTGAAGTGCTCTCTGACATATCCTGAGCATTAGCGTTTTCCGACGGTATTTTTGACGGCTGTGTCGTATTGCCGGATTTATTTATGGAAACGTATACTATGCCTGCAATCATAGCTATAACTGCAGCTCCTGCCAAAATCTCCATTACTATAGAGAATTTTTTCTTTTTCTGAGGCTTAAGCACTCGCTGTGGCTTGGCAGCATTTGAAAAATTATCCTCCTGTTTCTTATTTTTTTCGTTAATTCCCTCGTTATTTCCCTTAATTTCATTGTAGCTTATTAATTCCCTCAATACCCGTTCTCTGCTGTTTTCCCTTAATTTTATGGGTTCAAATGCTTTCTTCATTCATCATCCCTCCTAATCTTTTTTTCAACTGCCTTCTGGCAGCAGAAAGCCAAGTCTGTACCGTACTTTCAGGTCTTTCCATAATGGAGGCAATATCCTTAATGGGATATCCCTCGTAATAAAACAAATAAAGAGTGACCTGATAGTGCCTTTTCAGCTTCTTTATTTCACTAAAGGTTACGCTTCCTAAATTATAGGTGTCATTGCAGGCAGGAGTATAGCTGCTTAAAACCTGTTCAAGGTCATCCCTCTTGCTTTTCCATGCACTGCGCAGATTGTTAAGACAGGTGTTTTTAGTGACTGTTATCAGCCATGCCTTCAGATGATTTTCATTAAAAAATTCAGTGTCAGTGTCAATATATTTTTCAAAGACACTCTGCATCATGTCCTCAGCATCAGCCATATTTTTCATATACAGGTATGCGACACGATACACAGAGTCGGCATATTTTTCATAACATTCCGTAATTTCTTTATTCGTACGCATAAAGACCGGAATCCTCCTTTCCTTTGAATTACCCCTCTGCTAATATAACAAAAAGGAAAAAGAAAAAATCCTATAAAAAATAAATTTTTTTGAAAAAAAGACAGGAGATTAAGCATATGCACATAAAAAATGTATCCCTTTATTCATCAACACGAAACACATCAGCTATATCGCTTATGGTTATATAAGCAGAAGCATCTATCTCATGTACAATATTCCTCATCTTTGTTATCTGAAATCTGTTTACAACAAAATATATCATAGTTTTTGGCTTTCCCGAATAGCCTCCGGTAGCATCTATTGCGGTCACGCCGCTTCCAAATTCCTCAGACAGTGCAGAGCATATTTTATCCGCCTTTGTGGTTATAATGGTGGCAGCCTTAGATCGGTCAAGTCCCTCAACTATAAAGTCAAGTGCCTTAATGCCAACGGCATATGTAATAATAGAATATAAAGGAAGAATCCAGCTCTTTACAAAAATACCGCAGAATATATAAAGTATAATATTATATCCCATAACAAATGAGCCTACGGATAACCCAAGCTTTTTTGAAAAAATAACAGCCATAACCTCAATTCCGTCCATAGCACCTCCAAAGCGTACGGCAATACCGCTTCCCATACCGGAGATAAGTCCTCCGAACAAGGCACACAGCAGTAAATCATTTTCAGCTAAGGGTGATGCCATGCTGACGTCCACAGGAAGAACATCAGTAATAAGCCATGCACATATAGAGTATACAGCTACGGAGTATATGGCGTATATGGTGAAAACCCTGCCCTGCTTCTTTAATCCGTATAAAAACAAAGGAATATTCAGCAAAATGAGGAAAACAGACAGGGAAATCCAGCTTGGCGTAAGCTGTGATAAAAGCATTGACGTTCCTGAAATGCCGCTGTCATATAAATCCACAGGAGCTAGGAATATAGTTATGCCAAAAGCATTAATTATACCGGCAAATGTAAGAAAGATAAAATTTTTTATTTTCATGGGACCTCCTTATAGTTAATGAAGTTTATATTAGTAAGAATACTATAATACCATAAAACTTCATAAATATATATAAAAAAATTGTAAATATCCAAACCTGATGATATAATTAAAGCATTACTAAATAATTTTGGAGGAAAGCTTATGATGTACATATTTTACAGTGCTTATATAAATATGAAAGGCAGGTGGATATAATGAAAAGAACAGCAGTATATATTTTAGCCCTATGCCTGTTAATATCATGTATAGGCTGCGGCAATAAAAAGAATAACCTCTCTGACAGCAAGGACACCGTATCAGATACAACCGTCAAAGAGACAGGCGAAAAAAAGACAACAGAAAAAAATACATCTGATTCAAATAAGGAAACGGAATCAAAAACCGAAGCATTGTCCAAAGAGGAAACCACTATAAAAACCGATGCAGACGAAACAGACACAGAGCAGACCACATCGTCTAAGCAGCAGGAGACAACCATAAATCAGGCGGCAGAGGCTACAAAGGAAAACCAAACTCCACAGCCGGCAGCACCTACGACAACACCTGCGGCTAATAACCAGCCATCAGGCTCAGGAGCCGTAAACAATAACACATCAGGCACAACACCGGTGGAAAAGCATGGAGCATTACATGTAAGCGGAGTAAATCTCACAGATGAGCATGGACAGAAAATGCAGCTATACGGTATGTCAACACATGGAATCGCATGGTTTCCCCAGTTCGTAAATTATGAAGCCTTTAAGACACTTAGGGATGACTGGAATACAAACTGCGTGAGGCTTGCAATGTATTCGGCGGAATATAACGGATACAGTACAGGAGGAAATAAGGAGGAGCTTAAGCAGATAGTAAATAATGGCGTAAGCTATGCCACACAGCTTGGAATGTATGTTATTATAGACTGGCATGTATTAAACGACAATGACCCAAGTGTATATAAGGCAGATGCCATAGCTTTCTTTAGGGAAATGTCAGCAAAGTATTCAGGAAATAAAAACGTCATATACGAGATATGCAATGAGCCCAACGGCTGGGCGACATGGGACAGCATAAAATCATATGCAAATGAGGTAATCCCTGTTATAAGGGCAAATGACCCTGATGCAGTCATTATAGTAGGAACGCCTACATGGAGCCAGGATATAGATAAGGCGTTGGCGTCACCTCTTGGATATGACAATATAATGTACGCACTTCATTTTTATGCAGCCACACACACGGACTGGCTCAGGAGCAGGGTAACACAGTGTATAGACGGAGGGCTGCCTGTATTCATAAGTGAATTTGGAATGTGCGATGCGTCAGGAAACGGCAGTATAGATTATAACCAGTCGGCAGAGTGGATGAATCTTATAAAAAAATATAATTTAAGCTACTGCTGCTGGAGCTTGTCAAATAAGGCGGAAACCTGCAGCGTCATAGCCTCATGGTGCAACAGTGTGTCAGGCTGGAGCGAGGGCGATTTAAGCGAAGCAGGAAAATGGATAAGAAATCAATTCAGAAATGAAGATTAGTGTTAACAAATTATGGCATTATGCCGATAAAGAAAATGTAGTATTATGTAAATGAGTCAAGGATGATTCATACTGCTGCATATTATTTAAAATTGCAGCACAGCAGAAGAAAGGATTCGGTGAAAGACAATGACAAATTCAATTTCAAACAATGCAGCCGTAGTAGAGACGGCAGCTACAGAAAGTGTCAAGAAAACTAAGGTAAACACAGGAAAGACTATAGGACAGCCTGAGCTTAGTGAAAAGGCACAGAAGTATTACGAGCAGCTTAAGAATAAATTTGGAGATATGGATTTTATATTAGTAGATCCAAAGCTTAAGCAGCAGGCAGAGGCAAATGCTTCAGCTTATGCCAGCCCAAATAAGACAGTAGTTCTTATTGATTCTGACAAGATAGAGCAGATGGCTGAGGATGAAGCATACAGAGAAAAGTATGAGGGTATCATAAGCAACGCCAAAAGTCAGATAAGCCAGCTTGCACAGCAGCTTACATCCTCAGGCTCAAATGTAAAGGGCTTCGGTATCAAGGTAAATGACGGCGGTACGGCATCATTCTTTGCAGTGATAGATAAGTCACAGGCAGCTCAGAAGCAGCGTATTGCAAAGAAATCAGAGGAAAAGGCAGCACAGAAAAAGGCTGATGCAAAGAAGGCAGAGGAAAAGCGTGCTGAGAAGCAGAACGAAAAGCGAGCGGAGGAAAAGGAAAAATATAACAGGACCGAAAAGGAAGACACAGTAACCATTACTGCTTCATCTGCTGATGAGCTTATAAAGAAGATAGATGATTACTTAATAATGGAAAGAAGTAATTATGTAGAGACAGATGAAGAAAAGCTTATGGGAAGAAATATAGATTTCTCCGTATAGTAAAAATGTATTACACATAAGGCGGCTGCTCTGTAACAAGCATTCATATGTTATGGTGGAACAGCTTTAAAGTTGCCTACAGCTAAATAATAATTTGTAAAAGCTTCGGAGAGGGTATGGGATTTTCAAATGATAATTTCATTACCCTCTCCTAAATATTATCAAGAATAAAATAAATCGGTTGAAATAACAAGCATTTTTAAGTATACTATAAAAAAAGATGTATAAAAACGTTTTAAATCCGTCGGAAAGGGTGGCTGTTTATGAGCGGTAAAAAAGAAAAAAATAAGAAAAAAGAGATAGAAGGCTTGGAGCAGGAGCTTCTTAATCTTAATATAGACAGATATATGGAAAATCCGGGAGTATGTGAGTGCGGAGGAGAATATACATATTTAGGACTTGGCGAGTATAAATGTGTAAGCTGCGGAAAGGTCTTTAAAAACGAGTATGCTTTAGTGCGGGAATTTGTTGATAAATACGGTACAAATTACAGTATTTTAGAGATTGCCGAAATGACCGGTGTAAATAAAAAGCTTATTGATATGTTTGTTAAGGATGGCAGATTTATCCCGGTGGAAAAGCAGAAGGTGTGTATAATATGCCATCAGCCTATAGATTCAGGAGTGTACTGTAAGAAGTGTGCGCTTATACAGATAGACAGCTCCTTAGATGAGAGCAGGGATAAGAGGAGAAAGATGTCAGGAACCCTGCACAATGAGGACATGAGAGGCACAATGCGTCATGGAAGAAAAATTGAGTAAAGGAGAAAAGGGAAAGAGTATTATGTTTTTACTGTTATCCATATTATGGATGGCAGTAATATTCATGTTTTCGGCACAGACAGGAGATGAGTCGGATGCACAGAGCGGTTTCTGGCGGATATGGTGTGCAGGCTTATACCATTTAAGCTTTCGGAAGGTGCCACAGACACTCTTGTTTTTATCATAAGAAAAATGGCACATTTTACTGAATATGCCATATTGGGTATACTGTATCTTGGTACGGCATATTACTTTGTCAGATATAGGGAAATTAAGGATAGTAAGGAGATTAAGGAGGGCAGGTATAAGGCTGATAATAAGAAAAAAATAAGGCTGGTGCTTTTGGCGTCAGTGATATGTATGCTTTATGCCATATCAGATGAATTTCATCAATCCTTTACCGACGGCAGAAGCCCTGCGGTAAGGGATGTTATCATAGATACATGCGGCGGATTTGCAGGCAGCATATTGGCGTTTTTTTGTATGCAGGCTGCCGGAAAAAGAAAAGAGAGGAAAGAAACGAAATGATTGCAAAAAAAATGACAGGCTTTGTTGAAAATAATTCAGCAATAAGAGAGATGTTTGAGGAGGGAAAAAGGCTGGCAAAGGAATTTGGGGCGGAAAATGTATATGATTTCAGTCTTGGAAACCCAAATGTGCCGGCGCCAAAGGCAGTAGACGATGCCATAAGGGAGATACTTGAAAGGGAGGAAACTACCTTTGTACACGGCTATATGAGTAATGCAGGCTACGAGGATGTAAGGGAGGACATAGCAAAATCCCTTAACCGCCGATTTAAAACGGACTATTCAAAGGAAAACATAATTATGACAGTAGGGGCAGCAGGGGGCTTAAATGTTGTATTTCGGGCGCTTCTTGACGCAGGTGATGAGGTTGTTGCCTTTGCACCATATTTTCTTGAGTACAGGGCATATGTAAGCAACTATGACGGAGTGCTTATTGAGGTATCACCAAATGAGCCTGAATTTATGCCGAATTTGGAGGAGCTTGAGGAAAAGATAACTCCTAAGACAAAATGCGTGCTTATAAATAATCCTAACAATCCTACAGGCGTTGTATATCCTGAAAGCACCATAAGGGATATGGCGACTGTTATAGAGAAAAAGAGCAGGGAATACGGAACGGATATTTATCTTATATCTGACGAGCCCTACAGAGAGCTGGCATATGACGGAGTAGAGGTTCCATATCTGCCAAATTATTATCCGAATACCATAGTAGGCTATTCCTTTAGCAAGTCACTCTCGCTTCCGGGTGAGAGAATAGGCTACCTCACCATACCAAATACCATGAAGGATTTTGAGACGGTAGTGTCGGCACTTACCATAGCTAACCGTATACTGGGCTATGTCAATGCACCATCACTTATGCAGAGAGCGGTGGCAAGGGCAATAGATTCAAAGACCGACGTGGATTACTACGACAGAAACAGAAGGCTTTTGAGAGATGCCTTAAGGGATATAGGCTTTGAGTTTACGGAGCCGAAGGGAGCATTCTACCTGTTTGTAAAATCACCTGTGGCGGATGAAAAGGTATTTTGCAGCATGGCGAAGGAGGAAAATATAATTATAGTGCCGGGCTCGTCCTTTGCGTGTCCGGGATATGTAAGGCTCGCCTATTGCGTGTCGTATGAAACCATAGAAAGGTCGATACCTGCATGGAGACGTCTTATGGACAGGGTAAAGGAAGGGGCTTAGGATATGAAGGCTTGGGAAAAGAATGTCAGAAAAACAGAACCCTATGTGGCAGGGGAACAGCCTGACAATAAGGATATGGTAAAGCTTAATACAAATGAATGTCCTTATCCGCCGTCAGGGAAGGTGGCGGAGGTCATAAAGGAAATAGAGAAAAACACCGATGTGCTAAGGCTTTATCCCGACAAGACCATGTCGCCTCTTATAAGGGCTTTGGCGGAGTTTTACAATGTGACGGAGGATATGGTGTTTGCAGGAGTAGGCTCTGATGATGTTATAGCAAACTGCTTTCTCACCTTTTTCAATTCAGATAAGCCGGTTTTATTTCCGGAAATAACATATTCATTTTATCCGGTGTGGGCAGACCTCTATCGCATACCGTATGAAACGCCTGCCTTAAGGGAGGATTTTACCATAGACGTAAAGGATTATATGAAGGAGAACGGCGGCATTATTATACCGAATCCAAATGCTCCCACCTCCATATATATGGAGCTTACAGAGGTTGAAAAAATAGTGAGGGCAAATCCTGCCTCCGTAGTTATTATTGATGAGGCATATATTGACTTTGGAGGGGAAAGTGCCATAGAGCTTACGAAAAAATATGACAATCTGCTGGTGGTTCAGACCTTCAGCAAATCACGCTCAATGGCGGGAATGCGTATAGGCTATGCCATAGGCTGTAAGGAATTGATTTCGGCACTTAATAACATTAAGAATTCCATAAATTCATATACATTAAACTACGTGTCCATATTGGCAGGGGAGGCGGCAGTAAAGGACAGGGAGTACTTTGACGAAATAAGAAAAAAGGTTATGGCAACAAGGGAAAACACGAAGAAAAGACTTGCAGAGCTTGGATTTACATTTCCTGACTCAAAGGCAAACTTTATATTTGCAGCCCATAAGGATTATGACATAACAGAAATGTTTGAGTATCTCCGTGACAATAATATTTTTGTAAGACATTGGAATAATCCTCTTATAAAGGACTATCTGAGAATAACCATAGGAACCGATGAAGAAATGGAAAAGCTGTTTGAAGGGCTTAGAGAATTTATGGAGAGAAAGAGAACCGGAAAAGGCTGTGAAGGGCTGATGACATAGAAGAACACCATAAAATTTTATAGAAAAATAAAAAGTCTTGAAAGGATTATAAAAGGTATGATTATACGTGTTTTAGGCGGATTTTTAATGGCACTTGCCGACAGTGTGCCGGGAGTATCAGGCGGAACCATAGCATTCTTAATGGGAATATATGATGAATTTATCACCTCCTTAAACAATATTGTGTCAAAGGATAAGGAAAAAAGAGCGGCGGCAATAAGATTTCTCATAAAGCTTGGCTCAGGCTGGATAGTGGGAATGGCGTTGGCGTCTTTGGTCATAAAGGCAGTGTTTGAAAAAAATATATATGAGATAAGCTCTATGTTTATCGGCTTTATTCTTGTGGCAATGCCTGTAATTATCCTTGAGGATAAAGAGGAATTTGCGGGTAAATATAAAAATATTGTGTTTACTGTGCTGGGAGCTGCACTTGTTGTGACGGTTACGTATCTGTCAGGTCATATGTCCGGTGAGGGAGTAGATTTGGCTTGGGGCGAATTTTCAGTGGGAATGGGAATACTTTTATTTATATGTGCCATGTGTGCAATATCAGCTATGGTGCTTCCGGGTATTTCAGGCTCCACCCTTATGCTTGTGTTTGGATTGTATCAGGCTATTATGACAGCCGTATCAGGAACCGTAAAGCTTCAGCTTAAATATGTGCCTGCACTTATCATATTTGGACTTGGCTGCGTTACAGGTATATGCTCGGTTGTCAAGGGACTTAAATATCTCCTTGCAAAGCACCGTTCTGCAATGATGTATTTTATTATAGGAATGATGGTTGGCTCATTTTATGCTATTATTATGGGTCCAACAAGCCTTAAGGACAATCCGAGAGAGGCTCTTAGCCTTGACACTTTTAACATATTGTTCTTTATTATAGGCTGTGCAGTTATAATAGGACTTCAAATGCTAAAGAATGTATTTAATAAGAAGGATAAAAATACGTAAGAATTTATATTAATCGGGCAAGGTGCTTTTTTATGACATCATAATGTACAATAAAAACGGGATGAGGTAAGAGAATTATGGAAATAAGGGAACAGGACAGACAGGAAGAGGAAAGCTACTTAGAAAAGGTTATTGAAAAGCTGAAAGTAAAAATCCATGAGACAGATAAAAATATTGAAAATATAGACGAAGAAATACAGAGTATGGATGAGTATTACTGGGAGAACTACAATGAGTTTGACGAGTATGGCTATGAAAATTATGATAATATCCAGAACAGGCAGGTAAAGGTTAATGAAAACGATGCAAGGGAAAAGGAGAAAAACAGATATCTTAAGATGCTTGGTTCCCCATACTTTGCAAGAATAGATTTTATATATGACGGTGAGGAGGAGCCGGAGAGCTATTATATAGGTATAGGAAGCTTTTCGGAGAGGGCGTCAGGCATACCTCTTGTGTTTGACTGGAGGGCACCTGTGTCAAGCCTGTTTTATGATTATGATAAGGGCAGGGCGTCCTTTACGGCACCTGACGGAGAGATGACAGGTGAGATAAGCTGCAAGCGTCAATACAAGATAAAAAACGGAAAGCTTAAGTATTTCTTTGAGAGTGATATTAATATAGACGATGACGTATTAAAAAGAGAGCTGTCCCTAAATGGCAGCGACAGGCTGAAAAGCATAGTTACCACCATACAAAGGGAGCAGAACAAAATTATACGTGATAAGTCAAGCAGAATACTTGTTGTACAGGGAACGGCAGGCTCAGGAAAAACCTCCATAGCACTCCATCGGGTGGCATATCTTTTATACAACAGCAGGGGTCTGCTTAAGGCAAACAATATCCTTATCCTGTCGCCAAACAATGTGTTTGCCGACTATATTTCACATATTCTCCCTGAGCTGAATGAGGAAAATATAAGCGAGATGGAGTTTGATTTTTTTGCCGCAAGGGAGCTTGCCGCAGAAGGAACCTGTCAGGACAGATATGACCAGATAGAGCAGATAATAAAAAGCGGATATGGAAAGTACATGAAGTATAAGCAGTCAAAGGAGTTTACAAGGGAGATAAACGGATATGTGCTTGGACTGGAGGCTGATATTGTAAATTTCAGACCTGTAGCCTTTAAAAGGTTTGAAAAGAGTGCCGAAGAAATAAAGGTTTTATTCTATGAGAAGTTTACGGAGATACCGCTTCTTAAGCGTATGGAGGCAATAGCAGAATATGCCATTGACGAGGCGGAAACCCTTTCAGGCACAGACTTTGACGAGATGGAGATTGAACTGATAAAGGATAAGTTTAACAGACTTTACGAGACCTGTGACATAAGGAAAATATATGGCAAAATGCTCCTTGATATGGGAATGGATTACGGCTTTTACGGTGACATTATAGTGTATGAGGATGTATTTCCTATGCTGTACTTAAAATATCTCCTTTGCGGAACAAGGGCACACAGGCCGGTAAAGCATCTCATTATAGATGAAATGCAGGATTACACCTATATACAGTATGCCATTATAGAAAGGGTATTTAAGTGTCCGATGACTATACTTGGAGACAGGCATCAGACTATAGGAGACGGACAAATAAATGCTGTGGATTTTATAAGAGAGATATTTGGCAGGGACATAACTGCTGTTGAGATGAAGAAAAGCTACCGCCAGACAGTTGAGCTTGGCAGGTTTGCAGCAGATATAATAAATGAAAAGGATATAGAGTTTTTCGAGCGGCACGGAGAGGTGCCAAAGCTTATAGAGACGTACAGTGAACCGGAAATGTTTGACCTGATATCCGAAAATATAAAAGGACAGATAAATAACAGGGAATATGAAACCGTTGCAGTGCTTTGCTATAGCGAAGGGGAAGCAGCATACGTCTATGACAGGCTTAAAAACAGCGGTATACAGAATTGCGTATATATGGATAAGGAAACGGAAAAATTTGTAAAGGGTGTTACGGTTACTACATTTTATATGGCAAAGGGGCTGGAGTTTGACTGTGTCCATATACCCTTTTGTGACGAGAGATATTCAGGATCAGGCTTTGGCGTACAGGCAATGTATATAAGTGCCACAAGAGCACTGCACAGCCTTTGTATGTATAAAATATAACACGAAAAAGCAGTAAGCTTTAAGGCTTACCATTAATTTAAAGAGGAGGTTTTTTATGAGAAAAAACAAATTGTATTTGGGATTGGCAGTATTATTGGCAGGAATCCTTGCATGCACTGCATGCGGTGACAAGGAAGCTGTCAAGGAGGATGATACCGCTAAAAATACTACGGAGGAAAAGACTACAAGGAAATCTTCAAAAAAAGAGGAGGAAACTACGGTAGATTTGTCAACAGTGACCTATGGAAATGACGCCACAGACGAGGAGACAAGGGAGCTTTTAAAGACGCTGCTGGGAGATAACCCATCGGCAGACAAGATTATATATGACCTGAATTTTCCGCTTGCCTATAACAGGCTTACGGCATCATATTATGTGTTAGAGGGTAATGCGGTAGACAACAAGGGAAGAATTAACACAGAGCTTTCGGAAAGCCAGAACGTGGTGGTGGCAGTAGAAAACAATTCACAGATAAAATACTTTAAATTCACCATATTGTCAAAGGAGGAAGCCGCACCTGCAAAAATAGATAATATTGCAGAAAATCTTCTCCACAACACAGACAATGTAAGAGGAAACATTACGCTTCTCGAAAAAGCAGGAGAAAACGGCGAGATAGACATAAAGTGGAGCTGCGACAGGACAGACCTTGTCACGGTAACTGCGACAGGAACCGATAACAAAATACCTGCAGGCGTGGTGACAAGGGGAGCTAATGACGAGAGCGTTACCCTTACGGCAACACTTACATCAGGTGACTATACCACCACAAAGGAATTTAACCTTACCATAAAGGCTAAGCCTTCGGAGAAGGAGTACAGTGCATATGTGTACACGTATTTCAGGGGAAATATATATGGCAACGGAGAAAGCCAGCATATACACATGGCAACAAGCGAGGACGGCTTTTATTGGACAGCCTTAAATAAAAATGAACCTATTCTTAAGGCGGAGCTTGGAACAAAGGGCGTAAGGGATTCGTATCTTGTACGCTCGCCGGAGGGAGACAGGTTTTACTTAATAGGAACAGACCTTGATGCAAACGGCGGCAACTGGGCGGAATACGGAGGAAACGGAAGCCGTTATATAAGAATATGGGAGTCAGACGACCTTGTAAACTGGTCAGAGGAAAGGCTTATACTTATTGCACCTGAAAATGCCGCATGTATGTGGGCCCCTGAGACTACCTATGACGAGACTACCGGAGAGTATGTTGTATACTGGGCAACAGGGCTTAAGGGCGGAGACGGAAAGAAAATCTGGTATGCAAAGACGAGGGATTTCTATACCTTTACTGAGCCGCAGATTTATAAGGACACAGAGGGAGGCATCACATTTATAGATACCTCAATGATAGAATATCAGGGAACCTATTACAGGTTTACAAAAAATGAAAACGAGCTTTCCATACTGATGGAGACAAGCGATGCGGTGCTTGGAGATTTTTCGCTTGTAAAGACAAGGATAGCAGATGAGACAGGAGTAGAGGGACCTGCCATTTATAAGATAAACGGCGAGGAAAAATGGGTCCTTTACATGGACGGCTATGCCGGAAAAAATTCCGGAGTAGGATATTTTCCACTTATTGCAAACAGCCTTGAGGATTTGAAGAATGCAAACTTTGTACGTATGAAGGCAGGAACCTATAAGATGCCGGAGGGTGCAAAGCATGGCTCCTTTGTGCCGATAACTAAGGAGGAGTATGATGCGTTGATGGAGAAGTGGGGGAATTAAAAATTTTTATTGTGACACCCCGCTTGATTTATATAAAATTTCTGATATAATAGGCGTGTATTGTTAATACACTAAAAGTATAAGGTATATGAACCTTTTGGATGGTTTCTTTGTAAGAGGTCTGAAAAAAGGGGATTGTACCTTCTTTTATTTAAAGGCTTATAAGGTTTGAAGATAACTAAATCTTAAGAAAACCTTAATCCAATGTGAATTTTGATTATCCTTTAAAATAAGGGTTTTGTCAGTAAAATAGCATATTTGAGCTATGTTTTTAGTTATGGAAAGTAAACGGAAAATAGGTATTATAAAATGCGGTTAGCAACACATTAGTAACAAACCTATACCTTTATTTTTTCCACTTCAGCTCTTAGCTGTTCTATGGTTCTATGACCATATACAGCAGCTTCAACATCGCTTCCAAGAGAATGTCCCATTAACATATGCTTAGATGTAGTATCTACTCCATATGTATCACATAACCATGAAAAGGTATGTCTGCAATCATGAGGAGTATGCTTTGTTCCATTAGACGAAGTGAGAATACCCAAAGATTTCAAAGTAGGATAAAAACACTTTATTCTGAAATGTTGTACATCAAAATCCTGCGGGAACAGGGTGGTGACAAAATTGTATATAGCAGAGTGTATAGGAACAATCCTATTTTTGCCGGCAGCAGTTTTTACACCACCTTTAAAATAATGTTCATCTAAATTAATATGCATTGTTTTAAATGCAGAAATTCTAAATCCACTATATATCATAACCAAAATCATTTGTACAGTAGCATTACTAGCATTATCCCAAAGTATTTTGATTTCCTCAGCAGAAAAAGGAACACCTCCCTCATCATCATCAGGAATGTTTATAACAACAAATTTGGAGTAATCTTTATCCACAATATCATTTTCCAAAGCAAATTTATACATTTGTTTGTATAGATTTATTATAAGCTCAAGACTGGCATGCTTTAAAGGACATTGATCTACTATGGATTGTAAGTCAGCTTTTCTAAGGGTTTTAAATATACGTTTATGCAATGCCTGAGTGTTTTTAAAAGCTGCTTTGCTGGCCGTAATAGTAGATGCCGAGAATACCCTCTTTTGGTTATCTATGTATTTTGACTTGAAGAACATATTATAGACATCTTCATAAGTTAAATTATCATTGGATAAATCACGAGGGTTTTTATTGTATTCCCTTAAAGCATCAAAAGCCTTGTACCAGTCATCATAATATCCAAGTGCCGACATGGTTATAGGTGAGCCGTTAAGCTTAAATCCGCTTGTTGGAGGATAAGCAGCATATGGGTTCCGCCTGTTTCCTGAAAGCTTTTTGATTGAGCCATATCCATTTGGAAGCTTCTTGTGCTTTTTTCTTGTACGTGGCTTTTTGTTTTCATCTTGAACTGATAACAGTGTAGTAACAGTAGTTACAGGGCATCCGCAACCAGGACATGAAATAGCCTTGTCCGAAACAGTATGACCACATTCAATGCATTTAATGAGCATAACACATCATCCTTTCTTAATAGTAATTTCAAAAAAAGGTGTAAAAAGAACACCTATTCGTTGTAAAACAGGTGCTGATGTGCTACAATATCACTTGTGTATGAATAGTTGTAACACATCAATGGTATAACTATATGGGAGTGTCTCTGTTGGTAGCAGAGGCACTCTTCTTTTTCAATTTCTCACTGATTATAGCAAATCAGTACAAGGTTGAATGAGGTATCAACCCCTGACCACTGCAACGGTTGGGGGTTACTTTTTTATTATTGTGTAATTAGTTCCTGTCCATCAAATATAAATGATACAATTGTATCGGTATCAGTATTAATAATAAATTTGAAAGTACTTCTAACTTCTGCACCAAGTCCATTTTGAGAATCAACATATCCTTGTACAGTAGTTATATTTTTTTCTTTTGTAAATTTCCATTCAAGAATGTTAGGAAAATTAGCAGTAGAAGGTGATTTTAAAATTTCCTTCACTTTGTTTTCACATTTAATCATTAAATCAGAGATTTCATTCTTGGATAGAGTATAATCTTGTATCATAGAAACTGTTTTACCATCAGAATAAAGAATATAAGTATTATAACTTAATGAGTAAACAGTTTTGTCAGTGTTAAGATATAAAATAATATTGTCAATATTATCATTAACGTCAATTCTATAGCCTGTTTCACCATTAAAGTGTGCATTGTCAAGTAAATCATCATGTTTAAATGATTCTACTTTAGTAATTCCACAATTAGAAAGAATGGCATCTATTTTCTTTCCTTCATCAATGCTAACATCAATATATTTGTTTGCAATTCTATTTTTATCATACTTATCTGAGTTTTTAAGTAATTGTGTAATACATATACCTAAAATACAAATTATAAAATATGAAATTATTATGTATTTCCAAATTTTGTGTTTCTTTTTTAAATGGCTTCCGCAATTTGGACAAACAGAAGCATTGCTACTTATTTCCTTTCCGCATTCTTTACATTTAATTAGACTCATTTGATATTTTATCCTTTCTTTGTGTATTTTATTTATTATATCAATTCCATAACTCCAAGATTAGGAATGAAATAAATAACGTAATTATCTAATGTAGTACAAATACCATATTTATCAGTATATTTTTTGATAGCT